>Ga0075432_10000069_pt1 | contig 20468 bp, 20 predicted proteins | sample RhiMethybrSRZTD1_FD_72781 | JGI IMG/M metagenome (GOLD analysis project Ga0075432, IMG submission 72781) | Populus rhizosphere microbial communities from Tennessee, USA - Rhizosphere MetaG P. TD hybrid SRZTD1 | ecosystem: Host-associated > Plants > Roots > Rhizosphere > Soil | place: USA... | reverse complement strand
GATGTGGGCCTCGCCGATCAGGCAAAGAGCGAACAGAAGGAGCGCAAGATGGTAGTACTTCGTCACGAAATCGGTGATGTTCTGCGCGACGTTCGCCAGCGTCAGGGCCGAACCCTCCGCGAAGTGTCACACAGTGCCCGGGTATCCCTGGGTTACCTCAGTGAAGTGGAGCGCGGCCAGAAGGAAGCCTCTTCGGAGCTGCTGTCTTCGATCTGCTCGGCCCTGGACGTCCCGTTGTCCAGCATGCTCCGCGAAGTGAGCGACCGCGTTGCCGTCGCTGAAGGCGTTGCTGTTCCGGATACCGTCCCGCAGGAATTCTCGCAGCGCTACGGCCGTGACCTGGACCGCGAACTCACTACCGACCTCTCTGACGAACTGGCCAAGGGACTGCTCTCGGGCGCCCGCTGACCGGCACACGTCAGAACCTAGTCTTTACGCGTGACACAAAGGGCCTCCGGCTATGCCGGAGGCCCTTCGCTGTTGTTTCGCCGTTGTTACTTCGCCTCGTCCTTCGGGAAGCCGTCCCGCTCATACGTGGCGTTGAGCTTTGCCATGTAGGCGGCAAGGGTCTGCAGGTCCTCCACCGGCCATTCCCCCAGCCGTTCACGGAAGACTTCGCGCCGGGCATCCTGGACCTGGTGCATCTTCTCCTCGCCCTTGGGCGTGAGCCGGATGGTCTGGGCCCGGCCGTCGAGCGGGTCGGCTTCCTTGGACACCAGGCCGATGCTCTCCAGGAATGCGATCTGCCGGCTGACTGAGGGTTTGCCCACTCCGATGCATGAAGCGAGTTCCGTGAGCCTGATGGGGCCTTCCCTGCGGATGACGGTGAGCAGGCCATAGGCTGCCGGTTCCATGTCCGGGTGGACCTGCCGCGAGAGTTGCTGGGAGATGGAGCGTCCGCGGCGCCAGAACAGGCTGATCTGGTGCTCTACGGTCCGGAGGGCCGCGTCGACGCTGTTTTCGGTGGCCCCGGAATCAACGGGTTCCACAGCTGGGTTGCTCATGGCAACCATTCTATTGGCCGCAGGCGTGAGAGACTTTATCGGTGCGAATCAGCGACTTTTGGCGGCTAATGGACGATGAGTTCGGCGCGGGGTACTCCCGGGTCCTCAGCAGCTCCCTGGTGCTGGCAGGCGTCGGCAGCCGGACGGCGGACCAGGCGCTGGCGGCGGGAGTCCCGCCACGGCAGGTATGGCTCGCGATCTGCGACGTGCAGGACGTCCCGGCTGAGCGGCGGCTCGGCAGGGACATCAAGCCGTCCCGGAACTGAGCGTCCGCCGCCTGACACGCCGCAGGATTGTTCGAATATCTGTTCGGGTCGGGCTATGCTTTTTGCAGACCGTTTTCCACATACGCAATGTCATCCGGCAAGAATGTCGGTGGGTGCCGTTAGCGTCGGTGATGACAGACAAAGGGCCGGTCAGGCCACTCCACAGCGAGAAAACTAGAGGTGTGAACTATGGCGGCAGCCCCGGATCGTCAGAAGGCGCTCGACGCAGCGCTTGCACAGATCGACAAGCAGTTCGGCAAAGGCTCCGTCATGCGGCTGGGCGATGAAGTACGTGCTCCCATCGAGGTAATCCCCACGGGCTCCATTGCCTTGGACGTTGCCCTCGGAATTGGCGGCCTGCCGCGCGGCCGCGTCGTGGAAATTTACGGCCCGGAATCGTCGGGTAAGACCACCGTGGCCCTGCATGCGGTCGCGAACGCCCAGCGGCAGGGCGGCATCGCCGCGTTCATCGACGCCGAGCACGCACTGGATCCGGAATACGCCGCCAAGCTGGGTGTGGATACCGACGCCCTGCTGGTTTCCCAGCCGGACACCGGTGAGCAGGCCCTGGAAATCATGGACATGCTGATCGGCTCGGGCTCCCTCGATGTCATCGTCATTGACTCCGTGGCAGCCCTCGTGCCCCGCGCGGAAATCGAAGGCGACATGGGCGACAGCCACGTGGGCCTCCAGGCCCGCCTGATGAGCCAGGCGCTGCGTAAGATCACCGGCCGCTTGAGCCAGACCAAGACCACGGCCATCTTCATTAACCAGCTGCGCGAAAAGATCGGCGTCTTCTTCGGATCGCCCGAGACAACTACCGGCGGTAAGGCACTGAAGTTCTACGCCTCCATCCGTATCGATGTCCGCCGCATCCAGACGCTGAAGGAAGGCGCCGACTCGGTGGGCAACCGGACCAAGGCGAAAATCGTCAAGAACAAGATGGCCCCGCCCTTCAAGATCGCCGAATTCGACATCATCTACGGCCAGGGCATCTCCCGTGAGGGCGGCATCATCGACATGGGCGTCGAGCACGGACTGATCAAGAAGTCCGGTTCGTGGTTCACCTACGACGGTGACCAGCTGGGCCAGGGCATGGAGAACTCCCGCCGCTTCCTGCGGGACAACCCGGAGCTGGCCGCCGAACTGGAGCGCCTCATCAAGGAGAAGCTGGGCGTCGGCGTCAAGCCGGCTGCGGCTGAAGCCGAGGCGTCGCCCAAGCTCAAGGCCGTTGACGGTTTCTAGGGGTGACCGGTCCGGCCGGACCCGGCCCAGCGGGGACCGGGCCGGGTTCTCCCGGGAGCCGGAGGCCGAACTGGACGCTGAGCCGGACCCGGCCTCGGTGGCGCGGGCCATTGTGTTGCGGCAGCTCACGAGCTCGCCCAAGAGCAGGCTGCAGCTTGCCCGCAAGCTCGCCGAACGCAACGTCCCTGAGGATGTGGCCGAAGCCGTCCTTGACCGGTTTGAAGAAGTCCGGCTCGTCGATGATGCGGAGTTCGCGGACATGTGGGTCCGGAGCAGGTCCCAGACCCGGAAGCTTGCCAAGGGAGCCTTGCGCCGCGAACTCGCGGACAAGGGCATCGAGGCTGACATTGCGGCACGGGCCCTGGAGCAACTCAGCGACGAAGCGGAGGAGTCCGCCGCACGCCAACTCGTCGAACGCAAGCTCAAAGGCTCTGTGGACCTCAGCGACCGCGCCGAGCGGGACAAGGTCACCCGCCGGCTGGCGTCCATGCTGGCGCGGAAGGGATACCAGCCCTCCCAGGCTTTCCGGATCGTGGGGGAGGTCCTCGACGCTGCCGCCGGTGAACCGGCGGCAGCAGACTTCCTGTGAACCGGTACCCTTAACAGGTGAGTTTGACCATTCCTTCCCCAGCGTCCGGCACCAGTACTTCCGCCAGCATCGAGGCAGCACCCGCGGCTGCCCCGCCGCGCACCTATCAGGTGCGCACCTTCGGCTGCCAGATGAACGTGCACGACTCCGAGCGGATGGCCGGCATGCTGGAAGACGCCGGCTACGTGCCCGCGTCGGGCGAGCACGCGGACGTGGTGGTGTTCAACACCTGCGCCGTCCGTGAAAACGCCGACAACAAGCTCTATGGCAACCTCGGGATGCTCGCGCCGGTCAAAGCGGCCAACCCCGGCATGCAGATCGCCGTGGGCGGTTGCCTGGCCCAGAAGGACCGCGAAACGATCCTGAAAAAGGCCCCCTGGGTGGACGCGGTCTTCGGCACCCACAACGTCGGCGCGCTGCCCGCACTCTTGGACCGCGCCCGGCACAACAACGAAGCGCAGCTCGAGATCCTCGAGTCGCTGGACGTTTTTCCATCCACGCTCCCCACGAAGCGGGACTCGGTGTATTCGGGCTGGGTGTCCATTTCCGTGGGCTGCAACAACACCTGCACGTTCTGCATCGTTCCTGCCCTGCGCGGGAAGGAAAAGGACCGCCGCCCCGGCGACATCCTCGCCGAAATCCAGGCACTCGTCGATGACGGAGCGATTGAAGTCACGCTCCTGGGCCAGAACGTGAACTCCTACGGGGTGGAATTCGGCGACCGGCAGGCCTTCTCCAAACTGCTGCGTGCCTGCGGTGAAATCGAAGGCCTCGAACGGGTCCGGTTCACCAGCCCGCACCCGGCCGCCTTCACTGACGACGTCATTGACGCCATGGCTGAAACCGCCAACGTGATGCCGCAGCTGCACATGCCGCTGCAGTCCGGCTCGGACAAAGTCCTCAAGGACATGAAGCGCTCATACCGCTCCACCAAGTTCCTCGGCATCCTGGACAAGGTCCGGGAACGGATTCCGCATGCCGCCATTTCCACCGACATCATCGTCGGGTTCCCCGGTGAAACCGAAGAAGATTTCCAGGCCACGCTTGATGTCGTCGAGAAATCACGTTTTGCCACGGCGTTCACCTTCCAGTACTCCAAGCGCCCCGGTACCCCCGCAGCGGACTTGCCGGACCAGCTTCCCAAGGCAGTGGTGCAGGAGCGCTTTGAGCGCCTGACGGCGTTGCAGGACCGGATTGCGGCCGAGGAGAACGCCCGCCAGCTGGGCCGCCGGGTCGAAGTCATGGTCACGGCGCAGTCGGGCCGCAAGGCGGAGGAAACCCACCGTTTGTCGGGCCGGTCCCAGGACCAGCGCCTCGTGCACTTCTCGGTCCCGGAAGGTGCGGAGACACCGCGCCCCGGCGACCTCGTGACAGTCACCATCACCGAAGCCGCGGCTTTCCACCTGGTCGCGGATCCGGCCTCGGCGGCGGACTACACCCTGCGCCGCTCGCGTGCCGGTGACGCCTGGGACAGGTCGCAGGCGGACTCCTGCGGTGTGCCGGTTCCCGGCAGCGGTTCCGGTGGCAACGGCGCCAAGAGCGGCGTGTCCCTCGGTATGCCGGCGGTCCCCGTCCGCCGCGGCTAAGCAATGATCAGCCCTTCCGCGGACGCCCACGGGGCAGAGAACGCTGACCTGCCCTCGGCGGCTGACCGCAATACCGGCTACCCCCGTCCTCCCGTCATCGCGGTGGTTGGCCCCACAGGATCCGGCAAATCCGACCTCGCCGTTGCCCTGGCACTGGCCCTCGACGGCGAAGTGATCAACGCCGACGCCATGCAGTTCTACCGCGGCATGGACATCGGCACTGCCAAGATCACGGCCGCGGAGCGCAGGGGAGTTCCGCACCACCTCCTGGACACCCTCGACGTCACCGAAGAAGCCAGTGTTTCGGATTTCCAGCGGGAGGCGAGGGCCGCCATTGCAGAGATCCAGGGGCGCGGAAAGCGGGCCATCCTGGTGGGCGGATCGGGCCTCTACGCACGGGCCGCCCTCGACGTGCTCGAATTTCCCGGCACGGATCCGGCTATCCGCGGCCGCCTGGAAGCAGAGCTGGCGGACACCGGCCTGGCCCCGCTGCGCACCCGGCTGGAAGCGGTGGACCCGGTTTCCGCCGGTCGCCTGGGTGACGCCCGCAGGGTGGTCCGGGCCCTGGAGGTCTTCGAACTGACAGGGCGTCCTTTCAGCTCCTTTATGCCCGTCCGGGAGTACTTCCAGCCGGCGGTGCAGATCGGGCTCGAAGTGGACCGTGAGCTCCTGAAGGAGAGGCTGGCCCGGCGCGTCCACGCCATGGTTGCCGGCGGACTACAGGCCGAGGTGGAGCGGCTGGACGCTGCGGGGCTCCGAAACGGCAAGACGGCGTCCCGCGCACTGGGCTATGCCCAGTTCCTGAAAGTCCTCGACGGCGAATGGGATGCCGGCCAGGCCACGGAAGACACCATCACTGCCACGCGGAAATTCGCCCGGCGGCAACTCACATGGTTCAGAGCGGATCCGCGCATCAACTGGCTGGACTGGCAGGACCCGGACCTCGTGGCCAAAGCGGCGGCCCTCTGCGGCTAAGGACGCCCCCCGTCAACCGGTAACCTTGATCCATGGACGAAACCCTTGCACCCGCCCCTGACCGCACACTCCAGGGGCTGAGCGGCCTGGCCTTCTCCAAGGGCCACGGCACCGGCAACGATTTCGTGCTCGTTGCCGACCCCGAAGGTACTTGGCCGATTGCGCCCGAGCAGGTCGCGGAACTCTGCGACCGCCACCGCGGCATCGGCGGTGACGGCCTCATCCGGGCCGTGCCTTCGCGTTTCCTCCCGGAGGGGCGGGAGCTGCAGGCTGTCCACCCGGATGCCGAGTGGTTCATGGACTACCGCAACGGTGACGGATCCCTGTCGGAAATGTGCGGCAACGGCGTCCGCGTGTTTGTCCACTTCCTCATCGCCGAAGGACTTGTCCGGCTCGGCACCGGCGATGCCCTGACCATCGGCACGCGCGGTGGCGTCAAGACGGTGGTGCGGACCGAAAACGGCTACGCGGTGGACATGGGGCCGTGGGAATTCATCTTCCCTGGCGAGGCCACCGCACGTGCCATGGACTCGCTGGTGACCGCGGACGGCCTGGAAGTGCCGCGCCCTGCGTTGTCCGTCAGCATGGGGAACCCGCACACCGTGGTGGCCCTGGCCGAACTCAGCGAACTCGAGGCCACACAGCTCTTCAAGGCACCGCATGTCGATCCGAAGCCGGCGAACGGCACCAACGTCGAGTTTGTCGTCCCGTCCGAGCCGCTGGTCCACGACGGCGTCGGCACAGTCACCATGCGGGTCCACGAACGCGGCGTGGGGGAGACCCAGTCCTGCGGCACCGGCGCGTGCGCAGCAGCCGTCGCCATCCGGCACTGGGCCGGGCAGGGCGCGCCGGATGCCTGGAACGTGAACGTGCCCGGCGGCGTCGTCGGCGTCAAGTTTTTTGCGGGCCCGGAAGGCCACGAACATGTGGAACTCAGTGGTCCCGCAGTGATCGTGGCTAGCGGGACGCTTTCCTGACCCGGAGGATCCTGAAGGACTTCGAGGTGCTCTCGCGGGTGACGGTGAAGCTGCTGTCCAGTTCAGCGGCCAGCCAGCGCTGAAGCGAGTCGGAACCAAGGTTCTTCTGGACCACCAGCCAGGCGGATCCGCCTGCAGCCAGCCGGGGCAGCCACAGCAGCAGCAGGGAGTGAAGCTCGTCCTTGCCGATCCGGATCGGCGGATTGGACCAGATCGTGTCGAACAGGAGGCCGGGATCAACGGCGTCGGGCAGGCTGGCCGTGACGTTGTCCAGTCCCAGCAGGCCGGCGTTCTCGTTGGTCAGGGCGACGCAGCGCTCGTTGACGTCCACGGCGTAGACGTGCGCGTGGGGTGCCCGCAGGGCCATAGTCAGCGCGATGGGACCCCAGCCGCAGCCGATGTCCAGCAGGTTGCCCTGGGGTGACGGGGACGGCACGTCGGCCAGTAGTACGGCAGTTCCCTTGTCGATGCCGTCGGGGCTGAAGATGCCGCTGGACGTCTGCAGCCTGCGGGTTTCACCGGCAAGTTCCACGGTTAGCGGTTTGCGGGTGAACGGCCCGGCAGGCTGGGCGCTGAAATAGTGTGCAGACTCCATAACTCGCCAGATTAGTTGCCCGGCGCGCCGATGGGAAACGAGGACTGGAACGGGGCACGGAAACCCGTCTGCTAATGTTTAATCCATGTTCTTGATCTTTGAGTAGCCGGCACGGGCACCGCCCGTCCCGCAGCGACGCAGGTATTCACCTTCCGCTCAGTGCGCCGTCACGCCGTGATTGTCCGGCAGAACGTCCCGCCCGTACTACTTGGAGTCCAGCAATGCTGATCGTCTGACCATGCGCCCATCCGAAAACGCGCACCCACCGCAACGCCGCCTGCCCCGCACGTCGTCGCCCCGCATACCGTCCGTACCGCCGCCCGCTGCGCCGCAGCCGCCGGCACTCCAGGAGCCCGAATGACCAATAGTCGTCAGCCCAGCGCGAATACCGCCCCGCAGACAAACAATCAGCATTATTCTGAAGGTGTCGAATCTTCAAAGGAGAACATGACCAACCAGCCCAACACCGGATCAGATGCAGCCTCCCAGGACATGAGTCCTGAGGAAATCCAGGCCGTCATCGACCGGATTCTGTCCAAGGATGTCCCGGCCCGTGCCGCCCACTCCGCCCCGGAAAGTTCGCGCGGAGTTTTGGGATCGGCCCAGGCGATTTCCCGCCAGGACAGCGAACACAGCATCTTCGACGGGGACCAGCAGGACCTTGAGGAACGCCGGGCCCTGCGCCGCACGGCCGGCCTTTCCACCGAACTCGAAGACGTCACCGAAGTTGAATACCGGCAGCTGCGCCTCGAACGCGTGGTGCTGGCCGGTCTGTGGACAGAAGGCACCCTCGCCGACGCCGAAAATTCCCTCCGCGAGCTTGCCGCCCTGGCGGAAACTGCCGGCTCGGAGGTTCTGGACGGCATTGTCCAGCGCCGTGCCAAGCCCGATCCCGGCACGTTCCTCGGCTCCGGCAAGGCCCAGGAGCTCAAGGACATTGTGATGTCCACCGGTGCGGACACCGTGGTGGTGGATGCCGAGCTGGCACCGTCACAGCGGCGTGGACTCGAGGACATTGTGAAGGTCAAGGTCATCGACCGCACCGCCCTCATCCTGGACATCTTCGCCCAGCACGCCAAGAGCCGTGAAGGCAAGGCCCAGGTGGAGCTGGCGCAGCTTGAATACCTGCTCCCGCGCCTGCGCGGCTGGGGCGAATCCATGTCCCGCCAGGCCGGCGGCCAGGTGGGCGGCGCAGGCGCCGGCATGGGTTCCCGCGGTCCCGGTGAAACCAAAATCGAACTGGACCGGCGCCGGATCCGCACCAGGATGGCCAAGCTGCGGCGTGAAATCGCCGCGATGAAGCCGGCGCGGGAGACCAAGCGGGCCAACCGCCGTCGTAATTCCGTGCCGTCCGTAGCCATCGCAGGGTACACAAACGCCGGAAAGTCCTCGCTCCTGAACCGGCTGACCGACGCCGGCGTCCTGGTGGAGAACGCCCTGTTCGCCACGCTGGATCCCACCGTCCGCAAGGCGGAAACAGCGGACGGCCTGGGCTACACCCTGGCCGATACCGTGGGCTTCGTGCGGTCCCTTCCCACCCAGCTGGTGGAGGCCTTCCGTTCCACCCTGGAGGAAGTGGCGGATTCGGACCTCATCCTGCACGTGGTGGACGTCTCGCATCCCGATCCGGAGGGCCAGATCGCGGCGGTCCGGGCAGTGTTCAGCGAAGTGGACGCCCGCAAAGTGCCCGAGATCATCGTGCTGAACAAGGCCGACGCCGCGGACCCGTTCGTGGTGGAACGGCTGAAGCAGCGCGAACCCCGCCACGTGGTGGTGTCCGCGCGCACCGGGCAGGGCATCGCGGAGCTTCTGAAGGCGATCAGCGAATCCATTCCGCGGCCCAGCGTCAAGATGGAACTGCTGATCCCGTACAACCGCGGTGACCTGATCAGCAAGCTCCACGAAACGGACGCCGAAATCCTTCGACTGGACCATGAAGAGCAGGGCACCCGCGCCCTGGTCATGGTGCGCGAAGGGCTCGCCGCTGAACTGGAATCCTTCATCAGCAATGTCTGATCCCGGGGCCGGAGAAACCAGCGGCTCCGCCGGCGAGCAGTTCGTCATCGAACTGCTCGACCGGGCGGTGTCCGGCATGGGCGGACAGAGCCGCGACGGCCAGCACGAAATGGCCCGGCAGGTGGCCCGCGCTATCGACAGCGGCGACCACCTGCTGGTCCAGGCCGGAACCGGCACCGGAAAGTCACTCGCGTACCTGATTCCGCTGATCGCCCATTCACAGGTCAGCGACAAACCCACCCTGGTGTCCACCGCCACCCTGGCCCTGCAGACCCAGATCGTGGGCAGGGACCTTCCGCGGCTGCTGGAAACCATCACCCCAGCCTTGGAGCGCCCCGTCAAGGTAGCCCTCGTCAAGGGCAGGGCCAATTACGTCTGCCGGCACAAGCTCGACGGCGGGTTCCCCTCCGAAGAGCCGTCGGAGGGTCAGCTCTTCTCACTGGGGGAGGACACCAGCGTCCCGCACTTCGCCGCCTCCCTGGGCGGTCCGGCATCGCAGCTGGGCAAGGAAGTAGTCAGGCTCCGCGAATGGGCGGAGAAGACCGCCACGGGGGACCGGGACGAACTGATGCCCGGTGTGACGGACCGTGCCTGGCGGCAGGTGTCCGTCACGTCGATGGAATGCCTGGGAGCGCAGAAATGTCCCATGGCTGCCGAGTGCTTCAGCGAACTTGCCCGGCATGACGCAGCCGAGGCCGACGTTGTGGTCACCAACCATGCCATGCTGGCCGTCAGCGCCTTCGAGGGCCTGGCCGTGCTGCCGGAGTACGACGTCGTGGTGGTGGACGAGGCGCACGAGCTCCAGGACCGGGTGACGGGGGCAGTCTCCGGCCAGTTGTCCGTGGCCATGGTCCACGCCGCCGCCTCCGGCGCCCGCAAGAACACCGGGATCACGGTGGATGCGCTCAACAACGCTGCCGCCAACCTTGAGCTGGCCATCGCCGGAGTCCCCAGCGGCCTGCTGCCCAACGGCCTCAACGATGAACAACTCGACTGCGTGGACCAGTTGCGGGAAGCCTGCCGCGCCGCCCTGTCCGACTCCAAGGGGGACAGCGCCAACACGGCCGATGGCGGACGCCAGCTCGCCCGGTCGCGCCTGATGGTCATCCTTGAGCTCTGCGAACGCCTGATTGCCGCGCGCGAAAACCGCGAAGTGGTCTGGTTTTCGCGAAACAGCACCTTTGACCCGCAGCAGGGCTACTCCCAGCCGGACGATGCGGCGCCGGCCCTGATCAACATTGCACCGCTGAGTGTGGCTGGAAAGCTCCGTGACGGGCTCTTTGCGGGCCATACGGTGATCCTGACCTCGGCCACCCTCGCCATAGGATCGGCCTTCGAACCCGCCGCCGGCGGGCTCGGGCTCGTGGGACAGGGCGCACCCAGCTGGACCGGAGTGGACGTCGGGTCCCCCTTTGACTATCCCAAGCAGGGAATCCTCTACGTGGCCAGCCATCTGCCGAAGCCCGGCCGGGGGACATCCCCTGAAGCGCTGGATGAGCTGGAGAAACTGATCCGGGCCTCGGGCGGCGGGGCACTGTGCCTCTTTTCGTCGCGGCGGGCCGCCGAAGAAGCGGCAGAAGCCATGCGCCCGCGGCTGGATGTCAGCATCCTGTGCCAGGGCGAATCGACCATGACCGCACTCGTGCGGCAGTTCGCCGACGAACCGGACACCTGCCTTTTCGGCACCATGTCCCTGTGGCAGGGTGTTGACGTCCCCGGCGGGTCATGCCGGCTGGTGGTCATCGACCGGATTCCGTTCCCGCGGCCGGATGACCCGCTCATGACGGCACGCTCCCGGGCCGTGGCCCAGGCGGGCGGCAACGGCTTCATGTCGGTATCGGCCACCCACGCCGCGATCCGGCTGGCCCAGGGAGCCGGCCGGCTGATCCGCTCCACGGGCGACAAAGGTGTTGTGGCCGTCCTGGACTCCAGGCTGTCCACGGAGCGTTACGGGGGCTTCCTGCGGGCTGCCCTGCCACCGTTCTGGCCCACCACTGATCCGGCCATCGCGGTTGCGGCGCTGAGCCGGCTTGCACAGGCTCCGGCAGAGGCCGCTTCCGCCTGACGGAGTGCGCTGCTACAGCGAGCGAAGGACCGAAACGACCTTGCCCATGATGGTGGCGTGATCGCCCAGGATGGGTTCGTACTGCGTGTTCTGGGGCAGCAGCCAGGTGTGGCCGTCCCGCTGGCGGAACGTCTTGACCGTGGCCTCATCATCGAGGAGGGCGGCAACAATGTCGCCGTTGGCGGCGTCGCTCTGCCGGCGCACCACAACCCAGTCGCCGTCGCAGATCGCCGCGTCGATCATGGAATCGCCGGACACCTTCAGCATAAAAAGCTCCCCGTGGCCCACCAGTTGCCGTGGCAGCGGCATCAGGTCCTCGACGACCTGGTCAGCCAGGATCGGGCCGCCGGCAGCGATCCGCCCGACCAGGGGGACCATGGCCGTATCCGTTGCCGTGGCCAGTTCGGAAACAGACAGGCCGCCGACGGTACGCAGCCGGGCAGGCTTCTCCACGCCGGTGATTTTGGCCGTACCCTCGTCCAGGGTCAACGGCATCAGGACTTCCATGGCACGCGGCCGCTTGGGGTCGCGGCGGAGGTAGCCCAGCTTCTCAAGCTGCGAGAGCTGGTGGGTGACGCTGGAGAGGCTGGCCAGCCCCACGGTGTCGCCGATTTCACGCATTGACGGCGGGTAGCCGTTGTCGTTGACGGAGCGCTGGATCGTTTCCAGAATTTTCTTCTGACGTACTGTGAGGCCCTTCGGCTTCGCTGATGACTGCTGGCTCCGCTGCGTAGCCCTGCCGCCGGTGGCTTGTGCTGCCATGTTCGCCAACGCCTTTCCGTTCTCCCCGGCCTCCATCGCTGCAGGTGCCGGGAACTTCCGGCCTGAAATGTCAGACCCTGCTGATCAACTGCAGAAGTGGTTGTTCTGTAGCTCAAACGTAGGCCAGCCCCACAGGTTTTTCAAACATTTGTTCTAGTGAGTCTCGACAATGTTCGTTAATAAGTGCTAGAACGGAACCAGTAAAGTTCGAATATGTGTTCTAGTCGCAACGCTCCTTCGGTTCTATGTTCGAAAACCGGAACGGGCGGTCGCCGGCTTCAGGAACACAGCGGGCAGCACAGTCAGGTCCAGGAGGGCTCAGTTCATGTCAGTTACAAGCGCTATTCACGGTTCGCGTCATGATGGTTCGGCCAAGCAGGGTTTGGGACACCACGGCCCGGAATCTCCCATGCTGGGCTTCAACTGGGAGGAACGCCCGGTCGTTAAGGCGGCGAAGACCAGGTCCTCGCAGCCGCCCCTCCGGCTGACCCGCCGCGGGCGCATTGTCCTGGTCGGGATTCCACTGATCCTGCTGTCCGTGCTCCTGATCTCGCTGGCCGGCTTCCTGAACTCGCCGGCGAAGGCCGCGGATTCCGCATCCGAGCTGTCCTTGACTCCCACCGTGTCGGTGACGGTTCAGCCGGGGCAGTCCCTCTGGGAGATCGCCGGCTCCGTGGCGCCCGAACGTGACCCGCGGGACGTCGTGGCCGACATTGTCCAGCTGAACAACCTCGACGGCGGCAGGGTCATGCCGGGGCAGCAGATCTTTGTCCCTTCAAACTAGGGCGCCAGGACTCAATCCAGCCCGTCAAGACCTGCTCCAGGCCGGGAGATGGCGTCACAGTTTCGGTGGCCCGGCCACCCTCACTTAAACTGTTGAAGTGACTGACCAGCTAGAGCGACTGAACCGACTTCCCCTCCGGACCAACCTTCGGGGCCTGAGCCCGTACGGTGCGCCGCAGCTGGATGTTCCCATCCTGCTCAACGTCAACGAAAACACCCATGGCGTTCCCGCCGATGTCCTCGCCGCCATCTCCGAGGCCGTGACCGCTGCCGCGGCCGGACTGAACCGCTACCCGGACCGGGAGTTCACCGAACTGCGTGAGCGCCTGGCGGAGTACCTGGGCCACGGACTGGGCGCTGAGAACATCTGGGCCGCCAACGGGTCCAATGAAGTGCTGCAGCAGATCCTGCAGGCGTTTGGCGGGCCGGGGCGTACCGCCCTCGGATTCCCGCCCACGTATTCCATGTACCCCCTGCTGGCCAGCGGCACCGACACGGGCTACATCGTTGGCCAGCGTGCGGACGATTACGGCCTCAGCGCTGAGTCGGCGGCCCGTCAGGTCCGGGAGCTCCAGCCCAACATCGTTTTCCTGTGTTCACCGAACAACCCCACCGGCACAGGCCTGGGGCTGGACGTGGTGGAAGCCGTTTACGCCGCGGGCGAGGCCAGCCAGACGGTCGTGATCGTCGATGAGGCCTACCACGAGTTTGCGCACGACGGGACGCCCAGCGCCCTCACCCTCCTGCCGGGCCGTGAGCGCCTGATCGTGTCCCGCACCATGAGCAAGGCCTTTGCCTTGGCCGGTGCAAGGCTCGGCTATATGGCGGCCGCCCCCGAGGTTACGGACGCACTGCGGCTCGTTCGGCTGCCGTACCACCTGTCCGCCATCACGCAGGCGACCGGCCTGGCAGCCCTGACACACCGCGAAGCCCTCATGGCCGACGTCGAGGACATCAAGCGGCAGCGCGACCGGATCGTCACGGAGCTGACCCGGATGGGACTCAAGCCTGCCGCGTCCGACTCGAACTACGTCTTCTTCGGCGGGCTCGAGGATCCCCACCGCGTCTGGCAGGGACTGCTGGACGCCGGCGTCCTGATCCGGGATGTCGGAATCCCCGGCCACCTGCGCGTCACGGCAGGCACTGAGACGGAAACCACAGCCTTCCTCGAAGCCCTGGAACTGATCCTGGCCGGGCAGCCCAGCGTCCCGGCCTAAACTTGAGTCAGACCCCGGTTTCCCAGGGAGCCGGTTCCGCAGACTTGCACACAGACGGTATTTCTCCTTACATCCAAAGGACACAACACATGAGCACCACCGGATCCATTGCTGCCGAGGCCCGGACCGCCCGCATGGAGCGTTCCACGAGCGAATCATCCGTGCTCGTCGAGATCAACCTTGATGGCACGGGCATCTCGGACATCAGCACCTCGGTTCCGTTCTACGACCACATGCTGACCGCACTGTGCAAGCACTCGCTCATCGACATGACCGTCAAGGCGACCGGTGACATCCACATCGACGTCCACCACACGGTGGAGGACGTCGCCATCACGTTTGGCGAAGTGCTTCGCACCGCGCTGGGCAACAAGGCCGGGATCCGCCGTTTCGGCGAAGCCACCGTACCCCTGGACGAAGCCCTGGCCCATGCCGTCGTCGATGTCTCGGGGCGGCCCTACCTGGTGCACGGCGGTGAGCCCGCCGGGCAGGAATACCACCTGATCGGCGGCCACTTCACCGGTTCGCTGACCCGTCACGTCTTCGAGGCGATCACCCTGCACGCCGGTATCTGCCTGCATATGAACGTCATCGCAGGCCGGGACCCCCACCACATCGTGGAAGCCCAGTTCAAGGCCTTCGCGCGTGCCCTGCGCGCCGCCGTGGAGCCGGACCCCCGCGTGGAGGGCATCCCCTCCACCAAGGGTGCGCTGTGACCGGGCCGATCCTCCAGGACGGGGCAATCCTGGATCCGGCCGGAAACGCCAAGCCGGCGTCACCCGAGGGCAAACCCACCGTCACAGTCCTGGACTACGGCTCCGGCAACGTCCGCTCGGCCGTCCGTGCGCTGGAGCGTGCGGGCGCCGAGGTCATCCTCAGCGCCAAGCCCGAGGACGTCCTGAATGCCGACGGGCTGCTGGTCCCCGGCGTCGGAGCCTTCGAAACGGTCATGCGCGAGCTCAAGGCCGTGGACGCCATCCGGATGATCGGCCGGCGTGTCGCCGGCGGCCGTCCTGTCCTCGGCATCTGCGTGGGACTCCAGGTGCTGTTCGAGGCCGGCGTCGAGCACGGTACCGAAGCCGAGGGCATGGGGGAGTGGCCCGGCAAGGTGGAACTGCTGCCCGCCGAGGTCGTACCCCACATGGGCTGGAATACCGTGAAGGTTCCGGAAGGATCCCGGCTCTTCGAGGGCGTTGAAAACGAGCGCTTCTACTTCGTCCACTCCTACGGTGTGCAGCACTGGGACTTCGACGTCATCCAGCCCCGCATGGCGGCGCCGCTTGTCACCTGGTCCGAGCACGGCGCACCGTTCATCGCAGCCGTGGAGAACGGGCCGCTGTGCGCCACCCAGTTCCACCCGGAAAAGTCCGGCGACGCCGGCGCCCGACTCCTCCGCAACTGGGTCAACAGCCTGCGCCACGGCAAGGCGGCCGCCACGGAAGCCGCTGCCGCGAGCAGCGGACCGGCCGCCTAGATGTGGTCCATAGTCCTGATGGGCCTCGCCGGCCTGCTGGTTGGCGGGGCGCTGTCCTTCAGGCAGCAGCACAAGCCGCTCTGGACCCAGGTCGTTTTCTACGTTCTGGCCGGAATGTCGCTGCTGGCCGCATACCTTCTTACCCTGCCGGCCAACTAGCCGGGCCCGCACCCCTGCCTGTTCACCACAGCTTCACTACAACCTGAGGACCTGAAGATGACCACCGAAACGCCGCTGCCCGTCCTGGAACTGCTGCCCGCCGTCGACGTCGTGAACGGCCAGGCGGTCCGCCTGGTCCAGGGCGAGGCCGGCAGCGAGACGAGCTACGGCACGCCGCTGGAAGCTGCGCTCAACTGGCAGGAACAGGGCGCCGAGTGGGTGCACCTGGTGGACCTGGATGCAGCCTTTGGCCGCGGATCCAACGCCGAACTGCTCCGCGAAGTGGTGGGGCGGCTGGACATCAACGTTGAACTGTCCGGCGGCCTGCGCGACGACGAATCACTCGAAAAAGCCCTGGACCTCGGCGTCGCCCGGGTGAACCTGGGCACGGCGGCCCTGGAAAACCCGGAGTGGACTGCACGGGCCATCGACCGCTTCGGTGACAAGATCGCCGTCGGCCTCGACGTGCGCGGAACAACACTGGCGGGCCGCGGCTGGACCAAGGAAGGCGGCGACCTGTGGGACGTGCTGGCACGCCTCGAGGAAGCCGGCTGCGCCCGCTACGTGGTCACGGACGTCACCAAGGACGGCACCCTGCAGGGCCCCAACGTTGAGCTCCTCCGCCAGATGGTGGAGAAGACCGGCAAGCCGGTGGTGGCCTCCGGCGGCATCTCGAGCCTGGAAGACCTCAAAGTGCTGCGCTCCCTCGTCCCGCTGGGCGTTGAAGGTGCCATCGTGGGGAAGGCCCTGTACGCCGGTGCCTTCACGCTGCCGGAAGCGCTTGACGTAGCAGGCCGCCGCTAGGCCGGCAACCACCATGGATCAGCGACCTCCAGCGGAACAGCGAACCCCGGCACCCCGGCAGCTGCCCGGCCACATCGCCGCAGCGCTTGCCGGCTCAGGCGGGGCCACGGATTCCGCCGGCCAGCCCTGGGCCGGCCGAAGCCTGGCCGGCGAGGATGCGAAGATCCACAACTTCGAGGACGACGACGGCACGGCCGATGCGGGTTACCTCGCCGCTGTTGACGCCCTGCGCTCCGCTGCCGGCAGTGAGGCTGCGGTGGTTGCGTCCCTGGCCACTGCCCGGGTGTTTGTTCCGATCGTTGCCCAGCTGGCCGAAGAGAGCGACCACGGGACGCACGACCATACGCTTCACGGGGACAAGCAGGCGGACATGGCGCTCGTAACGCTGAAAGCACCGGACGGGCGGACCGCCCTTCCCGTCTTCACGTCGGCAGCGGCGTTGGAAGCGTGGCACCCGCAAGCCCGACCGGTAGCGGTGTATGCCGCCAGGGCCGCACTGTCCGCCGTGGCCGAAGGCGCCGAACTCCTCGTGCTGGACCCCGGTTCCGAATACACGTTCGTTGTCCGCCGGCCGGCCGTCTGGGCACTCGCCCAGCAGCAGGAGTGGCTTCCGTCCTACGCAGATCCGGAACTTGCGCGCGCCATGGCGGATGCAACGGCCGGCTATCCGCCGGTAAGGCGCGTGGAACTCGAGCCGGGCGGCGGTGTCGCGTCGTCAACAGCCGGCGGTGCGGTTGTCCCCGGCGGCGGTCCCGGCCCGGAGCTGCGTGTCGTGCTGTACCTGGCAGACGGACTGGACGCGGCGGCCGTCCAGGCAGTAGTGGCCGGACTCAACACCGAGTGGTCCCGGAATGCGGTCTTCGCCGAGCGGGTTGATTCGATAGAGGTAAAGTTGCAGCGCGCAGCAGAGTAGCTGACGGCAGGCGGGTCACATCCCGGTCCTGCCGTCGGCAGGATGAAGGACGTAACCCGTGAATTTCGCTCTCTACAAGGAGCTTCTTGCAGTCAGGCCAATCAGGCGGCTGCTGACCGTCGGAATGATCGCCCGAATACCGCATTCAGCGGCCGGGGTACTGCTGACCCTGCACATCGTCCTCACCCTGGGCGAGGGGTATGCCGCCGCCGGTGCCGCAGCAGCGGTCATGACCATCGGCATCGCCGTCGGGGCCCCCTGGCGCGGCCGCCGGGTGGACACCGTCGGCCTGCGCAAAGCACTGATTCCTTCCGTCGTCTCCGAGACCGTCATCTGGTCCGTGGTTCCGCACGTCTCGTACGAGTGGCTGCTGGCGCTGGTCTTCGTCGGGGGACTCCTCACGCTGCCCATCTTCAGCGTGGTGCGCCAGTCGCTGGGCGTGCTGGCAAGCGGCGAGCAACGGCGGACCGCCTTCGCGCTGGATGCGATCGCCACGGAGCTGGTGTTTATGCTCGGCCCCGCGGCCGGCGCCATCGTGGCCACTGCCGGATATTCGGTGGCAGGACTGACGGTGGTGGGTGTGTGCACGTCCGTGGCCGGCCTGTTCCTGATGTGGTTCAACCCTCCCACGCGCAGCGCGGTGCCGGATGCCGAGTACGAAACGGACCAGCAGGAAGGCGCGGAAGTGGCGGTCGTCGCCGCGGCTCCGGCGCACCTGCAGGAGGCTGCTGCCGAACTTGCTCCGGTGGCGGCCGGTGAGCTCCGCCGCTCGGGCCTGCGGCACAGGGTGGCACACAACTTTGCCTGGTTCACCGCCGCGGTGGCGGCGGTCTTCGCCGTGGCCGCCGGGGCAGGAATGGTCCTGAGCGGCACCGACGTGGGCATTGTTGCAGCTCTGGAGACCGGCGGGCACCAGGCCGAGATCGGCCTGGTCTTCGTCTTCTGGTGCGCGGCTTCCGTTGTCGGCGGGCTCCTCTACGGCGCCATGCACCGGCCGGTTTCCCCGATCGTCCTGTTACTCGGGATGGCCGCCCTCACCATCCCGATGGGCTTCGCCCGGGACACGCTGACCCTGTGCCTGCTGTCGCTGCTGCCCGGGTTGCTGTGCGCGCCGGTCCTTTCCTCTGCCTCGGAAAAAGTGGCCGAGCTCGTGGAGGAGGGCCGCCGCGGAGAGGCCATGGGCTGGTACGGGTCTGCACTGACCGCGGGGGTGGCCCTCGGCGCACCGCTGGCCGGTGTCTTCATTGATGGAATCGGACCGTCCGCCGGATTTGTCTCGGTAGGAGCTGCGGGTGTTGTCCTTTGCCTGTTCGGCCTGGTGCTGCTGCGCCACCGCCGCCGGCGCACCCTGGCCGCCTAGAGCGGGACCGGCTCCCGCCTGATCCAACGACAGGATCGCGGCCACCGGCCTGATGCGGTGACGGCGCTAAATCTTCGGGCCTCAAACGACGACGGCGGCGGGCAGACCCCGTTGGTCCGCACGCCGCCGTCGATATGCCGGTTGAAAGCCTGGATTGGCTCCTAGTTGACCGGGCCGGTGTACTTTTCCCCCGGGCCCTTGCCCGGCGCGTCAGGAATGATGGACTCTTCGCGGAAGGCCAGCTGCAGGGAGCGAAGTCCGTCGCGCAACGGACCGGCGTGCTGGGAACCAATTTCCGGAGCGGCAGCAGTCACGAGTCCGGCCAGGGCGGTGATCAGCTTGCGGGCCTCATCCAGGTCCTTGAGCTCCTCGGCATTGTCCTCGGCGGCAAGGCCGAGCTTGACGGCCGACGCGCTCATCAGGTGCACAGCGGCGGTGGTGATGACCTCGATGGCGGGAACCTCGGAGATGTCCCGGATCTGCTGCGAGACCTGCTCCTGGCCGTCCCGCTGACCGGCGGCGGGCTCGAAAACGTGTGAATTACTGTCTGAAGTGCTCATACTGGTAAGCTTGTCACAGACCGACTGAATGTCGTTATTTTGCTATGTGAAACTCGTAACCGCCGATGTGCAGTTTTTGGGGTTCCTTCGGTAGGATTGACTTTCAGTTTGCAAGCGGAGTTCTCTCCCACCCGCGTCAGCCGATTTCCCGGAAGTAATTTCCCGCGGAAGCAAGGTTGCCGGGTACCTGGTCGGGCGATCCACAGCAGCGTCAGTTGCGTGGAACGCGTACAGCCTCCCCGGAGGCGGTGTACATCCGATCTTCGAGGCCTTCGATTGCTCCGGCAATTGGGGGCCTTCTCTATTTGCCGGTGGAGTACTCATCTCAACCACAGGAGTTCTAACATTAGCGAGCCAAGAATCAATGAGCGTATCCGCGTCCCCGAGGTGCGGCTGGTCGGCCCTGCAGGTGAACAGGTAGGAATCGTCCGTATTGAGGACGCCCTGCGTTTGGCTGCCGAGTCCGACCTTGATCTCGTTGAAGTTGCACCGCAGGCCAAGCCTCCGGTGTGCAAGCTGATGGACTTCGGCAAGTACAAGTACGAAGCCGCCGTCAAGGCACGCGAGGCCCGGAAGAACCAGACCAACACGGTTCTGAAGGAAATCCGTTTCCGGCTGAAGATCGACACCCACGACTACGAGACCAAGCGCGGCCACGCCCTCCGCTTCCTCGGCGCCGGGGACAAGGTCAAGGCCATGATCCAGTTCCGCGGCCGCGAACAGCAGCGTCCGGAAATGGGCATCCGCCTGCTCCAGCGCTTTGCTGACGATGTCGCCGAAGTCGGCGTTGTCGAGTCCAGCCCCCGCATCGATGGCCGCAACATGGTCATGGTTGTTGGTCCGCTCAAGAACAAGGCTGAGGCCAAGGCAGAAGCCCGCCGTGCGACGCAGCGCGCCGAGGCCAAGGCCCAGAACGAAGCCAAGGCCAGCGGCCGGGTGGACGTCAGCCGCGACCAGCCCGCCATGACGCAGTCCCTTGCGGACCTGCTTCCTGAGGGTTTTGCCGTTACGACTGAAGAAGCAGCACCCGAGGCGAACACTGAGGCCGCGGCTTCAACCAGCGCCGAGGCACCTGCGGAATCGGTTGCGGCCCCGGAAGCAGAAGCCCCGGTCAAGGA
>Ga0075432_10000054_pt1 | contig 22459 bp, 18 predicted proteins | sample RhiMethybrSRZTD1_FD_72781 | JGI IMG/M metagenome (GOLD analysis project Ga0075432, IMG submission 72781) | Populus rhizosphere microbial communities from Tennessee, USA - Rhizosphere MetaG P. TD hybrid SRZTD1 | ecosystem: Host-associated > Plants > Roots > Rhizosphere > Soil | place: USA... | reverse complement strand
TCCGCTAGTGGAGCGGGCGCTCCAGCTTGGCAGGAGATGGATCACCTTCGACGGCCGCCTCGTTGAGACCCGGGCCGGACTCGTCGCCGCAGCCGATCATCGGTGGGACGAGGCCCAACGTCACTTCGCCGTTGCCCGGGAGGCCGCCGAGCAGATGTCCAACCGGCTGGAGTTGGCTGACCTAAACCGCCTGGAGGCCCGGATGTTGCTGGACCGTGGCGGCGCCGGTGACAAGCAGCTCGCCGCGCAGCTGCTCCAAGAGGCGCTGGCTGCCTACCGCACCTTCGGCATGCCCGCGTACGCCGCCGAGGTGGAAGGCCTCATCGGCCAGGCGCAGGGCTAGCCGATCGTCCTGTCTGATCAGCGCAGCGCCGCGAGCAGTGGGACGCATCGTGCAAGATCATCTGCGCCGGCGAGATCGGGCAGCGCGACGAAGATCGTGCCGACACCAAGATCGGCGAGCTCCAGATACCGCTGCGCATGATCGGCGGCAGGTGACGCGTGGTGACGGGCGGCGTAAACGGCGGCCGGTAGGCGTCCGCGAAGTCGCTCTACTCGTACGGCTACATCGTCTCGGTTGGTACCGATGACCGGCAGGTCGAGGACGGTGATCTCCACGGTTGCCGGGTCGCGACCTACGGCAGCGCAATGCCGGCGCATAATGTCGATCTTGTTCCGCAGCACTGTCTGGTCGGATGACAGGTTGCAGCCGTCGGCCTGCTCGGCGACGATCCGCAGCGTCCGCCGTTCTCCAGAGCCTCCGACAATGATTGGCACCTCACTCAGTGGGCGGGGATAGCACGTGGTTTCGGGCAGGTGCACAAAGCGCCCGTGGTAGGCCTTGGTGCCTGGTGCCCAGAGCGCCCGGAGTGTCTCGATGCAGACCCGAAGTTGATCAAGTCGTTGACCGTCGTTGGGAAAATCCAGGCCGTACGCCTGGTGCTCTCGCAGCCACCAGCCGGCACCGATCCCACAGAAGGCGCGACCATTGCTGAGCACGTCGAGTGTTGCGACCGTCTTGGCGATAATGCCCGGTTCTCGAAATGTGACCGGGGACACCAATGTGCCCAGCCGCAGATCGGTGTCCAGGCCCGCGATCATGCCAAGAGTGACCCATGGCTCGGGGATCGGCTCCCAGGCGCGGTCGACCTGCGGGATCTGGATCAGATGGTCCATAAGTGCTAGGCCGTCGAAGCCGATCTCATCAGCTCTCAGCGCAAGATCACGGAGCCAACTGCCAGGATCCCCCTCGCCCCAAGGAAATCGTGATACCTGAAGCACGACTCGGGGACCCGCGATGGCACCATGATCACGATCAGCTTGAATCTCCTCGGGGGCAGTGCTCGCGAGACTGTGTTGATCAATGATCAGGACCCGGTCCCAGCCCTCCTCGCCGGCGTCCTCAACAAGTTTGCTGATCCTGCGCAGCTGCTCAGTGAGGACTGCTGCCGGGACCGGTCTGTCGCGCAGCCGGTTGCGCTCCCGGCAGAGTGTCGCTGCAGTATTCATGATCACCAGGACGGCTGGTAGCCCGGCAGCGCGGGCAACTCGCAGGTAATCGGTGCGTCGTACCGGATCAAGTCCCAGCGTGTCGATCACCGTCATCAGCGAGCGCTTCGTCCGCGCCGCAACAATCTGATCGAGTAGCGAAAACGCTTCAATAGACGCATCGAGATCGGACGGACCGCTGCCAACCGCGGCCCGCAGGGCATCGGAGCTCACCACCTCGCTTGTGCCGAATCGCTCCACAGCCCAGGTCGACTTTCCCGATCCGGCGGCACCCGCGAGGACCACCAAGGCCGGGTCTGGCAGGCGAGCATCCGTCATACGGCGAAGTCTCGCAGGGTGTTGGGGCACGAATACGACCAGTTGGCATGTCTACGCGCCGTGGGTTCGGCCGGTGCTCTGCACAGGTTTCCTACGGTATGCATACGTTGCAACCTGTGCAGAGCGACCGCAAGCTACGTTCACGTAGGTTGCAGCAGCCGCCAGAGCGCACTGACGAGGCGGCCTCGTCGCTCCGAAATATGTCGAGGGGAAGAATGACCTCCATGACCGATCCCAAGCCTGTCGAATCGTGGCTCACCGACATGGATGGCGTACTGGTGCACGAGGAGCAGGCGCTGCCTGGCGCTACCGAGTTCATCGCCGCCCTGCAAGAACAGGGACGCCGCTTCCTCGTACTGACCAACAATTCGATCTACACCCCGCGTGATCTGCGAGCGCGGCTTCGATTGAGTGGCATCGACGTCCCCGAGGAGTCCATCTGGACATCGGCTTTGGCCACTGCACAGTTTCTCGCCGATCAAATGGCTGGCGGCAGCGCGTTCGTTATCGGGGACGTGGGACTGACATCGGCTCTTCATGACGTCGGGTTCGTGCTCACCGAACGCGATCCGGACTACGTCGTGCTGGGGGAGACAAAAACTCACTCCTTCGAGAACATCACTCGGGCAATCCGACTCATCGATCGGGGAGCGAAGTTCATCGCAACAAATCCCGATCCGACCGGCCCCTCATCGGAAGGGTCAGTACCGGCCTGCGGGTCCTTCGCCGCGTTGATCACTCAGGCGACGGGCATCCGGCCGTATTTTGTGGGCAAGCCGAACCCGCTCAATATGCGGTCGGCGCTGAATGCCATTGATGCGCACTCCGAGACCGCGGTGATGGTCGGCGATCGAATGGACACCGATGTGGTTTCAGGCATGGAGGCCGGAATGCGCACCATCTTGGTGCTGACCGGCTCCACGACGGCTGAGGACGTGGAGCGGTTCCCGTACCGTCCAACGCGAGTATGCGATTCGATCGCCGACGTCGTCCAGCTGGTCGGCAAGCTTGCACCAGCGGAGGCCCCGGCCTAAAAGACACTGCGTCACGGACGCTGCCTACCGGACGATGGTGTCCACGGTTGCCGGGAAAGCCTCTGAGGGTCAGCGGCCGGTAGACCCGAGCTCGCACGGCGTCAACCAGCCAGTGATCAGGTAAGCGACAGTGACGAAGGTAGCGAGGAGCCAATGACAGCGCCTCATCTCACAAGGCTACGACGCTGCAGTCTCTGCAGCGGGAATCGAGCGACTGGGCATGATCAACACCGCGATCAACAGCAGCACCGCGACGACTCCGGATGCCAAGAAGACTCCGTGCAACGCGAATTGGAGGGCGCCAGCCGGAATCGCGCTTGCAGTTGAGGAGACATGACCGCCGACCTGCTGGCTTAGCGACGCGTTCGCGATTGCGCCGAAAACGGCGATACCCAACGCGCTCCCCATCGACCGGGCGAAAACGTTGGTACCAGTGACGACTCCACGACGATCCCACTCAACAGCGGATTGGGCAGAGATCAGCGTTGGGCTGGCCACCAGTCCCAGGCCCAGGCCGACTACAAAACAGGTACCGGCCACTTGCCATACAGAACTATGCGAGGACAGTAGATCCAGTAGCCCCGCCCCGATCGTGATCACGACGGCGCCGATCAACGCCGTACGCCGGAATCCGATCCTCAAGTAAATCCGGCCGGCCATGGATGCGGCCAGCGGCCAGCCAAGCGTCAGGGCCGCAAGTGCGAAGCCGGCGACCAGCGCGGTCGTATGCAGTACACCCTGGGCATACAGCGGAATGAAGGATGTCAGGCCGATCAGCATCATCCCCACTCCGAGGGCAGCGAGGTTGGTCGAGTTGAGAAGCCGACTTCGAAACACCCAGCCAGGAAGAATTGGCTCTGCTGCCCGTCGCTCCACCAGCGCAAAGAAGATCATGAGCGCTAGTCCAACGGTGAGAATGGTGATGCTCGGCACCGAAGACCACTGCCACAGAATGCCGCCCTCGAGCAGACCGAGGATGATCAGCGAGGAACCAACGCCAAGCAGCGCCGCGCCAGCGACGTCGATGCGGTGTTGCTTACGGATCACGCTCTCGTGGAATCTGCGAAACAGCGACCAGGCCGCAAATGCACCCAACGGGATATTGACGAAGAAGATCCACCGCCAGCTCAGGAAGTCCACGAAAACGCCGCCCAGTGTTGGCCCGACCACGGATGACAGCGCCCAGACACTAGCAACGTAGCCCTGAACCCGAGCCCGCTCGGCGACTGTGTAGATGTCGCCGATGATGGTCATCGATGTCGGCATCACCGCACCTGCCCCGAGTCCCTGCAGCGCGCGGAACGCGATCAGCGCCGGCATGCTCCAGGCAATGCCGCACAGGATGGAGCCGAGAACAAACAGCCCGATGCCGACAAGCATGATCGGCTTGCGTCCCATGAGGTCGGTGAACTTCGCGAAAATCGGTACCGACACCGCCTGCGCCAGCAGGTAGACCGAGAACAACCAGGGGAACTGGGAGAAACCACCAAGATCGTTAACGATCGAAGGTACGGCGGTGGCCAGGATCGTCGCATCAATCGCGATGAGGCCGACGCTCAACATCACCGAGAGCAGGATGGGGCCGCGTTCAGATCTGAGGCCGACCGAGGCGCGCGAGATCGTCTGCTCGGTTTCCTGGGCCATGTTCAGCGCAACACATGATTGGGCTCAGGCATTCCCTGAACCAAGCAGCAATGCTGGGGTCGGCTCCAGGTCGAAACCGGTCAGCTACCACCGTGCTGCATCGATTCAGAGATGTGGTTGGCGACCGGTTTCATGTAGAACGCAATGAGGCATCCAGGCCGAGGGGGCACCACTGTTTGCACTCACATAGGGAGAGTGCTAAAAAAGGGATTAGCACTCTCCCTCCGAGAGTGCCACCTCTTCTGGCCGGTGAGGCTCCCATGAGCCGTCCGTCGCGGGCACCGCTTGAAGAGCCGTCAATCACTCACAGGACTGCGGAGAACATGCCCAAACTAATTCAGTTCAACACTGAAGCGCGGCGTGGCCTCGAGCGGGGGATGAATATCCTCGCCGACGCCGTCAAAGTGACCCTTGGACCCAAGGGCCGCAATGTCGTGCTGGAGAAGAAGTGGGGTGCTCCGACCATCACCAACGATGGTGTGAGCATCGCCAAGGAGATCGAGCTGGAGGACCCGTACGAGAAGATCGGGGCCGAGCTGGTCAAGGAAGTCGCTAAGAAGACCGATGACGTTGCCGGTGACGGCACCACGACGGCCACCGTGCTGGCCCAGGCGATGGTACGTGAAGGCCTGCGCAATGTGACCGCTGGCGCCAACCCGATGAGCCTGAAAAGGGGCATCGAGAAGGCTGTTGCAGCGGTCGTCGAGCAGCTCGCCGCTATTTCCAAGGATGTGGAGACCAAGGAGCAGATCGCTGCCACGGCCTCCATTTCCGCCGGTGACACCCAGGTCGGCGAGATCATCGCCGAGGCCATGGACAAGGTCGGCAAGGAAGGCGTCATTACCGTCGACGAGTCGAACACCTTCGGGCTCGAGCTGGAGCTCACTGAAGGTATGCGGTTCGACAAGGGCTACATTTCGCCCTACTTCGTCACTGACACCGAGCGCATGGAGACCGTGCTCGAGGAGCCGTACGTCCTCATCGTCAACTCCAAGGTTTCCAACCTCAAGGATCTGCTGCCGGTCTTGGAGAAGGTCATCCAGGCGGGCAAGCCGCTTCTGGTGATCGCCGAGGACGTTGACGGCGAGGCGCTGGCTGCGCTGATCGTGAACAAGATCCGCGGCACCTTCAAGTCCGCTGCTGTCAAGGCGCCCGGATTCGGTGACCGCCGCAAGGCCATGCTGACCGACATAGCGATCTTGACCGGTGGCCAGGTGATCAGCGAAGAAGTTGGGCTCAAGCTCGACAGCGTGACCATTGAGCTGCTCGGCCAGGCTCGTCAGGTAATCATCACCAAGGATGAGACGACAATCATCGAGGGCGCAGGCAGCCCTGAGCAGATCGCGGGCCGGGTCAACCAGATTCGCACTGAGATCGAGAACTCCGACTCCGACTACGACCGCGAGAAGCTGCAGGAGCGGCTCGCCAAGCTGGCCGGCGGCGTCGCGGTGATCAAGGTTGGTGCGGCTACCGAGGTTGAGCTCAAGGAGCGCAAGCATCGCATCGAGGACGCTGTCCGGAATGCCAAGGCGGCCGTCGAAGAGGGCATCGTCGCAGGTGGCGGCGTGGCGCTCGTTCAGGCTGGCGCCAAGGCGTTCAAGGATCTGCAGCTCGAGGGCGACGAGGCCGTCGGCGCCCAGATCGTGAAGCTCGCCCTTGAGGCGCCGCTGAAGCAGATTGCGATCAACGCTGGACTCGAGGGTGGAGTCGTCGCCGAGAAGGTGAGGGGCCTTCCTGCTGATCACGGTCTGAATGCCGCGACTGGTGAGTACGAGAATCTGCTCGACGCCGGGGTTCCTGACCCGACCAAGGTCACTCGTTCGGCGCTGCAGAATGCGGCATCGATCGCAGGTCTGTTCTTGACCACCGAGGCAGTTATCGCCGACAAGCCTGAGAAGGCTCCTGCTGTCCCGCCTGGTGGCGACGGCGGCATGGGGGGCATGGACTTCTGACCAAGTCACAAACACCGAAGCACGAGGGGCGGCTCCAACAAGGAGCTGCCCCTTCTGCATTCTTGTCAGAAACCTACGTAAACCCAGGTTGCATACGGTCTGCACAGGTTGCAAAGTGTGCAGACCGTATGCAACCTAGGTGAACGTAGGTTTCCGACACGGTGAGTCGGCGTACTTACCAGCCGGGAAGTGACGTCAGGCTCTCGATGAAGAAGCGATAGTTCTTCAGCTGATCTGCGTCTGGCAACGGCGTCGGCCACTGGGCCGTCGTCCACCCGCGTGGCGGGTCGTCGCTGGAGTAGGTCCATGTGTCCCCGGCGTACGGCGTTGGCGGCCCGAGCTGTGCCGCTGAGTCATCTGCTTCGATAACCGGGATGTCGGAGAGCGTGGCGACGCCGGGCAAGATCACATCAACAGCTCGCGTTCCTGCCGGCAGAGCTGGATAGTTACTTGCCACACTCGCTTGCCCGCCTTCACGCCGCAGTGAGCCTGCCCAGAGCCCCAACTGGCTGCACAGGCACTCATACGCCTTCCGGCCAGCAACAGCAGTCGTCTGCCACGACACTCTTGTTGGTTTGGCGGCCTGCACACCGTGCGGCCTGATCATCGGCCCACTGACGACATCGGGGTTCAACACGTCGACGTCATCGGGAAGGATGCCGCCGATGGGTGATAGGGCCGGCTCCAGGATGAACGTGGATTGATCAGTAACAGACGTGATCGTCAACTCCAGTGAGGTCCGACCCGGTGCTACGACGATGCGGTCAATGGCGATGCTCTGCACCCGACGCGGCTCTTGGCGGTACCGGAACACCTGCTGTGCGAGAGTGGAGAGCGCAGCGCTTGGCGGCCGGGTCAAGTCTGTCGGATGCGATGCCGTCGGGACCTGATCTATCGGAGTCACAGGTACGTGCACGAACGGTGCGAAGTTGATCAAGTCAACATCGATGAAGCTAAGCGCATTCGGTAGCGGCGGAAAAGTTGCCTGCAGGATTCGGGTTTCTCCGATCCGTAAGCCCTGCTGGGCCAACCACAGCGGCGTACAGAGGCATCGATTGAACAGCCGGCGGGACTGGTGACTCAGCGTCCGATAGACCTTTTCGCCCGTTGGATCGAGCAGGAACATGTTGACGTCGCCTTCTGAGGTGCGGCTCAAGCCAAGGTCCACCCACGACGGAAGTCGGTCGCCTGGTCCATAGCCTGGAGCACTCAGCGGAGTCACGGACCAGTCGACAACGGTGGCATCGGCAAGCCGGCGAACAGCGTGAATGGCAAACCGCGTGTTGATCTGCAGCCCTTCGGCCGTCGTCCACTCCGCCTCGGCCGCTACTGGAAGCGCCGGATTGGTCGGCGCAGGGGGCGCCGATCTTTCTGTGGTTGGTGACTGGGATGCGCTATTGCGGAAGAGGCCCGGCTCCTGCCGGGCATATGTGCAGCCTGTGGAGAGCACGCATGCTGCGGCGATGACGGTTACCAGCCGCTTCACCGCAGCCACGCCGCAAGTTTATGTTCAGCCTTGCGGTGGGCCGTCTGGAATATCGTGACGCCATGCGCCGAGCCGAGCATGTATCCCGCCGGGAGTGTGGTCGTGAACGGGCTGCTTGAGGTCGTCGTGCTACATCCGGCAGATGCCGAACGCGCCGAGGCTGGAGGAGCACACCGAGTGGAGCTGACATCCAGCCTGGCTGATGGAATGTCACCGGAGCCGGCGCTGGTCGGCCAGGTACGTCGTGCAACCAGTCTCCCCATACGGGTGGTGCTGCGCCTGCGTCACGGCTATGGCACAGACGGCGCCGAGGTAGCCAGGCTCAAGGGTCTCCTGAGCAGCTATCGCGCCGTCGGCGCTGACGGCGTGATTCTTGGCTTTCTCAACGGGCACACCGAGGTGGACGCCAGCGTCGTGACGGAGGTCATTGGCGAGCATGCTGATCTTCGGTGGACGTTTCACCGTGCCGTGGATGCCTGCATCTCCAGCAACCGCGCTTGGCGCGACATGCGCCGATTGCCAGGGCTGGACCAGGTGTTGACTGCAGGGTCTGCGCGTGGTGTCAGGGAGGGTCTGGATGATCTTGTTGCCCGCGCCGGTGTGGACGAATTCGCGCGTAGGGTGATCATGGCTGGCGGTGGGCTCGTTCCTGAGCATGTGCCGTGGCTGGCTCGCGCCGGCATCCGAGCGTTCCAGATCGGCGCCGCAGCGAGGCCTCTGGGATCAGCAAAGGCGTACGTCGATGCTGACTTGGTCCGCAGCTGGCGGACTCTGATCGACCACTCGTGCTCGACTCACACTGCTCCACTGGGCAGCATGTGACCGTCTATATCGACCCGCCGATATGGCCAGGGCACGGTCACCTCTGGTCGCATCTGATCAGCGATCAGTCCTACCAGGAATTGCACGACTTCGCTGTCCGGATCGGCTTGCCACGACGCGCGTTCGAGCGTGATCATTACGACGTCATCGCCGAACGCTATGGCGCCGCATTGGCCGAAGGTGCCAAGCCAGTGTCGTCGCGGGAGATCGTGCTCCTCCTGACCGAATCTGGGCTGCGCCGCCGGCGCCGATCCCGCCTTGCTGGATCTTGAGCCCGTGAGTGCGATGGCACTGTTGAAATGGCAACCGGCCGGGCGCCGTACGACGCGGACTAGATTGGCGCGGAGGACTGCAAAGAAGGGAGCTGGCCGATGACTAGTTGCGCACATCTCGATGCCACTCCGCTGAGCCCATTACCGAGTGACTTCCAACCGGCCTGCAGCGATTGCCTTGCCATCGGCGGCCGCTGGGTCCATTTGCGCCGCTGCCTCGCCTGTGAGCACGTCGGATGCTGTGACTCATCGCCGTCACGGCATGCCAGCGCGCACGCTCGGGACACCGGTCATCCGGTCGTTACCTCGGCTGAACCTGGTGAGCACTGGCGCTGGTGTTATTTCGATGAGGTGGGCACATGACAACGCCGGTTTCAGAGGCGCAGGCTGAGCGGATCGCGCGGCCGGTGTTACTTACTGTCGACGACGATCCGAGCGTCTCCCGCGCCGTGGCTCGGGATTTGCGGCGTCGCTACGGCGAGGATTACCGGATCATGCGAGCCGACTCCGGTGAGGAGGCGTTGCAGGCCATCCGCGATGTGGTGTTACGTGGGGACCAGGTGGCCGCGATCTTGGCTGACTATCGGATGCCACGCATGAATGGTGTCGACTTCCTTGAGCAGGCCATGGATCTGGTACCGCAGGCACGCCGGGCGCTGGTCACCGCGTACGCCGACACCAATGCGGCGATCCAGGCGATCAATGTTGTCGATGTTGATCACTATCTGCTGAAGCCGTGGGAACCGCCGGAAGAGAAGTTCTATCCCGTCATCGACGAGTTGCTCCAGACTTGGCAGCGCGAGGGCAAGCCGCCTGAGCACAAGATCAAGATCCTCGGTCACCCCTGGTCAGCAGCCTCCTATGAGATTCGCGACTTCCTGGCTCGCAACATGGTGCCGTACCGCTGGTACAACGTCACTGACCCGGATGGAGTGCACTTGTTGGCGGCGGCCGGCGCGGAGGAGAGCCAGGCGCCGGTGGTGATCACCACGGAGGGCAAGCCTCTGCTGCAGCCGACCCTGATCGAGGTCGCCAACGCGGTCGGTCTGAGCACGACGCCACAGGGTGAGTTCTACGACGTGGTGATCATCGGTGGTGGTCCGGCCGGCCTGGGGGCTGCCGTATATGCTGCATCGGAAGGTTTGAAAACCGTCGTGGTGGAACGGGCGGCGGCCGGCGGTCAGGCAGGTCAGAGCTCCCGAATCGAAAACTATCTGGGCTTCCCGGACGGGGTGGCTGGCGATCAGCTCACAGATCGAGCACGACGACAAGCCCAGCGATTCGGCGCCGAGCTGCTGACTGCTCGCACCGTGGTCGGCTTGGAGGTTCGTGGTCCAGCGCGACGGATCCTGTTCGACGACGGATCATCAGTGCTGAGTCATGCCGTTGTGTTGGCAACCGGTGTCAGTTATCGGGAGCTGGAAGCGTCTGGTGCCAACGAGTTGGTGGGCCGCGGCGTCTACTACGGATCATCGGCGACCCAGGCCGAATCCTGCCTGGGAGATCACGTGATCATCGTCGGCGGCGCCAATTCCGCCGGCCAGGCAGCCGTCTTCTTCTCCCGGTACGCGGACAAAGTGACCATGGCGGTACGCGGCAGCTCATTGGAGAAGTCCATGTCGTCGTACCTGATCGAACAGATTGGTGCCATTCCCAACATCGACGTTCGGGTGAATACAACTGTGCAGAATTGTGCTGGTAATGATCATCTGCAGTGCGTCACCTTTGTTGATCATGAAGGTGGTCAGCAAGTCGTCGATTCCGGGCATCTCTTCGTGTTCATCGGCGCCGCGCCGTTGACCGATTGGCTTCCAGAGTCCTTGGTTCGCGATTCCAGTGGTTTCATCATCACAGGTCCGGAACTGACTCTTGGTGGTAAACCTCCCGCATCATGGGACCTGGAGCGGCACCCGTACTTGCTCGAGTCCAGCATCCCGGGTGTCTTCGTGGCCGGCGATGTCCGCTCCCAGTCCGTCAAGCGGGTGGCCTCGGCGGTTGGCGAAGGTGCGCTCGCCGTCACCTTGGTCCATCGCTACCTGGCGGAGCAGTAGGAGTTGATCATGAGTGAACAGACCGTCCAACCAGCACGGCTGAGCCCTGCAGAGCTGCGTACCCTATTCCTGTTCGAGACGCTCGATGATGATCAACTCGACTGGCTCAGTGAGAACGGATACTGCCAGAGATGGTCTGCTGGCGAGCCGGTCTATACCGAGGGCGATCCGGCGACATGTTTCTTCATCCTGCTCTCCGGCACGTTGTCCATGCACCGTCGGGTGGAGAACACCGAAGTCGAGACCGGGCGCACCAACCAGCGTGGCGTCTACGCCGGTGCGACCCAGTCCTTCGTCAAAGGCATGGCGGATCTGCCGTACTGGGGCTCGGTCCGTGCGGTGACCGATTGCGAGTTTTGGCAGATCGATGCGGGGGAATTCGGCGAGAAATTCCGCGAGTGGTTTCCCATGGCGGTGCATCTGCTCGAGGGCCTGACTCAGGGCTTCCGATCTAGCCAGGCGATTATCGGGCAGCGAGAGCGACTGCTGTCGCTGGGTCGCCTGTCCGCCGGACTCACCCATGAGCTGAACAACCCAGCAACGGCCGCCGTACGCGCGACTGCAGCGCTGCGCGAGAACGTCAGCAAGATTCGGCGCAAACTTGCACACTTGGCGACTGCCGACGTCGACCCCAAGGCACTGATGGCGCTCACCGAGCTCCAAGAGGCCGCCGTGGAGAGGATGGCCAAGGCCGAGAAGTTGTCGCCGGTGGAGGTCAGTGAGGCCGAAGACGAGATCTCGGACTGGCTCGATGATCATGGCATCGACGACGCCTGGGACCTGGCGCCGACGCTCGTCGCAGCTGGAGTGGACACCGACTGGCTCGAGGAGGTGGTTCGGACCGTACCCGCCATGGCACTCGCCGATGCGCTGCATTGGGTGACTTACGCGCTCGAGATCGAGCAGCTGATGGGGGAGATCGAGGATTCGACCGGGCGGATCTCACACCTGGTGGCGGCGGCCAAGCAGTATTCCCAGATGGATCGCGCGGCACACCAAGAGATCGACGTTCGCGATGGGCTCAAGAGCACGCTGGTCATGCTCAACCACAAGATCAAGGAACGAGACAACATCACTGTTGTCAAGGATTTCGACGCGTCGCTGCCGACGATTCCGGCGCATCCCGCGGAGCTCAATCAGGTCTGGACCAACTTGATCGATAACGCCCTCGACGCCATGCCCGATGGGGGCACGCTGACGGTGCGTACGTCGCGGGAGGACGGCTGGGCCTTGATCGAGATCTGCGACACGGGTATGGGAGTCCCGGAGGAGATGCAACAGAAGATCTTCGAACCGTTCTTCACCACCAAGCCGGTCGGTCACGGTACCGGCTTGGGTCTCGACATTTCCTATCGCGTGATCACTCAGCGGCATGGCGGCGATTTGCGAGTCAAATCGCGTCCTGGCGATACCAGATTCCAGGTCAGGCTTCCGCTTACCGAGCCTCCGTCGTTCGGCTGAACTGACTCACGCTCCTAGCGCAGCGGGAAGGTCGGCGGCGTACACCACGATCAGGGACGTGACCGCCCTTGTCAGGCAGACATACAGCCGGCGTAGTCCGGTTACCTCATCCGGCTCACCGGCTACGATGGCGGCCGGCTCCAGCAGGACCACATGATCAAACTCCAAGCCCTTGGAGAGAGCTGCCGGGACCAGGATCGGCCTTAAGGATGGCGCCAGCTCGGGATCGGAGCGCGGAAGGTCTCCGTGGGTTTCGAAGATCTCCGGATCCTCGCCCAGTACGTTGTAATGAATCTGCCGACTGTCCAGCAGCTTCCGTACGCCAGCCACAGCAGCGTCGGCAACAATCACCCCTACAGTGCCCTCGTAACGCGTTGCCTCAGTGATCGCGCTGACCAATTCATCATCTGTCTGCCCGGTCGGACGTAGGTCCAGCTCGCCGCGGTGCCGTCGTACCGAGTGAGGTGGCTGCAACGCCGGCGCAATTTCGGGGAGCAGTCGGGCCGCAAAGTCGATCACCGCTCCCGGCACCCGGAACCCGGCCACAAGTTCTTCGATCACGGCATCGGAGTGGCCCAGATGGGCCAGCGACTCGTGCCACGACCGGGTTGCCCATGGGGTGGTCGCTTGTGCAAGATCACCAAGCACTGTGACAGAGCCCGTGCTGGCCCGACGTCCCACTGCCCGCAACATCATCGGCGAGAGATCTTGCGCTTCGTCGAGAATCACATGCCCGCGGCTCGGCGTACGCTGCAACAGATCCGCAGCCTCGTCGATCAAGATCACATCGGCCAGCGACCAGCGCGCGGCACCCGGTGATCGCGGTGGACGCCGCATCATGATCAGCTGCTGTTCTGCAGAGCTGAGCACGCCATCGGCGGCAGCCTCCAGAAAGTCTGCGTCGGTGAGCAACCTCATGATCAACTTGACCGGGTCGAGAGCCGGCCAGACGCCATCTGTGTACGCCCGGACCGGCTTGCTGCGGGCAACTGCGTCCTGGATGCGATCGTCGGGAGCTTCGCCGGCCGCTTCCATCCGCAGCAGTACCTGGTGCGCCAGCCGTTGCGGCAGCATGGCGCGCCCAGCGCTGTACCGCACGCCACGTTGCCGGAGCTCCTCGACGGCCTGCATCGTCAGGTAGGCACCGACTCGCCACTGATAGGCGCCGCGCGGCACCACCAACGGCGCACTCGGAGTGTCGAGATGGCTCCAGACCGCACGGTGCAGCACCTCGGCCATTCGTGCGTCGCCCTTGATCAGTGCCGCGGGAACGCTGTCGAGTGCCCGCAAGGTAACGCCGTTGGCTTGGCAGACCAGCGATGCCACCGTCGTCTGTGCAGCGTCGATCTCGCCGAGCGCAGGCAGTACGTCGGCGATGTAGGACAAGAAGCTGTCATTGGGTCCCACAACGAGTACTCCGGAGCGGGCGAGTTGGTCGCGATGGGCATACAGCAGATAGGCCGCGCGATGTAGCCCGATCGCGGTCTTGCCAGTCCCCGGTGCGCCCTGGATGCACAGTGATCGTTCCAGACCGGCCCGGACGATGCTGTCCTGTTCGGGCTGAATGGTGGCCACGATGTCGCGCATTGGACCGGTCCGGGGCCGCTCGATCTCGGACTCCATGATCTGGGACTGGGCCAGCTCACCCGGGCCGGTCAGATCCTCGTCCTCGTACGCGGTGAGCTGCCCGTGCGAGGAGCCGAAGCGCCGACGTAGGCGTACACCCATCGGATCGCCGGGTCGCGCTTGGTAGAACGGCCGCGACATCCCTGCGCGCCAGTCGATCACCATCGGCTCGCCGCCCGCCTCGCCAGTGACATGCCGCCGACCGATATAGAGAGTCTCGTCCTGTTCCGCGCCCAGCTCGGTGTCATAGTCGAGCCGGCCGAAGAACAGCGGCACGGTTGGATCGTCCTCGAGCGCTTTCATGCGCCGGTACAGCGCCTGCTTGACGTGTTCGGTCGAAACATGATCGCCGCCGAAGGCCTCCAGACTGGCCGTGTGCCGACGCATCCGTTCCAGGGCGGCTCGGGACTCAGCGAGATGGATCCGTTCCTGCGCTAGAACGTCGACGGCGGTTTCAGGCATGCGAACAGCTCCGATGCTGGATCGGTGTATGTGGGGAGCGAGGGCTCAGGCTACCTGCCAGACGGGGCTGACGTCCACGGAATTGTCGACCGGAGGGACCTCGGGGTGCACCAGTGCGTGCCTACCCGTGCTCGTAAGGTGTAGGCCGTGTCTTCCTCTGATACCGAGCGCAGCTATGTGCCGGTCGCGGACCCGGCGGAGCGCCCACGCAAGTCCCGCGCGACCGTACGCGTGATCATCATCGACAACGACCGCACGCTGTTGTTCGAGGACAGCGACCCGGGGGTTCCAGGCGTCAGCTGGTGGACGACGCCGGGCGGTGGCGTCGACAACGGTGAGAGTGAGATTGGCGCCGCGATCCGTGAGGTGGCGGAAGAAACCGGCTATCGGCTGGCAGAAAGCGAGCTGTTGGGACCGATTGCCAAACGCCATGTCGTTCACGGTTACTCGGACCTGGTCATCGAGCAAGACGAATCTTTCTTCCTCGCAATGGTGTCGCCCTTCGAGGTGGACATCTCGGCCCACACTGCCGATGAGCGTCTAACCCTGCTCGGGCATCGCTGGTGGACGCACGACGATCTGCGGCATACCGATGACTGGGTCTGGCCGCATGAGCTGGTCGAGCTCTGGTCACTGGCGGGTCAGCCTGATACATGGCCAGTCGATCTCGGCACTCAGGAAGAGTCAACAGTTCTCGACGTGGCGTAGCCGGAGGCATCAGCTCACGGTTCCCCAAGTCCTACGCCCCTCGGGCAGAAACCTACGTTCACGTAGGATTCTCACGTAGGCAACCTACGTGAACGTAGGTTGCAAACAGCGGCGTCGCGAAGTTAGGGAGGCGGATTTACTCCGCAGCCAGAGCGTCCTCGGCGTCCATGATGCGGTAGCCATACCCCTGCTCGGCCAAAAAGCGCTGGCGATGGGCAGCGAAGTCCGCGTCCACTGTGTCACGGGCGACGACGGCGTAGAGCCGTGCGGTGACGCCCTCGGACTTGGGACGCAGCAGCCGGCCGAGCCGCTGGGCCTCCTCTTGCCGGGAGCCAAAGGCACCGGAGACCTGGACCGCGACCTGAGCCGATGGTAGGTCGATCGAGAAGTTCGCGACCTTGCTCACCACCAGCAATTCGATTTCACCGGAGCGGAAGGCCTCATAGAGCTGCTCGCGCCGCCGTACGGTCGTCTCACCAGTGATCAGTGGGGCATCCAGCCGTGCCGCCAGCTCTTGAAGTTGATCAACGTACTGCCCGATCACCAGTGTCGGTGTGCCGCGATGTTTCGAAACCAGCTCCACGATGACGCCGGTCTTGGACTCGGCCGTCGACGCCAGCCGGTATTTCTGATCCGGCTCGGCAACGGCGTACGCCATGCGCTCGGCTTCGCTCAAGGTGACGCGGACCTCAATGCAGTCGGCGGGTGCGATGTAGCCCTGAGCCTCGATGTCCTTCCACGGCGCGTCATAGCGCTTCGGCCCGATGAGGGAGAACACGTCACCCTCCCGGCCGTCCTCCCGAACCAGTGTGGCCGTCAGGCCGAGTCGGCGGCGCGCCTGCAGCCCCGCTGTCATCCGGAAGACCGGCGCCGGCAGCAGGTGCACCTCGTCGTAAATGATCAATCCCCAGTCTCGGGCGTCGAGCAGCTCCAGATGTGGGTGGATGCCACCTCGCTTGGTGGTGATCACCTGGTAGGTCGCAATGGTCACCGGGCGGATCTGCTTCTTCGCTCCGGAGTACTCGCCGATCTCGTCGGCCGTCAGGGTTGTCCTCTTGATCAGTTCGTCACGCCACTGCCGTGCCGCCACCGTGTTAGTGACCAAGATCAACGTCGTGGCGCCGGCCCGAGCCATCGCGGCACAGCCAACGATGGTCTTGCCGGCACCGCAGGGCAGCACGACCACGCCAGATCCGCCATGCCAGAAGGAATCGGCAGCCTGACCCTGGTAGGGGCGGAGCGTCCATCCGCGCTGGTTCAGGCTGATGGCATGCGCCTCGCCATCGACGTAACCAGCCAGGTCCTCGGCGGGCCAGCCAAGCTTCAGCAGCACTTGTTTGAGGTGACCGCGTTCGGACGGGTGGACGACGACGGTGTCGTCATCGATGCGGCTGCCGACCAGACCCTTGACCTTGGTGCTGCGCAGCACCTCGGTGAGCACCGCGCGGTCGCTGCTGACCAAGATCAACCCATGACTGGGGTGCTTCTCGATCCGCAGCCGGCCATAGCGATCCATCGTCTCGGCGACGTCGACCAGCAGCGCATTGGGCACCGGGTAGCGGCTGTAGGTAAGCAGCGTGTCGACCACCTGCTCCGCGTCGTGGCCGGCGGCGCGGGCGTTCCACAACCCGAGCGGGGTCAGTCGGTAGGTGTGGATGTGTTCCGGCGCCCGCTCCAGCTCGGCGAATGGGGCGATCGCGATGCGGCAGGCGACAGCCTCCGGATGATCAATTTCCAGCAGCAGCGTACGGTCGGACTGCACGACGAGGGGGCCGGGCCCGTCGAATGGTGCGGCCATCAGCGGTCCTCCTCATCGGCCGGGGGCTTCTCGTCAGTGGGCTTATCGTTCGCAGGGCCTAATGACCGGTCGATGCCATGGCTCGATTCGGACGATTCGTCGCTCGGTGTCGGCGAGTCGGAGGGCTCCGGTGTCGGGCTATCCGTTGGTTCCGGCGAGGGTCGCGTCACGACCAACGTCGGTGAGCTAGGGCTTTGATTACCGGCGGCGTCAAGCGCTCGGATTTGTACGACGTGCTGGCCGCTGTCGTCGTTGAACCAGTGCAACCGTGCCTTTGTCTTGGCCGTCGTCGCGACCTCAAAACCGTTCAGCCAGATGCGGTAGCCAATGACGCCTACATTGTCGTCGGCAGCGGGCCAGTTGATAGTGAGCTGCTTCGCGGTGACCGTGGAGGGTTCGATGTCAGCGACCGGTTCGGGAGGTTCAGAATCCTTGTTGGCTTTCGGCTCACCGGCTCTGGCCTTATCCGAAGAGCGATCATCGGTAGTGTCTGAGCGGTCCTTGGCCCGGGTCGTCGTTGGCTTCAGGAGTTGTGCGCCAGGCGCTGTTGTGGCTGGATGTCCGTCAACTCCCGGTACCGGGTCACTATCCCCGGTGGTCGAGGAGGAAGGTTCTGGCTGAGTTGGCCCAATTCCGACGGTGCCGTTCGTTGCCTCCTCGTTTGCTCCGGAATGCCTGATCTGTTCTGGTGACCTCGCGATTGCGGGGACCAGATATAGCGATCCCACACCGAGTGCGCACACGCCGAAGACGATCATTCGCCTGATCGTGACGGCATGCACCCGCTTATTCTAGGGATCTGGCGAGGGTCCGGGGTCGGTTGGACGAACCCGCGAGTTCTCCTGCTGGGCCGCTCGATTGCAACGCGGCCCGATGACGGCGGTCCTGGGCAAGCAAGGCTTCAGCCGCATCGGCAGCTGACGGCCGCGACATTGGTTCCATAACCTGCCTCGCCGCTCGCTGAGGCGGCGGCGTCACAATCAGCTCACCGGCGGCGTTCTCGACAGCCGGGGCATGCCCCAGCTCCGCAAGCAGCGGAATGATCTCCTGCTCGTCAACCTCAGCCACTAGCACGCCCGGTGCGACAGCCTTCACTCCAAGCCCGGCCGCAGCTGGATGAGCGAGAAGGGCCGCGGCTTCGGCCTGGTCTGCGATGCGGATGTAGCACCCAGCCGGGCCAACTCGAATGCTGCCGTGGCGCCTGCCGACGTCTTCGATCTGGTAGACGAGCGGCTGGGGAACACCGGTTGTGGAGTGCTGCTCCAGCCACAGCTGCACCTTCGGGGCCGACCAGCCCTGGTCGAACGCGCGGCGCAGCGAGCTGGCGCTAAACCGGTAGACGCCCGCACCACCTCGGGACTCCTGATCAGCCAGCATTCGCAAGTCGGACGCTACGGCGTGCTCAAGCGGCCCCGAAGTCACCGCGGTTAGATCGTTCTGGATGACAAATCGATCGACCGGAACCGGAAACAGCTTCTCCAGCGAAACTGGGAGTGGCTGATCGGGCTGCAGCGCAACTTTGGCGAACGACGAGACCGCACCGAGTGCCGCTACTCCGAGCCAGGTCGCCTCACGCCATGTCCACTGCACGAGCTGATGGGCTTTCAGCGGGCCCTTGATCAATCTCGGCCGGTGCCAGGCCGTGGCGTTGGCGAGCACGTGGAGGTCGAGGACGGTTCCGCTCTCCACGTCGGCGATGATCCTGAGGATGGTCGTACGGAGAGCGCGAGCGGCACGGTCGTACCCCTCCTTACCCAGCGTATGACCGCCCCCTTGGGTCGATCGAGCGAAGAATCGGTCAGCTGCAAGCCAGGCTTCGGCGATCCGCTGCCATCGGTGGGCGGCATCCCACGTAAGCCAGTGGTCGTAGTCCTGAGTCGGCAGCAAGATTCCGGTGCTACCCGGGGCTACGAGTTGGGCGGCTGCCGCGCATTCAATGATGAAAGCTGCGTGAGCGGCGTCGGCACCAAGATCGCGAGCCAGCCCATTGACGTCCCGGCTGGACAATCCGCCGCCGCGCAGCAGCTTGTGCGGGTCGGTCTCAAGGCGGTACGCGAGCAGCTCGATGTCATGCAGTACCCCGAAGGCGGCCCCAGCGGCGGCCCGGTCAACAAGATCGGAGTCACGATGTTGACCAGTAGGCATCGGGGCTTCCGTGGTCACCGGTTCGCTGGTGAACCGGCCGGTCCGCAGCCGCCATGCGACCTCTCGCGGGATGATCACGGTCTCTGAGTCCAGCGGACGCAGCAGCTGATGGGCGAGTAGGCGTTCGACCGGAGATCGTGCCGATGCCACGGTCACCGGGCGGTCGGCGTACCGTACGGCGCCCGTCGGCGACCAGAGGAGACGCTCTAGCACGATGCGGGCTTCGGCGCCGCAAGCCTCCAGCGCTGCATCGATCTGCTCGCTGGAGATGGGACGGGCCGACGGCGGAGCCAGCCCACCCGGATAGGGCTCAAAGGCCTCTCGCACGGGACGTACCAAGTGCAACTGATTGTCGTCACCCCAGAGCAGTCCACGCTGCCGAAGCTGCTGTACGGCTGTCCTGACCGTGGATCGAGTTTGACTCAGCATTGACTCGAGATCCCCAATTGAGGTCGAATCGGGCAACGCTGCTAAAGCTTCCGCCACCGTTCGCAGCCAGATGTTGAGCTCATCGATCGCTAGGGTTATCGAGACCGATGTCGTGGCCCGTCCCGCCAGCTCAGTAACGCTCTCCGGCGCGGGGTCGAGAAGGTCAGGACGCAACTCGAGCATTGCGGCCAGTTCCGTGGCCGACATGACGCGCAGGGCCTCTGACAGAGTGCGTGGCCGCTGCGACTCACTCGGCGCCGTCACCACCGCGCCTTACCTCCAGGGCGATCGATACGTGGGCGGAGGTGGCGCCTCCGACTTCAGGCGCCGATAGATCGTCGTCAGTGTGGTGGCGAGCAGCACCCAGCAGATCAGGCCAGCCCACTGCCCGACGAATCGCCACCAGTCAGCGAAGCCGGTATCGACGATGAGCGTGCCGAGGACGCCCATAATGCCTAGTGCGGTTGCGCCGAAAACGTGTGCTCGGCGGACTTCCACCGTCGCCACCTTGACCCTTCCGGCGAGGCTGAGACTGATACACAGCAAGATCGGTGAGAGGACAAAGACCAAGCCGCCGATGATCAGGCACATACAGAGGCCGGGCGTCGCAGCATCGATGACACTCTTGGCCGTAACGGTTGGCGTGTGTTGACGCTGTTGACCCGACGTTGGTGGACTGAACCAGCCAGGTGTGCCCGGCGCCGGGAAAGGAGCGGAGGGATGAGGCCCGCCGTGCACCGTTATCGGCTGGTCCGGTGGTGGATACGGAGCGCCCGCTGTGGGAAGAAATGTCTCGGGAGCGGTACCCCCTGAGCCTGCCGAAAATCGCCCTTCGACAAGCTCGGTGCCCATCGCCCCGCCCGTCGGCCGAGCCGAGTGCACCGCTCCCCATGCCGAGTCGGACGTCATGGTCGTGGTCACGATGGCGAAGGGTTTCTGTGGATCGCGGGGCTCTTCACGCTGCAATGGGACGAGGGTGGACAGCGGAGCCACCGGAGCCGATGGATTATCGAAGAGCGGTCGACCCTTGGGAGCCCACGCTGCCACTTGGGCATATGGCGGCGCAGTATCCAGCGGCGGAGCATCAGGAGTCTGAAAGCCCGAAGGGCGCTCGATGGGCGCGTACTCGGGTCCGTCCTCCCAGGTTGCCATGCAGTCATCGTAGACGCGGTTTTGATTGCCTCACTCGCTGCGCTCGCTCGGCGCGGATCGCGCTTTGTTGCCGCCTACTTCGTCGTCGCTCGGGAACGAAAAGATGATATGCATCGGCGCCTGGGATAGTTCCTGAGCTGGTAGGGCCCTCCTCAGCTCAGATGATCATTGTCTGATCAGGTATTGGTGTTCGGGCGCTTGCGCCCTTGGGAGCTTGAGGAGGGACCTATGTCCATCGTAGGAGGGCTGGACATTCATCGGAAGCAGATCACTTTCGACTGCCTCGACACCGACACGGGTGAGCTGCGGCGGGGCAGCATCGTGCCGGCCGATCGGCAGCATTTGGCCGATTGGTTGGCGGAGCACTCGGCCGGTGGGGCGGAGGCGCATTTGGCGTTTGAGGGTTGCACCGGCTGGCGTTATGTCGCCGAAGAGCTCGGCCGTGCCGGTGTGTACGGGCATCTGGCCGAGGCAGCCGACACTGCGGCTTTACGCGGCCCGAAGCGGCACGCCAAAACCGACCGGGCCGACTCACAGCACCTACGGCAACTGCTCTTCGATGGGCGGCTGCCGGAGTGCTGGATCCCGCCGGCGCACATTGTGGAGGCGCGGGCGTTGTTAGAGACGTACCACGACCTGCGGGTCGAGCACACCGCCTGGGTGCAGCGGATCCATGCGGTGCTGTTCCACCAAGGCGCCCACCGCCCGGGCGTCGGGCTGCGTAGTGTGGAAGGCCAGGCAGAGCTGGCCGTGATCTGCACCACCGAGCTGTCTGCGGCTGGGCGACTGCAGGTCGCCACCGCGTTGGACATGCTCACTGCTTTAGAGGACCACCTGCACAGACTCCACCGCGAACTGATCGACGCCGCCCGCCACCTCAACGGCGCCAAGGTACTTAGCGCCCGGCTGTATGGGGTGGGGCCGGTCACCGGATTAGCGTTGACCTGCTGGCTGGGCGGGGCCGGCTGGTTCTCCTCGGCCCGCAAAGCGGTACAGTTCGCCGGTTTGGATGTCACGGTGCATTCCTCCGACGGCAAACGATCAGCCGGACGTCTGTCTAGGCAAGGCCCTGCGGTGCTGCGCTGGTGTTTGTACGAGGCCGGCAAGACCCACGCCCGCGGCTCCGCCCCCGACCACGACTATTACGCCCAAGCCCAACAGCGGATCGACGGCAAACGTGCCGCCCTATCTGAGGCCCGCAAGATCGTCCGGCAGGCCTGCCACATCTTGACCGAGCTTGGCGACGACGCGCTCACCAACGTCTGACCGGGACGACCGCAGCACCGCGACGGTACAGATCAAGGGCGCCACGATCAATCGATAGGAATCAACCGCGGCCAGCTCCGGGCAACACGCTGTCAGCATCCGACACTGTGCCAGGTAAGCAACCATCGGACGGCCTGAAAAGAATGAGCGGCCGCATCCTTCCGCCGGGCGGGAGGACACCCAATCCATCATCATGTCGCCGGGCCACCAGCCCGCGGACCTAGGTAAGCCTGGTAACCCTCCATCAACCGCCGCATCGCATCATCGCCCTGACACAAGAAGGGACACCGCAACACAAGACCCACCCGCACAGCACTGATGGCC
>Ga0075432_10000052_pt1 | contig 22680 bp, 14 predicted proteins | sample RhiMethybrSRZTD1_FD_72781 | JGI IMG/M metagenome (GOLD analysis project Ga0075432, IMG submission 72781) | Populus rhizosphere microbial communities from Tennessee, USA - Rhizosphere MetaG P. TD hybrid SRZTD1 | ecosystem: Host-associated > Plants > Roots > Rhizosphere > Soil | place: USA... | reverse complement strand
AAGATCGGGTTGACGGGCGGCATCGCCTCGGGAAAGTCAGTGGTAGCCTCGCGTTTGCGCGAACTGGGGGCCGTCCTGGTCGACGCCGATGCCCTCGCCCGTGAGGTCGTCGAGCCGGGCACCCCCGGACTGGCCCGCGTGGTGGAAGCCTTCGGGGCGGACATGCTGGCCGCGGACGGCGGGCTGGACCGGGCCCGGCTCGGCGCGCTGGTATTCGGCGATCCGGACAGGCTCGCGGCGCTCAACGGCATCGTCCATCCCCTGGTCCGGGAGCGGGCCGCCGCGATGATTGACGCCGCCCCCGGCGGCGCCGTCGTCGTACAGGACATTCCCTTGCTCGTGGAAACGGGCCAGGGCAGCAATTTCCATCTCGTGCTGGTGGTGGATGCACCCGATGAGGTTCGGGTCCGGCGCATGGTGGAACAACGGAACATGACCGACGAGCAGGCGAGGTCGCGGATGGCTGCGCAGGCCGCCAGGGACGACCGCCTGGCCGCCGCGGACGTGGTGCTGGACAACTCCGGGAGCATCGATGAACTAAAAGCTGCCGTTGACGGGCTGTGGACCCGGCGGCTGGCCCCTTTTGCGGACAACATCAGCAAGCAGCGTCCGGCGCCGCGGACGGGCGGGCCGGTGCTTGCCCCGGCGGATCCAACGTGGAAAGCGCAGGCCGTTCGCCTCGCTGCCCGGCTGGAGGTCGCGGCTCCTGCGGACATCGTGGCCGTGGACCACATCGGCTCCACCGCCGTACCCGGACTTGACGCCAAAGACATCATTGACCTCCAGTTGACCGTTGCGGACCTTGCGACGGCGGACCGGATCGCGCCGCTCCTGGCCGCGGCGGGCTTTCCGCTGTGGCCGGGAGTGTTTGCCGACAGCCCCAAGCCGTCGCACCCTGATCCGGCTGTCTGGGCCAAGCGCCTTCACGGCAACGCCGACCCCGGCAGGCCGGTCAACCTGCACGTCCGGCCCGCGGGTTCGCCCGGCTGGCGGTTCGCTCTGTGTTTCCGGGACTGGCTCCGTGACGACGCTGCGGCCAGGAGCGACTACGTGGCGGAGAAGCGGAGGGTTGCCGCCCTCCACAGCGTGGACAAGTCGACGGCGGGCTACGCTGCAGACAAGGAAGCATGGTTCACGGAGCATGCCGCCGGCCGGATGGACGCGTGGGTGCAGCGCACCGGCTGGCAACCGCCGTCGTACATAACGGCGCCGGCAACGGGTACGGCTGCCGGTGCGGCGACCGCTGCCGCTGCCGCTGCCGACGCAGTCAGCGGTACTGCCCAAAGCTGAATCGGGGCACGTTGTCAGAGCCCGGCGGTAGATTATATTCATGAGTCTTGCCCAGCAAATCAACCGTGTCGTGGCTCCGTTCGAGGTCATCAGTGAATTCAAGCCGGCGGGCGACCAGCCGGCCGCCATCGCGGAGCTGACTGAACGCATCAAGAACGGCGAAAAGGACGTGGTGCTGCTTGGCGCCACCGGTACCGGCAAAAGCGCGACGACGGCCTGGCTCATTGAGCAGGTCCAGCGCCCCACGCTGGTGATGGTGCAGAACAAGACCCTCGCCGCTCAGTTGGCCAACGAATTCCGGGAACTGCTCCCGAACAACGCCGTCGAGTATTTCGTCTCCTACTACGACTACTACCAGCCGGAAGCCTACGTGGCGCAGACGGACACCTTCATCGAGAAGGACTCCTCCATCAACGAGGAAGTGGAACGGCTCCGCCACTCCGCGACCAATGCCTTGCTGACCCGCCGCGACGTGATCGTGGTGGCCACTGTGTCCTGCATCTACGGCCTGGGCACGCCGGAAGAGTACATCGCCGGAATGGTCACGCTCCGCAAGGGGGCGGAGATGAACCGTGACGACCTCCTCCGGAAATTCGTCTCCATGCAGTACGCCCGCAACGACATGGACTTCCACCGCGGCACGTTCCGGGTCCGCGGCGACACCGTGGAAATCATCCCGATGTACGAGGAACTGGCCATCCGGATCGAGTTCTTCGGCGACGAGATCGAAAACATCCACACCCTGCACCCCCTCACCGGCGAGGTGATCCGGGACGAAGAAGAAATGTACGTCTTCCCGGCCTCGCATTACGTTGCCGGACCGGAACGCATGGCCCGGGCCATTAAGCGGATCGAGGACGAACTCGCCGAACGGCTGCAGGTCCTGGAAAGCCAGAACAAGCTCGTGGAAGCCCAGCGGCTCCGCATGCGCACCACCTACGACCTCGAAATGATGCAGCAGATGGGTTTCTGCAACGGCATCGAGAACTACTCCTCACACATTGACGGCCGGGCCCGTGGAACAGCGCCGCACTGCCTCCTGGACTACTTCCCGGACGACTTCCTGCTGGTCATCGACGAGTCCCACGTGACGGTGCCTCAGATCGGTGCCATGTACGAGGGCGACATGTCCCGCAAGCGGAACCTGGTGGACTTCGGCTTCCGCCTGCCTTCCGCCATGGACAACCGGCCGCTCAAATGGGACGAGTTCCAGGAGCGCATAGGCCAGACTGTGTACCTGTCCGCCACCCCGGGCAAGTACGAACTGGGCAAGTCCGACGGCTTTGTCCAGCAGATCATCCGGCCCACCGGCCTGATCGACCCCGAGGTGGTGGTCAAGCCCACGAAGGGCCAGATCGACGACCTGCTGGGGGAGATCAAGACCCGCACGGCGAAGAACGAACGTGTCCTCGTCACCACCCTCACCAAGCGGATGGCGGAGGACCTCACCGACTATCTGCTGGGCCACGGCGTGAAGGTGGAGTACCTGCACTCCGATGTGGACACGCTCCGCCGGGTGGAGCTGCTGCGGGAACTGCGGATGGGTGTTTTTGACGTCCTCGTGGGCATCAACCTGCTCCGGGAAGGCCTTGACCTCCCCGAAGTTTCGCTGGTGAGCATCCTGGACGCGGACAAGGAAGGCTTCCTACGGTCCTCAACCTCCCTGATCCAGACCATCGGCCGCGCCGCCCGTAACGTGTCGGGACAGGTCCACATGTACGCCGACCGGATCACCGATTCCATGGCGCACGCGATCGACGAGACCAACCGGCGCCGCGCGATCCAGGTGGCCTACAACACCGAAAACGGCATCGACCCGCAGCCGCTGCGGAAAAAGATCGCGGACATCACGGACCAGCTGGCCAAGGAGGATGCGGACACCCGCGAACTGCTCGCCACGGCAGGGAAGACCCGGGGCAAGGGCAAGGGCGCGTCCACCGTGCGCCAGGACGGCCTGGCGGCTGCCCCGGCGGAAGACCTCGTGGGCCTGATCGAGCAGCTGACGGAACAGATGCACGCCGCGGCCGGCGAACTGCAGTTCGAACTGGCCGCCCGGCTGCGCGACGAAGTGGGCGAATTGAAGAAGGAACTGCGGCAGATGCAGGCCGCCGGCCATGCCTAGGGTAAAGTTGTTGTCACGTAGGGGAGTATCCCAAGCGCTACGATCGTCAACACGCACGGCATAGATGCCCTGCCGGGCGTAGCGGGCTGCCGTTTCAGCACCAAGTGCGCAGGCAAGCCGGAGAGACTTACACCGCATCTCTGTACCCTGCGAAAGGCATCCCTGTGCTCGAACTACCCGTCTGGTTCGAGGTCGGCTCACTCGTCGTCCTCGGCCTCATCCTCCTCATTGACCTGTTGCTGGTTGTCCGGCGACCGCACGAACCTTCCATGAAGGAAGCCGGCCTCTGGGTGGCGTTCTACGTCTCCCTGGCCCTGGTCTTTGCGGGCGCCATGTTTGCCTTCACGGGCCCGGAGTACGGCGGGCAATTCGTTGCCGGCTGGGTGACGGAATACAGCCTCAGCATCGACAACCTCTTTGTCTTCATCATCATCATGGCCCGCTTCTCCGTGCCCCGTAAGTACCAGCAGGAAGTGCTGATGGTGGGCATCATCATCGCGCTGATCCTGCGTGGCATCTTCATCCTGCTGGGCGCCATCGTGATTGAGCAGTTCAGCTGGGTCTTCTACATCTTCGGCGCCTTCCTCCTCTGGACCGCCTGGAAGCAGGCCCAGGACGAGGGCGAGGACGAAGAGGACAAGGAAAACCCGCTGATCGCGAGGCTCCGCAAGGTGATCCCGATGTCGGAGAAGTTCGACGGCGGCAAGCTGCGCACCACGGTTGACGGCAAGAAGGTCTTCACCCCGATGCTGATCGTTTTCGTCACAATCGGACTAACCGACCTGCTGTTCGCTGTCGACTCCATTCCGGCAATCTTCGGCCTGACGCAGAGCCCGTTCATTGTCTTCACGGCAAACCTCTTCGCCCTCATGGGCCTGCGCCAGCTGTACTTCCTGCTGGGCGGCCTGATGAACCGACTGATCTACCTGAAGCACGCGCTCTCCTTCATCCTGGCGTTCATCGGCGTCAAGCTGGTCCTCCACGCCATGCACGTCAACGAACTTCCGTTCATCAACGGCGGCCACCACATCGAGTGGGCCCCCGAGATCCCCACGTTCGTGTCCCTGGCTGTCATTGTGGGCACCATCATCGTCGCCGTGATCGCCAGCCTGGTGAGCTCCAAGGCTGCACAGGCAAAGGTGGACGCCCGCCTCGAAGAGGACGCCCGCAAGAGCATGAGCGACGCCGAGTAGCCTTCGCACCGTTCCACGTTTCTGCTAGCAACCCCGGTCACATCGCTGACCGGGGTTGCCTGCGTCTGACGGCCCTGTTTGTCCTGGCACGGGCGGGGCTATGCTCTAGTGATGGCAAACACTTCCGGGGCGGAGCCCGGGGTGCGCCACGATCAGCGGCGGCCCCTGCAACGCCAAACCGTCCAGCGGCGCACCGTCATCCTGCTGGGGTCGGCGCAGCTGCTCAGCGGAATCGGCACCGGGGCCACCGTTTCCATCGGCTCACTGCTCGCGGTGGACCTCTCCGGATCCAGTGCCTGGGCAGGCTCCGTTTCCACCGTGATGACCCTCGCCGCCGCCTTGTCGGCGCTGCCGCTGGCTTCACTGGCAGACCGCCGCGGGCGCCTGGCGGGGCTGGTGACAGGTCTTGCGGCGGCCCTCGCCGGTGTCGGATGCATCGTGGTTTCCATCGTCTCCGGCAGCTTCCTGTTGCTGCTCCTGGGCACCGCCGGAGTGGGACTCGGCACGGCATCAAACCTGCAGGCGCGCTTCGCGGCCGTGGACCTCGCCGATGACGAGCATCGCGGGCGGTCCCTGTCCGCCGTCGTCTGGGCCATCACCATCGGCGCCGTGGCAGGACCCAACCTCATCCAGCCCGGCGCCGTAGTGGGCCAGGCAGTCGGGCTCCCGCCCATCGCCGGGCCCTTCATCATTTCCGCGGCCGGGCTTGTGCTGGCCTGCGCCCTGCTGCTCGCCGGGCTCAGGCCCGACCCGCTGCTGTTCGCCCGGGAGCTCGCGGCCGCCGGCCGGCAACCGGCAGGCAACCAGCCCGCCAGCCAGCATCACACCGGCCAGCATCCCGCCGGCCGGCAACCAGCCGTCGCACGCCGGCGCGGCGCCCTTGCCCGGGGGTGGCGTGCTGCCCGCGGCTCACCGTCCGCCATCCTGGCGTTGGCCGCCGTCGTGGGCGCCCATGCCGTCATGGTGGGGGTGATGTCCGTGACGCCCCTCCACCTGCAGGAACTGGTGGCCGGCCCCGGCGCGGCCGCCCACGCCGGCCACACGGCCTCCGGCGACGTCCTGGTGATCATTGGCTTCACCATCTCGCTGCACATTGCCGGGATGTTTGCGTTGTCGCCCGTGATGGGGTGGCTGACGGACAAGGCGGGACGAAAACAGACCGTCGTCATCGGGTTCGCCCTGCTGGTCGCAGCTGCAGCCGTGGCCGGGGCCGGCCAGCGGTCAACCACCGCCGTGGCTGTGGGACTGGTCCTCCTGGGACTCGGTTGGTCCGCCGCCACCGTCGCCGGCTCCACGCTCCTGGCGGAAAGCGTCCGCCAGGAGGAACGCGTCATGGTCCAGGGCGTTTCGGACATGCTCATGGGAGCAGCAGGCGCCGTAGGCGGCGCGTCCTCCGGCCTCATCCTCAGCTGGGCGGGTTACTCCGGACTCAACGTGGCCGGAGGCGTCGTTGCCGGCGTCCTGCTTGCCGCGGCCGTGATGGCCCTCCTGCCCGGACGGGCAGGAGACCGGGTGGCCCCGACGGCCGGCGGCCGCTCAGCTGCGGACTGAACGCACCATTCCCAGCAGGCGCCCGAAGATGCCTTCGCCGTCGTCCGCAATGCCGTCATGGTGGAATTCCGCAGTCTCCCAAACCTGGAGTCCGCGCACGGCAGACGCCGTTTCGAGGGACAGGTCCCGGTCGACGTAGATGTCCTCGCTGTACACCGCGGCCGCAACGGGGACGGTGTTCGCGGCAAGCCGTTCCGGGTCGTACAGCGGTTTCCAGTCGGCCTTCTCAGCCAGCAGCCGTGCAACATTCCGCAGCGGACGGAGCGCCGCGTCCTGCTCGAAATACCAGGGATAGACCATTTCTCCGGTCAGCAGCGGCTCGGCGGCGTCGGGGCGGAACTCGGGAAAGTCCTGGAGCACCCGCAGCGCGGCCCAGTCCGTGGCTTCGCCCTGGCCGTAGATGGACTCGTGCATGAGGGCGTACAGCGGGTTCCCGGCGCGGGTGACAATGCCGCGGACCTGCTCCAGGAAGGAGTCAGAGAGGCGGTCGCCGTCGGGCGTGGCCACGAAGGCGTCCTCCAGCAGGTGGTGCAGGGTGTCCACCCTGGTGTTCCCGCCCAGGAAGGACCCCACCATCTGGAAACGCTCTACGGTGAGCCGCTGGCCGTCGGGCAGGTGCTCCTCTGTGTCGCGGAGGTGCCGGGCAATCCGGCTGACCGCGGCACGGTCCTCCGGGTAGGACTTGAAGTATTCGGCGTTGCGGGCGGCCACGCGGCGGTAGGTGGCCTGGTACACCCTGTCGGCAGGGCCTGCCAGCGGCCCCAGCCCGCCGGTGATGAGCGCCTCGCGAAGTCCCTCCGGTGCAAAGGAGAGGTAGGTCAGGGCGCAGAAACCGCCGTAGCTTTGCCCGTAGATGGTCCACGGGCCGGACCCGAGGGCATGCCTGATCGCCTCGGCGTCTGCCACAATCGAGTCCGCCCGGAAGTGGGTCAGGTACTCCAGCTGGTCGGCGTCGTTTCCGCGGAGCGGGAGCGTGTTGCGGTCGATCGGGGCGGACAGCCCGGTGCCGCGCTGGTCCAGCATGAGGATGCGGAAGTCCCTGGCGGCGGCTTTGCTCCAGCCGCCAAGGGAGGGAAACCGGTTGCCCCTGCCGCCGGGGCCGCCCTGCAGGTAAAGGAGCCACGGGAGGTCGGCGGCGGCCTCCTCACTGTGGTCCGCGGAGACGTACTCCCGCGCAAACACCGTGACCGTCTCCCCGGTGCCGCCGTTGAAGTGGTCCAGCGGCACCTCAAAGAAGTGCTCCGCCGTACGCATTCCGCGGTACTCGTGCCGCGCCTTAACCGTGTGCGGAACAGCCGGCACGTCGGCGGCGGCGGCAGCCTCCAGCATTCCCACGGCGGCCAGGCCGGTCATCGGAAGATCAGCCAAGGACGTGCGCCTCACGGGCGGTCCCGAACGACTCGAGGGCTTCCCCGGTCAGCCGGAATGTTGACCATTCCTCCATGGGGAATGCGCCGAGTTTCTTGTAGAAGTTAATGGACGGTTCGTTCCAGTCCAGAACGCTCCATTCAACGCGGGCATAGCCGCGTTCGACGGCGGTGGCCGCCAGGTGCTGCAGCAGCGCCTTGCCGTGGCCCTCGCCGCGCGCCTCCGGAGTCACGTACAGGTCCTCGAGGTAGATGCCGTGGACGCCTTCCCAGGTGGAATAGTTCAGGAACCACAGCGCGAAACCCCGGATCTCGCCGGATTCGTTTTCAGCCATGGCGGCAAAAACCCTCGGGTTCTCGCCGAACAAGACGCCGGCGAGCATTTCCGGTGTGTTCCGGACGGCGTCGGGTTCCTTCTCGTAGACAGCCAGTTCGTGGATCATCTGCAGGATGACGGGGACATCTTCAACGGTGGCGGGCCGGATTACACTCATCATTCGAGTTTACTAGCGACTACAGCCGGTTCACGTCGGTCACCCGGACCACTGCCGTTCCGGTTTCGTCAGACGCCGCCAGGTCCACCTCCGCCGAGATCCCCCAGTCGTGGTTGCCTGCAGGATCATCAAAGATCTGCCGGACCTTCCACATCCCCGGCTCTTCGGTGATGATCAGCAGGCCCGGACCGCGGGCGTCCGGTCCGGTGCCGATGTCGTTGTGTTCGTCAAAGTAGTCGTCCAGGACGTCCTCCCAGCGGTCGGCGTCCCAGCCGGCGGCGGCGTCGAGTTCGCCGAGTTCCGTGGCCGCCTCGTCGGCGAACAGCTCCACGCGCCGGAACATCTCGTTGCGGACCATCACGCGGAACGCCCGGATGTTGGACGTCAGCGACGGCGGCGGGGGCGGGGGAGCGTCGTGCGGGGTCGGTGCGGCGCCGGAGGTCAGCTCCTCCCATTCGTCCAGGAGGCTCGAATCGACCTGCCGGACCAGCTCGCCCAGCCAGGCAATCAGGTCCTCGAGGTCCTCCCGCAGGGCGTCCTGCGGAACAGTCTGGCGTAGCGCCTTGAAACCGTCGGCGAGGTACCGCAGCACAATGCCCTCGGAACGCGCCAGCCCGTAGAACTGGACGAATTCGCCGAAGTTCATGGCCCGCTCGTACATGTCCCGGACCACGGATTTGGGGGCTAGCTCGAAATCGCCGATCCAGGGCGCGGCCTTCCGATAGACGTCGAAGGCCTCGCCCAGGATTTCCGCGAGCGGCTGGGGGTAGGTGACGTCTTCGAGCATGGCCATCCGCTGGTCATACTCAATGCCGTCGGCCTTCATGGCGGCGATGGCTTCGCCGCGGGCCTTCTTCTGCTGCGCAGACAGGATCTGCCGGGGCTTTTCCAGCGTGGATTCGATCACGGAGACGACGTCCAGGGCGTACGACGGCGACTCCGGGTCCAGGAGCTCCAGCGCCGCCAGCGCGAACGGCGAGAGCGGCTGGTTCAGCGCGAAGTTGGCCTGCAGGTGGACGGTGAGCCTGACGGTCCTGCCATCGGGGCCCTGTTCCCCGGGCGGAATCCGCTCCACCACGCCGGCGGCCAGCAGTTCCCGGTAGATGCCCAGGGCCTTCTTCATCAGCTGCAGCTGGGAGCTGCGGGGTTCGTGGTTTTCCGTGAGCAGCCGCCGTGCGGCCTTGAAGGGGTCGCCGGGCCGTTCCATCAGGTTCATCAGCATGGCGTGCGTGACGGTGAAGCTGGAGGTGAGCGGGTCCGGGACGGAGTCCACCAGACGGTTGTAGGTGGGTTCGCCCCAGGACACGAAGCCCTCCGGCGGCTTCCGCTTGACCACCTGGCGGAGCTTCTTCTGGTCATCCCCGAATTTGGCAGTGGCCTTGGCCATTGCCTTGACGTTTTCGATCACGTGTTCGGGAGCCTGCACCACCACCGTGCCGGCGGTGTCGTAGCCGGCACGGCCTGCGCGCCCCGCGATCTGGTGGAACTCGCGCGAATTCAGCAGCCGGGTGCGGACGCCGTCGTACTTACTGAGGGCAGTGAGCAGGACGGTGCGGATGGGCACGTTGATGCCCACACCGAGGGTGTCCGTCCCGCAGATGACCTTGAGCAGGCCGGCCTGCGCCAACTGCTCCACCAGCCGCCGGTACTTGGGCAGCATGCCGGCGTGGTGCACGCCGATCCCGTGCCGCACCAGCCGGTTCAGGGTCTTGCCGAAGCCGGCCGCAAAACGGAACCCTGCAATGAGTTCCGCGATCTTGTCCTTTTCCTCGCGGGTGCAGACGTTGATGCTCATCAGGTTCTGCGCGCGGTCGATCGCCTCGAGCTGGCTGAAGTGGACCACATAAACCGGAACCTGTTTGGTGGAGAGCAGCTCCTCCAAGGTCTCGTGGACCGGCGTCTGCTCGTAGTAGTAGTGCAACGGAATCGGGCGTTCAGCAGAACTGACGGTCGTCGTCCGGCGCCCGGTCAGCTCGGTAAGGCCGGTTTCAAAACGGCTGACATCACCCAGCGTGGCGGACATCAGCAGGAACTGCGCCTGCGGAAGCTCCAGCAGCGGTACCTGCCAGGCCCACCCTCGCTGGGGGTCGGAGTAGAAATGGAACTCGTCCATGATCACTGCGCCCAGGTCCGCCCCGGAGCCCTCGCGCAGGGCGATGTTGGAGAGGATTTCAGCGGTGCAGCAGATAATGGGGGCGTCCTGGTTGACCCCGGAGTCACCCGTGATCATGCCGACGTTTTCGGCCCCGAAGATCTCGCACAGGGCGAAGAACTTCTCCGAGACCAGTGCCTTGATGGGAGCCGTGTAGTAGCTGCGGTCGCCCCTCGCCATGGCCTGGAAGTGTGCGGCGATCGCCACCAGGGACTTGCCCGAACCCGTCGGAGTAGCCAGAATGACGTTGTCCCCGGACGCCAGCTCCATGATGGCTTCATCCTGGGCGGCGTAGAGGGACAGTCCGCGGCTTTCCGTCCATTCGACGAAGCGGGTGTAGAGCTCGTCCGGATCATGGTCCGTCCCGCTGGAGGTGCGTTTGGCCGGGACAGGGAGCTGCTCAACGAGTTTCATTGCTTTCAAGCTTAGTGCCCGCCGCCAATGGGTGGTTCTTCCTTGGTCGCGGGGCCGGGCCGGGCTAGGCTCGGCCTGACGGCAACAGCACGAGTCATTGGAGGGCGTCTTTGAAGTGGGATCCTGCGAAGTACGTGGAGTTCGGGAACCATCGCGACAGGCCGTATTTTGACCTCACCGCGCGGGTACTTGCCGAGAAGCCACGCCACGTGGTGGACCTCGGCTGCGGACCCGGAAACCTGACGGCCACCCTCGCAGAGCGCTGGCCCCAGGCCGACGTGGTGGGAATAGACTCCTCCGCCGAGATGCTGCGTCAGGCAGCGGCCCAGGCACGGTCCGCCAACCTTTCCTTCGCGCTGCAGGACATCACCGAATGGATGCCCTCGGACCAAACCGACGTGGTGGTGTCCAACGCCGCCCTCCAATGGGTCCCCGGCCACCCCGCCTTGCTGGCCGGCTGGCTCGAGGCGCTCAAGCCCGGCGCCTGGTTCGCCCTGCAGGTTCCCGGAAATTTCAGGTCGCCCTCGCACGTGCTGATGAGGCAGCTAGCCGAGTCCGTCCGCTGGAAGGATACGCTCGGCGGCATCCTGCGCCACGACGACGCCGTGGCCGAACCCGCCGGGTACCTGAACATCATGCTCGACGCCGGCTGTGAGGCTGACGCCTGGGAGACCACCTACCAGCAGGTGCTCCACGGACCGGACCCGGTGCTGGAATGGGTCAGGGGTGCAGGGCTGCGGCCCGTGCTGTCGGCGCTCGCTCCGGCCGAGGCCGCGGAATTCGAGGCCGAATACTCGGAGCTGCTCAGGGACGCCTATCCTGCCACCGCCCATGGCACCGTTTTTCCGTTCCGGAGGATCTTCGCAGTCGCGCGGAAACGGGGCTGACATGCCGTCCCGGCGGGGGGAGGTGCGGTGCTCCGAGGCATGATGCTGCGGCTGCTCGCCGAGCATAAGCCGGTGGTCCTGGCCATCGTGCTGCTGCAGCTTGTCCAGACCACGGCCAACCTGTTGCTGCCCACGCTCAATGCCGCCGTCATTGACGACGGAATCGTCAAGGGGAACACGGACGTTATCCTTCGGCTGGGCGGCTGGATGGCGGGAATAGCCGCCATCCAAGTGGCGGCTGCCCTTGCCGCAGGGTACTTCAGCGCCAATGTGGCGATGAAGCTCGGCCACCGGCTCCGCCAGGAACTCTTCGCCAAAGTCCAGTCGCTCTCCTCCCAGGAGGTTGGCGCGTTCGGCGTGCCCAGCCTGGTCACCCGTGGCACCAATGATGTCCAGCAGATCCAGGCACTGGCCGTGCTGGTCTTCACCATGCTCGTGGCAGCTCCCGCCATGGGAATCGGCGGAATCGTGCTGGCCCTCAACCAGGACGTGGTGCTGTCCGGCATTGTGGTGGCCATCATTCCGGTGCTGGTGCTCATCATGTTCGTCATCGTGCGCCGGCTCGTGCCCCTGTACCGGGAGGGCCAGGTCCTGATCGACCGCATCGGCAGGGTGCTGCGGGAGCAGATCATCGGAGCCAACGTCATCCGTGCCTTCGTCCGCCAAGCACATGAGGCGCACCGCTTCGCCGTCGTCAACCGTGAACTGACCCGGAACAACCTGCAGTCTGCACTGCTGGTGGCAGCGATGCTGCCGCTGATCATGATCGTGGTGAACCTGTCGTCGGTGGGCGTGGTGTGGTTCGGCGGCCACCGGATCCAGGCCGGGGACATGCAGATCGGCTCGCTGACGGCCTTCATTGCCTACATCCTGCAGATCCTCATTGCCATCATGATGGCAATGTACGTGCTGATGACGGCACCCCGCGCCGCGGTGTGCGCCGAACGGATCCAGGCCGTGCTGGACACCCGCCCCGCCATCGCGGATCCACCGATTTCCCGGGCCGGGCTGCCCCACGCGCGGCGCACTCCCGGTGGCACGGTGGAATTCCGCAACGTCACTTTTGCCTACCCCGGAGCGGAAGCACCCGTGCTGGACCGCATCAGTTTCACGGCCTCGCCGGGCACAGTCACCGCCATCATCGGTTCCACCGGCAGCGGCAAGACAACGCTGCTCAACCTGCTGCCCCGGTTCCTGGAAACCACTTCCGGAGAGGTCCTGATCGGCGGCCACAACGTCAAGTCACTTCCCGTCCATTTCCTCCGCGACAGCCTGTCACTGGTGCCCCAGCGTGCCTACCTCTTTTCCGGGACCGTGGCCGAGAACCTGAGGATAGCGGCCCCGGAGGCCAGCGACGCGGACCTCCTTCGTGCGCTCCGCACCGCCCAGGCGGAGGACTTTGTGCGCGACCTCCCGGACGGGATCCATAGCCCCGTGAGCCAGGGCGGAACGAACTTCTCCGGCGGGCAGCGCCAACGGCTGTGCATCGCCCGCGCACTGCTCCGGGACGCTCCCGTATACGTTTTCGATGACAGCCTCTCGGCGCTGGACTACGCCACGGACGCCCGCCTCCGCCAGGCCCTCGTCCCGCTCACGCACCGGTCCACCGTCATCATCGTCGCAGAACGCATCGCCACCATCCTTGACGCCGGACTCATTCTGGTGCTGGACCAGGGGAGGCTCGTTGCCCAGGGGACGCATGCCGAACTCATGCGCACCTCGACGGTCTACCAGGAAATCGCCGCCTCTCAGCTCGCGTTGGGAGGCCGACTGTGAGGACTGCCACCACAAACACCACACCGACGACGACGGCGGTGGCCGGAGCAGGTGCCGGCGCCTGGGCCACCGGGAGGCGGCTGCTTGGACTGCTGCGGCCGGTTAAGTGGCGCATGCTCGCCGCTGTGGTGGCCACCTGCGCGTTTGTGGCGCTCAACGTGTCGGCCCCCAAGCTGCTGGGTGACGCCACCGACGTCGTGGTTGAAGGTGTTTTTGGAGGGACCTTCAACGAACAGCAGCTGGCCGCACTGCTGCTGGTGGTCGCGGTGATGTACATCGGTGCGTCGGTGTTCAGCTGGGTCCAGGGAGCGGTCACCGCCATGGCGGTGCAACGGGTGAGCTACGGGCTGCGGGCCGCGGTGGAGGACAAACTGGCGAGGCTGCCGTCCGCGCATTTCGACGAGCAGCGGCGCGGCGATGTCCTCAGCCGCGCAACGAACGACGTCGACAACATCTCGCAGGCCATGAACCAGTTGCTGAACCAGCTGATCCTGTCGGTGCTGATGCTCCTCGGCGCGTTGTCCATGATGTTGTGGCTTTCGCCGCTGCTGGCGGTCATTGCCCTTGTGACCGTGCCGTTTTCCACGGTGGTGACGGTATTGATAGCCCGCAAGTCCCAGGTTCACTTTTCCGAGCAGTGGACCACCACGGGTGAGCTCAACGCGCACCTGGAGGAGTACATCACGGGGCACGAGGTGCTCAAGGCTTTCGGCCGGCAGGGCATGGCCACCGAGATCTTCACCAACAGCAATGACCGGCTCTTCCGGACCAGTGCACGTGCCCAGTACGTTTCCGGCGCCGTGCAGCCGCTGCTGGTGTTTGTTTCAAACCTCAATTACATTGCGGTGGCCGTGGTGGGCGCGCTGCAGGTCACGGCAGGTGCCATGACCATCGGCGGGGTCCAGGCCTTCATCCAGTTCAGCAGGCTTTTCAGCCAGCCCATCGGCCAGATCGGCGGCATGCTGACCCTGATCCAGTCCTGCATGGCGTCGGCTGAACGCGTGTTCGCCCTGCTGGACGCGCCGGAGATTCCACGCGAAGGAGCAGGGCAGGACCCGGCAGGACGGGCCGGGTCCGGCCAGCACAGGGCCGACCCGCCCGAAGCCGACCCGCCCGGGGCCGGTCCGGCCGAAGGCGCGCCAACGGACGGCGTCACCGTTGGCGCCACCGGCGGCCGGGTGGTGTTCGACGCTGTCACCTTCGGCTACAGCCGTGACGTTCCGGTGGTCGAGGAATTGTCCTTCACCGCCGAGCCGGGGCAGACCGTCGCGATCGTGGGCCATACCGGGGCGGGCAAAACCACCATGGTGAACCTGCTCATGAGGTTCTATGAGCTCGATTCCGGCCGGATCACCATTGACGGCGAGGACATCACCGGGCGCTCCCGCGATGAACTGCGCTCCCTGATCGGGATGGTGCTGCAGGACGCCTGGGTGTTCAGCGGCTCCATCAGGGAGAACATTGAATACGGCCGTCCCGGCGCGAGCGAGGCAGACATCCTCGAAGCCGCCGAAGCCACCCTGGTGGACCACTTCGTACGGGCCCTTCCGGACGGCTACGCGACCGTGCTCGGCAACGACGGAGACACCCTGAGCCAGGGCCAGCGGCAGCTCATCACCATAGCCCGCGCCCACCTCGCCGGACGGAGCATCCTGATCCTGGACGAGGCGACGAGCTCCGTTGACACGCGCACGGAAGTGCAGATCCGGCAGGCCATGCAGCGGCTGCGGCGGGGACGGACCAGCTTCGTCATCGCCCACCGTTTGTCCACTGTGCGGGACGCTGATCTAATTCTGGTCATGGACCACGGACGAATCGTAGAGCAAGGGAACCACCAACAGCTGCTGGCAGCCAACGGCCATTACGGCAGGCTGTACGCCGCACAGTTTGCCGGCGGGGAAGAGACCCCGAGCGCACCGGAGTCCGGCCGGTGAGCGGCGCGCAGGAATTTCCGGGGACCTGGAAACCCAACCAGGGCAGTACAGTGCCCCTGTTCGAACAGCTGCGGCTGAACATCATCGAGCGGGCGGACAGCGGCACCCTGGCACCCGGGACGAGGCTGCCCGCCGTCCGCAACCTTGCCGCGGCACTGGGCGTCGCGCCGCACACAGTGGCCCGCGCCTATAAGGAGCTGGAGGCGGCAGGAGTTGTCGCCACCCGCGGCAGGCACGGAACCATCGTCTGCGCCAGGGACGAGGCCTGGACCTCCCTGACCGCGGCGGCGGCCGAATTCGCCACGGCGGCAAAGGCGCAGGGCGCCAGCTTCGCGGAGGCAGTGCAGCTGCTGGCGGCCGCGTACGACGCCGAATAGGCGCCCTCAATAGAAATTCGAAGAAGTTTTCGATTAGCATTAGTGGGTGCCTAAAGCCGTAGCTGAAGAACCAGCCGTTGATGCCCGCCCCGCCGTCGTCCCCCTGAACCAGGGAAAACCGGCGCGCCCTGACCTTTCCCGGCTCGTGGTTAAGGGGGCCCGGGAGCACAATCTGCGGAACGTGGACCTGGACCTTCCACGGGACTCGATGATCGTTTTCACCGGCCTGTCCGGCTCCGGAAAATCGTCCCTGGCGTTCGACACGATCTTCGCCGAGGGCCAGCGCCGCTACGTCGAATCCCTCTCCGCGTACGCCCGGCAGTTCCTGGGGCAGGTGGACAAACCGGACGTGGACTTCATCGAAGGGTTGTCCCCGGCGGTTTCCATCGACCAGAAATCGACCAGCAAGAACCCGCGGTCCACGGTGGGCACCATCACCGAGATCTACGACTACATGCGCCTGCTCTGGGCGCGCGTGGGCCGTCCGCACTGCCCCATCTGCGGGGAGCAGGTGGCCAAGCAGACGCCGCAGCAGATCGTGGACCAGCTGCTGGAACTGCCGGAAGGGACGCGCTTCCAGGTCCTTGCTCCCGTCGTCCGCGGGCGCAAGGGCGAATTCGTGGAGCTCTTCAAGGAACTCACGGCCAAGGGCTATTCACGAGCCAGGGTGGATGACAAGCTGATCCAGCTCAGCGACCCGCCCAAGCTCGGCAAGCAGTTCAAGCACACCATCGAAGTGGTGGTGGACCGTCTCGTGGTCAAGGAGGGCATCAGCCAGCGCCTGACCGACTCCGTCGAAACCGCACTCGGCTTGGCCGAGGGCCGCGTCCTTGCAGAGTTCGTGGACCTCGAAGCGGACGATCCGGAACGGGTCCGGGCGTTCTCCGAGCACCTCGCGTGCCCCAACGAGCACCCCCTTGCCATCGACGAAATCGAACCCCGCTCGTTCTCCTTCAACAACCCCTTCGGCGCGTGCTCCGCCTGCAGCGGCATCGGCACCAAGCTGGAAGTTGACGAGGAACTCATCATTCCCAACGGCGAGCTCTCCCTGGGTGAGGGTGCCATCGCACCCTGGTCGCTGGGCACGGCCACCAGCGAGTACTGGAACAGGCTGCTGTCAGGGCTTGCCAAGGAGCTCGGCTTCTCGATGACCACGCCGTGGCAGAAGCTGCCCAAGGACATCCGGCAGACCGTCCTGCACGGCAAGGACCACAAGGTGGTGGTGCAGTACCGCAACCGCTTCGGCCGTGAGCGCAAGTACAGCACCGGCTTCGAAGGCGTCATCCAGTACGTGCACCGCAAGCACGTGGAAACCGACTCGGACTCGGCCCGGGACCGGTACGAAGAGTACATGCGGCAGATTCCCTGCCCGGCCTGCAACGGCGCCCGCCTCAACCCGGCGTCGCTCTCCGTGCTGATCAACGGCAAGTCCATTGCCGAGGTCGCCGCCATGCCCATGCGTGAATGCGCGCACTTCCTGGACACCCTGGTGCTGACCGGCCGTGAAGCCCAGATCGCCCACCAGGTCCTGAAGGAAATCCAGGCGCGCCTGACCTTCCTCCTCGACGTGGGGCTGGAGTACCTGAACCTGGAGCGTCCCTCCGGCACCCTGTCCGGCGGCGAAGCGCAGCGCATCCGGCTGGCCACCCAGATCGGTTCCGGCCTGGTGGGCGTCCTCTACGTCCTGGACGAACCGTCCATCGGCCTGCACCAGCGGGACAACCGGCGGCTGATTGAAACGCTTACCCGCCTGCGAGACCTCGGCAACACCCTCATCGTGGTGGAGCATGACGAAGACACCATCCAGGAAGCTGACTGGGTGGTCGACATCGGACCCGGTGCCGGCGAACACGGCGGCCAGGTGGTGCATTCCGGTTCGTACAAGGAACTCCTGGAAAACACGGAGTCCCTCACCGGCGACTACCTTTCCGGCCGGAAGAAGATCGAAATCCCCACGAAGCGGCGCAAGTACGACAAGAAGCGTGAGCTGAAGGTCATCGGGGCGAGGGAAAACAACCTGGTCAACGTGGATGCCGCCTTCCCGCTGGGCCTGCTGACGGCGGTGACCGGCGTCAGCGGTTCCGGCAAGTCAACGCTGGTCAACGAAATCCTTTACAAGGTGCTGGCCAACAAGCTCAACGGCGCCAAGCAGGTGGCCGGCCGGCACAAGGCCGTGCAGGGCCTGGAGCACCTGGACAAGGTGGTGCACGTCGATCAGAGCCCCATCGGCCGGACCCCGCGTTCCAACCCCGCCACGTACACCGGTGTGTTCGACAACATCCGGAAGCTCTTCGCGGAGACCACCGAAGCCAAGGTCCGCGGCTACCAGCCCGGGCGGTTCTCGTTCAATGTGAAGGGCGGCCGTGCGAGGCCTGCTCCGGCGACGGCACGCTGAAGATCGAAATGAACTTCCTGCCGGACGTCTATGTGCCCTGCGAGGTCTGCCACGGCGCACGGTACAACCGGGAAACCCTGGAAGTCCACTACAAGGGCAAGACCATCGCAGATGTCCTGGACATGCCCATCGAGGAAGGTGCCGAGTTCTTCGCCGCTTTCACCCCGATCGCCCGCCACCTCCGCACGCTGGTGGATGTCGGCCTGGGCTATGTGCGGCTGGGGCAGCCCGCCACCACGCTGTCCGGCGGTGAAGCCCAGCGCGTCAAGCTGGCCGCGGAACTCCAGAAGCGGTCCAACGGCCGCAGCATCTACGTCCTGGACGAGCCCACCACGGGCCTGCACTTCGAGGACATCCGCAAACTCCTCATGGTCCTCCAGGGCCTGGTGGACAAGGGCAACACCGTGATCACCATTGAGCACAACCTCGACGTCATCAAGAGCGCGGACTGGATCGTGGACCTTGGGCCCGACGGCGGTTCCGGCGGCGGACAGATCATCGCCACCGGCACCCCTGAACAGGTCGCGAAATCGACAAAGAGCTACACGGCCTCGTTCCTGGCGGAGATCCTCAGCTAGCAGGAGACCTTAAGTGCGCTGAATGGCTGGAGCTTGCTGATCCGGCGGGAAGAAGTATTCCCGCCGGGGAATGCGAGTTTCAGCCATTCGCGCACTTGTGGGAAACTAAGCCGGTGACCCTTTCAACAGTGCCCGTGATCTTCGACCTGGACGGCACTCTTGTCGATCCGGCGGGGGGAATAACGGGCGGAATCTCCGCGGCCCTTACCCAACTCGGCATCAGGGTCCCGGCCCAGGCCCAACTGGACGCGATGATCGGTCCGAAGCTCAGCGACTCCCTCCTTCATATCGCGGGAGTTCCGCAGGAGCAGCTGGCGGAGGTCATCCGCCTGTACCGGGCGCACTACCTCGAGACCGGCATCGCCCAGAGTCGCTTGTACCCCGGGATCCAGGAAGTCGTCGAAGGCTACGCCGCCGCGGGCCGTCCGATTGCCGTCGCCACGCAGAAGCCGGAAGGGCTGGCACGGATCGTGCTGGAACACCACGGCATCGCCGCTTCCTTCCGCTTCATCCGCGGTTCGGCGGCCGATGAGGCCGCCCACACCAACGCCCCGCGCGGAAAGACCGAAATTATCGCCGCCGCCATGTCGGATCTCGGCACGCAACACGCCGTCATGGTGGGGGACCGCGCCCAGGACGTAGCCGGCGCCATGGCGAACGGCCTGGACTGCATCGGCGTCAGCTGGGGATTTGCTCCCGACGGCGAGCTTCATGAGGCGGGCGCCGTGACTATCGTGCACTCCACAACAGACCTCGTCGCGGCGGTTGAAAGCATGGACGCCGTACGCGCCGCAGCCCTAAGCGAGGTGCGCAACGATGGCACTGTTTGATGCAATCCGCTGGACCACCCGCACCCTGATCTCCGGAACCTGCCGTCCCACTGTCATCGGGCTGGAGAACGTTCCCAAAGAGGGCCCGTTCATCGTGGCGCCGAACCACCTGTCCTTCCTGGACAGCGTGATCGTGCAGGCGCTCATGCCACGTCCGGTGGCCTTCTTCGCCAAGGCCGAATACTTCACCACGGGAGGCGTGAAGGGGAAGGTCATGAAGTCCTTCTTCGAATCCGTAGGCTCCATCCCGGTGGAGCGCGGGGAGCAGGCTGCGAGTGTGGCTGCGCTCAAGACGCTGCTGGACATCCTCGAGGCCGGGAAAGGCATCGGCATCTACCCGGAAGGTACGCGGTCCAGGGACGGCATCCTCTACCGCGGCCGCACGGGAGTCGGCTGGCTGGCCCTGACCACCGGGGCCCCCGTCATTCCGGTCGGCCTCATCGGTACCGAGAACCTCCAGCCCGCCGGGCAGAACGGCGTGAAGCCGCAGCACTTCACCATGAAAGTGGGCGAGCCGCTGTACTTCGAAAAGACCGGACCGGACCACTCACTGCCGGCCCGGCGCCAGGTCACGGACCGCATCATGGACGCCATTGCAGAGCTCAGCGGCCAGGAGCGTTCCACCAGCTACAACCAGAGCAAGGTCGCGGAGTAGCGCCTCGGACCGCGGGCCCTGGCCCGGCCTCCGGGCGGGAGCCTGACGGCGGAAAGATCACTGCAGGGGAGTCCCTTGTCCGGAAGACCCCTGCAGCGTCAGTAGACTTGAATCGTGGCAGATCCAGCTAGTTACCGACCCCAAACGGGTGAGATTCCAACCAACCCGGGCGTGTACCGCTTCCGGGATCCGCACGGCCGAGTCATCTATGTCGGCAAGGCCAAAAGCCTGCGGTCCCGCCTGAATTCGTACTTCGCCAATCCCGGAGGACTGCTGCCCAAGACGTACGCCATGGTCCACGCTGCCAGCAGCGTGGAGTGGACCGTCGTCGGAAGTGAGCTTGAGTCGCTCCAGCTGGAGTACACCTGGATCAAGGAATTCAAGCCCCGGTTTAATGTCGTCTTCCGCGATGACAAAACCTACCCGTACCTTGCCGTCACGATGGGGGAGAAGTTCCCCCGCGTGCAGGTGCTGCGCGGGGAACGCCGCAAGGGCACCCGCTACTTCGGCCCGTACACGGCCGGAGCCATCCGCGAAACCATGGATACGCTGCTGCGCGTCTTCCCGGTCCGCAGCTGCAGCCCCGGCGTCCTGAAGCGGGCGCAGGCGAGCGGGCGGCCCTGCCTGCTCGGCTACATCGACAAATGCTCCGCGCCGTGTGTCGGCCGGGTGACGCCGGAGGAACACCGGGCACTGGCGGAGGACTTCTGCTCGTTCATGGGCGGCGAAGCCAAGCGCTTCATCGGGCGGCTGGAAAAGGACATGGCTGCGGCTGTTGCCGAGCTTGACTACGAGCGTGCCGCACGGGTCCGGGACGACATCATCGCCCTCCGGAAGGTCTTCGAACGCAACGCCGTGGTTCTCGCGGAGGACACTGACGCCGACATCTTCGCGCTGCATGAGGATGAGCTGGAAGCGGCCGTTCAGGTGTTCCACGTCCGGGGCGGGCGCGTCCGCGGCCAGCGCGGCTGGGTGGTGGAGAAGGTCGAAGACTTCACGACGCCGGACCTCGTGGAGCACCTGCTCCAGCAGGTCTACGGCGAAGAAGGCGAAACGCAGGGGCGGATGCCCCGCGAAGTCCTGGTGCCCGAAGAGCCGAGCAACGCCGCTGAACTCGCCCAGTGGCTCGCCGGGCTGCGGGGCGCGAAGGTGGACATCCGGGTCCCGCGCCGCGGCGACAAGGCAGCGCTCATGTCCACAGTGCGGGAAAACGCCGAGCATGCTCTGAAGCTGCACAAGTCGCGCCGGGCCGGAGACCTGACCAACCGTTCCCTGGCCCTGCAGGAACTCCAGGAAGCCCTGGACCTTCCTGTGGCGCTGCTCCGCATCGAGTGCTTCGACATCTCGCACGTGCAGGGGACCAACGTGGTGGCCTCCATGGTGGTGGTGGAAGACGGCCTTCCCAAGAAGTCCGACTACCGCAAATTCTCCATCACCGGCGCCGCAGCCACGGACGACACCGCAGCCATGCACGATGTTCTCACCAGGCGATTCCGGAACTACCTCCAGGAGCAGGAGGCGCAGGCGGAAGCAGCGAAACTTCCCGGCCACCAGGCCGCGCTTGAGGCCCTGGCCGTCGCTTCCATGCAGGACACCACCACCCCCGCCCCGCGCGCAAAATTCGCCTATCCGCCCAACCTGGTGGTGGTGGACGGCGGCAAGCCCCAGGTCAATGCGGCAGCGCGTGCCCTGGCAGAGCTCGGGATCGAGGACGTCTACGTGGTTGGGCTGGCCAAGCGCCTTGAAGAAGTCTGGCTCCCGGACAGTGATTTCCCGGTGATCCTGCCCAGGACGTCCGAAGGCCTCTACCTGCTCCAGCGCATCCGCGATGAAGCCCACCGCTTCGCCATTACCTTCCACCGCCAGAAGCGCGGCAAGGCCATGACGGTTTCGGCCCTGGACAGCGTTCCCGGCCTGGGCGAGGCCAAGCGCAAAGCACTGCTGGCACAGTTCGGTTCCGTCAAGAGCATCCGCACAGCGAGTGCGGCGGAACTGGCCACGGCCAAGGGCATCGGACCCTCGCTGGCTGACGCCATCGTCAGCCATTTCAGCAGCGGTGCCGCGGCCTCGGGTACGGAAGTGCCGGCAATCAACATGACCACCGGCGAAATCATTGAAACTTAGCTAGGGTAAGGACCTGAAGCGGAACGCGCGGTTGCGTCGAATTACACAGCAGGAATGGGGCATTGCTCATGGCAGAGTCAACGGCAGGATCCGAAGCGGAACAGGACGGCATGACGCCCGTCAGGCCCGTTGAAGCGGAGCTGCTCGTGGTGACAGGTATGTCCGGGGCAGGCCGCAGTACCGCTGCGGACGCCCTTGAGGACCACGGCTGGTACGTGGTGGAAAATCTTCCGCCGCAGATGCTCGGCACCCTGGCTGAGCTCGTGTCCCACGCCCCGCAGTCCATTCCCAAGCTCGCCGTGGTGGTGGACGTCCGCAGCAAGGCGCTGTTCACTGATATCCGGACCGCGCTGAAGACCCTTGAGGCGAGCGGTGTCATGTTCCGCGTCCTGTTCCTGGACGCCAACGACGACGTCCTGGTCCGGCGCTTCGAGCAGGGCCGCCGTCCGCACCCGCTCCAGGAAGGCGGGCGGATCCTCGACGGCATCGCCGCGGAGCGGGAGCTGCTGCATGAACTCCGCGATTCCGCTGACATTGTGCT
>Ga0075432_10000049_pt1 | contig 23148 bp, 22 predicted proteins | sample RhiMethybrSRZTD1_FD_72781 | JGI IMG/M metagenome (GOLD analysis project Ga0075432, IMG submission 72781) | Populus rhizosphere microbial communities from Tennessee, USA - Rhizosphere MetaG P. TD hybrid SRZTD1 | ecosystem: Host-associated > Plants > Roots > Rhizosphere > Soil | place: USA... | reverse complement strand
GCGCAATGGCAACAAGCGCGGTCTGGATTTCCCGCATCGACTGGATCGTCGCTTCGCGCGGGGTCATCCCGGGATTTTCGTGGAGCAGGCGCTCGACGTTTTCGACCACGACGATGGCATCATCCACCAGTAGCCCGATCGCCAGCACCAGCCCGAACATCGTCATGGTGTTGATCGAGAACCCGGCGATGTAAAACACGGCAAACGTGCCCAGCAGCACGACCGGAACCGCAATTGCCGGCACCAGGGTCGCGCGCCAGCTTTGCAGGAACACGAACATCACGATCACGACCAGGACGATCGCTTCCATCAGTGATTTGACGACTTCGCTGACCGAAAGCTTGATGAACTTCGTAGTGTCGGTCGCATAAGCGTATTCGAGGCCCTCGGGCAGATTCTTGGCGAGCTGGTCGACTTGCGCCTTGACCAGATCCGCCGTTTTCAGCGCATCGGCGTCAGGCGCCAGCGAGATCGACAGGCCGGCGCCGGGGTGGCCGTTGAAGCGGCTGCTGGCGCCATAGTTTTCCGATCCGATTTCAACGCGGGCCACGTCCCTGACCCGCACGCTTGACCCGTCGGGCAGGGTCTTGAGCGTGATGTTGCCGAACTGCTCGGGGGTCTGCAGGCGCGACTGGGCGGTGACGGTGGCGTTGAGCATCTGGCCGGTGGGCGAAGGCAAGCCGCCAAGCTCACCGGCGGCAACTTCAGTATTCTGGCTGGTGATGGCAGAGATCACGTCCGACGGCATCAACGACATCGCGGCCAGCCGCTGAGGGTTCAACCAGATACGCATCGCATGGGGCGAACCGAACGAGGAAGCCTCGCCCACGCCCTCCACGCGCGAGAGCGGGTCCACCAGATTGGACGCCAGATAGTCGGCAATGTCGCGGTTGGTGCGCTTGTCGGTCGTATCGTAGATCACGAGCAGCAGGAGCTGGTCTGCCTGAGACTTGTTGGTGCGCACGCCTTGCTGCTGCACCTGCTGCGGCAGCCGCGGCAGGACGCTGGCGATCTGGTTCTGGACCTGGACCTGCGCGGTGTCAGGATTCGTGCCCTTGGCGAAGATGACGCTGATCGATGCCTGCCCGCGCGAGGACGACTGCGAATTGAAATACAGCATTCCGTCGAGCCCGGTCAGCGATTGCTCGATGACCTGCGTGACGCTGTTCTCAAGCACCTGGGCCGAAGCGCCGGGATAAGTGGCGCGGATGTTGATCTGGACCGGGGCGATATCGGGATATTGGGCAATCGGCAGCAACCGCAGCGCGCCAATGCCGCCCAACATGACGATGATGGCCAGCACCCATGCGAAGATCGGGCGATCGATGAATATGCGGGACATGCTGCCGGCTCAGCCGCCGTTGCGCCGGTCAGCACCGCTGCCCGCGCCGCCGCTGGCGCCTGCGGCACCCTCCTTGCGGGGCGCGACGCGCTGCGGAGCCGAAGCCGGCACCGGCTTGACCGGCATTCCGCCCTTCAGGTTGGCGGTCCCCTGCGTAATGATTCGGTCGCCCGGCTTCAGCCCGCCCGTAACCACCCAGTCGGCGCCGAGCGTCCGGACTGCGGTAACCGTGCGGCGTTCCGCCTTGTTGCCCGCGCCGACGACGTAGATGATGGAATCGCCGCCGAAATCGCGTTGCAGGGCTGATTGCGGCACAAGATAGGCTTGGGCTTCAACCGATTGGACAAAGCTTGCCTGGACGAACATGCCCGGCAACAACAAGCCCTGCGGGTTGGGGAAACGCGCCCGCAGCGTGATCGTCCCGGTCGATTCGTTGACGGTCATTTCCGAAAACTGGACAGTCCCGGCGTAGCCATAGTCACTGCCATCCTCGAGCTTGAGCCTGACCGAGGTGCTGCCGGTATTGTTGCCACCCGCAGCAAGCCCCTTGCGCAGGGCCAGCAGGTCGGCGCTGGACTGTTGCATGTCGACATAGATCGGGTCCAGCCGCTGGATCGAGGCCAGCGGATCGGCCTGATTGGCATTGACCAGTGCCCCGGTAGTGAACAGCGAACGTCCGATACGGCCGCTGATGGGGGCGGGAACGGTGGTGAAGCGCAGGTTGATCCGGGCCGTTTCCAGCGCCGCACGCGCTTGCGCCACGGCGGCTACGGCCTGGCGCGACTGGGCCAGTGCATCGGTATATTCCTGCTTTGAAACGGCTTCCATTGCCGCCAGCGGTCGATACCGCTCGGCCTTCGCAGTAGCGGCTTCGGCGCTCGCCTGCGCGCTCATCAGGTTGGCCTGCGCCTGGTTGGCGGAGGCCCGGTAAAGGCTCGGGTCGATCTGGAACAGCGGCTGGCCCTGCCGCACCAGGCCGCCTTCGGTGAACAGCCGCGCGTGGATTACGCCGCTGACCTGCGGGCGCACTTCGGACGATTCGTAAGCCACTGTCCGGCCGCCCAGCGAAACCACAACAGGCACGGACTGCGGCTTGACCACCACGAAACCCACCTGCTGCGGCGGCCGCTTGGGCTGCTCGGCAGTTTTGCTGCATCCTGCCAGCGCTGCAGCAATCAGGCAGGAGGAGGCCATCGTCAGGAGGCGTTTCGCGGCAGTCAAACCTTATTCCCCAATCAGCTGACGGACGAGCATTATAGCCGCGGATGGCCCCCCGGCCACCGCAAGAAACGGCTGTAGATCGGATCAACCGGTACTGTCACCACCACTATGGTGCAATGCGACAAATTGCGACAATGCATGACAATGGCGTGTCCGCGGATGTGAGGCGCCTTATGCAGCGACCGGCTGCCGCAGTCTCAAGGTTTCGTAAGCTTCGAACAGGCGGACAAAATGTTCTTCCATCGTGACCGGGGGCATGGCCGTGCCGATCACCGGGATCCGGCCCGCAAACAGCTCGCCGATCGCCTCCGATGCGGCAAGGGCGTTGCCGGCCTTGTAGGCAATCCCTGCCCCGCCCCGCGCATGGTCGGATGCGCCGCCGCGGTCCGGCACGATCACCGGAACCCCGGCCGCGCGGGCTTCGGCAGCGGCCATGCAGAAGGTTTCGGCCTCGCAGCCATGGATCATCGCATCGGCGCTGGCCAGCAGGGCAGCGAACTTCTCGCGGTTGCGTTCAGGAGCCAGCAGGCGAATGTGCGGATTTCCGGCGATCTGGCTGAGGATACGCCGTTTCTGCCCGCCCGCGCCCAGCATGACGAGGCCGATCGGCAGGTTCCGGCTTGCCGCCGCTACCGCGTCGATCACCATCGGCCAACGCTTCTCGGCCGAAAGGCGCCCCACCGCGATCAGCAGATGGGCATCCTCGGGCAGGTCGCACAGTTCCAGCATTTGCCGGCGCAAGGCCAGGTCGCGCCGTTCGGGCGAAAAAAGCTTGGCCTCGATCCCCATCGGATGAAGCACGGCGTGGGAAATCCCGCCCGCAAACATCCGTTCCTGCAATTCCCCGCTCGCGCAGACCACCATGTCAAAGGCGAGGTTGAGTTCGCGCAGGTGTTCCCAATAGCGCTCGAACCGGCGGTCGATCGTCGCGCGCTTCATCAGTCCGCCAAACCAGCGGTAGGCATAGGCGGACAACGGATCGGCATGCATCACCAGCGCCTTGGGCACGTCCGGCGCCCAGCGCCCGACCATGCTGGCACTGCGCCAGGGCGAGGACGCCTCGACGAAATCGGGCTCCTCGGCATCAAGCGCGGCGTGGAGGCGGGCCTCGTCGTCGAAATACCAGTATTTGCGATCAAGCGGAAAGCGCGGCGAAGCCAGCATCACGATCTTCGCGCCGGGGCCGCGATCGATCACTTCGTCACGGTCGCCGGGGGCGATGATGACGATCTCGTGGCCCAGCCGGGGCCCGAGCAACAGCTTTTGCTCGATATAGGTCTTCACGCCTCCGCCCTGCGGCGAAAGGAATGCGCAGACATCGACGATCTTCATGGCTGCGCCCTACAGGCGCCGGCTCACTTGCGCAACGGGCCGAACGACATCAGGCCGCGGCGATAGTTCATCACCACCGCCACGCGGGTGATCGATCCGCCAGCCATGACCCGCGTTGCGGCCGCTTTCGGCTTGCTCAGCCCCAGCCGGGGATTGCCGGCAAAACCGATCCCGTCGATCGAGAGGCCGAATTTGCGGTTGGCATCGCGGTCATGCAGCACCGAAACGCTGTAGGCACCCGGCCCCGGAATCCGGACGCAAAGCTCGACCGTGCCACTACCGCCAACCGGCTGCTCCACCCGGCGGAAGGTCTTGCCTTGCGAGATGAGGATATTGTCGTCCTGCAGGAAATCATCGTCGTTGGACGGATAGACTTCCAGCTTGATCTGGCCGGAATGGTCCTTCAGTCCGTCGATCCGGACGAGCAGCGCCGGGCCCGGCTCGTTAGCCCGGCACCGCGCTTCGGCCTTGCCGAGGTCCGGGGTCGAGGGAATGATCGCCTGGGCGGCGGCAAAAGGAACCAGCAGCAGCACCGCCGCGCCCATCATCCGCTTTTTCATCAAGCACTCCTTCGCGGTTCAACCAGGCCAACCAGCCCCGAAACAACGCCGGCAACGACATGGCTGGCAAGCGTGATTGCGGCCATCATCGTCATCAGCGCCGCAATCTCCAGGTCATGGCCCATCAGGAACACGGCGATTCCTGCGAAGACGATGTCCTTGTTCGGCAGCAATGGAAGGCGCGAGACCAGCATCCGAAGCGTTGCCAGCACCATCCACAGCTCCACGGGGACTTGCGGAAGGATGAGGTACCAAAGGAACGCTGAAAACGCGATGAACGAGGTTATGCGCAGCGAGTGGACGAGTGTAATGAACCACAACTCGCGACGGCTGAGGGAAAACAGCTTCTTGCGCAGGATCAGGATCGCGCAGGAAATCAGCAGCACCACGCCCAGCGAAAGAAACACCGACCGCGTGGTCATTCCCAGGCTGCCCGAGGTAATCAGCGGCCAGGCAAAGGCCAGCATCATCACCGTCGCGGCATTGCCGGTCAGCGCCGAAAGGATCGCCACGTCCTTGATCGCCCCGAACGGCGCCGAAGCGAGGTTCGCGCGGCTGCGGACCCAGGCATAGAACTGCGCCTCACCGAGGTAACCGAGCACCAGTTCGTTGCTGACAAGCTTGCGGGTAAGCGCAGCAATGCCCGAGAAGAACGGAATGTGCCACAGCTTGCGAAAGATCACCCAGTCGAACAACGGGCCCTGCAGGTAATAGACCGTGTACAGCGCCCAGAACGTGAAGGTGCGCGGGATCATCGCCTCGAAGGTGTCAAGGCGGATGTCCCGGTAGGTGAAGACCGCCGCGCCGACCACCACGGCCGAAAGCACCACACCGGCCAGCCCGAACAGGCCGCTCCAGCCGGAAACCGTCCGTTCGTCGGCCACGCCGATGGGCGCTATGACCTCGCCAGTGCCGTCCGCGCCTTGATAAACTGGTTCTGCCGCCTGCATGATCCGAACTGCGCTACCGACATCCTGAAGACGGTGCCCCCGCCCGGACTTGCATGGGATGTTGCAGGGCAATGGCTGCCCTGCTGCTTGCAGGGTCATTTATAGCCCCGCCGCCATTGCGCAAGCCGCAATCGGCGCTCAGTGCAGGTCGGCGTACCGTCCGACCGGGCGGGCCTTGGCAAAGCTGGAAAAAGTCCGCTGGATCGAATCCATCAAGGCCGGCACCCCGGTGTCCCCCGGATGCACAGCGATCCGCGCCACCGAAAGCCCGTGAAACGCGCTGCGGGCCACGGCGGCCACGGCGAGCGAACTGAGCTGGCGCATCCGGCTGCGGCTCGCCCAGGTCACCACCGGCCCGGTCGCCAGCGTACGGCCGCTGGCAGGCTCCCACACCCGCATATGGTCCTCGGCAAGCGCAAAGCCCGACTGCGCCAGCGCCGCCATCGCCCCCGGCCCATAGAGCCAGGCCGGCGCGATGAACCCTGCCACCGGCGCGCCGATCGCATCCTCGATCAGCGCCCGGCCATCCGCCATCCGCCGCGCGGCTTCCTCCTGCGAAAGGCCCAGGAACTCCCCTTCCCCCGCCGTCAGGTGGCGCGCCTTGAAATTCGCCATGCCGGAATGTTCGGCCATATCCTTGTGATACCACCCGTGGACGAACATCTCGACGCCCTGCCCGGCCCATTCACGCAGCCGCGCCCGGAACGCCGCGGCCTCGCCCAGCGGCGCCACGCCCCAGTGATCGGGCACCACCAGCATCGCAAACTTCGGCCCGCCCAGCACCTTGCCAAGGTGGTCCACCAGCCGGTCCACCTCGCCCTCAAATCGCGGCCCGACGTCGTGGATCGAGGCAAGCAGCAGCTTGGTCATGCCGCCCCGGCAAACCGCCAGCGCATCGTCTCGCCCGCCAGCCAGGGCACGATTTCGCCTTCCCCCATCGGCAGCCGCGCCGGAACGGCATTGTCCGCACGCTCCAGTGTCACGCGCCCGTCATTCAGCGGCAGCCCATAGAACCGCGGCCCGTTCTCGGAAGCAAAGGCCTCCAGCCGGTCCAGCGCGCCTTCCTCGTCGAACACTGTCGCATAGCTTTCCAGCGCGGTCGGCGCATTGAAGATCCCCGCGCAGCCGCAGCCCGATTCCTTCGCCTGCACCAGGTGCGGCGCGGTATCGGTGCCCAGGAAGAACTTCGCGCTCCCCGAAGTCGCCGCCTTGCGCAGCGCCAGCCGGTGCTCCTCGCGCTTGGCCACCGGCAGGCAGTAGGCATGGGGCCGCAGCCCGCCGGCGAAGATCGCGTTGCGGTTGATCATCAGGTGGTGCGGGGTAATCGTCGCGGCCACGTTCTCCCCCGCCGCCAGTACGAAGTCCGCCGCCTGCCGCGTGGTGATATGCTCGAACACGGTCCGCAAGCCCGGAAAGTCGCGCAGCGCCGGCTCCAGCACCCGCTCGATGAACACGGCCTCGCGGTCGAAAATGTCGGTCGCAGCATCGGTCACCTCGCCGTGGACGAGGAACGGCATCCCGATCTCCTGCATCATTTCCAGCACGCTGCGGATGTTGGCTAGATCGGTCACACCGTGGGCGGAATTCGTCGTCGCATGGGCCGGGTAAAGCTTGCACGCGGTCAGCGTCCCGTCGGCGAACCCGGCGGCCACGTCGGCCGGATCGGTCGCGTCGGTCAGGTACAGCACCATCAGCGGGGTGAAATCCACGCCCTCCGGGATCGCCGCCTCGATGCGCGCCCGATAGGCCGCAGCCTCGGCGCTGGTCGTCACCGGCGGGGCCAGGTTGGGCATCACGATCGCCCGGCCGAACTGGTGCGCGGTGTAGGGCACGGTATCGCGCAGCAAGGCCCCGTCGCGCAGGTGGACGTGCCAGTCATCGGGCCGGCGGATGGTTATGCTGTCGCTCATCAGGATACTCGAACATGGCATGAGCCGAGGAGGTGGTGCGCCCGACGGGATTCGAACCCATGGCCCCCAGATTAGGAATCTGGTGCTCTATCCGGCTGAGCTACGGGCGCCCGCTCCCGCGCATAGGTGAAGGCGCGCCAAGGCGCAATCGCCGCAATGGGCTAGTTTGCCTGCTCCGGCGGCACGACCGGAAACAGGATCGGCGCTATCTCGACGCCCTCCTCGATCAGGCCCCGCGCCTCCTCCGGGCTGGCCTGCCCGTGAATGGCGCCCATCTCGGCCTCGCCGTAATGCATTGCCCGTGCCTGCTCGGCAAAATCCTTGCCCACCCAGTGCGACGCCTTGAGCGCCTCGGCCTGCACAGCGGCAATCGCGCGCAACACTTCGGCGGCTTCTGGCGGCAGCGGCAGCGGCGCATTCATCGCGGCCAGCGCGGCTTCGGGCCGCACCGCGCTGATCTGGTTGCCCTTGCGCGCCACGTTGGGCGCCATTACCGCTTTGGCCACTTCGGCCGATCCGCAAACCGGGCAGGTCACCAGTCCCCGCGCCTGCTGGGCCGCGAAATCTTCGGACGAACCGAACCAGCCCTCAAACAGGTGGCCCCCTGCCCTGCAGCAAAGATCGAACACGATCATCAGGGGCGCACCTCGGGAATCGCCCGCCGATTGGCCAGGCTGGGCAGTTGCGCCCGCACCTCGGCAATCCGCGCCGGTTCAATCTCGGCAAAGCCCAGCCCGGCGGCCTCCCCGCCCATGTCGAGCAACACCTCGCCCCAAGGATCAACGACGAGACTGTGCCCATAGGTCTCGCGCCCGTCCTGATGCCGACCGACCTGCGCGGCGGAAATCACGAAAGCGCTGGCCTCAACCGCGCGGGCACGCTGCATCAGGTGCCAGTGCGCCTTCCCGGTCGGCACGGTAAAGGCCGCGGGAATGGCGATGGCGTCGCACTTTTGTTGGCCCAGCGCCTCGAACAGCGCCGGAAAGCGCACATCATAGCAGATCGCCAGCCCCAGCCGCCCCACCGGGGTGTCCTCGGCTATGCCGAGCGCCGTGCCGGGCGCATAGGCATTGGATTCGCGCCAGGATTCCCCCGTCGCCAGGTCCACATCGAACATGTGGATCTTGTCATAGCGCGCCCGGATCCCGCCATCCGGCCCGATCACGAAGGCCCGGTTGGCAAACCGTGCGTCCCCGTCAGGCCCGGCCTCGCGCCTGAGCGCAATCGAACCGAGCGTCGCCCAGATCCCGGCCTTCGCCGCCGCCTCCCGAGCCGCGGCCAGCACGCGGTCCTCGCCCTCGGGCACGATAGCGGCGGATGCGCGGCTGCGGTCGCGGTCGATCAGGTTCGTCATTTCGGGGGTAAACAGCATCGCCGCCCCGCCCGCAGCCGCCTGCGCAATCGCGTCCGCAACAGCCGCGCCATTGTGCAGCGGGTCGATCCCGCTGGTCATCTGCATCAGGGCAATCCGGGTCACGGGCGCGAAACCGCTTTAAAGCCCGAGCAATGGATCAAGCTTGCCGGCGCGGTCCAGGGCATGGATATCGTCGCTGCCGCCATAAGCCACATCGTCGATAAACACCTGCGGCACTGTCCGCGCGCCCGGTGCCCGTTCGGCCATCTCGGCCCGTTTCTTGCTGTCCATGGTCACATCGTATTCGGTAAAGGCCACGCCCTTGCCCTCAAGCAGCGCCTTGGCGCGCGCGCAATACGGGCAGCCCCACTGGGTATACATTTCAACCTTGGCCATTGTCTTCCTTCGCTTCTGGGTCATGCCTGCCCAGGTCTTGAAACGCGAAACGGCTAACATATCTCCCCGATCGTGTCATGCACCGCTGCCTGTCCAGAAGGAGGGCAAACGGGCATCGCACCTGCCGGGACGCCATGACGGGTTCCGACGGTCATGTAATTGCTCAACAGAGGATTTGCACCCATGAACCGCTTTGATTTCACCCCCTATCGCCGCAGCACCGTCGGGTTTGACCGGCTTTTCGACCTGCTCGAAAACGCCTCGCGCGCCAATGCGGGGGACAATTACCCGCCGTTCAATATCGAACGCCGCAACGAGGATTCCTATCGGATCACCCTCGCCGTTGCCGGCTTCAAGCCCGCTGACCTTGATATCACCGCGCAGCAGAACCTGCTCGTGATCCAGGGGCGCAAGGGCGATGAGCCGCAGGCTGAGGGCGAATACCTCCATGTCGGGATCGCCCAGCGCGGGTTTGAACGCCGGTTCGAACTGGCGGATTTCGTCCGCGTCGATAACGCCAACCTTGAAGACGGCCTGCTGGTGATCGATCTCGTGCGCGAAGTGCCCGAGGCGATGAAGCCGAAGAAGGTCTCGATCGGGACGCAAAAGACCCTGAGCGTGATCAATCAGGCCCAGCAGGACGAAGCTGCCTGATCGGCAAGGCTGATGGGGCCATGCCCCGCAGATGGGAATGGTTCGGGGGTGGGTCCGGGAAGACCCACCCCCGCGACGCTTGTGGCGCCGCCTGGTCCCATCATGATCGTCCGGGTCGCAGAAGACGATCAATCACGGGACTAGCTTGTCCATCGCCGGCGCAGAAGCCAGCGACATGATGAAAGCATGCCCTGCCGATGCATGCCCGACAAGGCCGCTGCGGAAAACCGCTGCGACCTTGTCGAGTTTAAAACGATTGCCGCCGCCTGTGCGGTAGGAAGCCGTTGGTTAATCTGCCGGTCGGCGCTCTGGCAAGCAATTTAAGTTTGTTATCGGAAGAATTGCATTGATGTTGCAATGCATCTTTTCAATTGCGGTAGCCAAATCGCGCACCTGAATGCTTTTAGCGTTTGTCATACAACGCGGTGGCCGGCGACAAGGCCGGCCGCAGCGGGGTCAAACGAGCCGTGATTGCCGCAGTGCAGCGCCGATGAATCCGCGGAACAGCGGATGCGGGTCGAACGGGCGGCTCTTCAGCTCCGGATGGAACTGGACGCCGACGAACCACGGATGATCCGGCCGCTCGACGATTTCCGGCAGCAGGCCATCGGGCGACATCCCCGAAAAAACCAGCCCGCCCCGTTCCAGCGGTTCGCGGTAGGCGCAGTTTACTTCGTAGCGGTGCCGGTGGCGTTCGCTGATTTCATTCGCGCCATAGATCGTCGCGGCATGGCTGTTCCCGGCCAGCACTGCCGGATAGGCGCCCAGCCGCATCGTACCGCCAAGATCGCCGCCCTCGGCGCGGGTCTCAAGCCCTTCCTTGGTCATCCACTCGGTGATGATGCCCACGACAGGCTCGGTCGAAGGGCCGAACTCGGTCGATGAAGCGTCGGCAATCCCGGCCGTGTTGCGCGCGCCCTCGATGCAGGCCATCTGCATGCCAAGGCAGATCCCGAAGAACGGGACCTTGCGTTCCCGCGCAAACCGCACGCTGGCGATCTTGCCCTCGGTCCCGCGCTCGCCGAAGCCGCCGGGAACCAGAATGCCGTGCATCGGCTCAAGCTGCGCGGCGATTGCCTCGTCGTCCTGCTCGAACAGTTCGGCATCCAGCCACTTGATCCGCACCTTGACCCGGTGCGCCATTCCGCCATGGACCAGCGCCTCGTTCAAGGACTTGTAGGCATCCTGCAGGCCGACATACTTGCCGACCACGCCAATCGTCACTTCGCCTTCCGGGTTCTGGTAACGGTCGACAATATCCACCCAGCGCGCCAGGTCCGGCTCGGCCGAAGCCATGCCGAAGTGCCGCAGCACCTCTGCGTCCAGCCCCTCGGCATGGTACTGCAGCGGCACCGCATAGATGCTCGACGCATCGAGCGCGGGGATCACCGCTTCCTTGCGGACGTTGCAAAACTGCGCAATCTTGGCGCGCTCGGTCTCGGGGATCGGCTTTTCGCAGCGGCACAGCAGCATGTCGGGCTGCACCCCCATCGCGGTCAGTTCGCGCACTGAATGCTGGGTCGGCTTGGTTTTGAGCTCGCCCGCCGCGGCAATGAACGGCACCAGCGTCACATGGACCGAACAGGTCTGCTCGCGCCCCAGTTCGTTGCGCAGCTGGCGGATCGCCTCGATGAACGGCAGGCTTTCGATGTCGCCCACCGTCCCGCCGATTTCGCACAGCACGAAATCGAGGTCGGCGGTATCGGCCTGGGCAAATTCCTTGATCGCGTCGGTCACGTGCGGGATCACCTGCACCGTCGCGCCCAGATAGTCGCCCCGCCGCTCCTTGGCGATGATCGTCTGGTAGATCCGCCCCGAAGTGATGTTGTCAGACTGGCGCGCCGAAACCCCGGTAAACCGCTCGTAGTGGCCAAGGTCAAGGTCGGTCTCCGCGCCGTCGTCGGTCACATAGACCTCGCCGTGCTGGTAGGGGCTCATCGTGCCCGGATCGACGTTGAGATAGGGGTCGAACTTGCGGATGCGGACCTTGAATCCGCGCGCCTGGAGCAGCGCCGCAAGGCTTGCCGCCATAAGTCCCTTGCCAAGCGAGGAGACCACGCCGCCGGTGATGAAAATGAACCGCGCCATGGGGGTTGAGCCTTAATCCTGTTCGGGGGACAAGGGCAAGCGCCTGCCGGTCGGCCGGGCAGCTAATCCACAGTCCCGAAAATACGCGCGCGCCCCGCCCGCCCGTTTTCCGGGCGGTACGGCGAGCGCCTGAAAGCTACTTTTTACTGCGCCGGGGTTGCCGGCAGCGGCGCACCGGCCGGAGCCTGATTCGCCAGCGGATCAACCGGAGCCGGCTGCACCGGCACGGCCTGCCGGTTGAGCGAGGTATCCAGCTCGCGCCCACCGGTGGTGTTCACCGCCAGCGCCGCCAACGCAATCGACAGCAGCACGAACAGCCCGGCAAGGACCGCCGTAGTGCGCGTCAGGAAATCCGCAGCGCCGCGCGCCGACATGAAGCCCGTCGGGCTGCCGCCGGTGGCAAGGCCGCCGCCTTCGGACTTCTGCATCAGGATCACGGCCACCAGCAGCGTCGCGACGATGGCCTGGACGACCGTGAGGAATATGAAAAACGACATGAAGGTTCAAATCCGCCTGGAAATGGCATTTCGGAATTGCCCGCCATCTAGGCGGGACATCGCCCAAGCGCAAGGCTTGGCAGCGGTGCTGATCAGTCCGCCCGCGCCGAGGCCGCCGCCGCGACGATCGCCAGGAAGCTTTCGGCCGCAAGGCTGGCCCCGCCAACCAGCGCCCCGCCAACCCCTTCGGCCGCCATCAGGTCGCGCGCGTTGTCGGCATTGACCGACCCGCCATAGAGGATCCGCACCGCCGCGCCGCCCTCGCCCAGCACTTCGGCCAGCGTCGCGCGGATCGCCCGGTGCATCGCCGTCACGTCTTCAACCGCAGCCACCCGCCCGGTGCCGATCGCCCAGACCGGCTCATAGGCAATGGCCATCCCCGCTGGGACCGCGCCATCCTCGCCCACTGCGGGGAGCGAGGCGATGACCTGCGCGCGGACAATCGCTTCTGCCTCGCCCGCATCCCGCTGTTCCAGCGTCTCGCCCACGCAGACGATTACGCCCAGTCCCGCCGCAAGGGCGGCTTCGGCCTTGGCCTTCACGAGCGCGTCGCTCTCGCCATGATCGCGGCGGCGTTCCGAATGGCCGACGATCACGAAGCCCGCACCGGCATCGGCCAGCATCGCGGCCGAAACGTCGCCGGTATGCGCGCCCTTGGCCTCGACATGGCAGTCCTGCCCCCCGGTGCCGACCGCCTCGGCCAGCTCTGCGAGCGTCTGGATCAGCGTGAACGGCGGCGCCAGCCCGACCTGGACCTCGGGATACCGCCCGGCCCCCCGCTCGATCGCGCGCGCTTCGGACAGCATCGCGCGCGTCCCGTTCATTTTCCAGTTGCCGACGATATAAGGCCGATGAGGCATGACAATTCCCTGACGAATGACCCGGGTCTGCTCGCTGTAGTGCAGGAATAGCAAACGATTCCCGCCCGGCGACCCGATTTTGCCCGCTGCTAGGCCACTTGCGCCGCGAATGTCAAAACTTGGCCTGCGCTTGTCCCCCCTTTGTCGGCAGGTGGAGCGACCACTTGGCATGCCCCGTTGCGGGATTGGCGTTTGGCTCCTAAAGCCGCCCGATTGCTGCCACCGGCCCTGGCCGAGCACCCCGAGGCGACCCGAAAACCATGCTGAACCTTTTCCGCTCCTTCATGAATTCCCGCGTCGGCGTATTTGTCGCGCTGGCCTTCCTCGTTCTCATCGCGCTGGCCTTCGCCGCCGCAGACGTAACGGGCAGCGGCAGCTTCGGCTCGGTAACGGGTGGAGACCGTGTGGCCAGCGTGGGCAAGCGCAAGATCGGCACGGCTGACCTCAGCCAGGCCGCCACCAGCGGCCTCGATCAGGCCAAGCAGCAAAACCCCCGCCTTGCCATGCCTTCCTACATCGCCGGCGGCGGCCTTACCCAGGCGCTTGACCAGCTGATTGACCGCGCTGCCATCGCCGAATTCGGCAAAGCCCACGGCATCGTCGCCAGCGACCGTCTCGTCGATAGCGAACTCGCCAAGATCGACGCGTTCAAGGGCCTCGACGGCAAGTTCAGCCAGACCGCCTTTCGCGGCCTCCTCGCCCAGCGCGGTCTGACCGAAGCCGCCGTGCGGCAGGACATCGCCGACGGCCTCATTGCCCGCCAACTGCTCGTCCCCGCCGCCTTTGGCGCCCGCATGCCGCGCGGCGCGGTCGAACGCTACACTGCGCTCCTCGCAGAACAGCGTGCCGGCTCCATCGCGATGATCCCGGCGGCAGCTTTTGCCCCCAAGGGCGAACCTTCCGCGGCCGACCTTGCTGCCTTCTACACCGCCAATCGCGGCCAATACATCCGGCCCGAACGCCGCGTGATCCGCTACGCCGTGTTTGACGACAGCGCGATTCGCACCGTTCCTGTCCCCACCGATGCCGAGATCGCGGCCCGCTACAACGCCACCAAGGCGCAATACGAAGCCACCGAACTGCGTCGCATCACCCAGCTCGTCGTACCGACCGAAGCCGCCGCCAAGGCCGTGCTGGATGAAGTCAACGCCGGCAAGGATCTCGCCGCGGCCGCCGCGGCCAAGGGGCTTGCCACCTCCACGCTCGGCCCGGTCAACCTTGCCGCGCTCACCACCCAGACCAACGCCGCCTTTGCCCAGGCCGCTTTCGCCGCGCCCAAGGGCAAGGTCGTCGGCCCGGTCCGCGCCCCGCTCGGGTGGACCGTGCTGCGGGTCGAGGCGGTCGACGTCCGCCCCGGCAAGACTCTCGAACAGGCCCGCGCCGCCATCGTGGCCGATCTCACCACGGTTAAAAAGCGCGCAGCCCTGTCAGACTTCACCGCCAAGGTCGAAGAGGAATTCGACAAGGGCGGCTCGCTTGGCGACGTGGTCAAGGAACTGAGCCTCGCGCTCAAGGAAACCCCGCCGCTCACCGCCGACGGCAAGGTCTATGGCACGGCCGGAACCGCGCCGGCCGAACTGGCCCGCGTCGTGGCGACTGCCTTCGCCATGGAACGCGAAGGCCAGCCGCAGCTCGCCGAAGTCGTCGCCGGCAAGCAGTTCGTGGTGTTCGATGTCGCCCGGATCACCCCGTCTGCCGCCGCGCCGATTGCCGAGATCCGCGCCGACGTCATGGCGGACTATGCCCTGTCCAAGGGCTCCACTGCCGCCAAGGCCGCCGCTGAAAAGGTGCGCGCCGCCGCCGGCAAGGGCGGCGATCTTGCCGCCGCCACCGCCGCGCTTGGCGTCCCGCTGCCGCCGGTCCAGAAGATCGAATTCAACCGCCAGCAGTTTGCTGCCCAGCCGAACATTCCAGCCCCGCTGGCGCTGATGTTCTCCATGGCCCAGGGCACCACCAAGGTCCTCGCCGCGCCGAACAACCAGGGCTGGTTCGTCGTCTCGCTGGCGAAGATCGTTCCGGGCGATCCGGCAAAGATCGCCCCGCTGCTGCCGCAGGCAACGGCAGAACTGTCGCAGATCGCCGGCCGCGAATATGCCGACCAGCTGCGCAAGGCGATGCGCGACGAACTCGGCGTGAAGAAGAACCAGACGGCGATCAACGCCGTCGCCCGCCAGCTCACCGGCGGCAACTGAGCCTGAACCCGAACCCGGTATGACCACGCAAGCCCTTCTCGCCGCCAACGCCCCTGAAAACGCCGGGGCCGCACTCGCCCTCCTTGCCAGCGGCAAGCCGGCGCTGGTCTGGCGCAAGCTTGTCGCTGACACCGAAACCCCGGTGGGCGCGGCGCTGAAGCTGCTTGAGGACGGGCGCGGCGATTTCCTGCTCGAATCGGTCCAGGGCGGCGAGGTGCGCGGGCGCTACAGCCTGCTCGGCCTCGCGCCAGACCTCGTGTTCCGCGCGGTCGGGCACGGCGCTGAAATCAACCGCACCTGGGCGACCGACCGTGAAGCCTTCGCCCCGCTCCCCGGCGATGCGCTGGCCGAACTGCGCGCGCTGGTTGCCGCCTGCCGGATCGACGTTCCGGCCGAGCTGCCCCCGGCCCTCGCCTGCCTCGTCGGCTATTTCGGCTACGAGACCATCGGCCTCGTCGAAAAGTTGCCCCGCGCGCCGCAATCCGCGCTCGAACTGCCTGATATGCTGTTCGTCCGGCCAACCCTGATCCTCGTGTTTGACCGGCTGAGCGATGCCCTGTGGTGCGTCGCCCCGGTCTGGCCCGGCAACGCGGCGCCCGAAGCCCTCGTCGACGAAGCCGCAGACCGGATCGATGCCGCCCTGGCCCGCCTCGCCCGCCCTGCGCCTGCTCCCGCGCCTGCGGCAGACCTGCCCGAACCCGTCCGTACCCCCGTGCTCGAACCCGGCCGCTACGGCGAGATGGTTTCGCGGGCGCAGGAATACATCACGGCGGGCGATATCTTCCAGGTGGTGCTGGCCCAGCGCTTCACCACGCCCTTCACCCTGCCGCCGATCGCGCTCTACCGCTCGCTGCGCCGGGTGAACCCCTCGCCCTTCCTCTATTATCTTGATCTGCCTGGTTTCGCGCTGATCGGCTCCAGCCCGGAAATCCTCGTCCGCGTGCGTAACGGCGAAGTCACCATCCGCCCCATCGCCGGCACCCGCCCGCGCGGAAAAACCCCGGCAGAGGACGACGCCAACGAAGCCAGCCTGCTCGCTGATCCCAAGGAACGCGCCGAACACCTGATGCTGCTCGACCTCGGCCGCAACGACGTCGGCCGCGTCGCCGCCAAGGGCACCGTCCGCGTGACCGAAAGCTACACAGTCGAACGCTACAGCCACGTCATGCACATCGTGTCGAACGTGGTCGGCCAGCTCGATACCGCCCACCACGACGCCGTCGACGCCCTCTTCGCCGGCTTCCCCGCCGGCACCGTCTCCGGCGCCCCCAAAGTGCGCGCCTGCGAGATCATCGCCGAACTCGAATCCGAAACCCGCGGCGCCTACGCCGGCGGCGTCGGCTACTTCGCCCCCGACGGCTCGGTCGACAGCTGCATCGTCCTCAGAACCGCCGTGCTCAAGGACGGCATCATGCACGTCCAGGCCGGCGCCGGCATCGTCGCCGATTCTGTCCCCGAATACGAACAGGCCGAATGCGAAAACAAGGCCGGAGCCCTCTTCGCCGCCGCCCGCGAAGCGGTGCGGGTGGCCAGTGAACCGGGGTTCGGGCAGTGATCCTGGCCTTCTCGACGGTCTGGAATTTCGGCGATTATTTATCGGCCAACCAGCTCAGCAATAGTCTGCAACGCAAGCGACAGTGGTTGATTGCGCTTGCAGCGATTATAGCAGGCGTGGCTATCTCTAATCCCATTCATTCGGAACTTGCCTCATTTGGTTTAGCCATTGCCTTCGGATTGCCGATCATTATCGGTTTGCTTGCCTGTCTGGTTGGCTTCCGACTGGCCGATAAGGTGGTCCTGCCTCGTCGAGCACGGCGAGCATATGAGCAGCTTCTGCTTGACGGTGTCGTTACTCAATTTGATTTTGACGACACGGGCATTCGGATTACTTCGCCGCTCGGGGCGAGCAACCTGACCTGGGACCATGTCACCAAGTGGGCCGAAGACAAGAATTTGATTTTGCTGTTCCGTACACAGGTCATGTTTTTTGCAGTTCCAAAAACGCAGGTTGCTTCCGAAACCCTTGACGCTTTGCGTGGTGCTCTGATTGCAGCCGACGTGTCCAGAGCCTAGGTGGACAGAATGATCCTCGTTATCGACAACTACGACAGCTTCACCTGGAACCTGGTCCACTACCTGATGGAACTGGGGGCCGAGGTCGAAGTCGTGCGCAACGACGCGCTGACTGCCGCTCAGGCGATGGCCTCCGGCGCGCAGGGCTTCCTGCTCTCGCCCGGCCCCTGCACCCCCAATGAAGCCGGCATCAGCCTCGACCTCGTCGGCGCGGCGGCGGACGCGGGCAAGCCGCTGCTCGGCGTCTGCCTCGGCCACCAGTCGATCGGCCAGTACTTCGGCGGCAAGGTCGTGCGCGGCGGGCTGATGCACGGCAAGACCTCGCCCGTCACCCATGACGGCACCGGCGTGTTTGCTGGCGTCCCCTCGCCCTTCACCGCCACCCGCTATCACTCGCTGATCGTCCGCGACATTCCGCCGGTGCTGAGCGTCAATGCCCGCTCGGACGATGGCCACGTGATGGGCTTCCGCCACGTCTCGCTGCCGATCCACGGGGTCCAGTTCCACCCCGAATCGATCGCGACCCAGCACGGCCACACCATGCTGGCCAACTTCCTGCGGCTCTGCGGGGTCACGGTCCGCGAAGCGGCATGACCCTGCCGCCGATCACCAAGACTCCCTTGGCCGAGGATGAGGCCGAGGCCGCCTTCGGCGCCATGCTCGACGGCAAGCTGGCAGACGATGCCATCGCCGCCTTCCTCACCGCCCTATCGGATCGCGGCGAAAGCGCCCCGGAAATCGCCGGCGCGGCCCGCGCCATGCGCGCCCGGATGATCCCCATCGAAGCCCCCGCAAACGCGATAGACGTCTGCGGCACCGGCGGCGACGGCCACCACACGCTCAACGTCTCGACCGCCGTCAGCCTCGTCGTCGCGGCCTGCGGCGTCCCGGTGGCGAAACACGGCAACCGCGCCGCTTCATCCAAGGCCGGCGCCGCCGACACTCTCGAAGCCCTCGGCCTCAACCTCGCCCGCGCGGCTGAAACCGCCGAGGCGACCCTGGCCGACCTTGGCATCTGCTTTCTCTTCGCCGGCGCCCACCACCCCTCGATGGGCCGGATCATGCCGATCCGCAGGAGCCTGGGCCGGCGATCCATCTTCAACCTGATGGGCCCGCTCGCCAACCCGGCGCGCGTCACCCGCCAGCTCGTCGGCATCGCCCGCCCGGCCTACGTGCCCATCTATGCCGAGGCGATTCGCCTGCTCGGAACCGAGAAAACTTTCGTCATCTCGGGCGATGAAGGCCTTGACGAACTGAGCCTTGCCGGCGGCAACGAAGTGGCCGTGGTTGAGAACGGCGCAGTCAACTTGCAGCGCCGTTGCAGTGCCGATGCAAATCTGCCCTCCGCGCCGGTCGAAGCGATCCGTGGCGGCGATCCGGAACACAACGCCGCCGCTCTTCGCGCGCTCCTGATGGGCCAGCACGGTCCCTATCGCGACGCAGTTTTATTCAACGCTGCCGGTGCTTTACTCGTTGCCGGGGAGGCTGAAGACTGGGCCTCGGCGGCCGAGGAAGCCGCCGAAATCATCGACAAGGGGCTCGCCAAGGCCCTCCTCGACTGCTGGATCGCCGCGCTCAAATGACCGACAAACTCACCGAAATCTGCACCGCCACCAAAGCCGAAGTCACGCGCCGCAAGTCATTGCAATCGCTGGCGAATCTGGATGATCTGGCGGCCAGGCAAACAGCCCCGCGTGGCTTTGAAGCAGCCCTGCGCCGTGCTGCGTCAACAGGTTACGGCCTGATCGCAGAAATCAAGAAAGCAAGCCCGTCCAAAGGCCTGATTCGCCCAGATTTTGATCCCCCCGCCCACGCCCGCGCCTACGAAGAAGGCGGCGCCACCTGCCTCTCCGTCCTCACCGACGGGCCATATTTCCAGGGCCACGAAGACTGCCTCATCGCCGCCCGCGCAGCCTGCCAACTCCCTGTAATCCGTAAGGATTTCATGGTCGACCCATGGCAATGCGCCGAAGCCCGCGCGATTGGCGCCGACGCGATCCTGATCATTGTCGCCGCCCTCGAAGACGGCCAGATGCACGAGATCGAAGCAGCCGCGCTGGAACGCGGCATGGACGTCCTGGTCGAGGTTCATAACGAGGCCGAAATGGACCGTGCTGCGGCCCTGAAATCGCGACTGATCGGCATAAACAACCGTGATCTCAAGCGCTTCGTCACCGATCTTGCCACAACGGAACGCCTCGCCCCCCTCGCCCCCGAAGGCGCCCTGCTGGTCGGCGAAAGCGGGATCAACAGCCACGCAGACCTTCTTCGCCTCGAAAAGTCCGGCGTCCGCTGTTTCCTGGTAGGCGAAAGCCTGATGCGGCAAACCGACGTCGCAGAAGCAACGCGCAAGTTACTGATCGGCTGATAAAAATGACTCCGCACGACCTCACCCATCTCGACGAACACGGCAACGCGCGGATGGTGGACGTCGGCGCAAAACCCGCCACGGCCCGGGTCGCCGTCGCCACCGGCCGCATCCGCATGTCGCCCCCAGCCCTCGCCGCCATCCGCACCGGCAATATCCCGAAGGGCGACGTCATCGCCGCAGCCCGGATCGCCGGGATCATGGCCGCCAAGAAGACCGCCGACCTCATCCCGCTTTGCCACCCGCTTGGCCTCGATGCCGTGACCGTGGATTTCACCTTCGAGGAAGACGGTGTCCGGGCCACGGCAACGGTCAGCCTGACTGGCAAGACCGGAATAGAAATGGAAGCCTTGACAGCAACTTCCATCGCACTCCTCACGATTTACGACATGGCCAAGGCAGTCGACAAGGCCATGGTGATCGAAGACGTCCGCCTCCTCGCCAAGCGCGGCGGCAAGTCTGGCGACTGGCAGGCTCCTGCATGAACGGTGCGCTGACACTTGAGGACGCACAAGCCCGCATCCTCGCCCTCGCCCCGCTACTCCCCATCGAACGCGTCGATGTTCCTAGCGCGCTTGGCCGTTACCTCGCCGAACCGCTGCTTGCACGCCGGACCCAACCCGCCAGCCATGTCTCGGCAATGGACGGCTACGCTGTTCGCGAAGCTGATATCAAAGGGCCATGGCGCATTGTCGGGGAGAGCGCCGCCGGACACCCCTGGGATGGACCGCTTGGCGATGGCGAAGCCGTGCGGATTTCGACCGGGGCCATCATCCCGGCGCCTGCGGGCGCCGTCATCGTAGAGGAAGACACAGCGCGCGACGGAGGCGTGCTCACCCTGATCGGAACGGGCCCCGCCCCGGCAGCGCGCCACATCCGCCGGGCCGGCATGGATTTCTGCTGCGACGACAAATTGTTGCCTGCCGGAATTCATATCGGCCCCGCCCAGATCGCGCTCGCGCTGGCGGCCGGTCATCGTCACCTGGCTGTCCGCCGCCCCCCGCGCATCGCGATCCTCGACAGTGGCGATGAGCTTGCGGCGAATCCGGAAGCCTGCCTGCCGCATCAGATCCCGGCGAGCAACGGCGCGATGATCGCAGCGATGGTCGCCAGCATTCCAGTGGAAGTCCGCAGAATCGGCCCCTTGCCCGACAAGATGGATGTGTTGGTCGGCGCGCTCGATTCGGCCAGTGATGTCGACGTCATAGTCACGACCGGCGGGGCGTCTGTTGGCGATCACGACCTGATCCGCCCGGCCCTAAAGCAATGGGGCGCAACGTTCGATTTCTGGCGGGTGGCGATCAAGCCGGGCAAACCGCTGCTGGTGGCGCGCAAGGGCAAGCAATTGGTCATTGGCCTGCCGGGAAATCCTGTTTCCAGCATGGTGACGGCCTACCTGTTCCTGCTGCCATTGCTGCGCGCCATGCTGGGCGCCAGCCAGCCACTGCCGCGCGCCTTGAGCCAAATGCTGAGTGGCCCGGTCCCCGCGACGGGCGGACGCCGTGAATTCGTCCGTGCAGCCTTTTCAGAGGACGGCCTCGCGCCGCTAAAACTGCAAGATAGCGGCGCTCTGAGCGCCATGGCGGCGACGGATGCGCTCATCGACCGCCCGCCCAATTCGCCGGCCCTGCCCGAAGGATCGTCCATTCAAGCCTATTTGCTCCAGAATGGCGGACTGGCTTGACGAAGTTCCAGAAGTTGCTTAATTGTTCCTTGTTCGTTCACCGAACGGCACGGGAACAAACCACGTTCACCGGCCCGTTCCGATGGGAGTGTGGAACCGATGCTGACCCGCAAACAGCACGAGCTGATCCGTTTCATTCAGGAAAGGTTGGAGGAATCCGGCATTTCCCCCTCGTTCGAGGAAATGAAGGAGGCGCTCGACCTGAAATCCAAGTCCGGTGTCCACCGGCTGATCTCGGCGCTGGAAGAGCGCGGCTTCATTCGCCGCCTGCCAAATCGCGCCCGGGCCCTGGAAGTCCTGCGCCAGCCTGACGATGTAAGCGCGAAGGTGGTTGTTGGGGCCGCGCCAAAGGTACCGACTTCAGCCCCGCCTGCCGCGCTCAAGGTGCCGCCCCTCCGCTCGGAACCGGCTAACGACGTGATAGAGCTGCCCCTGCACGGCAAGATCGCCGCAGGTACCCCGATCGAAGCGCTCGAAGGCACGGCAACGTTGCCGGTACCGGCCGCGCTGCTAGGCCCGGGAGAGCACTACGCGCTCGAAGTGTCCGGGGATTCGATGGTGGAGGCCGGGATTCTCGATGGAGATTTCGCCCTGATCCGCCGCACCGACTCTGCACGGGACGGAGAAATTGTCGTGGCGCTCGTCCGCGGCGAGGAGGCGACGCTCAAGTATCTGTTCCGCGACAAGGGGCAGGTTCGGCTCGACCCCGCAAATGGCGCCTATGACCCGCAGTTCTACCGGCCCAACGAAGTGCAGGTCCAAGGCAAACTGGCGGGCCTTTTGCGGCGCTATCACTGAACCGTGGCCGGCAAGCCCGGAGCTTTGACTCCGGCGCTTGCCGAGGCGGAAACGCCGATGGGTGAACGGACGGTATTTTGTTTCGTCCCATTGCCGTCTGCCCCATCGGTTTGCGCCTTATCGATGGGCGGGCGAGGTGTGAATGCAGGGCGTACGCGCGGACGCCACCAGCCATGTTCGCCTTGCATCGAGGCGACGGTTGTTACCCTGCCATTAGCCAGATCAAGCGCAAGGCCGCCGGATTGATCGAGCATGGATCGATCGACCTTGAGCACCATGGGCCGGCACGACCAGGGCAGGCGGCGATCGGCGATGACAATGTCCGCCTTTTCACAAGCGGCTGACAGTTCGCCAAGCGGCGCTGCATCATGGCTGCGCGCCAACAGGAATTTCCACGTTCTTCCACCGCGCTCGATGTCGATCCCGCAAAAGTCTGCGTTGCAGCGCGCTCCGGTCCATTCCTCCAGGGGGATCGTCTGGCCGTCTATTCCGGCAGTTTCGGTCAGGTTGTCACGGGCGAAACCTTTTTTGGAATCGCGCAGCATGACAAGCGCATCGGGCGCGAGGCGGGTGAAGCCGACGTGTCGGCCATCGCCGGAAATGAGGACATCGGGCGGCTCCAGGAGCGCCAGCCATGCCGTTCCGGCCATGATCGGGACGAGGCCCCAAAGCCGCAGGCGCCTGTGCCACAGCGCCAACCACAGTCCGCCGCCAAGAAACATGGCATAGGCCGGCGCGCCCATTTGCGGAAACATCGTCACTGCGCCGGGTTGGACGGCGACGAAATGCGCAAGCCAAAGCAGAAACTGCAGGGACTTGCCCACGGCCCACCAAGCCGGGGCGCCCAGCCCGGCAAGGTCCATCACGAG
>Ga0075432_10000042_pt1 | contig 24212 bp, 34 predicted proteins | sample RhiMethybrSRZTD1_FD_72781 | JGI IMG/M metagenome (GOLD analysis project Ga0075432, IMG submission 72781) | Populus rhizosphere microbial communities from Tennessee, USA - Rhizosphere MetaG P. TD hybrid SRZTD1 | ecosystem: Host-associated > Plants > Roots > Rhizosphere > Soil | place: USA... | reverse complement strand
TCATCGCGCTGGCCGGCATGAAGGAAACCACCACCGGCGACACCCTGTGTGCCGAGCGTTTCCCGATCGTGCTGGAACGCATGGAATTCCCCGAGCCGGTCATCGAACTGTCGGTGGAACCCAAGACCAAGGCCGACCAGGAAAAGATGGGCGTCGCGCTCAATCGTCTTTCGGCTGAAGATCCCTCGTTCCGCGTGTCGACCGATCACGAATCGGGCCAGACGATCATCAAGGGGATGGGCGAACTTCACCTCGATATCATCGTCGACCGTATGCGCCGCGAATTCAAGGTTGAGGCCAACGTCGGTGCGCCGCAGGTGGCCTACCGCGAATACCTCGCCAAGCCGGTCGATCTTGACCACACCCACAAGAAGCAGTCGGGCGGCACCGGCCAGTTCGGCCGCGTCAAGGTCAAGGTCACCCCGGGTGAGCGCGGTTCGGGCTTCGTCTTCAAGGACGAGATCAAGGGCGGTAACATTCCGAAGGAATACATCCCCGCCATTGAAAAGGGCTTCCGCGAAACCGCCGAAACCGGCTCGCTGATCGGCTTCCCGATCATCGACTTCGAGGTCCTGCTCTATGACGGCGCCTACCACGACGTCGACTCGTCGGCGCTGGCGTTCGAAATCTGTGCTCGCGGCGCGATGCGCGAAGTGGCGCAGAAGGCCGGGATCAAGCTGCTCGAGCCGATCATGAAGGTCGAAGTCGTCTCTCCGGAAGAATATCTGGGCGATGTCATCGGCGACATGAACAGCCGTCGCGGCCAGATCCAGGGCACCGATACCCGGGGCAATGCCCAGGTCGTCGAGGCGCTGGTCCCGCTGGCAAACATGTTCGGCTACGTGAACCAGCTGCGCTCGTTCACCCAGGGCCGGGCGAACTACTCGATGTTCTTCTCGCACTATGACGAAGTCCCGGCAAACGTCGCGACGGAACTCAAGGCGAAGCTTGCATAACCGAGCTTATGGCTCTAGGGGCGGCGCCTGATTCAGCGGGCGCCGTCCTTTCCCGCAGATTCCACATTCTGATCGAAAAGAAGGTTTGAACAATGGCGAAGGCAAAATTCGAGCGGACGAAGCCGCACTGCAACATCGGCACCATCGGTCACGTTGACCATGGCAAGACCACGCTGACTGCTGCGATCACCAAGGTGCTGGCCGAAACCGGTGGCGCCACGTTCACTGACTACGCGAACATCGACAAGGCTCCGGAAGAGCGCGAGCGCGGCATCACCATCTCGACCGCCCACGTCGAGTACGAGACCGCCAACCGCCACTACGCGCACGTCGATTGCCCGGGTCACGCTGACTATGTGAAGAACATGATCACCGGTGCCGCCCAGATGGATGGCGCAATCCTCGTGGTGAACGCTGCTGACGGTCCGATGCCGCAGACCCGCGAGCACATCCTGCTCGCCCGCCAGGTCGGCGTGCCGGCGCTGGTCGTCTACATGAACAAGGTCGACCAGGTCGATGACGAGGAAATCCTCGAGCTCGTCGAACTCGAAGTTCGTGAACTGCTGTCGTCGTATGACTTCCCGGGCGATGACATCCCCATCGTCAAGGGTTCGGCTCTGGCCGCTCTTGAAGGCCGCGACGACAAGATCGGCAAGGAATCGATCTATGCGCTGATGGAAGCTGTCGACAGCTACATCCCGCAGCCCCCGCGTCCGACCGACAAGCCCTTCCTGATGCCCGTCGAAGACGTGTTCTCGATCTCGGGCCGCGGCACCGTGGTGACCGGCCGTATCGAAACCGGCATCGTCAAGGTTGGCGAAGAAGTCGAGATCGTCGGTCTGAAGGACACCCAGAAGACCACCGTGACCGGCGTGGAAATGTTCCGCAAGCTGCTCGACCAGGGTGAAGCCGGCGACAACGTCGGTGCGCTCGTTCGCGGCATCAAGCGCGAAGACGTGGAACGCGGCCAGGTGCTCTGCAAGCCGGGTTCGGTCACGCCGCATACCGAGTTCAACGCCGAAGTCTACGTGCTGTCGAAGGATGAAGGTGGCCGTCACACGCCGTTCTTCGCCAACTACCGCCCGCAGTTCTACTTCCGCACCACGGACGTCACCGGCGAAGTGATCCTTCCCGAGGGCACCGAAATGGTGATGCCGGGCGACAACGTCACGATCGGCGTCAAGCTGATCGCCCCGATCGCGATGGATCCGGGTCTGCGCTTCGCAATTCGCGAAGGCGGCCGGACTGTCGGTTCTGGGGTTGTCAGCCAGGTCACCAAGTAATATAGGCCGCGCACCGGCGGGGGATTCGCTCCCTCGCCGGTCCGGTTTTCAGGTCGCTCCGCTCTTCCGGCACATCGGCAGAGGGCGGAACGATCGGTTTTTGTTTTTGCTCTTTCTCATCGGTAGTGGACATGGAAGCTCAGAATATCCGCATTCGCCTGAAGGCGTTCGATCACCGCGTACTTGATCAGGCAACTGGCGAGATTGCGGACACCGCACGCCGTACCGGCGCGCTGATCCGCGGCCCCATTCCCCTCCCGACGAGGATCGAAAAGTTCACGGTCAACCGCGGCCCGCACGTCGACAAGAAGTCGCGCGAGCAGTTCGAGGTTCGCACCTACAAGCGGCTGCTCGACATCGTGCAGCCCAACGCCGCCACCGTCGACGCGCTGATGAAGCTCGACCTGGCTGCCGGCGTGAACGTCGAGATCAAGCTGGCTTAATCGCCTCGATCGAGACGCACTGGTTTACGGCCTTCGGGCCACACTCTCTTCCAGCTTCGGCTGGCCCTTCCGCGAAGGTTTCGCGGGAAGGATGAACCGGCGGACTTTCCGCCACGACATAGGGATACCTCCGGCTTTCGGTCCTTCGGGGCCACCTGGCCGGGAAAGCGTCCCCCGTCTCGCCTTCCTGAGCCCTTTCGGGCAACGGATGGCACTCGGCCCGGACGGGGCTCGCTTCACAATTCGGGTCGAAATCGGTCGCTGCTCGCGAACATCTTTCGCGGATGGCGGTCGGCAAGCCCTTGGGGATGGTCTCCATGGGCCTCTGTTTAGGAGAATGGATCATGCGCACTGGCGTGATCGCCAAGAAGGTGGGGATGACCCGCCTGTTCCAGGAGGACGGTCGGCACGTGCCGGTAACCGTCCTGGCGCTGGAAGATTGCCAGGTGGTATCGGTTCGCACCGCGGATCGTGACGGTTACGTCGCGGTTCAGCTGGGTGCCGGCACCGCCAAGCAGAAGAACGTTGCCAAGCCGCAGCGCGAACATTTCGCCAAGGCCCAGGTTCCGCTCAAGGCCGAAGTCGCCGAGTTCCGCGTCGCTGACGATGCGCTGCTCGAAGTTGGCTCGACCCTCGCTGCTTCCCACTTCGTCACCGGCCAGCTGGTTGACGTTTCCGGCCACACGCAGGGCAAGGGCTTTGCGGGCGGCATGAAGCGTTGGGGCTTCGGCGGCATGCGTGCCACCCACGGCGTCTCGATCTCGCACCGTGCACTCGGTTCGACCGGTCAGCGCCAGGATCCGGGCCGCGTCTTCAAGAACAAGAAGATGGCCGGGCACATGGGCGACAAGCAGCGCACCCAGCAGAACCTCGAAGTCATCCGCACGGACGACGAACGCGGCCTGATCTTCGTCAAGGGCTCGGTCCCGGGCGCGAAGAACTCGTGGATGACCATCAAGGACTCGGTCAAGGTCGCGCGTCACGCCGACGCGCCGTACCCCGCCGGTCTGAAGACGGCCGCCGCCGCCAACACCAATGAAACCCCGGCTGCTGCCGACACCCCCGCGGAAGACACCGCGGCTGTCGCCACCGACGGTCAGGAGGGCTAAGTCGTGAAGGTCAAGCTCCTCAACATCGACGGTTCGGCCGCCAAGGGCGACATCGAACTGTCGGATGCAGTGTTCGGCATCGAGCCGCGCGCCGACATCCTCCACCGCGTCGTCACCTGGCAGCTGGAAAACCGCCGCGGCACCGCCCGCGGTGCCCGCGAGCGTTCGGACGTTGCCCGCACCGGCAAGAAGTTCGGCAACCAGAAGGGTGGCGGTACCGCCCGTCACGGCGACCGCAAGGCTCCGATCTTCATCGGCGGCGGCAAGGCCCACGGTCCCCGCGTCCGTGACTTCGACGTCTCGCTGAACAAGAAGATCCGTGCACTCGGCCTCAAGATGGCGCTCTCGGCCAAGGCCCAGAACGGCCTCGTTGTGGTCGACAGCCTGGAACTGACCGATGCCAAGACCAAGGCCCTTGCCGGCCAGCTCGCCAAGGCGAACTTCGGCAAGAAGATCCTGGTCGTCGATGGCGATGCGGTGAACGAGGGCTTCGCCCGCGCTGCCCGCAACCTCATCGGCATCAACGTCCTCCCCGCCGTCGGCGCCAACGTCTACGACATCCTGAAGCATGATACGCTGGTGCTGACGCGCGCCGCGGTCGAGAAGCTGGAGGCGCGTTTCAATGGCTAAGGACGCAATCGACACGCGGCACTACGACGTGATCGTGGCACCCCACATCACCGAGAAGTCGACGCTGCTGAGCGAGCACAACGCCGTGGTCTTCAAGGTTGCCGAAAAGGCGACCAAGCCGGAGATCAAGGCTGCGGTGGAAGCGCTGTTCGACGTAAAGGTCGTCGGCGTGAACACGCTCACCCAGAAGGGCAAGACGAAGCGCTGGAAGGGTCGTCCCTACAAGCGCTCGGACGTTAAGAAGGCCGTTGTGACCCTGGCTCCTGGCCAGTCGATCGACGTGACCAGCGGGATCTGAGGCGCGAACAATGGCACTCAAGAACTATAACCCGACCAGCCCCGCACGCCGCGGACTGATTCTGGTCGACAAGTCGTCCCTGTGGAAGGGCAAGCCGGTCAAGGCGCTTACCGAAGGTAAGAGCAAGACGGGCGGGCGCAACAACAAGGGGCACGTGACCTCGCGCGGCATCGCCGGCGGCCACAAGCAGAAGTACCGCTTCATCGACTTCAAGCGTCGCAAGTGGGACATGCCGGCTACCGTCGAGCGCCTGGAGTACGATCCCAACCGCACCGCGTTCATCGCGCTCGTCAAGTACGAGGACGGCGAACAGACCTACATCCTGGCGCCGCAGCGCCTGGCTGTCGGGGACTCGGTCGTCGCCGGCGAAAAGACCGACGTGAAGCCTGGCAACGCCATGCTCCTGTCGCAGATGCCGGTCGGCACCATCATCCACAACGTGGAGATGAAGCCGGGCAAGGGCGGGCAGATCGCCCGTTCGGCAGGCACCTACGTCCAGGTCGTCGGCCGTGACCGCGGCATGGTCATCGTCCGCCTGAACTCGGGCGAGCAGCGCTACCTGCGCGGCGATTGCATGGGCACGGTTGGCGCGGTCTCGAACCCCGACAACCAGAACCAGAACCTTGCCAAGGCCGGCCGCAACCGCTGGCTGGGCAAGCGCCCGCTGACCCGCGGCGTCGCCAAGAACCCGGTCGACCACCCGCATGGTGGTGGTGAAGGCCGGACTTCGGGCGGCCGTCATCCGGTTACCCCGTGGGGCAAGCCGACCAAGGGTGCCCGGACCCGCCATAACAAGCGGACCGACGGCATGATCATTCGTTCGCGTCACGCGAAGAAGAAGAGGTAATCGACCATGGCACGTTCCGTCTGGAAGGGCCCCTTCGTCGACCTGCATCTCCTGAAAAAGGCGGAAGTCGCCCAGGATGCAGGTAGCCGTGCTGCCCCGATCAAAACCTGGTCCCGTCGTTCGACGATCCTGCCGCAGTTCGTCGGTCTGACGTTCAGCGTCTACAACGGCCAGAAGTTCATCCCCGTCTCGGTCAATGAAGAGATGGTCGGCCACAAGCTTGGTGAATTCGCGCCCACGCGCAACTTCCCCGGCCACGCCGCTGACAAGAAGGGCAAGCGCTAATGGGCAAGGAAAAGTCCCCCCGTCGCGTCGGTGACAAGGAAGCCCTCTCGGTTGGGACCACGATCCGTGGTTCGGCCCAGAAGCTCAACCTCGTCGCCGCCCTGATCCGCGGCCGCACCGCCGAGGACGCGATGAACATCCTCACCTTCTCCAAGAAGGCGATGGCTGTCGATGCACGCAAGGTGCTCGCCTCGGCGATCGCCAACGCGGAGAACAACCACAACCTCGACGTCGACGCGCTCGTCGTTGCCGAGGCTTCGGTTGGCAAGTCCATCACCATGAAGCGCTTCCACACCCGTGGTCGCGGCAAGTCGACGCGCATCCTGAAGCCGTTCAGCCGGCTGCGCATCGTGGTCCGCGAAACGTCTGACGAAGCAGGGGAGGCCTGAACCATGGGTCATAAATCCAACCCGATCGGCCTGCGTCTCCAGATCAACCGGACCTGGGACAGCCGCTGGTACGCCGAAGGCAAGTCCTATCAGAAGATGCTCTCCGAGGATCTGAAGATGCGCAAGTTCATCATGGAAACGCTGCCCCAGGCCGCGATTTCCAAGGTGGTGATCGAGCGTCCGGCCAAGCTGTGCCGCGTGTCGATCTATGCCGCCCGTCCGGGCGTCATCATCGGCAAGAAGGGCGCCGACATCGAAAAGCTGCGCTCGCAGCTCGCCAAGATGACCGGCAGCGACGTGAAGCTGAACATCGTTGAAATCCGCAAGCCGGAAATCGACTCGAAGCTCGTCGCCCAGGGCATTGCCGACCAGCTGGTCCGCCGTGTCGCCTTCCGCCGCGCCATGAAGCGTGCGGTCCAGTCGGCGCTGCGCCTTGGCGCAGAGGGCATCAAGATCACCTGCGGCGGCCGTCTCGGCGGCGCCGAGATCGCCCGTGTCGAATGGTACCGCGAAGGCCGCGTGCCGCTTCACACCCTGCGCGCCAACATCGACTATGCCGAGGCCGAAGCCCACACCGCCTACGGCGTGATCGGGATCAAGACCTGGATCTTCAAGGGTGAGATCCTCGGCCACGACCCGATGGCCCAGGACCGCCTGATGATGGAGGCTCAGACCTCCGGCGTGCGTCCCGCGCGCGATGACCGCAGGAACTAAGCCATGCTGCAACCCAAAAAACACAAGTTCCGCAAGCAGTTCAAGGGCCGGATCAAGGGCGACGCCAAGGGCGGTTCGGACCTGAACTTCGGTTCCTACGGCCTCAAGGCCATGGAGCCTGAGCGGATCACCGCACGCCAGATCGAAGCGGCTCGCCGCGCGATCACGCGCCACATCAAGCGCCAGGGACGTCTCTGGATCCGCATCTTCCCGGATGTGCCGGTCTCGAAGAAGCCCGCCGAAGTCCGTCAGGGCAAGGGCAAGGGTTCGATCGAATACTGGGCAGCACGGGTCAAGCCGGGCCGCATCCTGTTCGAACTCGACGGCGTTGCCGGGCCGCTCGCCGCGGAGGCTTTCAGCCGCGCCGCGATGAAGCTGCCAATCAAGACCAAGGTCGTCGCCCGCCTCGGCGACACCTCGCACCTCGGAGGCGAATGATGGCCAAGACTGCAGATCTTCGCACCAAGAGCGACGACCAGCTCTCGGGCGACCTCGCCGACCTGAAGAAGGAGGCCTTCAACCTCCGCTTCCAGGCTGCGACCAACCAGCTCGAGCGTCCGGCCCGCATCAAGGAAGTGCGCCGCGACATCGCCCGTATCAAGACGCTGCAGGCTGAGCGCACTCAGTCGCCCAAGGCGTAAGGAGACAACGATGCCCAAGCGTATCCTCGTCGGGACCATCGTCTCCGACAAGACCGACAAGACCGTGGTCGTGAAGGTCGAGCGCAAGGTGAAGCACCCGCTCTACGGGAAGATCATCCGCCGCTCGAAGAAGTATCACGCCCACGACGAAGACAATGCCTTCAAGGCTGGCGAAATCGTCCGCATCGAGGAAACGGCTCCCTATTCCAAGCTCAAGAGCTGGAAGGTGATCGAGCGCGTTACCGCGGGCAAGACCGCCGCCCTCGAAGCCGAAGTCTAAGGCCAGTCGGCACAGTTTTGGAACTCCCGGGGCATTCCCGGAAAGCCAGTAAGAAGGAACCGGATCAATGATCCAGATGCAATCAAACCTCGACGTCGCTGACAACAGCGGCGCGAAGCGCGTCCAGTGCATCAAGGTGCTGGGCGGGTCGAAGCGTCGGACTGCCGGCGTCGGCGACGTCATCGTCGTGTCGATCAAGGAAGCGCAGCCCCGTGCCCGCGTCAAGAAGGGCGACGTGCACCGCGCCGTGATCGTCCGCACCCGCAAGGACGTTCGTCGTCCCGACGGTTCGGTGATCCGCTTCGACAGCAACGCCGCCGTGCTCGTCGGCAAGAACGAAGAGCCGATCGGCACCCGCATCTTCGGCCCCGTGGTCCGCGAACTGCGCGCCCGCGGCTTCATGAAGATCATCAGCCTCGCGCCGGAGGTCCTCTAAGATGGCCAGTGCTAAGATCAAGAAGGGCGACAGCGTCGTCGTTCGTTCGGGCAAGGACAAGGGCCGTACCGGCACCGTGCTCCAGGTCCTTCCGAAGGATGACAAGGTTCTCGTCCAGGGCGTCAACATGATCGCCCGTCACCGCAAGCCGAGCCAGGCAAACCCCCAGGGCGGCATTGACCGCCGCGAGGCGCCGATGGCGATCTCGAAGGTGGGCATCGCCGGCGCTGACGGCAAGCCGACCCGCGTGCGGTTCGAAACCAAGGACGGAAAGAAGGTCCGCGTGGCCGTGAAGTCCGGGGAGACGATCGATGGCTGATACCTATACCCCGCGTATGAAGGCCAAGTTCGACGCCGAGATCGCAGCCGCGATGCAGGCGAAGTTCGGCTACAAGAACGCGATGGAAATTCCCAAGATCGAAAAGATCACGCTCAACATGGGCGTCGGCGAGGCGAGCCAGGACAAGAAGAAGGTCACGACCGCCGCTGCCGAAATGGAACTGATTGCCGGCCAGAAGCCGGTCATCACCAAGGCGAAGAAGTCGATCGCGCAGTTCAAGCTGCGTGAAGGCATGCCGATCGGTTGCAAGGTTACCCTGCGCCGCGAACGCATGTACGAATTCCTCGACCGCCTGATCACCATTGCGATGCCCCGCATCCGCGACTTCCGCGGGCTGAACCCGAAGTCGTTCGACGGACGCGGCAACTACGCGATGGGTCTCAAGGAACAGATCATTTTCCCTGAGATCAGCTACGATCAGATCGAAAAGGTGCGCGGTCTCGACATCATCGTGACCACCAGTGCCAAGACCGACGAGGAAGCGCGCGAGCTGCTCCGCCTTTTCGGTTTCCCGTTCCCGGCGGAAGCCGAAGCCCAGCAGGCTGCCTGAGTTAGGAAGAGAGCTTAAGTCCATGGCGAAACTGAGTTCGATCAACAAGAATGAGCGTCGCAAGAAGCTCGTGATCAAGTACGCTGCGAAGTACGCGGCGCTGAAGGCCACCGCCGACGACCAGTCGCTCGATGAAACCGAGCGTCTCATGGCCCGTCTTAAGCTGGCTGAACTGCCCCGCAACGCGAACCCCACCCGGGTCCGCAACCGCTGCAACACCACCGGCCGCCCGCGCGGCTACTATCGCAAGTTCGGCCTTTGTCGCATCGAACTTCGGGACCTCGCCAACAAGGGCATGGTTCCGGGTGTGACGAAGTCGAGCTGGTAAGGATCAAGCGATGGCATTGACCGATCCCCTGGGTGATATGCTCACCCGCATCCGCAACGGCCAGCAGGCGAAGAAGGACTCTGTCCTCTCGCCCGCGTCCAAGCTTCGTGCCCGCGTGCTCGAAGTCCTCCAGCGTGAAGGCTACATCCGCGGCTACACGGAGGATGCCACCGGCATTCACCCGCAGCTGCGCATCGAGCTGAAGTACTTCGAAGGCGAACCGGCTATCAAGCACGTCGCCCGCGTCTCGAAGCCCGGCCGCCGCGTCTACTCGGGTTCCAAGGAACTCCCGGTGGTCCGCAACGGTCTTGGCATCACCATCGTCTCGACGCCCCGCGGCGTGCTCTCGGATGCCGAAGCGCGCGCCCAGAACGTCGGCGGCGAAGTGCTTGCGGAGGTGTTCTGATGAGCCGCATCGGTAAAAAGCCGGTCGCCATTCCGGGCGGCGTCACTGCCGCCATCGCGGACGGCGTGCTGACCGTGAAGGGCCCCAAGGGCACCTTGGCGCTCGGCCTGCGCGACGAGATCAGCTACACCGTGGATGGCGATTCCATCCTGGTGAAGCCCGCCAATGACACCAAGCAGGCTCGCGCCTTCTGGGGCATGCAGCGGACCCTCGTTGACAACCTGGTCACTGGCGTGACCACGGGCTACACCAAGGTTCTGGAAATCACCGGCGTCGGCTATCGTGCCAACGCGCAGGGCCGGAACCTGAAGCTGCAGCTCGGCTACAGCCACGACGTTGATTACGCCGTGCCTGAAGGCATCGAGATCAAGACCCCGGATAACACCACGGTCGAGATCACTGGCATCGACAAGCAGAAGGTCGGCCAGGTTGCGGCCGAAATTCGCCGCTGGCGCAAGCCCGAACCCTACAAGGGCAAGGGCATCAAGTACCGCGGCGAGTACATCTTCCGCAAGGAAGGGAAGAAGAAGTAATGGCCAACCTTTCCCTCTTCGACCGCCGTCGCCGGCGGGTTCGTACCGCTCTCAAGGCTCGTGCCGGAGGCCGTCCGCGGCTTTCGGTCCACCGTTCGGGCCGTCACATCTACGCGCAGATCATCGACGATGCCGCCGGCAAGACCATTGCCGCCGCCTCGACGCTTATCAAGGGCTCGAAGGGCCCGGGCGCGACCTGCGAAGCAGCTGCCCAGGTGGGCAAGACGCTGGCAGAAGCGGCCAAGGCCGTGGGCGTGACTTCCGTCGTGTTCGACCGCGGCGGCTTCCTCTTCCATGGCCGCGTCAAGGCGCTGGCCGATGCCGCCCGCGAAGGCGGGCTGGAGTTCTAAGATGGCTGACGAAAACAACATCGAAGCCCCGGCCGTCGCTGTGGAAGCAGCTGCTCCCGAGGGTGCTCCCGAACAGCGCGAAGGTCGCGGCCGTGGCCGCGGCCGTGGCGGGAACGACCGTGGCGGCAACGACCGCGGGCGTGGTCCTCGCCGTGACGACCGTGGTCGTGGCCGCGGCGGTGACGACGACGGCGGCGAAGAGCTGATCGAAAAGCTCGTCCACATCAACCGCGTCTCCAAGACCGTGAAGGGCGGCAAGCGCTTCGGCTTTGCAGCTCTGGTCGTGGTGGGTGACGGCAAGGGCCGCGTCGGCTTCGGCCACGGCAAGGCCCGCGAAGTGCCGGAAGCCATCACCAAGGCGACCGCTTCGGCCAAGAAGAAGATGATCCGCGTTGCCCTCAAGGAAGGCCGCACGCTTCACCACGACGGCAAGGGCCGTTTCGGTGCGGGCAAGGTCAACCTGCGTTCGGCACCGGCCGGTACCGGCATCATCGCCGGCGGCCCGATGCGCGCCGTCTTCGAAAGCCTCGGCGTTGCCGACGTGGTGACCAAGTCGGTCGGCACCTCGAACCCCTACAACATGATCCGCGCCACCTTCGACGCGCTGGGTGAACAGACTTCGCCGAAGTCGGTCGCACAGCGTCGGGGCAAGAAGGTTGCCGACCTCCTGGGTCGCGGCGGGGCCAGCGCAGTCGAGGCGGAAGCCGCGGCTGAAGCGATCACGGAGTAAACCCAGATGGCCACCATCAAGATCCAGCAGATCGGTTCGCCCATCCGCCGTCCTGCCAGCCAGCGGCAGATCCTCATCGGTCTCGGGCTGAACAAGATGCACCGCATCGTCGAACGTCAGGATACCCCTGAAGTTCGCGGCGCGATCGCCAAGCTTCCGCACATGGTCAAGATCGTCGACTGACGATCCTGCGCCTTCGTGCAAGACGTGAAAGCCCCGGCCCCGCCGGGGCTTTTGCGTTATGGGGCTGAAAGCCGGGCCGGGCAGGGGCCTCCCAACGGATTCTTAAGGCTAAGCGCCTAAACCCGGCCCCATGATCGCCGCACTGCGCCGCATTTTCCTGCCGTCCGCCCCCGGAGCCCTGCGGCTCTGGCTTGCGCTCGTCGTGGTGTTCCACCACGTCACCCGGATCGAGGTGGGCAAGGCTCCGGTCCTCGTGTTCTTCGCGCTCAGCGGTTATTGGGTCTACAAGGTCTGGAACGAGCGCTACGCGCAGACCGTGCAGCCGTGGCTGACTTTCGTGATCAGCCGCTGGTGGCGCCTTGCCCCGGTGATGGTCCTCGCCGTCTGCGCCAGCATTGCGGCCCTCATCGTCACCCACGACGGCGCCCTGCCATTCCTGCGCGCCATGCCGCTGCGGCAGGCCTTTTCCTCGGTCTTCGTCCTCGGCTACGCGCAGATGCCGGTGCGCCCGCTTGGCCCGGCCTGGTCGCTAGACATCGAGATGCAGTTCTACCTCGCCGCCCCGCTGCTCGCGCTGCTGGTCCGCCGCATCGCCGCGCTGTTCGCGCTTGCGGGCGCCTATTTCCTCTACACCGCGGGCATCGCGGTCTATCCCGAACTGGTCCTGTCGAGCTTCCTCGTGCCCTTCGTCCTCGGCATGGTCGCGGCCCGCCACGACTGGTCGGTCAGCCCCCGCATCGGCGCGGCCGGGCAGGGGCTGGCCATCGCACTGGTCGCCGCCGCGTGGCTCTCCCCTTGGCGCGCGCTGCTGCTCGGCAGCGGCGAGAACGCGTGGTGGCCCAGCCTCAACATCCTGCTCGCCGCGCTGGTGCTGCCGCAAGCGCTGGTTTCGGTCCAGAACCGCGGCGGCCCGCGCGATCAGCTCTGGGCCGATCAGTCCTACGTCGTCTATATGCTCCACTGGCCGGCGATCCTGCTGCTGCGCGGGATCCACTTGTCCGGCCCCTTGGGCTGGTACATCGCGGTTGCCGTGCTGACGCCGCTCACCGCCGCATTGTGCTGGGCGGTCCATCGCACGATCGACGCGCCGCTCAATCGCGCCCGCGCGCGCTGGGTCAAGGGCCGGATCCGCCCCGCCGCATCGCCCCTGCCGGACCCCACAAAAAGGGATGACAGCGCCGCCGTCTTCGCCTAAGGGCCGCCTCTTCCATCAAGCGCGACCAAAGCGAAAGCGAGTGCAGACTATGAAACTGAATGAAATCCGCGACAACGACGGCGCCCGCAAGGGCCGGATGCGTGTCGGCCGTGGCATCGGCTCGGGCAAGGGCAAGACCGCCGGGCGCGGCCAGAAGGGCGCCAAGGCGCGTTCGGGCGTCTCGATCAACGGCTTCGAAGGCGGCCAGATGCCGCTCCACATGCGGATCCCGAAGCGCGGCTTCAACAACATCTTCGCCAAGGACTATGCCGAAGTGAACCTCGGCCTCGTCCAGAAGGCAATCGACGCCGGCAAGCTCGACGCTTCCGCCGTGATCGACCATGCTGCGCTGCAGGCCGCCGGCCTCGGCCGCGGCGGCAAGGACGGCGTGCGCCTCCTCGCCAAGGGTGAATTCACCGCCAAGGCCAGCTTCGCCGTCACCGGCGTCAGCAAGGGTGCGCTCGAAGCCGTCCAGAAGGCTGGCGGCACCGTCACCCTGCCCGACGCCGCGCCGAGCGAGCACGAAAAGAAGACCGCCCGCCGCGAAGCCAACAAGGCCGCGCGCGCAGCGAAGTAATCCGGCCCCCGGTCGTCCCTTGCACTGGCTGCGGGGGATGACCGGCCCGAGCGGGTTCGACATTGCTGATCTGTGCCCTATATGGGGCGCGTAGCGGTCCCCGACCGGAACCCTGAATAGGCAAACCGACCCCATGGCATCACGCGCCGACAATATCGCGAGCAACCTCAGCCTTTCGAATTTCTCGAAGGCGACCGAGCTCAAGAAGCGCATCTGGTTCACGATCGGCGCGCTGATCGTGTTTCGTTTCCTCAGCTTCGTTCCGCTGCCGGGCGTGAACCCGCGCATCCTGGAAACGCTCTACAGCAAGACCCAGGGCGGCATTCTCGACCTGTTCAACACCTTCTCGGGTGGCGGCCTCCAGCGCATGAGCCTGATTGCGCTCGGCGTGATGCCCTACATCACGGCTTCGATCGTGGTCCAGCTGGCCGCCTCGCTCCACCCCGCGCTCGGCTCCCTCAAGAAGGAAGGCGAAAGCGGCCGCAAGAAGCTCAACCAGTACACCCGCTACGGCGCGGTGCTGCTCACCGCGGTGCAGGGCTGGTTCGTCGCCTCGGGGCTTGAAGCCTACGGCGCCTCCAGCGGCCTCCAGGCCGTCGTCGCCCCGGGCATGCTGTTCCGCGTCGGCGCGGTCATCTCGCTGATCGGCGGGACCATGTTCCTGCTGTGGCTCGGCGAACAGATCACCGCGCGCGGCATCGGCAACGGCACCTCGCTGATCATCATGGCCGGCATTGTCGCCCAGATGCCAACCTTCATCGCCAACCTGTTCGAAGGCGGCCGCTCGGGTTCCATCAGCGGCTTCACCATCGTCTTCCTCGTCGTGCTGCTGGTGGTCCTGATCCTCAGCATCTGCTTCTTCGAGCGGGCGACGCGGCGATTGCTGATCCAGTATCCCAAGCGGGCCTCGCAGAACGGCATGATGCAGGCTGATCGCAGCCACCTGCCGCTCAAGCTCAACACCGCCGGCGTGATCCCTCCGATCTTCGCCAGCTCGTTGCTGCTGCTCCCGCTGACGATCACCCAGTTTGCCGGCAACTCGGTTTCGCCCGATACCAAGCTCGGCGGCTTCATCATCGGGCTCAACCAGTACCTCGCCCACGGCAAGCCGCTCTACATGGCGCTCTACGCCGCGGGGATCATCTTCTTCTCGTTCTTCTACACCGCGGTGGTTTTCAACCCCGAGGAAACGGCGGACAACCTGAAGAAGAACGGCGGCTTCATCCCTGGCATCCGCCCGGGCAAGAGCACGGCGACCTATCTGGACTACGTGCTGACCCGCGTGACGGTCATGGGCGCCGCCTACATCACCATCGTCTGTGTCGTGCCCGAATGGGTGATCGCGCAGACCGGCGTGCGCCTGTTCTTCGCCGGCGGCACCTCGCTGCTGATCGTGGTCAACGTCACGGTCGATACGATCACGCAGATCCAGTCACACCTGCTGGCGCACCAGTATGGCGATCTCATCAAGAAGGCCAAGCTCAAGGGCCGCCTTCGTTAGTCGGGGCTGAAGGCTGCCCGTCCGCGCCGCCATGCCGATAGCGGCAGGCGCATCGCGGCGGGCAGGGGCACATTTAGGGGGAGCAGCTCAGTGAACATCATCCTGCTGGGACCGCCGGGAGCGGGCAAGGGAACCCAGGCACAGCGCCTGGTTGAACGCCACGGCATGCGCCAGCTCTCCACCGGCGACATGCTGCGCGGTGCGGTCAAGGCCGGCACGCCCGTCGGGCTCCAGGCCAAGGCCGTGATGGAGCGCGGTGAACTGGTCTCCGATGAAATCGTTTCAGCCCTGATCGGCGAGGAACTTGACGGCATGAAGCCGGGCGAGGGCGCTATCTTCGACGGCTACCCCCGGACCGAGGCGCAGGCCGTCTCGCTCGATGCCATCCTCACCGCGCGCGGCCGCAGCCTCGACCATGTGATCGAACTCGGCGTTGACGAAGACGCGCTGGTCGAACGCATCACCGGCCGCTTCACCTGCGCCAACTGCGGCAAGGGCTACCACGACCACTTCGAACAGCCCCGCCAGGCCGGCGTCTGCGACAAGTGCGGCTCCACCGAATTCAAGCGCCGCCCCGACGACAATGAGGCGACCGTGCGCACCCGCATGGCCGAATACCGCGCCAAGACCGCCCCGATCCTTCCGGTCTACGAAGCCCGCGGCATCGTCGCCCGCGTCAACGGCATGGCCGAGATGGACCACGTCACGGCGGCGATCGAGAAAATCCTCGCCAGCTGAACCCTGCCGGCCCCTTCCGAAGTTTTTGACGGCAGGGGCCTTTCAGGCTATGGCTGCGGGACGCAACGTGGCCCCGCAGCAACCGGCTTGCGGGCCGTTGACACCATGGCCGAATCGGCCTAAGCGCGCCCTTCACTCGAAAAAACGGGTTCCGTCCGGCAGGTAATGCACATGTGCGCACCAACCGGGCTTTTTGCCGTTTTCAACAGTGTCTGCCGCGTTGAGATGGGGGTGCCTTATGGCCAAACCCCTGTGGAGCATGGAGAATTAAGTGGCTCGTATTGCCGGGGTAAACCTCCCCACCAACAAGCGCGTGATCATCGCGCTGACCTACATTCATGGTATCGGCCCTCGCTCGGCGAAGGAAATCGCCACCAAGCTGGGGATTGATCACACCCGCCGTATCCAGGACCTGACCGACCAGGAAGTCCTGCACATCCGCGAAACGATCGATGCCGACTACACCGTCGAGGGCGATCTGCGCCGCGAAGTGTCGATGAACATCAAGCGTTTGATGGACCTCGCCTGCTACCGCGGCCTGCGTCACCGCAAGGGCCTCCCGGTCCGCGGTCAGCGCACGCACACCAACGCCCGCACCCGCAAGGGCAAGGCCAAGCCCATCGCCGGCAAGAAGAAGTAAGACCGCCGCCTAACCGGCCGGTTTTTTCTTCTCCCGACTTTCGACAGGATATTCGATATGGCACGCGAGCCCCAGCGCATCAAAAAGCGGGAACGCAAGAACATCTCAAGCGGCGTCGCACACGTGAACGCCAGCTTCAACAACACCATGATCACCATCACCGACGCCCAGGGCAACGCGATTTCGTGGTCCTCGGCCGGCATGATGGGCTTCAAGGGTAGCCGCAAGTCGACTCCCTATGCCGCCCAGGTTGCTGCGGACGATGCCGGCAAGAAGGCCGCCGAACACGGCGTCCGCACGCTGGAAGTTGAAGTGAAGGGCCCGGGTTCGGGCCGTGAAAGCGCACTTCGCGCCTTGCAGGCGGTGGGTTTCACCATCACCTCGATCCGCGACGTGACCCCGATCCCGCACAATGGCGTTCGCCCCTCCAAGCGTCGCCGCGTCTGATCGAGTTTTCGCGGCGGCCATCCGGTCGTCGCAGTTTCGAGAAGCCGCGGTCCCGACGGGGACCTGCGGCTTTTCAGCCAGAACATACCCTAGGGGAAGTCCATGACTGTCAACATCAAGAACTGGCAGGAACTGAAGAAGCCCAACAACCTGGACATCAAGCCCGGGACCGACCCCAAGCGCCGCGCCACCTTCATCGCCGAACCGCTTGAACGCGGCTTTGGCCTGACGCTTGGCAACGCACTGCGCCGCGTCCTGTTGTCCTCGCTGCAGGGTGCCGCCATTACCTCGATCAAGATCGAGAACGTGCTGCACGAATTCTCCTCGCTTGCCGGCGTGCGCGAAGATGTCACCGACATCGTCCTCAACGTGAAGCAGGTTGCGATCCGCATGCAGGGCGAAGGCCCCAAGCGCCTCCAGCTTTCGGCCACCGGCCCGGCTGAGGTGAAGGCCGGCGACATCGCCGTGACCGGCGACATCGAGATCATGAACAAGGATCTCGTGATCTGCCACCTCGACGAAGGCGCCACGCTCAACATGGAGCTGACCGCCGACTCGGGTAAGGGCTATGTCCCCGCCGTTGCCAACCGTCCGGCCGATGCGCCGATCGGGCTGATCCCGATCGATTCGCTCTACTCGCCGGTCCGCCAGGTCAGCTACAAGGTCGACAATGCCCGCATCGGGCAGGAACTCGACTTCGACAAGCTCAGCTTGACGATCGACACCGACGGCACGATCACCCCGGAAGACGCCGTGGCCTACGCCGCGCGCATCCTTCAGGACCAGCTGTCGCTGTTCGTCCACTTCGAGGACGTGACCCCGGTTGGCACCTCGCCGATGATCGGCATGGCTGCCGCTCCGGCCGAGGAAGGCGACACCAACCAGCTCAACCGTTACCTCCTCAAGAAGGTCGACGAGCTTGAACTGTCGGTGCGCAGCGCCAACTGCCTCAAGAACGACAACATCATCTACATCGGCGACCTGGTCCAGAAGACCGAGGCCGAGATGCTCCGCACGCCGAACTTCGGCCGCAAGTCGCTCAACGAGATCAAGGAAGTCCTGAGCTCGATGGGTCTGCGCCTCGGCATGGACATCCCTGGCTGGCCGCCGGAAAACATCGAGGAAATGGCCAAGAAGCTCGAACAAGAGCTGCTGGGCTAAACGAACAAGGGCAGGGCGCCTTCGCGGGCGCCCTCCTTTTCATGGGCAGATCGGTCGCGGCCCGAACGGCGACCAGGACCGGGGTACCTCGCACGGCCCCCTTACGAACGGAGACAGAAAATGCGTCACAAACATGGCGGCCGCAAGCTGCAGCGTACCTCGGCCCACCGTATTGCGCTGCTGCGCAACATGTCGGCCTCGCTGATCAAGCACGAGCAGATCACCACCACCCTGCCCAAGGCGCGCGAACTGCGCCCCTACCTTGAAAAGCTGATCACGCTGGCCAAGCGTGGCGGCCTTTCCAACCGCCGTCTGGCCCATGCCCGCCTGCTCGACGATGCGCAGCTGATCAAGCTGTTCGACGTTCTGGCCGCGCGCTACGCCGACCGTGAAGGTGGCTACACCCGCATCATCAAGGCCGGCATCCGTGCTTCGGACGCTGCCCCGATCGCGGTGATCGAACTGGTTGACCGCGATACCTCGGCCAAGGGCCAGGATTCGGGCCCGGTGATGACCGCCGACGAGGACGAATTCGAAGCCGCCTGATCGGCCTTCGGTTCAGGACAAAACGAAAAGGGGCGGGCGCAGCAATGCACCCGCCCCTTTTCGTTGCCAGGCGCGGCACGGCCTGCCCCATTATCCCTCTTGCGCCTCCGCCCGGCGCCACCCACAACACCGCCATGCCGATCCTGCGCGCTGCCGCCGCCGTCCTCCTCCTTCTGCTGTCCGCCGTCCCCGCACCCGCGCGAGAAGCCATGCCCATCCCCTATCCCGAGACCCGCCGCCAACCCCTCACCGAAACCCTGTTTGGCGAGCAGGTGGCCGATCCCTACCGCTGGCTCGAAAACGATGTTCGCCAGGACGCCGAAGTGGCCGACTGGGTGGCGCGCGAGAATGCTGCGACCAATGGCTACCTCGCCGGCCTCCCGGCGCGCGACTGGTTCCGCACCCGCATCACCCAGCTGATGGATTACGAACGCTTCGGCCTCCCGGTAAAGGCCGGGCGCCGCTACTTCTACATGCGCAACGGCGGCCTCCAGAACCAGTCGACCCTGTGGGTCCGCGACGGCCTCAAGCGCAAGGCCCGCCTGCTGCTCGATCCCAACCTCTGGGCCAAGGACGCCGCCACCGCGCTCGATGACTGGAAGCCATCGCACGATGGCCGCTTCCTGCTCTATTCGGTGCAGGACGCGGGGAGCGACTGGCGCGTCCTGCGCGTGCTCGATGCGGCCAGCGCCAAGCCGCTCCCCGACGAAATCCGCTGGGCGAAATTCACCGGCCTCGCCTGGGTGGGCGACGAAGGCTTCCTCTATTCGCGCTTCCCCCCGCCGGCCGACGGGGAGACCTTCCAGGCCCGCACCTACAACCAGGCGATCTGGTTCCACCGCCTCGGCACGCCCCAATCGGCCGACGAACTGGTCTTCGCCACCCCCGACCAGCCCGAAACCGGCCACCACGCCGCAGTCACCGCGGACGGCCGCTGGGCGGTCATCACCTCCTCGACCGGCACCGACGCCCGCCACGAAGTCCGCGTGATCGATCTTGCCGCTCGCCGCCAGCACCCCGCCGCCCCGTGGCAGGTCCGCACCCTCGTCAGCGGGTTTGACCATGACTGGCAACTGGTCGAAAGTCTCGGCTCGCGGATGTGGTTCGTCACCAATGCCGATGCCCCGCTCTACCGCCTCGTTTCGATTGATCTGGACCGCGCCGGCGCGCAGTGGAGCGACGTGGTCCGCGAAGGCGCCGACAAGCTCGAACAGGCCAGCATCGTCGGCACCCGCCTGATCCTCTCCTACCTCAAGGACGCGACCACCCGCGCGGTCATCGTCGATCTGGCCGGCAAGCCCGCGCGCGAGATCAGCCTCGCCGAAATCGGCACCGCCAGCGGCTTTCGCGGCCGGCCGGGCGATCCGGAGACGTTCTACGCCTTCACCAGCTTCAACCGCCCGTCGACGATCTACCGCCTCAACCTCGCCAGCGGGCGCACCACCATCTTCGCCGAACCGAAGTTGACCTTCGTTCCCGATGATTACCTCGTCGAACAGCGCTTCTATGCTTCGAAGGACGGCACCCAGATCCCGATGTTCCTCGTGCGCAGCAAGGCGGTCGCCGCATCGGGCCGCGCCGTGCCGACCCTGCTCTACGGCTACGGCGGGTTCGACGTCTCGCTCACCCCCTCGTTTTCCGCCGGGCGGATGGCCTGGCTTGAGGCAGGCGGCGCCTTCGCGCTCGCCAACATTCGCGGCGGCGGCGAATATGGCCGGGCCTGGCACGATGCCGGCCGGCGCGAGCACAAGCAGAACGTGTTCGATGATTTCATCGCTGCGGGAGAAACCCTGATCCGCACCGGCGTCACCGCCAAGGGCGGGCTGGCAATCCAGGGTGGCTCCAACGGCGGGCTATTGGTCGGCGCCGTGGTCAACCAGCGGCCCGACCTGTTCGCCGCCGCCGCGCCGCAGGTCGGCGTGATGGACATGCTGCGTTTCGACCGCTTCACCGCGGGGCGCTACTGGGTCGATGATTACGGCTACCCTGACCGCGAGGCCGATTTCAAGATCCTGCGCGCCTATTCGCCCTACCACAACATTCCGGCCCGGGGCGCCTACCCGGCAATCCTCGTCTCCACCGCTGACACGGATGACCGGGTCGTCCCCGGCCACAGCTTCAAATATGCCGCCGCGCTCCAGGCCGCAGACCTGGGCCCGAAGCCGCGCCTGATCCGCATCGAAACCCGCGCCGGCCACGGCTCGGGCAAGCCGACCGACAAGGCGATCGAGGAAAGCGCCGACGTGCTGGCATTTCTGGGTGAGTGGACCGGCCTCAAGCCCGTCCGCTAGGCGCCGTGTCTCAGGCGATTTCGCCGACGACCGGCGCGTTGCCTGGCTTGCCGAACTTCTGGCGCAGCCACGGCAGTACCGTCCCGCGCAGCGGCCACACGAACAGGTCGGTGGCCGAATGCGGCGCCTCGTCCAGCCCGCACGGCGGCCAGCCGTCCGGCCGGCGATAGGTTCTGAAGATCACGTCGAAAATCGGGAACAGCGCGGCAAAGTTGGTGTCGTAATGTTCGGCCAGCCGCGAATGATGGTGGCGGTGATAGGCCGGGCCATTGAGCACCCACGACCACCGGCCGAAATCGACCTTGAGGTTGGCGTGGATGAAATAGTTGTAGAGCGAAACCACCATGTAGACCTGGAAGATCGCATCGGTCGGGTTCATCAACATTGCGGCCATCGGCCAGATCGTCAGCGCCTTGACCAGCCGGTCGCCCCAGAAGTGGCGGTTGGTGGTCAGCGCGGTCATTTCGGGGTCGGAATGGTGCAGCGAATGCATCGCCCACAGCCACGGCAGGCGGTGCTGGGCATAGTGGAACAGCCATTCGGTGAAATCGCGGGTCAGCAGGAACAGCGGCAGCGCGATCCAGAACGACAGCGCCGCGGCATCGATCAGCGATCCGCCCATCCACTGCGGCCAGAACCGGTGGACCACATAGGCGATGAGAAAGTCGATGCCGTATGCCTGAAGGTTGCGCACCCAGTCGGTCGGTCCGGGATTGCGGATCTTCTCCAGCAGCGTGATCCCGCCCATGACGGCGAAAGCGGACAGGATGAGCATCAGATTCGACATTCCCGCTGGCATAGCGCCGCAGGGTTAACGATCGGTTGAACCTGCCGGGCGCCGCCCGAAATGCTGCGCGCCATTACTTGGTGGGGACAAGTACCGCAAAGAATCGGCCTATTTGCGTGACCGCGCCTGTATCGCGACCGCCGCATCGCTCGCCAGCCGGTCCGCGCGCTCGTTCTCCGGGTGGCCGTCGTGCCCCTTGACCCAGACCCATTCGATCTTGTGCTGCCGGGTCTCGGCCATCAGTTCCTGCCACAGGTCGGCATTGGCAACCGGCTTCTTCGCGGCATTCTTCCAGCCATTGCGCTGCCAGCCGAAGATCCAGCTGGTGATCCCCTCGATCACATACTTGCTGTCGGTGTGCAGCGTCACGCTGCAGGGCTGGGTCAGCGCCCGCAGCGCCATGATAGCCCCCATCAGCTCCATGCGGTTGTTGGTCGTCGCCGCCTCGCCGCCGGACAGTTCCTTCTCGTGCTCGCCCATCCTCAGGATCGCGCCCCAGCCTCCGGGGCCGGGATTGCCCTTGCACGCCCCGTCGGTAAAAATGGCAACGTGCTTCACGCAAAGACCTGCGGGTTCGCGCAATAGAACTCCAGCCGCCGCGCAAAGGCCATCGGGTCCTTCCGCGTCACCAGCGCGTCCTCAGCGGTATGGAACCAGTCATGCGCCCGGCTCGCCAGGAACCGCATCGCCGCGCCCCGCGCCAGCAGCGGCATCGCCGCCCGCTCGCTCGCGCTCAAGGGCCGCACGTTCTCATACCCCGTCAGCAGCGCGTCCGACAGCGCCGCATCGAACCGCGTGCCGGTGCCATCGAAGCACCACGCCGCATGGGTCACCGCCACGTCATAGGCGGTGATGTCGGTGCAGGCGAAATAGAAGTCGATCAGCCCGGAAACCGTCTCGCCCAGCATCAGGACGTTGTCGGGAAACAGGTCGGCATGGATCACCGAGCGCGGCAGGTCCGCCGGCCACTGCGCCAGCAATTCGGGCAGCTCGCGCGCCACCAGCGCGGCCAGTGCCGGGTCGATCCCGGCCAGCGCGCCATCCGGGCAACGCGCGATCAGCTCGCGCCAGTTCTGCGGCCCCATCGTGTTCGCGCGGGCCAGGGCAAAGTCAGCCCCCGCCAGATGTACGCGCGCCAGCTCCTTGCCCACGGCCAATGCCTGCGCCGGGGTCGGCTCGCTCACCGAAACGCCTGGCAGGAACTCGATCAGCGCCACGGTCTTGCCCTCGTGGACGCGGTGGGTTGCCCCGTCACGGTCGTGGATCGTCGCCGGCACGGGACAGTCATGCGCGGACAGATGGTCCATCAGGCCAAGGAAGAACGGCAGTTCGCTCACCTCCGTCCGGCTCTCATACATCGTCAGGATGAACCGCGAACCCGTCCCGTCCCGGCCTTCGGTCTCGATCAGCCAGTTGCTGTTCTGGACGCCCTCGGCAATCCCCTTGGCCGAACGCAGCGCGCCCACGTCATAGGCCGCGATCAGCCGCGCAAGCTGCTCGGCCCCCAGGTGCGTGAATACCGCCATTGCCCCCCAGCCTTTCCGTCCGTTCAGTCGATCAGCTGGCGCGGCAGCTTGAACACCATGTGCTCTTCGGTGGTCACCACGGTTTCCTCGGCCACGCTGCGGAACTGGGCGATCCGGTCCACCACTTCGCGCACCAGTTGCTCGGGCGCCGAAGCCCCGGCGGTCAGCCCCAGGACCTCAACCTGTTCAAGCCAGCGCGGATCGATGTCGCTCGCCCGCTGGATCAGCTCGGAACAGGCCCCGCTGCGCTGCGCCACTTCCACCAGCCGCAGCGAATTGGACGAATTGGGCGCGCCGATCACCAGCACCAGCTGGCACTCGCCCGCAATCGCCTTGACCGCGGCCTGCCGGTTCGAAGTCGCGTAACAGATGTCCTCGGCCTTGGGCGCGGCGATCTGCGGATAGCGCGCCTGCAACGCCGCGATGATCGCGGCGGTATCGTCCACCGAAAGCGTCGTCTGGGTCAGGAAGGCCAGCGCCGTGCCGGCCGCAAAATCCAGCCGCGCCACATCCTCCTCGGTCTCGACCAGGGTGATCGTCCCTTCGGGCACCTGTCCCAGCGTCCCGATCACTTCGGGATGGCCCTTGTGGCCGATGAACACGATATGCCGCCCGGCCTCGATCTGCCGCTCGGCCTGGCGGTGAACCTTGCTCACCAGCGGGCAGGTCGCATCAAGCCAGTCCAGCCCGCGCGCGGTTGCCGCCGCCGGGACCGACTTGGGTACGCCGTGCGCGGAAAAGATCACAGGCGCGCCGTCGGGCACTTCGTCCAGTTCCTCGACGAAAATCGCGCCCTTGGCCTTCAGCGTGTCGACCACGAACTTGTTGTGGACGATTTCGTGCCGCACATAAACCGGCGCGCCATAACGGATCAGCGCCCGCTCGACGATCTCGATCGCCCGGTCCACCCCGGCGCAAAACCCCCGCGGCGCGGCGATCAGCAGGCGCAGCGGACGCCGTTCGTTTGTCGTCGTGGACTCATGTTCTGGAAATGCGGCATTCATAAGGTGGCCCCTAGCGCTTCCGGGCGCGCGCCGCTAGGGCAGCAACACGCAAATGCCAAGGAACCGAG
>Ga0075432_10000038_pt1 | contig 24341 bp, 14 predicted proteins | sample RhiMethybrSRZTD1_FD_72781 | JGI IMG/M metagenome (GOLD analysis project Ga0075432, IMG submission 72781) | Populus rhizosphere microbial communities from Tennessee, USA - Rhizosphere MetaG P. TD hybrid SRZTD1 | ecosystem: Host-associated > Plants > Roots > Rhizosphere > Soil | place: USA... | reverse complement strand
GAAGCGGTCGTGATCACCGTTGAGCAGGGCACCGGTGGTGACCATTTCGGTGTAGAGCAGGGCGTTTTTCGACAGCAGACGCAGGAAGAAGCGGCAGTGGCGGTCGGTCCAATCCATCATGGGTGCAACAGAAAACCTCCTGGATACCGAATCTGTTGGGGAGGCTAGGTTTTCTGCGGGTTTCATCGGCATTTAGCTACTTCTCATTTGCTGCTGTTTGCCACTGTTTTTGCTTGTTTTAGAAAGGTCGTTGCTACAATGTAGCAACTCAAACCTGTCGTGTAGCAAAATTCATGGGATCAATCACCGTTCGCAAGCGCAAGGATGGCTCTGCAGCGTACACCGCGCAGATCCGCATCATGCAAAAGGGTGTGACAGTTTATCAGGAAAGCCAAACGTTCGACCGTAAGACCACGGCTCAGGCCTGGATCAAGCGGCGCGAGACAGAAATGGCTGAACCGGGGGCAATCGCCAAAGCGAATCGTAAAGGCGTGACGGTCAAGCAAATGATCGACCGCTACCTTGAAGAGTACGAAAAAATTCGACCGCTGGGCAAAACCAAGCGAGCCACCCTCAAGGCTATCAGCGAAACTTGGCTGGGCAAGCTCGAAGATAAGGACATCACCAGCCAGAAGCTGGTTGAGTACGCCAACGACCGGATGCAGAGCGACGGCATTCTACCGCAGACCGTTGGCAACGACCTGGCACACTTTGGCGCGGTGCTGTCTATTGCTCGACCGGCCTGGGGATATGAAATCGATCCCATGGCCATGCCGGACGCACGCCGCGTGTTACGCAAGATGGGCGCCGTATCCAAGAGCAAGGAGCGAGGTCGCAGGCCCACACTGGAAGAGCTCGACAGCATCCTGACCTACTTTGTCGATATGCGGGCACGTCGTAAGCAAGAGATCGATATGGTCAGGGTGACTGCTTTCGCACTGTTCTCCACCCGCCGACAGGAAGAGATCACCCGCATTCGATGGGACGCCATGGACGAGGCTCGCCAGTCGGTGCTGATCACCGATATGAAAAACCCCGGGCAGAAATATGGCAACGATGTTTGGTGCCATGTTCCGGACGAGGCCTGGAGGATACTGAAGTCCATGCCGAAGATCGCCGATGAGGTGTTTCCATACAACGCCAGATCCATATCCGCGTCCTTTACCCGGGCCTGTCATTTCCTCGAAATCGAAGACTTGCATTTTCACGACCTACGCCATGATGGAGTGAGTCGACTGTTTGAAATGGGGTGGGATATTCCGAAAGTAGCCAGCGTGTCGGGCCACCGAGATTGGAACTCGATGCGACGCTATACGCATCTGCGGGGAAATGGAGACCCGTACAAAAATTGGCCGTGGTTGGAGAGAGTGGTAACTGGCCCCGTGATTGGGGCCATGCCGTATTAAGACACTCGGTGTATACCTCGGCCCATCAGTTTTTCGTGCTCGGCCTTGGCCTTGGTGCGTTGAGCGTCGAGATAATCAGCCAGGTCAGACAGGTGTACACCTCGCGCGGATTTCTGGCTGCTCTCCATTGGCACGAGCGTTAGGTCTATCTGGCCTGCGGCGACCTTGAGCTTCATTTTCTCCGGCGTCAGGTGGCTGAAGTAGTCAGCGCAGACGCGCTCAAGCGGGATGATTGCCTGGCCGTTGTACTGGGCCATTAGCAGGAAGGCCGTATTCATACCGCACCTGTTATCGACTTCCTGGCCATGGCCAGTTCATGGTCAAGAGCAAAGACCCACTGCATCAAGTTGAGGTGGGGGTGTCCGCCGCCCTCACTGCGAGCGTCGTTCCAGTTTTTGCTGGTGACGCGAAACAGCTTAAGGTTACTCATGCAGATGTAATGCGGGGCGGCCCCCACTACCGGTATTGATTTCCATATGCCCGGTTCAGGGGGCAGTTTGTACCACTGGTTATGCACGCAGAGGCTTGGCTTTCGCACTTTGGACTTGAACGGTTTCTTGTCCAGCTGCACGAACGGGGTCAACGCCGGATAACGATCAATGCCGGCGCGCTGGAAGCATTCAGCTAAAGTTGGCGTTTGCATTCGTACCTCCCCAGCCGAGCAGGCTGATGTCGATGTTCTTTTCCTGAAGCATTTTCAGCGACAGGAACAACATCGGACGACCGCCACCCATACCGGCATACGGCTCGTACTTCATGTAATAGGGCTCTTCGGTGATCAACTTGAGGAACTGCGCGCCGCTGTTGATCACCGGCGTGCTGCGTTCGTCGACGTTGCAATAGCGGGTGTAACTGGCGTGGGCCAGCACCGGGTCGAGCACCAGGTACTCGGGCGTCACCGCGTATTGCAGGCCCTCGGTCAAATGCACATTGTCTTGGCCTGCCTCATCGGCGCTGCGTGAAATGGCAACGATAACCGACATTTTTTGCACCACTAGGTCGATTTCGCTTTGCACATAACCGTCGCCAGAATTGGCGCAGTGGTCAACCATCACCTTGATCACCGGGTCGATTGCCTTCAGCGCTTCGAACAGGTGCAGTTCTTCGCAGACCTGTTTCAGTTTCCACAGGCCGACCAGCACCACTTGAAGCGAGAAGCGCGGGCGGTCATCCATTTCCTCCGGCAGCAGTTCGGAAGCCTTGTCCATCAGTGCCTCGATGTCCTCGGGCGACGTGGTCAAGGCGCTGGCCATGATTGCCTTGCCGAAGCGACGCAAGTGATCGCGGCCCGCCGTGGCCAACCGGAAGTGATCCCGGCAGTGCGCCCGTTTTATTTTAGTCAGGTGTACGCGAATACTCCGCTCCTGAATCGCAGGCACCTCAATCTCCTGTTCAGAGATCACGATCAGTGGCGACGACAGCGGGATGGCAATGGCCTCGGCGTTGGTGCGCCCCATGTTGCCCCGGCCCAGTCGCCCCTTCAACGTCGACTCCCCGTTCCACGCCTGCTTGATCCGTTCGCCGACGTCCTTGTAGGTCTTGCTGCTCATCTTCGATTTGTTGAATTCTTCAATGATTCGAGGGATGGTCGTGGTACCGGAGAGGTAATCAAGCATGGCGTAGTGCGAGGTTGACGGAGCACTGATCCCCGAGTCTTTTAGCATGTAGTCGGTGCCGTTGAGCCAGGTGATCAGGCCGGCGGTCTTCGACTTGCCCGACCCGGCGCTGCCCCACAGGCAGAGGATCGGGAACTGGCTGTACAGGTGCATGAGGTGGGTCTTGAAGTGCGACGCGATGGTCCAGCCGACCATCAGCCCGATCTCGTGTTTCTGATTGATCTTGAGCAGATGGGCCAGGGTTTGGTCCACCTTTTTATCACCACGCTCGGCGATGGTGGTGTTGGCGAAGTGCGGGCGGGCCAGCAGGTTACCGAGGAGCCGGTGGGTGCCGCGCACCTTGACCGAGTTCACGGACATGTCCGGTTCGACATAGGTGAACACGGGACTGTTGTCGACGAAGTCCAGATGGACCCCGGCGGTGTAGACCTGAAAGATCTCGCCCACGTCTTGGTCCTCCCGAAACACAACGATCTTGATTTTCTGAATGTCGAGGTCGGTGCCCTGAAACACTAGGTCGGTGATGCCCTCGAGCTCCTTCAGGAACGCTGAGCGACCGGCAAAGGCCGACTCCTTGAAAATGATCTTGCCCACCGTCTCGCCGCCTTTCAGCACGTTCATCCATGTGCCGACCCGGCGCGGGCTGGTACCGTCCTGCGGCACGTCGATGAACACGTCAATCGGCTGCAAGGTGAAGTTGCTGATACGCCGCTTGTTGTCGCCAACGCGGATGTAATACCCGTCAGGCTCGGCCACCGCGCTCAGGTCGGCGTCCGGGTTGCCGTCCTTGTTCATCCCGGCCTCGATCGCGCAGCCTTCACACGGGCGCTTGCTCAGCAGGGTGCGGATCGCATTGCAGCCAAAGCCAAAGGATGGGGTGTGCTCGACGTAGCGGATCTGCGCTTCTATGTGATCGCGGCGCAACTTGGCGGTGCTGTACTTGCTCGACTTGGCGCTGCTGGCCAGCCGGGCGGCGAGGCTTTCGGCCACGCTCTGCGACACCCCGGCGCGCACGATGTAGGTGGCCAGCTGGGTCGCGGCCTGGTTGTAGGACGCATCCGCCTTCAGCGATTCACTGTCGCACAGCATCTGGATGCACGCCGGCACCGGTTCGCGGATGGCCTCCATGTCCGCCGACGACGCGATGATCACCAGCTTCGGCTTGGTGTTGACGCGCTTCTTGGCCTCTTCGAACAGGGCCTTCAGTTCCTGCACCACCAGCCCCTGTGGCTCGTCGACCTCGACGGTGCGCGGTGCCTTTACCCACTCGCGATAGCGGTCAACGGTCAGCTCGGTCAGTTCATCCGGCGTCACCGGCACCCGGTAGTTGCCGTCATACCGCTGCAGGTTGACGATGCGGAAACTGTTGCCCCGACCGCTGCTGTAGACCGAGAAGTCGAGGCCGATGACGAACAAGTCGCGGGCCATTTCCTTGTAGATTTCCGGCAGGCGCAGGAAGGGGCGAAAGCCCGCGAACAGCAATTCTTCGACCAGAATGTGCAGGCCCTTGCTGCCCGACAGGTAGACCTTGATGGTGCCTTTCGGCACACCCATGCGCATCAACTTGCCGACCAGTTCCTGACCGCTGGTGATGGCTTGGCCGAGGTCGTCCTTGCAGTCGATGTCAAAGTACAGTGGGCCACGGTAACCAATCCTGTCGCGGTTGCGGGGGATCTCGGCGTCCGTGCCGTCGCTGACCATTTGGTTCAGCGCCAGGATCGTCAGCTTCTTCGCGCCTTGGGCTTTGGCCAGCGCGACCGGGTCTTCGCCGGGTTTGAAGGAAAGCACAAACCAGGCGTCGTGCTCAGACCGTTGATAATAGTGATACATGCCGTTCCCCTCCTGTCGACGTGGTGCCGTTGATATCCGCCTCGGCGCGTCTCAGCCGCAGGAGGTCGATCGCTCTGGCCGGAATATCCCGGTGGCGACGCGAGTCGCAGTCGGTGAACCATCCGGAGACGCTGTGCCGCGAATAGCCCGTGAGTAGCGCGAGGTCCTTGTGTGACAGGCGGTGGGATTTGGCGAGGTCGCGGATGTACGCCATTCGATCATCCGCAGTCATGCTTTCCCCGGCGGTGCGGGGACGATTTTGTTTAGGCACTTTGGTTACCTTCTACCCCCGAAAACCAGGGGTTCCGTCTCAATAGAAAATTGGAGGAAAAGGCCCGGATAAACCGGGTGTTAACTTTAATGCCGCCCTTTCAGTGGGGCGGTCACTTGTAATCAGTCCTTGTCGTTTAATGAATCAATCTGGTTCTGATGTTCAGCAGAAATCTTCTCTATTGGCTGTGGGTTTTTTGAGTTTTCATCTTGCATGAAGTGGTGCGAAGTACCACGTTGCTTGGCTTCTTCGGCCATCTTCGCCGCGATGGTCAAGTAAGGCTGCACCGTTCGCATCACTTTTTCACTGAGGCGGTGCAAGACCAGTGGCCGGCTGTCTTTCGGGGTGCGCTGGCCGCGTTCGTCGCAGTTTGATCGGAACAAGCGATAGTCGTGCTCTTCCAGTCCGCGCGCCTGGAGGGTCTTGCGCAGGTTGCTGATGGTCGGTCGGTTCGGTAACTCCAACAGCATCAGCCCCCCCTTCTTGATCTGGTTGTAACCTAAAGCCAATGCGTCGTAGATAAGGGTGGCTGGTTGGTGCTGTGAGCCACGCGTTACGCGCTCTTGGATCAGATGCTCATAGCTGAGGCTGCCAGGCTCGAATATTGAAAACGCAATGCCATCAGCGTTCCAGTTCGGTTTGGTGGTGACTTTGCTTTTGCTTTTCATTCTGAAGCCCCCAAACTTTCTTATTTGATTGGTGTATCGGTTTGTACACTTGTAAGGATAGTCGAAGATTCTAAAAGAGTAGTTGCTCTTGGCTGAAAGTATCACTCGGTGACGTGCTGATTTCTGGTGTGGCGCTTGGTGTAAGGTGATGTTAGTGTCTGGTATCCAATTGATTATTATAAGGTTTTTGATTTTTGTATTGGTGTTGTGTGTGCTTTTTGTGCTGCTGTTGACTGCCTGTTTTTTTTCATTTTTTTTTGATGTTTTTTTTGAAGGTTGTACTGAGTACCGTGAAACTTGTACTGAGTACAGTTGGGAGGTTGGTAACTTGTACTGAGTACCACTGGAATCTGAGGTTAGTTGAGTGTGGTGAGTTGGTCTGTGCTATCCAGTTGGAAAAAATCGATAGGAAAAAGTCCTGGGTGGGGTGCCTGTTGGTACATTAAATGCTTTCTATATCATATGTAGTGGTTAAATATTTCAATGTATCGCTAAATAATATAATTTGTATTTGGGTGTGTATTTCGTGCTGTTATTTGATGTGCTTATATGTGTGTGACTGGTTTTTAGTCTTATGTGTCAGTCATGTCGAGAGGAAGGTGCCCCTTGGAAAATAGTGTGACACCACATTGGGGTATCGCTCTTATTAGTGCCTAAGAAGCAATGCAGATTGCTCAAGAACGGACTGCATAAATCAGTTTGTTCAGGAAGTAGTTGACAGCATCGTGTTCGGATAGAGGTGCGCCCATCGAGTCGTGGTTACTGGTGAAAACGGTCGCGATGGAGCGCGTCAGCCTGGGCGAGCTGATTGTCTAAGCATTGGCGAAATCCGACCAGTGGGACAAAAAAGATATGCAATCTCCAAATAGAGCCGGCCCCTGTGGTAGCAGACGAAACCCGACCTAAATCTCTCATATAAGTGGGTTAATTTATTTGGGAGGTGCACTATCACAGAGTCTTAAACATATGTGGGAGAACACCCATGGAAATAGGCTATGCACGTACCTCAACGGTCGAACAAGAGGCTGGTTTTGAGGCCCAGTTGCGCGAATTAGAACGATGCGGCTGTGAAAAGATATTTAAAGAGCAGGTGTCGTCCGTGGCCCAACGCGTCCAACTGGAAGCAGCCATTGAGTTTGCCCGTGTGGGGGATACCTTTGTGGTCACTAAGCTCGACCGACTGGCGCGCTCGATCACCGACCTGCTGCAAACGCTGCACCGATTGGAACTGAAGAAGGTTGAGGTCAAGATTCTCAATCTAGGGCTGGACACCAGCACGCCCACAGGCAAGCTAATCCTGACCGTGTTGGGGGGGATTGCCCAGTTTGAGCGGGAAATGATGCTGGAGAGGCAGCGCGAGGGGATCGATAAAGCGCAGAAGGCTGGCAAGTACAAGGGGCGTAAGCCAATCCACGAGGAGAAACGCGCGGCCATACTGCGCCTGGCGGGCGAGGGCGTGACTAAGGTCGAGATTGCCAAGCAGCTTGGCATCGGGCAGGCCACGGTTTACCGAGAACTGGCCCTTTACCGTACTGCAGCACCTGATTCGGTCAGCCGTCCCGCTCACTTCTGAACTATGAAGGGGGCAATTCGGATTTTCTGCCGCGGTCAAGCGCCCCCAATACTTGTTGGAGGTCTTATGCCCGCCCTCCATGACTGGTCCAGCCTCGCCGCCTACGGCGGTCCCGTCCCGACCGTCGAAGCCGCCTACAGCCGCCGCTGTGCGACCAGAGTGATTAGGAGGGCTACCACCTGCTGGTGAAATGCCAAGTACAGTCATGCCCCGCAGATCGAAGGACGCAACGTCCGCGCGATGTCCGGCCGAGTTTTCTGACACGCCGAGCGGGCATAGCATCTACAGCAAATTGCATTACGATTTATGCCTAACCACTTGTCTGGAGAGTCCCATGCCTCGCATGACCCTTGATCTGTCGGTCGAGATCGACCAAACCCTCACCGACATCGCCCAGCAGAACGGCATTACCAAGGCCGAAGCCATGCGCCGGGCGTTCGCCCTGCTGGTGGTGGCCTACAACCAGAAGAAGAAACCCGGCTTCTCGCTGGGCATCATCCGCGAACGCGACGACCACACCCTGGAAGCGGTCGGCCGCGTGGTGGGCATCTGACCCCCTGCACCGTCCTGAGAAAGAGCCAACGCCACGGCAACCGGCCATACAGCGCCTGGCGGCGAGGGCGTGGCTAAGGTCGAGATTGCCAAGCAGCTTGGCGTCGAGCAGGCCACGGCTTACCGCGAACTGGCCCTTTTCCGTACCGCAGCTCCTGGCTGGGTCAGTCGTCCCGCTACTTCTGAACTATGAAGGTGTCAATTCGGATTTTTCTGCTGTGCCCAAGCCCCCACACCTATTGCTGGAGGCCCGATACCTCCCGCTGATCCGAGCATGCTTACGGGCCTCCACCCTGGAACAGGAAGTTGAGCAAAGTCGGCCATTGCTCGAAGCGTCTGCCGCGCAATATGGCTAGTTCATTGCCAGGTTCTACCTGGAAAACGAATCCGGCACGAAGCTGCGTTGGTTGGAACTGTTCCGTCTGCTCGATGACTCCCGACGAGGGGACATCCTGCTGTGAGAGCAGGTGAACCACCTCAGTCGGTGAGTGCCGTGGACTGACAAACCTTGTGCAGGATCATCCAGGCGCAGGGGACATGTGGCCACGCCCAAGTCCACCGTGCAGAAAGACAGATGCTCCATGCCCTTAAAGGTAAGTGATGAACGTGACGAAACCCTAGCCGCAGGACTGAAGCACGAACGAAACTGCGGCCAGTTGAAACGCTGACCGAAGGTTTACGGCTGCTCGAAAGGAGCCGACAGGAAGTGCTCAATTGCTCCCCGCAGGGCAGAGCCTTGCCCGTTACTTTTAGCTACCTTTTCTTATATATATATTAATATTTAATTATTATTTATTTATATGAGTAAGGAAGGCTAAAAAAGCAAGAATTTTCTAAGTGAGAATAACTTACATCGAAAAACCTCGAAAATTAAGTCGTTAAGTGTTCTTGGTTGACTTAGTGACTTGTTTGTCAAGCAAAGTCTTCGCGGGTCTGTTCGCGTTTTTTTAGGTGATTCGTAATGAAATCAATATCTTGAGAGTTTTATTCGATTATCGATTTTGAGAAAAGTTATTGCTGTTAGCGCTACTCTAGCTACTCGTTTGAGTAAACGAATAAATAGCAAGCAAATAATCACTCAGGTAACCGATAAGTAGTCAGTACAAAAGCGTAAAATTTCAAAACTAGGTATCCGGTCGCATAGTCGATACCCATGTTTTGTTGCTGCGTTTTCCGTGCACTGGCCGCCATTTCAGAGTGGGTTGATCGTGCATCAGTGGATCAATCCAGCTTCCTGACACCGGGGCGCGAATACTTTCACCGGTTTATGGATCCGCCAGCTTCTGGATCGTCATCTTGATCGGCGCGCTTAGAGCTCTTCTTCGGCTCCGCCGTTGACCACGTCCGGCATCGCTAACTCTGGGGATTTCCTCTCGTGGAGGTGCGTGGTGCAGGGCTGTGTGTGTTGTTTCCTGAGCTCCTGCTGCCTTGAGGATTGGCCCTCAGCGAAGGTCGGGGACAAGGCTGAGATCCCCCCTACCAAAGCCCGACGAGACTTTTCGCCCAGAAAACAATCCGAGCTCCCTTCAGTGTCACAACGGGCTATATCAAACGATGCCCAGCCTTACAGCTGGGTAGTATCAATTTCGGCCCGGTTACGGTTTGAGTCTGAGCAATGCTTCTACGATGCCCAGCTTCGCAGCTGGGTAGGATTTGGGGTAGTACGGCTTGACCTTGATGTCGCCGAAGCTTCTACGATGCCCAGCCTTGCCGCTGGGTAGGCCCTCCCCCCGTAACCCATTGAGCGGGTTTGAGATTTTACAGCGGATCCGCGAACCGGGCAGGATAACGTATATCATGGTATCCATCGGATGTAGGTTAGACCATCGCAGCCTTCCTAGTTCAGTTGTTTGTGTTAGACGCAAATTTCACCGTTTCTGGCCGGTAGCCTGGGGTTCGCTCTGCAGTACTCAGGGTGGGGTACCGACCACATTTGGCGATTACCGACTGCCAGACAGCCTGCACTCCTTCGAGCTCCTCAAGGGTCTTTACTGGACGTTGCCGCAGCAAACGCACTTCTTCCAGTGTCAGCGGCTCTGACCACTGTGGCCAGACGTATCGGTTTTCGCAAAAGCCTGTGGTTACGGCACGGCGTGGGTTGACCGGAAGAACTGGATGCAAGGGCAAAGCTTCAATCGTGAACCAGGCACTGAAAGGCTGGCAGGGAGGCTCGCTGTCGGTCGGGGCCTCGGCCTCACAGGCATGCCTTCTCATAGTCACTGGGTCCCAACCGAAGTTCAGCTTCTCTATCTTTTCGTAATGCCCTCCGATAAGCGCATTGTGCAGGCGGACCTCAAAGGTGTTCTTTTCCCAGGTCGGGTCAAGTCTTTTTGCAAGATTGCGGATCTTGTCTACGAACTGTTGTGGGCCGGCTGAAAAGTCGAGCTTGTTCGGCGTCACGAAGCCAGATTTGGAAACAACTGCATCCGTAGCAAATGCTGCGAGGAAGGCCAAAGCGCGGGGATTGTCGTGCATGCTATTGGCGGCAGCACGATAGTCTGCGGGGCGAATGCGGTTGAGTTTGTTGACGTCTGCCTGCGAGCCGTTGTCCTTCGTTACCTTAAAATTGAACTCTGGGGCCTCTGAGCGGCCGCGCATGTGTGTGGTCATACCGTCCAGTAGCGTTGGCCAGTCGATGCCATGCAGCCGTGCATAGTTGGCGGCCCAAGATAAGCGAACATTATGTCCGAGGTCTTGTGTACAGATACGCAACAGGCCAAGCGCCGCCAGGAAACCTTGGGGGGAGGCTATAAGCAGCCCGGTCAGCTCAAGGCAAGGTATATCGAGAAGAGTTTGTGTCATTGCAGACCACCCTCTGGTTGAAGAGCTTCTTCCATTGAGGCGCGGGCGTCGGCGACGCGCAGGCGCCACTCCAGCTGGGCCAGTTGCCAAGGACCATACCTGTTCAGGACCTCGCTCCAGTGTTTCGGCCAGTGGTTGTCCAACGCAGCGAAGTGGGCACCGGGAGCTGTGGGGTCGCTGCAACTCTTCAACCAAGGCCGACCATGTCCGTGGTGCGTCGCCACCAGATGACGGACCAACGGGTCTTCGATCTGCACGAAGTCGAGGCTGGCGAACTCATGGCGGAAGCCCATGGGCAGGCCGGATTGCGAGTAAGCCATGCGCTGCCGTTCGCGACCGCGAAGAGCCGACTTGGCCAGTGCGGGTTCTAGTGCCGCATATAGGGGGTGACCGTACAGCAGGTTCTGCATACGCGCCTCAGCCTTTCCGGCATCGTGAATTGCTGCCGCCTCTACTAGGGCCGCACGCTGAGGGTGGTTGTGATTCAGTTTTTTGGCCCAGTGAGCGACGTCATGGTGATGCTGTTCGAGGCTAACTGGACGACCTGTCTCGATGTGGTCTTCGAAATCCTCCATCCCCCTACCTCGGACTACCAGTCCGGCGGGGTGAGATTCAATCTGGGCATGTTGTAGGACATTTTTTAGCTCAGAGGGTAACAGGCAACCGGTCTTATTCAGAACGTCGGTCATGTCCTCTTGTACAGTACCTTCTTCATTCAGATGTTCGAGCAAGGTATGCGGAATGCTGGCTTGCGTCCAGACGGCCGTTTCTTCTCCTCCAAGCTCAAGTCTGTGACCGATGACCAGGCGTAGGGTGAAACGCTGGGGTTCTCTCGCATGGAGCTTTTCCAGTTGGCAGTCATCCGCGAGGTCAGGAACCATGGAGGCGTTTTTAGGCGCCCAGCCCCATTGGTCGCAGCCGCCATAGTTTGAGGGCAGTATCAGCGTATCACCCGGTTGAATAAGATTTGGTGGGATTACCTCGCGGTCTTTAGGGCCTCGCCAGCGGAGCACCTGCTTGGCTTCCTTTGCAGTGTTTTTCCAATTTGCATCACTGCCGTTGAGATCGCTTAGGGTGCCAGCCGGCCTCATGTCATTAAGGAAGGCGCGAGCTTCATCGAGTGGCAGGGTCAACCCCTCACGGAGCATTGGCGGTAGCAGGCTGACGGCCCGCTTCCAATCCCCCTTCTGCAAGGCGTTCAGATCGTCTCGCCAGACCAGGATGACATCGGGGATTTGGCTGCTTGGGCCATGCAGCCAGCCTGTCAGATCCACTTTTGGCGTGTATGGACCGGTTTGGCTGAGGGCGTGAATGTGGCTGGGTAGCAGGGTTGCTGCCTGGGGACAATCTTCGGTCGGGGCTGGACTCTCTGCGAGCAGTTTGCCGAAGGTCTTCAGCCCGAAGTCGACGATGTCTTCTGCGTCGGCAGCGTTAGCTTTGAGCCACTCCCAGGCATCTGCGCTAGCCTTACGGTAAACTGGATCAACTTTCTGCCCGTCAGGATCAGCTTTCTTTCCGTCACGGCGAAGTATCCAGCCGTGGGTTTCACCGAGCAGACCCAGTCGGTCGAGTCGTCCGAAGCGTTGGCACAGTGCGGAAAGGGGAGCGCATTCGCTGATGAGTGCATCGAAGTCGAAGTCCGCGCCCACTTCGATAGTCTGAGTGGCGACAACCACGAATAACTTGTCTTCGGCCCTACGAGTTCGCCCCGCCTTGATCTGTGGGAGTACCTTCTCTACCAGCCAGTCGCGCTCGATGGGGCGAATGCGCCCGGTGAAGAGTGTGCAGTCAATCTTCTTTTTGCGGAGCAATTCGAACAGAGTGCGGGCCGTGCTGACCCGGTTGACGACCACGGCAATCTTGCGGGTTTGGTTTTTTTGGCCGAGTGTCTTGAGAGCGGCCAGTGCCTCTTTCGCTAACTCCTTGTCGGATATACCGACCTCCCGCAAACGGATCCTCTTGGATGCGGAGAGCCGCTGCTGGACAATGTCGAGAGCGTAGTCCTCCTCATCAAGTCCAATCGTCTCCTCCGGCCAGTCGCACTTGAGCGTCGCTGACATCGGAATGATCGCGAGATTGGCGCCGGCTACCTTCAGGCTGTTGAGCGTCTGTAGGAAGGGCATACTGAGGTGTGCCTCATCGACCACAATCAGGGTGTCGTCGGAGAAGAACCCAGCATGCATGGGCCAGCGTTTTGGGCTGACGCCGTAGCCACGAAAAAGTAGACGTGAGCCCAGCTGGTCAACTGTAGTCAGGATAATGCTCAAGCGCTCCGGATAGAGCACCCAGCCGTCGTCACCGAACACACCACCGCGAAGGCGTATTACTTGGATCTCCCCAAGGCGCTTCCGCAATGCGAGTAGTTGGGAGTCCTGACTCTGCTGCAGCTTTTCCTTGATAAGTCGTGCGCTTCTGTATACCTCATCGACGACCAATCGGCGATCGATGACGAAGATAATGCGTCGCCATGCCCCATGGGCTGCTGCCCACACGGCTGCGTCGACCAGGCTCGACTTGCCCAGTCCCGAGGGGATTTTGACTGCAAAGGTAGTGCGGCTGGCCAAACACTTGGCTGCTCGACACTGCCAAGGGAAGGGGAGGTGGCCGTGAATTGCACGGTAGAACTCTTCGAAGCTGGGCTGGTTCATGGCTGGTATTCCGATGGTGTAGGTCGGAATAGGCCTATACCGAAGTATTTCCAGCGACCGGCAAAGATCGGCCCCTGGAGAGGTTCGGCGAAGACCACCCGTGCATGCGTGCGGGGCAACTTGGTGGGGATTTCGCGAACCGCTGGCCCGCCTTTGAAATCGCTGGTCTGGCTGAGCATCACTGAAATTGGCCTAGGGAAGCCTGCATTGACCAGCGACTCCACCAGCGCCTGGGCAACCCGACTGGACTCGAAGCGCTTGGGTGGACGGTCCAGAATCACAGGGGTCACGGTGGACCAGCAGGTGCTGATACCCACCCAGGTCTGGTTGCGTAGTGTGAGTATGGTATCCGCCCCTTCAATGATGGGTTCGAGCTCGGCCACTTGCCCATCGGGCAATTTCAAACAGGGAAGAAGTTCCTTCAGCGCAATGAGCGTGTGGTTGCGTTCCTGTCCGGTTAGGCTGATGGGAAGCGCTATCCCGATCCCGAGGATCCTACCGTCGGAATGGGGATGTCCAACAAACGGCAGAGGTAGCCAGGCCACGTGCAGTTGTTCCTCGTCGTGACCATGCACAGCTGCTGGTGCCTGCGCATCCAGCCGAGACATGATGGCTTTCCGCACGCTTTTGCCGAGAATGTTTGCGATATCGGCACCCCAGGTGGCACCCTTGAAACGAAATGCCAGCCATTCGTAAGCAGATGCGTGGGCCTGCGGTTTGGTCGTAACTTGGGCATAGGTGACAACGTCTTCGTACAGCGGCTGCGGCCGCCGGACGGTTCCATCACGATGTTCGTGGAGTTCGTCAAGCTCCTGCAGCCTGCCCGGCAACGGCACCCTCAGCGAGAGTTTGCCTTTGGGGTTGGGGGCGTAGGCGCCCCTAGTACTTACCTCGCAGCAGGTGAAGTGCGCCGTCACTAGGCTGTGTGACGTGCCAAGGTGCGTCATACGTGCCGCTAACTGATCGAGCAGTTCCAGCTCATCCGTGTCCAGATCAAGCGGCCACGTGAGAATAACCTCGGGTTCGCCCAATAGATATGCGACAGGAAAGTTTCGCGGTTGTCGCATTGGCAAGAGTGGACCATGCGACTTTTTACCGAACCGAGAGTGATCGTCATTCACTGGTACATAGTGGGTTGCTCCGGCTGTTGTGTCAGCCTCAGGAAACGCCAGCATAGGCGGCCCGGCCTGCTCCAAGGTTTCCAGTACTTTGCGTTCTTCATCCAATAGCTGGCGACCGCCAGCATAGGCCGCTGCGACGAGCGCTGAGTAGACGCGGGAGGGGTGCGGAGGCCATTCAGGCTGAGCATGATGCATACAGGCTGCACAGTACCTGCCTGTGGGGAAGCCGATTTGTAGTTGCAGCATGGGCGGTCTCCTCAGGTATTGCTCGAACTGTCTCCTGCAGGAACAGCCGCGCGACTGCGTTTGACCAGTTCCATCAGGCGGTTGTCGGCATTGAGGCTGAGGACTTCGGGGTGGAAGCTGAGGTCAAACTTGGCAGCGTGCTCGATGGCTTGATTGAACAGGGTAAGAGCGCTGTCAGCTGACAGTTGAAGTTTGGTCACGTCCTTGAGGGTACGCCCAATGAGCTCCAGCTGACCGTCGTCTATAGGCACCAGCTGGCAGCCGGAACGTAACAGGTAACCCGCTTCTATCTGTGCGAAGAATCCGTAAAGGGCGAGGGTAGCCAGCACAGCACGGCCAGCTTGGTTGCGCTCTGAGTCAACCTCGCCATTGTCTTTGGGGAAGGAGAGACTGCGTAGCCCAGAGCAGGAGAGTATGCTGGTCTGGATGGCGCCACTGATGACTGCACACGGTACGCTGTTGCACGGAATGCTGCCAAAGCCGAACGCACTCGGTTTCTTGATTTCTTTTTTGGGGGCTTTGGCCTTGTTTTCCTCGGGCATGAGTTCGAAGCGGCGGATAGGATCATCGGTCTCAACGAGCGGCACGTTACTGCGAATGTCCATAGCGTCGAACTTGGTGGCGGACAGCGAGGCGCGCAGGGCATCGAGGCCGATGATTTCCGAGGTTAAAAGCCGCTGAATCTTGGCCGTTCGTGGCCCGGTCCCACTCTGACTGTCCCAACCACCCAAAACCAGGGTGATGGGGGCATGTTTGAATAGGGCGGTGGCGTTTTCAGGGCGCGCATTCTTGATGGCTATCCCAATATTGCTTGAGAAGAAATTTTCGCTGCCGTGTTCGGATGTGTAGAGATACGCATCGTAGATGCGATGCGAGAGTTTGAGGACCGAGATACTCGGTTCACCCATTTCGGGTGGAAAGTTGATGACAATATCTGGGTAATAAATACGGCGAGTCCGATGCGCTTCGAGCAAGGCAAGTTCGATCCGGTTGGATTGACTTTGCGGTGAATCCAGCACCACGATTTCGCGCGGTTCTCCATCCACATATGCCTTGCGAAAAGCGATGTACTGCGGTCCTTCATCCCTCTCAGGTTTGTAAGTGGGGGGGCGGACTAGGCCATCGCCGGAAGTTGGCTTCAGCTTTACACTGTAGCGGATGACGGAGCTAGAGTTGATGGCTTGGAGTAGGAGTTGAAGGTTCATGGACGTCGCGCAGTCCCTGAAGGTGAGCTGGGAGGGTGAAACCAGTTTAGACCGTCAGCAGCGATTGCTTAGTTTCCGCTCGTCGGTGGTAAGCATGTGACGATCTCAGTTGTGTGATTATGCTGGCTGCCAACGATGTGTCAGCAGCTTGGCAATTTCACTTACTGCTTAGAAAACCGCATCAGCACTTCTTTCAGATAGGTATACAGAGCATGCCCATTTGGCCGCGTCGATTCGCTACGTCATGGGTGATTCAAGGCTGTGATCATTCAATCAGAGGTTGCTAACCTTCATGAATCGGCCCATGCAACGTCAAGATGGACTTTGAAGCTACAGAGACCATTCGATGAGTCGCTAGGTGCGACTGCCACACCCTGCTCAGCTCTCATCTCCGAAAGTTTACCTGTGGGTTTAACCTCTTCATTTTCATGCGTTGATTGATGAAGTGCTTGTAGGCAACCGCGATCAGTCGTGGGCCTGTTGCGGTAGTGGGTGTTTTTTCGGTTCTACAGGCACCACTAGTCCGTTGTCATGACCATGATCGTCGTTCATGATCCAAGCGCTTACCGTTAACGAACGGTCATCTGTTTCCCACTTCGTTTTCCAGTCTCGACCACGTTTTAAGAGAATCTTCATGAGTTCAGGGATCAGTCAAAAGCTGCAGGGTAGCCGCAAGGAATTGCTCGATATCGGCCTTCGTAACACCATGCTTAACTTCCGCGCGTCAGCTAAGACTTTAGCGGTGGTGGATGAACTGTCTGAGGCGGTGTTTCACCTGCTTTACCGGCAGGAGAAGGCAATGAGCTTTTCGCCGATGGCGCGCCAAAAGTTGGCTGCTTTGGCGAGGGACGCGCAGCCAGAGGGCGCGGAGGCTCAAGACGCAGCGACTGATGAGTTGTTATTGCATGAACTCGACAGTTTGGGCGAGTTGAGTGCTGTCGACGATGAGGTGGATGAGTCGGGTCGAGCACGGCGGCATACGGATACGCGGCTGCAGACGGCGCTGGATGACGAGCGCCTGTTCCTGCAGCTGTTGAGGATTCACACTGAGGCGCGGGCCTTTGTCGAGGAGCAAGGGGTGAACACTCTGTTTCTGGCGCTGGGCTTCCTTCATTGGTACGAAGCGGACAGCTCGAAGAACCTGCGCAAGGCTCCCTTGATGTTGTTGCCGGTGACCCTTGAACGCAGTGGCGCAAAGGACGCCTTCAAACTGAAGTATTCCGGCGACGAGTTGATGCCTAACTTGTCGTTGATCGCCAAGCTCAAGACCGATTTTGGTCTCGACCTCGCGGCCTGTGAGTTCAGTGAGGATCGCTTCGATGCTACAGAGGGTAGTCTCGACAGCTTTTATGCTGAAGTGACCGATCTGATAAGCAAGCAACCCCGATGGAAGGTTTCAACAAACGAGGCTGCCCTCGGGTTCTTCTCCTTCGGTAAGTTCCTGATGTTCAAGGACCTGGACCCGAAGAGTTGGCCGCAAGACCATCAACCCGATGCTCATCCGGTAATCAACCGGCTTCTGGGGTCTGGTTTCGGTGACCAGCGGCCGTCCTATGCCGAAGGGGTAAACATCGACTCGGTGCTCAAGCCTGGGGAAGTGCGATTCGTTAAAGATGCGGACAGCAGCCAGACTGAAGCTATCCTCGAAGTGCGCGAAGGCGCCAACCTGGTTATCCAGGGGCCTCCGGGCACTGGCAAGTCGCAGACCATCACTAACATCATCGCGGAACTGATTGCCCAGAAAAAAACCGTGTTATTCGTGGCCGAAAAAATGGCTGCCCTTGAAGTGGTTAAGCGTCGGCTCGACGAGTGTCACTTGGGTGATGCGGTGCTGGAGCTGCACAGCCACAAGTCGACCAAACAATCGGTGATCAAAGAACTGGGTCGCACGCTTGAACAGGGTCGCCCGCTAACCAAGGTGGGCGAGGATGATCTGGCCAACCTGGCGGAGTTGCAAGGCAACTTGAACCGTTATTGCGAAACGGTGAGTGCGCCTGTGGGTGCCAGCGGCCTGGATTTTGTCGAGGTGCTGGGCCGTTACCTCAAACTCAAGCGCAGCTACGGTGTATTGCCGACGATTGCCTTCGCGCCAATGGTGGCTTGGACTCAGGCTGATCAGCAAAAACGCCGCGAACTGGTTGAGGAGTTGACACTTCATCTTAAGGAGATGGGCCGCCCAGACCGGAGTCCGTTCTGGGGAAGCAAGCGAACTTATTTCTCTCCGATTGAACAGAGCAGTGCGAACGATGCATTGCAGCAGGCAAGTGCACATTTGGCCGCTCTGGACGCCACCGCCAAGGCGCTGTCGACTCGGCTGATGCTGACCCAGCCCGCTACTCTCGCGGACGTTGCTGTCATCTGTCGCGCCGCAAGGCGGGCAGCTGAAGCGCCTCGTTTGCAAGGAGTAGAGCTGAGTACGGGTGACTGGCAACTGCGCCGTGACGCAATCCGCGAGTTGCTCGATGCCGGCCAGCGCATGAGCACATGCAGGGCCAACCACGGCACCCAGCTGATTGAGGCCGCGTGGGAGCAGGACCTGTTAGACGTTCGGCAGAACCTGCTGGCCTATGGTGACAAGTGGTGGAAGGTATTTTCCGGGCGCTATCGCGCAGCAAAGGCTCGCTTGCAAGGGCTAGCGCAGAATACGCTGCCTGGCAGCAACGCCGAGCAGCTCACTCTGGTCGATTCGGTCTTGGCCTATCAACAGAGCAAGAAAGTTTACGACCAGCATGAGGGGCTGGGTAGTGCGCTCTTCGGTGCTCAATGGCAGCGTCAACAGTCCGACTGGGCGGTGCTGGAGCGCGTCAGCACCTGGGTCGTCCAGCTCTACGAAGACCTCGGCAACGGCCATGTCCCGCAGGGAATTATTGCGTTCCTCGCTGGGCACACGGATGCCAGTGGGCTCGGGGAGACAGTTCGTGACATTGAGGTGCACCTCGCTAGTCTTGATCAAGCATTGCTAGCCGGCCTGGAAGTCACCGGTATGCAGGGTGACACCGCGCAAGCTCTGCGTAGTCTGGATCTCCCCGCCTTGGGTGAGCGCTTGCAGCTGTGGCGGTCCAGCCTGGGCGCGCTCTATCAAATGGCCCGCTTTAACGTGTTGTCGGGCGAAGTGCATCAGGCCCAACTGGATGAGTTGCTGAATATTGCCCTGCGTAGCGACACTCCCGATCAGTTGCCATCTATCCTAGATTTTTCCTGGTATTCGGGGTTGGTGCAGAAGGTCTACGCCGAAAAGCCAGCGCTGCAGCAATTTGACCGCATCAAGCACGAGCATCAGATCGCTAGGTTCAAAGCCCTCGACACCGCCTCGTTGAACCATGCGCAAACGTTTCTGGCGCGGCAGGTGTGGGAACACATGCCGAATGTGAACCAGCCGGGTGAAATGGCAATTTTGCGTGCAGAGCTGAATAAGAAGCGTCGGCACATTCCGATCCGTCAACTGATCGACAAGGCCGGGCGGGCGATTCAGCAAATCAAACCGGTGTTCATGATGAGCCCCATGTCTATCGCCAACTTCCTGCCTCCAGGCAAGTTGGCGTTCGATGTGGTGGTGTTCGACGAAGCTTCTCAGGTCAAGGCCGTCGATGCGTTTGGCGCGATTTTACGTGGCAAGCAAGTGGTCGTGGTGGGGGACACCCGGCAGATGCCGCCTAGCGATTTGTTCAGCCGCGACATCGTCGCTGATGACGACAACGAATCCACCGCCGACATCGAAAGCATTCTCAGCCTGTTCAAGGCGGCGGGCAGCCAGGAACGCTACCTGCGCTGGCACTACCGCAGCCGACACGAATCACTCATCGCTGTTTCCAACGTGGAGTTCTACGACAGCAAGCTGGTGGTATTCCCTTCTGCTGGTCAGCACCCGCACGCCAAGGGCGTGAGCTTTGATCACCTACCGCAGGCACTGTATGACCGTGGTCGCACACGGACCAACAAGGACGAAGCCAAAGCAGTCGCCCAAGCGGTGATGAAACACGCGCTGGAGACGCCGGAACTGTCCTTGGGAGTGGCCGCGTTTAGCGTTCCGCAGCGTGATCTGATCAACATTGAGGTTGAATTACTGCGACGTAAGACACCTCAGGCCGAAGCGTTTTTCACTGCACAGGGCAGCGAGCGGTTCTTCGTCAAAAACCTTGAAAACATTCAGGGGGATGAGCGCGACGTGATCTTCATCAGCATCGGTTATGGCCGCAATGAATCCGGTCGTATCGCTCGTGAGTTTGGCCCGCTCAATAAAGACGGCGGGCATCGCCGGCTCAACGTCCTGATCACGCGGGCCAAGTTGGCGATGCGCGTGTTCTGTAACTTCCGTGGCGATGAACTGGACATCGATGCCAGTGCCAAACACGGCGTACGGGCCCTTAAGAACTTCCTCAAGTACGCGGAAACGGGTGAGCTGGAAGTCGCCGAGGAAACCGGCAAGGCCACGGACTCGCCCTTTGAGGACGAGGTCATTCGCGCATTGCGCGATCTGGACTACCAGGTAGAGCCGCAAGTCGGCACTGCCGGTTACTTTATTGACCTCGCCGTGAGAGACCCCGAGTTCCCCGGCCGCTACGTGCTGGCCGTTGAATGCGACGGCGCTGCCTATCACAGCTCGCGCTCCGCGCGTGATCGCGACCGGTTGCGCCAAGGCGTACTTGAGGGCTTGGGTTGGAACTTTCATCGCATTTGGAGTACCGATTGGTTCCGCAATCCTCAGCAAGAAATCACCCGCACAGTGGCGGCGATCGAGTCCGCCCGCGAACGTATAGCCAACCGTCGTAACGTCTCGGTCACAGAAGTTCTGATTGATCCCCTGCATGAAATTATTCGTGACGAAACCGTTGCCGAAGTCGAGCCAGTCGTCAGTCAACGTTATGAAAAGGCGCGGCTCTCTGCAGTTAGCACCCAAGTGGAACTACATCAACACCAACCCGAGCACCTGCTGCGGATGATCCGTACTGTGGTCGACGTCGAATCACCGGTGCATTCAGTGGAAGTCACCCGACGGCTCATGGATGCTTTCGGTGTGACCCGCCAAGGCTCGCGAATCATCGCCGCCGTGGAACACGCCATTGGCCTGGGCATCAAGCAGAGGCACTTCCTGCGCCGTGGCGAATTTCTCCACCTGGTCGAGAATCGCCCCGTGGTCATCCGCAGCCGGGCGCATTGGGAGTCGGCCGAGCGCAAGCTGGAGTGGGTTGCGCCGGAAGAGCTCGACCAGGCACTGATAGAAATCATCATCTCGGGGTTTTCCATGAGTCATGACGACGCGATCTCTGGCGCTTTGAGACTGCTCGGCTTTGGCCGCGCCACGGCCAAGGTGACAGCGCCATTGAAAGAAAGAATCGAGCAACTGACGTGTGATAGGCGGTTGGAGCTGAGAGAGGGCCGGTTGGTGGTTTGTGTTTCTGGCTGATGCGGGAGGCGGATGCCCTCCGGGCGAGTGGCGAAGGTGGCCACTCGTAATTCGCGGAGCCAAGGTTGCTATGTACATGACTTTTTCAACAGAATCGGCCAAGAGCGGTCGTTGGCGACAGGTGCTACGAGCTCGGCTGGTGGTGTCGGGCATAGAGGATTGAACCGCCCACTCCCGACGCTCCTCTCTTTTGCAGTTCGAACGTACCCGGATAGCGTGGAATGCGCAGCGGGGGCATTGTCGGCGTCGATTAATACTACCAAGCGTTTTTGCGTGGGGGGGGTGGATGGTCATGGGGCGCCTTGAGTTGAGGACTTAAACATACCGTTAAATAGCGGATGGCGAACAGATACGGACAGTGCGGCTTCGTCGCACCGAATACCGCCACCACTCGGGCCAACGTGGTGTCAGTGCCAGCACGCATGTCCATAGGCTCGGTGGCGAGCCAGATGGTATCGATACGGATCACTGGGCGAGTCCGCGGACAAAGTGGGCGCATCCTTCAGGATCGGAGGCTGGCCATTTCACCGTGACCAATTGCTCGCCAAGCGGAAGCTCAATAATCACCGATGCATCAACCGACCGTTTAGGCGAAGCCCTCACTGGAACGAAAGCCGGCAACACCGCTGGTGGCTGATCTCGGTAAAGCGGTAGCCACTTGCGAATGACGTTGGCGTTGATGCCATGACTGATGGCAACGCTGGAGACGGTCGCACCGGGTTGCAGGCACTCCTGAACAACCTAGGCCTTGAACGGTTTGGGGTAAGAGCTTCGTTGGCGCATGAAAACCCGGCGATAAGGGCTATCGCGTCCGCTTTAAAATACGCGGACACCATCACCCTTAATGCTGGGGTTCGAAAGGTGTGTTCGCCATCCAGTTACAATGCATCTACTGTTGCAGCAAGTTGATCGGAGCTTCCTCATGGGGGCTGAATGGGATTGCGAACGGACCTTCAAAAATACAGTGTCGACAGTATTGGGGGGACTGCCTAATCTAGGAGCTACCTTCTCTCAACGCTACCCGTCCCTCGATTAGCGAGGTGCTTTGGGATGGAAGAGTTGGAGCTAAACAAATCTGCCAGTGCGCGGCCAACTCGGCTGTGAAGTCATCCCCTAGCACCTGCTCAAGGCAAGCCATAAGGTCCTCTTGGCGTGGTTGAGCGAATACCATGCGGTACAGTGCTAAATCTTTGCATAGTCGTTGATAGCGGGTCTGGTCTTTGCTCATGGGCATGCACATGACCCGACGTTCAACCTTGGCTCCGCCTTCTATCTCGTAAACCCAGTAGGGGACTATGTCACTAATGCCGGCGTTCTTGTTTTTGACAGCTAGGGCAAAAAGTGAATCCCATAGGGGCTCAGTCATCTCATCAAAGTTCAGCTGTGAGCGATGCGCACGAGCGACGTTTTTTCTGACGGCATATCCCTTGTAGCGATGCACTCGACCTTCTCGTTGTTCCATGTCAACGGGGTTGGAGGGGAGATTCCAATGGACAATGGTGTGACACCATGGGTGGAAATCGAGCCCTTCCTGTCCAACGGACGTCGACGCCAAATAGAACGGCCAAAAAGGAGAGTTGAAGGCGGCTTGGACGGACTCCTTACGCGCGACGGCACCCACATCCTCGGTTTGTGCACCAAAGCGCAACGCAAAATGACTACGTAGTCTTTGAGGTAGAGGTGAAATTTGAAGCCGCCCATTTTTCGTTTCGATCAGGTCGGGGTGGAGTGTGGAAGTACGCAAAGTCATCGCCTCAAACATTGCTTCGGCGATCGGACCATGAACAGGTGTGTCTGTTTTGAAGCCAGCGCATTTTGCTTCAAGCAGAACATGGCAATATTCATCCAGCAGCGATTGAAGGTTTCCGTCAATGCAGTACTGCAAGGACAATTTCCAATAGCTGTCCTCATCCTCAAGTGAGCTCAATAGGGCAATCGTTCGAGGAGAATTGAATTGCCGGCGAAGGCCCTCCGCGATTAAGGCAGCAGAGCCCAGAAATTCAGTATCAATGCTGTCTGATGTCTCGCGTCGTACTCCTATCAGTGACCGCAGTGCGCACACACCCGGCGCGGCCAATGCTATGTCCGCCAACACACCAAACAGATCCTCAGGGACTTTTCCTAAGTCGGTGATTTTGTCGTCCCAAGCTTCAAGCCACTGGTCCACGTGGGACTGGAAGCCGCTGAGTCCTTCATCTGCGTCGTCGCTCTCACGCGTTCTAGTCTGTCTCCACTGATATTCACACCAGTTTCTTGTCGTGGGATTCATCGTTCTTTCTAAGCGAGCAAGAGCTACCCAGTACCAGCGTCGGTCTGGCTGCCCATCAGTGATACTTCTGGAGATGAGGGGCTCCATTTTTCCCGCAATCAATTCGACACATCGTTCTCGAAGGTGCTCGTAGCCGTTGGTGCCTTCAAAGCTTTCGGCCAAACTCAATGGATTTACTAGCTCCACAAGGGACAACGATGGGAACACCAGCATCAACGTAGTCATCCCACTTGGTTTTTCATCTCTCCCGCGGGAAAACTTCAGGTGAGGGCTGAATTTCTTCGGCATCGTCGAGTACTTTGCTTGGCGAGATGATGCTTTCACTAAAAGGCGTTCGACTTCATAAGAAATTAGTGAAGCAATAGCATCTGGTACGACATTCCAAGCGGAAAAAATGAGCTGTTTGCTGGCGGACTCTACGTCGCTGAAGACCCCGGTAGGCTTCCAGTAGGGTAGTGATGGAGGCATCCACAACAATCGCCAAAGGCCTTGGGATTCAATTTCCTGCATCAGCAGTCGCACCCTTGCGTTTCTGGTGTCGACAGGAAGGTATTTTTCGATCGCATTTGAGTTAAGCAACGTCCCGGGTGATGCCTGAAAGAGATCGGCAACAGCGGAGACATTTTTGGCCTGGTCTGATCTCAATGCTCGCTTAAAATTGTACTCGTGCATGAAATTGGCGAGATAAGGTGCAGATTTCCAGTGCTCGACAATATCGGGTTGATCAAGC
>Ga0075432_10000033_pt1 | contig 25255 bp, 18 predicted proteins | sample RhiMethybrSRZTD1_FD_72781 | JGI IMG/M metagenome (GOLD analysis project Ga0075432, IMG submission 72781) | Populus rhizosphere microbial communities from Tennessee, USA - Rhizosphere MetaG P. TD hybrid SRZTD1 | ecosystem: Host-associated > Plants > Roots > Rhizosphere > Soil | place: USA... | reverse complement strand
GTGATCGCCGGACGCGCCAACGAACTGGCCGGTAACCCCCGCGGCGGCAAGTCCCCGGTGCACCCCAACGATCACGTCAACCGCTCCCAGAGTTCCAACGACTGTTTCCCCACGGCCATGCACATTGCGGCGGTCCAGGCGGTGCAACAGCAGTTGCTGCCGGCCATCAGCGAACTGTCCGGTGGCCTGGCCGAGCTATCGGCCCGCCATATGAAACTGGTCAAGACCGGCCGCACCCACATGATGGATGCCACGCCGATCACCTTTGGCCAGGAACTCTCGGCGTTCATCGCCCAGCTCGATTACGCCGAACGGGCGATCCGCAGTGCGCTGCCGGCGGTCTGTGAACTGGCCCAGGGCGGTACGGCGGTTGGCACCGGGCTGAACTCGCCCCACGGCTTCGGTGAAGCCATCGCCGCGGAACTGGCGGCCCTTTCCGGCTTGCCGTTCGTCACCGCGCCGAACAAGTTCGCCGCCCTGGCCGGCCACGAGCCGCTGACCAGCTTGTCCGGCGCGCTGAAGACCCTCGCCGTGACGCTGATGAAAATCGCCAATGACTTGCGCCTGCTCGGCTCCGGCCCGCGCGCCGGCTTTGCCGAAGTGAAGCTGCCGGCCAACGAACCGGGCAGTTCGATCATGCCGGGCAAGGTCAACCCGACCCAGTGCGAAGCGCTGTCGATGCTGGCCTGCCAGGTCTTGGGTAACGACGTGACCATCGGTTTCGCGGCAAGCCAGGGTCACCTGCAGCTGAACGTATTCAAGCCGGTGATCATCCACAACCTGCTGCAATCGATCCGCCTGCTGGCCGACGGCTGCAGCAACTTCCAGCAGCATTGCATCGCCGGCCTGGAACCGGACGCCGGGAAAATGGCTGAGCATCTGGAACAAGGTTTGATGCTGGTGACAGCGCTGAACCCGCACATTGGTTATGACAAGTCGGCGGAGATCGCCAAGAAAGCCTATGCCGAGGGGCTGACACTGAGGGCGGCGGCGTTGCAGCTGGGCTATCTGACCGATGAAGAGTTCGATGCCTGGGTGAGGCCGGAGAATATGCTGGAGGCTGGGGCCAAGGGCTGAGCTCTTTAGCGCCTGATAGTCCGCTTTCGCGAGCAAGCCCGCTCCCACATTTGACCCGTGCGAGGTTCAATGTGGGAGCGAGCCTGCTCGCGAAGAACGAAAACGCGGTCTAACTGGCCGCCATCCGAATCTTGCGAGCCCGAAGCCCGGCAATCAACGACGGCCCCAACGCCACCAGCGCCGACCCCAACACCACCAGCACCGCTCCGCCATAGCCCAGGCCATTGATGGTCTCGGCGTGCACATACTCCGGCCACCACCAGGCGGCCACGGCCACGGCGGCCAAGGTCACCAGCGGCGTGATAGCCAGGGTCGCACTGACCCGCGACGCCTCCCAATGCGCCAGCGCCTCGGCAAATGCGCCGTAGGCAATCAGGGTGTTCATGCAGCACGCCAGCAGCAGCCAGCCTTGTACGGGGGTCAATTGCAGCGCCTCCAGCGGATGAACCCACGGCGTCAGCAACAGCCCGCAGAACAGGTAGATCACCATCATCACCTGCAGCGAATTCCACACGGTCAGCAACTGCTTCTGCCCCAGCGCATAAAACGTCCAGACCGTGGAAGCCAGCAATACCAGCAGCACACCGGCGGTGTAGTCGCTCAACGAGGTCAGCAGTTCACTCAGGCGCTGGTTGAAAAACAGCACGAAGCCGACCAGCAACACCAACAAACCGATCCCCTGCCCCAGACTGAAGCGCTCCTTGAACACGAACACACTGGCGATCAGCAACATGATCGGGCCCATCTGCACCACCAGTTGCGCGGTGCCGGGGCTGAGCAGATTCAACCCCATCAGATACAGCACGTAGTTGCCCACCAGGCCGAGCACCGCCATCAGCACCAGCCAGCCCCCGCGCGGCCCGAGCACCTTGCGGCTCGGCAGGCGCCGGGTCGCCGCCAGGTAAATGAACAGGCAACTACCGGACACCATCAGGCGAAACCAGGTCACCGTGACCGGGTCCATCACCAGCAGCACCTGCTTGAGCTTGATCGGCAGGATTCCCCACAACAGCGCGGTCAGCAAGGCCAGGAACAGCCCATAAACCCAGCGACCCGATGAAATGTGCATGCCAACCCCAATCCGGAAACAAGTAGCGCCATTCTAGGCGCTGACTCGCTTGGGACACAGGGACAGTTGAGGCCTGGGCGCGAATGAAACTGTGCAGGTCGCGAGCTGGCTTTACGACTATCTATACAAATCCGTGAAACCTAACGCACCGCCTCGAACAACCCGGTAGCCCCCATCCCGCCGCCCACGCACATGGTGACAATGCCGTAACGCAGATTGCGCCGCTGCAACTCACGAACGAGGTGCCCGACCTGGCGCGAACCGGTCATGCCGAACGGGTGGCCGATGGAAATCGAACCACCATTGACGTTATACCGCTCGTTGTCGATTTCCAGCCGGTTACGCGCGTACAGGCACTGCGAGGCGAAGGCTTCGTTGAGTTCCCACAAATCGATATCGTTAATGTGCAAGCCCTTGGCCTTGAGCAGTTTCGGCACCGAGAACACCGGGCCGATGCCCATCTCGTCCGGTTCGCAGCCCGCCACGGTGAATCCGCGGAAGAACGCCTTGGGCTTCAAGCCCAGCGCCAGGGCTTTTTCCAGGCTCATCACCAGGGTCATGGAGGCGCCGTCGGACAGCTGCGACGAGTTACCGGCGGTGACCGAGCCACCCTCGGCAAACACTGGATTCAGTCCGGCCAGGCTTTGCAGGGTGGTGTCGGGACGGTTGCAGTCATCGCGCCCCACCATGCCCTCGAGAATCTGCACCTGGCCGGTGGCCTTGTCTTCGACCCGGTACTTCACCGCCATCGGTACGATTTCATCGTCGAACAATCCCTGCGCTTGTGCCCGGGCAGTGCGCTGCTGGCTTTGCAGGGCGTACAGGTCCTGTTCTTCGCGGCTGACGTCGTATCGACGTGCGACGATTTCAGCGGTCTGGCCCATCGGGAAGTAGATCCCCGGCACTTGCTCCTTGAGCAGCGGATTGATCAGGTGATCGGTGTTGATGCTTTTCATCGTCAGGCTGATGGACTCGACGCCACCGGCCACGATGATGTCGCTGCAACCGGAGGCAATCTGGTTGGCGGCGATGGCGATCGCCTGCAAGCCCGAGGAACAGAAGCGGTTGAGGGTCATGCCGGCGACGCCGATGCCCAGGCGCGACAACACCGCGACGTTGCGCCCGATGTTATAGCCCTGGGAGCCTTCGTTGGAGCCGGCACCGACGATGCAGTCCTCGACGCTGGCCGGGTCGATGCCGGTACGCGCCAGCAAGGCGTCGACACAATGCGCCGCCATGTCGTCGGGACGGGTCATGTTGAACTTGCCGCGAAAGGATTTGGCCAGGCCGGTCCGCACGCTGTCGACGATCACCACTTCACGCATGGCATACCTCATTGTTGTTGTCGGTTGAAAGTGGACCGAGCATAAGCTCACCCAATAACCGACCGCGACAATCATTCACCCCGCGTATGCGCAACCATCGCCTGACTACTTGCCCTTGCCCTTGCCTTTGCCCTTGTCCGACTGTTCGAACGCGTCTTCCACTGCGCGATTGATGGTGCGCAAGACCTTGACCCGCGCCCAGCGCTTGTCATTGGCCTCAACCAGTGTCCAGGGCGAGATCTCCGTGCTGGTGCGGTCAACCATGTCACCGACGGCGGTGCGATAGTCCTCCCACTTGTCGCGGTTGCGCCAATCGTCCTCGGTGATCTTGAAGCGTTTGAACGGGATGTTTTCGCGTTCCTGGAAGCGTTCCAGCTGCGTCTGCTTATCGATGGCCAGCCAGAACTTGACCACGATCACCCCGGCATCGCTGAGCTGTTCCTCAAAGTCGTTGATTTCGCTGTAGGCGCGCAGCCAGTCCGCCGGGGTGCAAAAACCTTCGATACGCTCCACCAGCACCCGCCCGTACCAGGAGCGGTCGAACACGGTGAATTTGCCCCGTGCGGGAATATGCCGCCAAAAACGCCAAAGGTACGGCTGTGCCCGCTCCTCCTCGGTGGGCGCGGCAATCGGCACGATGTTGTATTGGCGCGGGTCCAACGCCGCGGCAACCCGGCGAATCGCCCCGCCCTTGCCCGCCGCGTCATTGCCTTCGAACACCGCCACCAGCGCGTGGCGGCGCATGCGTTTGTCGCGCATCAACCCGGAAAACCTTGCCTGTTCGGTAATCAGTTGCTCTTCATAATCGTTTTTGGCCAGATTCGAGGTGAGGTCGAGGCTATCCAGCAGGTTCAATTGATCGACGCTTGGGAATACGGGGGCGGCGTTGACTTTTTCCGGGTGGATTTTCGGTCGTCTCAGGGCGTTTTGCAGGCCTTCGAGCAGAATTTTCCCCACCACCAGGCTGCGATAATGCGCATCCATGCCGGCGATCACATGCCACGGCGCATAGTCGCGGCTGGTGCGACGCAAGACGCGTTCACCGTATTTCACAAAGCGGTCGTAGGTTTCGGACTGCTGCCAGTCCAGCGGGCTGATGCGCCAGCTGTGCAGCGGGTCATCGGCCAAGGCCTTGAGGCGTGCCTTCATTTGTTTCTTGGACAAGTGGAACCAGAACTTGAAGATCAGCGCGCCTTCGTCGCACAGCATTTTTTCCAGGCGTTCGGCGGCGTTGATACTTTGATCGAACCTTGGGTCCTTGATCACGCCATGGACCCGAGCCTGCAGCATCTGGCTGTACCAGTTGCCGAAAAACACGCCCATGCGGCCCCTGGCCGGGAGCATCCGCCAATAGCGCCAGGCCGGTGGCCGCGCCAGTTCTTCATCGGTTTGCTGATCGAAGGTGCGGACCTCGATCAGGCGCGGGTCCATCCACTCGTTGAGCAGCTTGACCGTCTCACCCTTGCCGGCGCCTTCGATGCCATTGATCAGAATGATCACCGGAAAGCGGCTCTGCTGGCGCAGCTCGAATTGCGCTTCGAGCAAGGCTTCACGCAGGGCCGGGACCTCGGCGTCGTAGGTTTCTTTGTCGATGGCGTGATCGATTTCGGCGGATTCGAACATGGGCAGCTCCCTGGCAGATGTGAGCAAGACTAGTGGATTGACCTCTCCTGCGGGGGAGAAATCCCATTTTCATCGCTGGCGGCGTTGCCGGCCTTGCCATGGATCAAGCACCCCACCCGCGATCGGATAGAATGTGCGCCTTGCCGTGACCGAGCCTGCCATGAAACCTGTACTGCCCCACGCCCAGATCGACTGGGACGACCAAGGCCTCCCGCGCTCGCGGGTGTTCGACGATGTGTACTTTTCCGACCTGTCGGGGCTGGATGAAACCCGCTACGTGTTCCTCGAACAGAACGCTTTGCGTGAACGTTTTGCCGCGTTGCCGGTGGGCGGGCGACTGGTGATTGGCGAAACCGGCTTCGGCACCGGGTTGAATTTTCTCTGCGCCTGGCAGTTGTTCGAGCAGCACGCTTTGGCCGGTACGCGCCTGCATTTCGTCAGCGTCGAGAAATACCCGCTGAGCCTGGCCGACCTGCAACGGGCGCTGGCCTTGTGGCCGGAACTCAAGCCGTTCGCTGATCAACTGCTGGCGCAATACCAGGCGATCCACCAAGGTTTCCAGCGCCTGGTCCTGGATAACGGCCGCGTCACGCTCACCTTGCTGATCGGCGATGCCCTGGAGCAATTACCGCAACTGGACGCGCAGATCGACGCCTGGTTTCTCGACGGCTTCGCCCCGGCGAAAAACCCCGACATGTGGACCGCCCAATTGTTTGCCGAACTCGCCCGCCTGGCGGCACCCGGTTCGACCATCAGCACCTTCACCAGTACCGGTTGGGTGCGCCGGCTGCTCAATGCCGCGGGCTTCAAGATGAAACGTACGCCAGGCATCGGCCACAAATGGGAAATCCTGCGCGGCACGTTTCTCGGCTGGCCGGCAGAAGGCCCGACACCCGCGGTGGCGAAACCCTGGTTTGCGCGCCCGACACCGCCCACCGGCGAACGTCGCGCGCTGGTGATCGGCGCCGGGCTGGCCGGTTGTGCGACGGCCGCGAGCCTGGCTGCGCGCGGTTGGCAGGTGAGTCTGCTGGAGCGTCACGATGCGCTGGCGCAGGAAGCCTCGGGCAATCCCCAGGGCGTGCTGTACCTCAAGCTTTCCGCGCACGGCACGGCGTTGTCGCAATTGATCGTCAGTGGCTTTGGCTACACCCGGCGCTTGCTTGAGCATCTGCAACGGGGCGTCGACTGGGACGATTGCGGAGTCTTGCAATTGGCCTTCAACGCCAAGGAAGCCGAGCGGCAAGCGCAATTGGCGGCGGCGTTTCCCGAAGGCTTGCTGCACAGCCTCGATCAAGTGCAAGCCGAGGCTCGCGCCGGTATCGCGTTGCCAGCGGGGGGCCTGTTTTACCCCGAAGGCGGCTGGGTGCATCCACCCGCTCTGTGCCAATGGCAGGCCGGGCAATCGAACATTGAACTGCTGACCCATCACGATGTGCTGGAATTGCGCCGCGTGGACGGAGGCTGGCAAGCCTGGGATGGCGACAGGTTACTTGCCCAAGCCCCCACCGTGGTGCTGGCCGGCGCCGCCGAGATCAAGCGATTCACCTACAGCAGTGGGTTGCCGCTCAAGCGCATTCGCGGACAAATCACCCGCCTGCCCCAAACCCCTGCAAGCCAGGCGCTGAGTACCGTGGTGTGCGCCGAAGGCTACGTCGCGCCGGCACGCCTGGGTGAACATACCCTGGGGGCGAGTTTCGATTTCAACAACGACGACCTGACCCCGACCACTGCCGAACACCTCGGCAACTTGCAGATGCTCGAAGAGATCTCGCTGGATCTGGTCGCTCGGCTCGGAGCCGGCTCGTTGCACGCAAACGAACTGGAAGGCCGCGCAGCGTTTCGCTGCACCAGCCCGGATTACTTGCCGATTGTCGGCCCATTGGCCGACAGCCAGGCGTTCACCGACACCTACGTCGCATTGAGCAAGGATGCCCGGCAAGTCCCGGACATCCCCTGCCCTTGGCTGGATGGCTTGTACGTCAACAGCGGCCACGGTTCGCGAGGGCTGATCACAGCGCCGTTGTCAGGCGAACTGATCGCCGCCTGGCTGGATGACGAACCGCTGCCGCTGCCCAGGGCCGTGGCCGAGGCCTGTCATCCAAATCGCTTCGCCTTGCGTCGCTTGATACGCGGCAAGGCCTGACGGGGTCAGTCCAGCGCAAAGCAGGCCTTTAACTCGTCGGCTTTCATGGCGGCCTCGGTCAGGCGCTTCAACAAATCGCTCTCAGCCACCTTCATTTCAGCGGCGATGCCGTCGACCGTGGTGCGATAGTCCGCGCCAAACGCTTCCTCACTTTCAAAGGCCGTCTGCATACGCTCTTGAAATGGTGCAGCCAGGTCGGTGAACTGTTTGCCATGATGCTGGTGCAAAAAGTCACTCCAAAACGTACGGCCTCGCACGTAAGTCAATAGTTCGGGGGACATTTCGGCGGTGAGGACGTCGTTGCAGGCATCGTCCAGGTCCTTGGCTGTTACGCCGCTGAGTGATGCATAGCGCATATGCCGGGGTTGACCTACCAGTTCGAGCCGATCGGCCAGGCCGGTGCGATAGGCCAATTCCACTTCCACGGGGTCGAGCTTGGGATTGGCCCGGACTTTCTCCCGGGCGAACCTGGCGAGGTAATCCAGGCGGAACAAACGTCGCGCAAGTTTCAACAACCGAGCGGCCTGATCATGGGCATTGACCGACTGGCGAACCACCGTGTCGATATCCACGGCCACTTCAAGATTACTGAAGATTGTCGCCGCAGAGTCGGCGCAGTTGGCTTTCACCGCCATCGCCAGCAATTGATCGCGCAATGCAGGGTCTGTCCGGGTCGAGTCAATGACACTCCACACCCGCCGCGTCATGTCTTCGTGGACAAAACGGCTGTCCCCCGAGCTTCCCAACTCTGCCAGCAACTCAAAAAAACCCTTCGAACCCGGTTCGTTCTTCAACGCCAGCCATGCCTGGTTACGAAGGGCATAGGTTTCTTCCACCGGGTTCGACATCCACAGGTCTCGCGCCTTCTGCTCGTTGAACACTTCGGTTCTGGTGTCCAGCAGCCCCATCCCGATCCCCGTGTTGTCACGGAAGATTTCCAGCTTCGCACGGCTCGCCTCGGATATCGGGTTGTTGCGCAGGTTGATCGTCTGGGCAAGTCGTCGAGGGACCTGGAGCAGCCAGGCAGGCAACTCACGAATCTCGTTGCCCCTCAGGTCGACGAAATCCAGATACGGCAAGTGAGCCAGCCCGACGGGCAATTCCGTTGCATGGGTATCGCCCAGGAACAGGGCTTGCAGATGCAGCATCTTGCTGACGTCGATCGTGGCCCCCAACCGATTGCCACTGAGCCCCAAGGTGCGCAAATTGCGCATGCCGGCGAGTTTTTTCAGCGTGTGCTCGGTCAGCGCTATCTGATTGCCGTCCAGCCTCAGGTGCTCAAGGTCGGGCATGTGCGACAGCACTTCAGGCAATCGTGTGAGTTGATTGCGGTCCAGCTCCAGGCTGACAAGGCCTTTGAACGGTTTGAGGAAATACGCGAGTTCATCACCGGCCTGCATGTCCATGATCGAAAGGCTGCGCACATGGGCGACATCCTCCTCGGTCAGGGTCGGTAACTGGCCCACCGGGTTGCGCGTCAGCGTGAGCGAAGTGAAGGGCTGATGTTGCGGCCACCCCACAGGCGTTATCCGGCGCCAGCAGTTTTCGAGGGTCCTGGCCACCTGACGACGGCTGACACGGATGTCGTTAAGCACCCCCGGCAACTTCCTCATCTGCACCTCGTCGCTGCACCAGGCGTCCAGCACCCCGCGCAGTGTCTTCAGTCGCTGACCCAGCACCTTGACTCGATTCGCCCGCTGCATCGGCGTACTGCCGGCCCCATCGAGAAACGCCGACACCTGGGCATTCGTAAACATCGGATACAGCTTTTTGACTTTACGCATCAAGCCCGAGGGATAGGCGCTGGCAGCGGGAGGGCTCGCCTGGACACAGGCGTACAGGTACGCCGCTGTTTCAGTGCGTTCGCCCCGTAGCACCCGCCCGGTATGCGCGGGGTCACCCGTGGCGGCCCTCGACAGACGAGACCGAAGTGTCGGGACGTCGAGCGTATCGCTGCCGGTGAAGCCCATGCGGGAACGATCGGAAGCAGGCAATGCATCCAGTATTGACTCAAGCAGCGATTGGCTCGTATGAGTGAAAGTCACATTGCCGCCGTCGTTTGTGACCTGATAGCGGGTGGGCAGCTTGACGATCACAGCGAGCGACTGCGCAGCAGCGTCGCCCACGCTGTCGAGCAAGGTGCCTGTTACTGACCCCTGGCGTACTTCGAGTCGAAAGTCGTCATTCCAGCCTTGCACTCGATCCATCAAACCGAGCATCAGTTTGTCGGTGTCGGCATTGGCCAGTGTCGGCAGGTGCAGCCCCGTGAGTGCACGGTCCTGCCTGATCCTGGCCTGCGCCTCACTGACCTGCCGGGCGAGATCCACCCCCGGGATCTTGCGCTCGCGCAGAAAGCTTCGATCCCGACCCGAAGCGTTGTCCAGCAACTCCTGGCACACGCGCACGGGCAGGTCAGCGGCGTGTTCGCGCAGTGTCGCGACGTCACCGGTAGCGCTTGAGTTCCAGGTTTTATAGAGCCATTCAAACAACGGCTGACGATTGCCCTTGAGACTGGTTGCGATCTTCTTGGCCAACAACTGCGATCGCGACTCAGTTGTCGTGGTACCGACAATGCCCTCGACTTCTTCCGGATAGAGACCATCGATGACGGTATCGAGCAGTTGTCCCGAGTTCAATTGCGTCTGCCAAACCGGCACGCTGTTGACATCATCGTCGTATGGGGCTGTTTCGGGGAAGCGGGACACGACCAGGTCGCTCTCGTCGAGCACTTCGATGAAACGCTCCTGCGGCCAACCGGCCAGCCTTGGTAACGTATGCAGTTGTTCCTGGATGAAAGCCGTGTTTGCGATCTCTCCCTGCTCCAGCGAAGCAACCATCGCGGTAATGCGCCGGTCGATCCTGAAACGCTCGACACAGTCATTCAACCGCTGCGGCAACTTGAGGTTGCTTTCATGCAAACGGTGCAATTTGTCAGGGGTCATCGCAGTGATTTCGGCAATCGCATCCAGGTCGCTGCCCAGATCACTCAAGCGCTGATCCGTGCGCCCCAACGCATATCCCCCTTCGCGCCATTCGTGGACGTGCTCATAAACATGCCGCCAGCCACCTTGCAAGTTCCGCTCGACGGCCGGCCGGAATGCGTCACTTCGCACCGGGTGATTGATGATCCATGCCGTGTCCGCCGCGTTGCGGGTCACTCTATAGGGTGCTCCATCCACGACGATCGAAGTGTGTCCGGCGTGCCGGTAGATCCCTTGCGAATCAGGTTGTACATCTGCTGGCAGCGTCGTGGTGTGTTTATAGGGTTCGAGGTCCGGCTTCCATAGCCTTGCCTTGCCATCCGTTCCGGTGACGGCCTCGAAACCGTCGAAGAATGCCGCCTGCTCTTTCACGCCCTTGCTCACGGCTGTCGAGATTATTTTGCTGCCCGCCGCAAACGCCGCTATCTGCGCGAGGTTTTCCACGACGTTCAGCAAATGGGACAACGCCTGGGTTCGCTCACCGCGAGTCCAATCCAGCACCCCTTCGAACACCTCGCTGGCAATATCGACCACAGCCGCCGCCAACATCATCTGGCCAATCAGCGGGACGAAAAACGAGGCGGCATTCATTAGCAGAAGACCTCCGTCCTGCAATACCCGAAGGGTTTTTTCCCGTTGTTGTTCATCCACGTCTTCGGTCGGCACAACAAGGATCCGTGCGTCTTCCTGGGTCTTGCTGACAAACGAACTGAAGAAAAAATCGGCAAGGCACGTATCGGCAGGAAGGGCCTTGAGCGTTCCCAAGGCCCTGCCGTTGTCAAACCGGGAAAAAAACCCGGTCTTGTCGTGGCCATGCAGGTACTGCCGGACGAAAAACTTCCTGTAGCTTGTACTTTGCAGCTTGAGGGTGAGGTAGGTCCGGAACTCCTCCAGCGAGGCGTATTCATACAGCGGTCGACGAGGTTCGTTCGGCATGTAGACCACGCACCCGGCTTTCGTATCGGTATCGATGGAGACCTTGCTGAACACCAGGACTCCACAAATGCAGGCGTCATGAATCGACAGGCCTTGCCACAGCACCGGGGCGCCAGCAAGCAGCGCATCCCTTGTTTGAGCCGCCGGGACATCCTGTTCGAGCACGCTCAGCAGCATGGTGTAAACGGCGTGGGTGATGTCCTTTTTCAGATAGGCCATATGCAGTGCGACTTGCATATCCAGCGCCTTCAGGCGCCGGATATCCGCGATGCCAGCCTGATCATCGACGGGCGCACCGCCTGCAGGCTTGGCCGGTAACGCCAGGGTTTCAATAATGTGGCGTTGATAGTTGGCACCAAGATCAAGCTCTCGACACAGCGTTGCGAATTCGCCAGCAGTGACTTCATCACCTGATGGCGGCTTTGTATCGATTCGAATCACCGCGCCCGTCAGGCCGCCGCCGCTCCCGGCCTCTGCGAGGGTGAAATTTTCCATGGCCGCCTGGAGCAGGCTGCGAGAAAGGGTGTTGTCTTCAGCCAAATAACCGACCGGGAACAGCCCTGTTGATGCGTAGGCTTTTTTTGCGATTTGCAGGGTGTCGCGCTCGACGTCGACATCAATCTTCCATTTGGCCTTGAGGCCGCTGGTCAGCTGCTCTTTGCAGAACTCGTCCAGTGGCTTGAGCTGTTCAAGTGCCGTCGTGACTTTGCCTTGAGTGAGAAACGACTGCTCGAACGCAGTTTTCAGCGCCTGCACCACTTTCAGGTCCGCATCGGACAACCACTTTGGAATGGACGCTTGCAAGACGTCAGCCTTGTCCAGATCGCCGGCGTGCTCCAGCAAAGCCTCCAGACGTTGTGCTGGGGTCATGGACGCGGCCTCGGGGGCGTCCTCAAGTGTTTTGATTAGCATGGGGCAATATCCTTATTGCATGGGGAGACACTCAGTTTATGAAGCTCGACGGGCAATTGATAATTCGAAAACCGGAACGAAGCGGGCGGTGTCACAACAGCTTCTCCTATGCATCCCAGCAATAATTACCACCACGGCAATGCAAGCTTGTGCACCACGGACGTGCGCCGCCAAACGACTGCTTATAACCGATTGTTCTAAAACTCCCACTACCGAGGCGGGTCAGTTTCTGAGTACCCGCCGTTTTGGCGCGGTATCGATTACCCCTCCCCAACGGAAAAACCGGTAAGGAATTTATGTGCGGATTAGCTGGCGAGTTACGTTTTGACAATCAACCTGCAGACCTTGCAGCCATTGAGCGGATCACCCATCACCTGGCACCTCGAGGCCCCGACGCCTGGGGTTTTCACAGCCAGGGGCCGATTGCCCTGGGCCATCGCCGCCTGAAAATCATGGACTTGTCGGACGGTTCGGCGCAGCCGATGATCGACAACCAATTGGGGTTGTCCCTGGCCTTCAATGGCGCGATCTACAACTTCCCGGAACTGCGCAGCGAACTTGAAAGCCTGGGTTATGCCTTCTATTCCGGTGGCGACACTGAAGTACTGCTCAAGGGCTTTCATGCCTGGGGTGAAGCACTTCTACCAAAACTCAACGGCATGTTTGCCTTCGCCATTTGGGAACGCGACAGCCAACGCCTGTTCATTGCTCGCGACCGCCTGGGCGTCAAGCCGCTGTACCTGTCGCGCACCGGCCAGCGCCTGCGCTTTGCCTCGGCGTTACCAGCGTTGCTCAAGGGCGGCGATATCAATCCGATCCTCGATCCGGTTGCGCTCAATCACTATCTGAATTTCCACGCCGTGGTTCCGGCGCCGCGCACATTGCTGGCCGGTATCGAAAAACTGCCACCGGCGAGCTGGATGCGCATTGAAGCGGATGGCCGCACCGAGCAGAAAACCTGGTGGACCCTGCCCTACGGCCCACACGACGATGAGAAAAATCTGACGCTCGAAGACTGGCGTGACCGCGTACTCGACAGTACGCGCGACGCGGTGGCCATCCGCCAACGTGCCGCGGTGGATGTCGGCGTGCTGCTGTCCGGCGGTGTCGATTCGAGCATGCTGGTCGGGCTGTTGCGCGAGGTCGGCGTGGAAAACCTGTCGACCTTCTCCATCGGTTTCCAGGATGCCGGCGGCGAGCGCGGCGACGAGTTCCAGTATTCGGACCTGATCGCCAAACACTACGGTACCCAGCACCACCAATTGCGCATCGACGAAAAAGAGATCATCGAACAATTGCCCGCTGCGTTCCGCGCCATGAGCGAGCCGATGGTCAGCCACGACTGCATCGCCTTTTACCTGCTGTCCCGGGAAGTGGCAAAGCATTGCAAAGTGGTGCAAAGCGGCCAGGGTGCCGACGAACTGTTTGCCGGATACCACTGGTATCCACAGGTCGACGGCGCCAGCGATCCGTACGCGGCCTATCGCGAAGCGTTTTTCGACCGCAGCTACGACGACTATGCCGCCACCGTGCAGCCGAAATGGCTGACAGCCAATGACGCTGCCGGCGACTTCGTGAAGGAACATTTCGCACAGCCCGGCGCCGCTGCCGCTGTGGACAAGGCCCTGCGCCTGGACAGCACGGTGATGCTGGTGGACGATCCGGTCAAGCGCGTCGACAACATGACCATGGCCTGGGGCCTGGAAGCGCGCACACCGTTTCTCGACTATCGCCTGGTGGAATTGTCGGCGCGGGTGCCGGGCAAATTCAAACTGCCCGACGGTGGCAAGCAGGTCCTGAAGGAAGCGGCGCGCCTGGTGATCCCCAGTGAAGTGATCGACCGCAAGAAGGGTTACTTTCCGGTACCTGGTCTCAAGCACTTGCAGGGTGACACGCTGAACTGGGTGCGCGAACTGCTGCTCGATCCAAGCCAGGATCGCGGCCTGTTCAACCCCGCCATGCTCGACCGCCTGCTGACTGATCCGCAAGGTCAATTGACGCCGTTGCGCGGCTCCAAGCTGTGGCAACTGGCAGCGCTGAACCTGTGGCTCAGTGAACAAGGAATCTGACCGATGAAACCTCACGCTACGGCCATCAGCCAGCGCTTGTTGCGCGGTCAGGCGCCTTCCTACGAACGTTTGCAGGCGCGCCTGGCCGAAGACGGCAGCAGCCTGGGCGCCGAGCCCATTGCCGTGCATTGCGGCTGGGGCCGCCTGCTGATCGGGCACACCTTCGCCGACGCCGCCAGCCTCGCCCGGGAGCTGCTCAAGGAGCAGCCAGGCGAACGGGATATCGCTCTCTACGTCGCCGCGCCCCAGCAGGTACTGGGGCTGGAACCCGCTCAGCTGTTCCTCGATCCGTCCGATACCTTGCGCCTGTGGTTCAGCGATTACCGCCAGGCCACCCGGGTGTTTCGCGGTTTTCGCATTCGCCGTGCCCAGAGCGAAGCAGACTGGGACGCCATCAATCAGCTTTACCACGCACGCGGCATGCTGCCGATCGATGCCCGCCGGCTGACCCCCATGCACCAGGGCGGTCCGGTGTATTGGCTGGCGGAAGACGAAGACAGCGGCGCGATCATCGGCAGCGTCATGGGCCTCAATCATCACAAGGCCTTCAACGATCCGGAAAACGGCAGCAGCCTGTGGTGCCTGGCGGTTGATCCGCGCTGTTCGCGGCCCGGCGTCGGTGAGGTGCTGGTGCGGCATTTGATTGAACACTTCATGAGTCGCGGGTTGAGCTACCTCGATCTGTCCGTACTGCACGACAACCGCCAGGCGAAAAATCTCTACGCCAAGCTCGGCTTTCGCAACCTCTCGACGTTCGCCATCAAGCGCAAGAACGGTATCAACCAGTCACTGTTCCTTGGTCCGGGTCCTGAAGCGGCGTTCAATCCGTACGCGCGGATCATCGTCGAAGAAGCGCACCGGCGCGGCATCGATGTCCAGGTCGATGATGCCGAAGCCGGCATGTTCACCCTCAGCCATGGTGGCCGCCGGGTACGCTGTCGCGAGTCCCTCAGCGACCTGACCAGCGCCATCAGCATGAGCCTGTGCCAGGACAAAAGCCTGACCCATAAAGTGCTTACGGCCGCTGGCCTGAACCTGCCGGCGCAGCAACTGGCGGGTAACGCCGATGACAACCTGGCGTTTCTCGACGAACACCATCGAGTGGTGGTCAAACCGCTGGACGGTGAACAAGGCCAAGGGGTGGCAGTGGATCTGCAAACGATCGAGGAGGTCCAGCAAGCCATCGACGCGGCCCGCCAATTCGACACTCGAGTGCTGTTGGAAAGCTTCCACGAAGGCCTGGACCTGCGGATTCTGGTGATCGGCTTTGAAGTGGTGGCTGCGGCGATCCGTCGGCCGGCGGAGGTGGTGGGCGATGGCCAGCACTCCATCGGCGCGCTGATCGAAGCCCAGAGTCGGCGGCGGCAGGCGGCTACGAGCGGCGAAAGCAAGATACCGCTGGATCATGAGACCGAGCGTACCGTGCAGGCAGCGGGTTACGAATTCGACAGTATTCTGCCGGCGGGCGAGCATTTGTTCGTACGGCGTACTGCGAATCTTCATACAGGCGGGATTCTCGAGGACGTCACCGCGATCCTGCATCCCACCCTGGTGGACGCCGCCGTGCGCGCGGCGCGGGCGCTGGATATTGCCATGGTCGGCCTCGACCTGATGGTGTCTGCCGCCGACCAACCGGAGTACGTATTCATCGAAGCCAACGAGCGCGCCGGGCTGGCCAATCATGAACCGCAGCCGACGGCTGAGCGGTTTGTGGACCTGTTGTTTCCGCACAGTCAGCCGGCCGTTTCTTAATTGTGGTGGCTGGACGGCCGCTTTCGCTGGCAAGCCAGCTCCCACAAGGTTTTTTGTTTGACCTGTAGGAGCTGGCTTGCCAGCGAAGACGGCCTGACAGGCCACAAAAAAACCTCATCGAAACCATCGATGGCCTCAACTCATCAGGAGTTTCCATGACCCGCCAATACCCGGAACCGGACCTGACCTACCTGCAAAAAGTCCTGCTGGAAATGCTCGCCATTCCCAGCCCCACCGGCTTTACCGACACCATCGTGCGCTATGTCGCCGAACGCCTCGAAGAGCTGGGCATTCCCTTCGAGATGACACGCCGCGGCACCATCCGCGCCACCCTCAAGGGCAAGAAAAACAGCCCCGACCGCGCCGTCTCCGCCCACCTGGACACCATTGGCGCCGCCGTGCGCGCCATCAAGGACAACGGCCGCCTGACGCTCGCCCCCGTGGGTTGCTGGTCCAGCCGCTTTGCCGAAGGCAGCCGCGTGAGCCTGTTTACCGACAATGGCGTGATCCGCGGCAGCGTGTTGCCCTTGATGGCCTCCGGGCACGCGTTCAATACTGCCGTGGATGAAATGCCAATCAGTTGGGATCACATCGAACTGCGCCTGGATGCCTATTGCGCCACCCGCGCCGATTGCGATTCCCTGGGCATCAGCGTCGGCGATTTCGTCGCCTTCGACCCGCTGCCGGAGTTCACCGAGAGCGGCCACATCAGCGCCCGTCACCTGGACGACAAGGCCGGCGTCGCGGCCTTGCTGGCCGCGTTGAAAGCCATCGTCGACAGTGGCGAAGAGCTGGCGATCGATTGTCATCCGCTGTTCACCATCACCGAGGAAACCGGCAGTGGTGCCGCGGCGGCGCTACCGTGGGACGTCAGTGAATTCGTCGGTATCGACATTGCGCCCGTCGCGCCCGGCCAGCACTCCAGCGAGCACGCGGTAAGCATTGCGATGCAGGATTCCGGCGGGCCGTACGACTATCACTTGTCGCGGCACCTGCTACGCCTGGCCAGTGACAACGAGCTGCCGGTCCGCCGCGACTTGTTCCGCTACTACTTCAGCGACGCGCACTCGGCGGTCACCGCCGGCCATGACATCCGCACCGCCCTGCTCGCCTTTGGCTGCGATGCCACCCACGGCTACGAACGCACCCACATCGACAGCCTCGCCGCCCTCAGTCGCCTGCTCGGCGCCTATATCCTCAGCCCGCCGGTGTTCGCCAGCGACGCGCAGCCGGCCAAGGGCTCGCTGGACCGGTTCAGTCACCAGATCGAGCACGAAACGCAGATGGAAAGCGATACGCGGGTGCCATCGGTGGATAGCCTCGTAGGCCAACGCAACAATAGCTAAGCCGGTATTTCGCTGACCGGTCTACCGTCATCACCATCAGGCTGGCGCCCACAGGGTTGTGCACTCAACTGTGAGAGCCAGCCTGATGGCGATGACGTCAGACCGACAACGCACCCCCAGGCTAGCCCCGCCCGGTGATTCACCGTAGCATCGCGCCATTGATTTGACCGAGGTGCCTATGCTGATTCCCCACGACCAACTTGAAGTCGATACCCTGACCCGCCTGATCGAGGATTTCGTGACCCGCGACGGTACCGACAATGGCGATGACACACCGCTGGAAACCCGTGTATTGAGGGTTCGCCAGGCATTGACCAAGGGCCAGGCCCTGATTGTCTTCGATCCGGACAGCGAGCAATGCCAGCTGATGCTCAAGCATGACGTGCCCAAGCATCTATTCGACTGATTTTTTGTTTTGAGCCAGCTTGCGCTGGATGCGCTCGTAGATCTCCGAACGGTGCACGCTGACATGGTTAGGGGCTTCAATGCCGAAGCGTACATGGCCGCCATTGACGGCAATGATGCGCACCGAAATGGTGTCGCCGATGGAAATCAATTCGCCGACTACGCGACTGAGTACAAGCATGGCTGTGGTCCTTCAGGGTTACCGGACCTTGAAGATGCCCGGTGCACCCCGGGCCTACAAGACAGCCGCGGTAAACCAGACCAAACCTACAACCACAAGCCTGCCTTGCTGAAGGAAATGCCTGACAAACGCTTCAAACAAAGGCCAATTCGTCAGGACGCCGAGAAGCGCGGGCCGAACAGGATGATGCTTGCACCCATCACGCACAGGGCTACGCCAAGCCAGTCGGAGCCCAGTGGACGAATCCGCTCGACCACCGCCAGCCAGGCAATTGAAGCAATGATGTAGATACCGCCGTAGGCGGCATAGGCACGGCCTGCATAAGTCGCCTCTATTCGCGTCAGCAGCAACGCGAACAACGTCAGGCTCAGTAGCGCCGGCAGTACCCACCAGGCACTTTTGCCCTGACGCAACCACATCCAGAAGGCAAAGCAGCCAGCAATTTCAAACAGCGCGGCGAGGAAAAACCACAGGTAATTGAGCATGGGAAGGTCTCGCGAGGTTGGCCGATGGCGGCCACCCTAACGAGGCTGTTCGGAGCAGGCAAGTTCAGCTAGCGGATTGTTTGGCCTTGGCGCGCATCTTGTCGGCCATCTGGGTCATTTCGTTGTAGAGCAGTTGCGGGTTCTTCTGCTTGAGCGCCCAGGCCAGACGACCCTGTTCGTGGGGCAGGATCATGAACTCGCCAGCGGCGACCTGCTGGTAGATATAGTCGGCAATATCGGCAGCACTGATGGGCGAGCTTTCCAGCAACTTGCCGACCTGGGCTTTCATGGCCGGGGTCGGGCCACGGAAGGAGTCCAGCAGATTGGTCTGGAAGAACGACGGGCACACCACATGCACGCCGACTTCCTGATGCGCGAGTTCAATCAGCAGGCTTTCGGATAACGCCACCACGCCGGCCTTGGCCACGTTGTAGTTGCTCATGGCCGGGCCCTGCATCAGCGCCGCCATCGACGCGATGTTGATAATCTTGCCCTTGCTCTTCTCCAGCAACGGCAGGAAAGCCTTGCAGCCCTTGACCACGCCCATGAGATTGATTGCGATCTGCCAGTCCCAGTCTTCCAGGGACAGCTCGCTGAAGAACCCGCCCGACGCCACGCCAGCGTTGTTGACGATGACGTCGATGCCGCCGAACTTGACTTCGCAAGCCTGGGCGAACGCGGTCAGTTGACTGTAGTCGCGTACGTCACAACGCTGGATAAACCCGTCACCACCAGCCTCTCGCACCAGCTTCAGGGTTTCCTGCAGGCCAGGCTCACTGACGTCCGACAAGGCCAGCTGCCAGCCTTCGCGCGCCCAGCGCAGCGCGATTTCGCGACCCAGGCCTGAGCCTGCGCCAGTGATCATCATGCGATTTTGCATAGCAAACAGCCTTGTTGTTCCGGGGAAGATGCGTCGAGTGTAGCGAAGGCTATCGGCCTACCCACGCTCTATCAGATTGCTGAATGCCCCGGGCAAACCGCAGACACGGCTCATCAACTAACGCAACAGCGGCCGGAATAGGCCATCGCTCTAAAAACTGCAAAAAAACTTGGAATTTTATGCCTTGCGTCGCGGTCGGATTTTTTAAGCAGCTCGAATTAATGACATTCCCGCTGACTGTTGAACGGCTAGGTCATTCCTGAATACTTACAGCAAGGAAACAGACATGGGCACAATTCTTCTGATCATTTTGATCCTGTTACTGATCGGTGGTCTACCGGTCTTCCCACACTCCAGAAGTTGGGGTTATGGCCCGTCCGGTATCATCGGCGTGGTGTTGGTGGTGATACTCATCCTGTTGTTGCTCGGCAAGATATGAAGTTCTGACCGATAAAAAAAGAGGCCCTTAAAAAGGGCCTCTTTCTATTGCAGCACTGTTTAGTCCGGCTTGCCGTCGACTACACCGGCGGTGTTATCAATCAGGCTCTTGGTCGCCGTTTGCAGGAACGCTTCGAGCTTGGTTTTAAGCTCGGCGGTGCGCGGAGCATTCGCAACGACCACGGCACTTGGCGTAGCGCCCAGTTGGTACTGGTACATCTTCGGTGCCATGTCCTTGTCTCTCGGCAAGACCAGGATCTGGTCGGCGGTGATGATCGCGGTGGTCTGCTCGCTGCCCGATGGCTTGATCACGCCAAAACCGGTATCGCCTTCAGGCAGGTTGAGCAAGTCGCGGCCCCAGCACTGATGACGTACTTCGCCACCGATGCGGCCCATGATGGTCGGCACGATGTCGACCTGGGTGCCCACGGTGTGGTCGAGGGTGCCGAATTTTTCCTGGATGCCCGGTGCGATCATCAGCATCGGCACGTTGAAGCGGCCCAGGTCCATTTCGGTGATCTGGCGCTCGTTGCCGAAACCGTGGTCGCCGACGATGACAAACAGGGTCTCCTTGAAGTACGGCTCCTTGCGCGCCTTTTCAAAGAACTGGCCCAGGGCCCAGTCCGAGTAGCGCATGGCCGTCAAATGTTCGTTCAAGCTGCCGCGGTCGGTCACACGTTCAACCGGCAATGGGCTCGGCAGGGCGTACGGGGTGTGGTTGGACAGGGTTTGCAGCAAGGCATAGAAAGGCTTCTTGTCCTTGCCATCGCGAGCCTTGAGTTCCACCAGACCGCGATCGAACATGTCCTGGTCGGACACGCCCCAGGTCGGATCGGAGAACACCGGGTTAACGAAGTCGTTACGACCGATGAAATTGGTCATGCCCTGGTTACTGAAGAAACCCGACTGGTTATCCCAGGCGAAATCGCCGTTGTAGACATACACATCGTCGTAGTCACGCGCGCTGAGCAACTGCGGCAGGCCGGACAGTTTGTGGCTGCCCTCCGGGGTCTGCATCAGGTATTCGAAACCCGGCAGGTTCGGGAAGCAGGCCATGGTGGCGAACATGCCCTGGTGGGTATGGGTACCGTTGGAGAAGAAACGGTCGAACAGCAGGCCTTCCTTCGACAGTTTGTCGAGGTACGGCGTGATGTTGCCCGGCCCGCCGAGTGCACCCACAGAGTGACCGGCCATGCTTTCCATCAGGATCACGACGACGTTCTTGATCGGCAGGGTCTTGTCCGCTGGCGGCATGTAGTCGCGACGTACGGCGGCGGTCTCGGCATCCACCAGTTTGTCGTCCTTCATCACCAGCAGGTCACGCACGGTCTGCTGCGCCATCGGTTGCGGCAACGTGGCTTTCCAGATGTTATCGCGATCTTCGGACATCCGGCTCTTCGCCGCCGCCACCAGGGACAGGGTGCCGTTGAGACCCAACTGGTTGGCGAAGTTCGAATCGGTGGTGTAGACATCACCCCAACGCATTGGCGGACCTTGACGCAAGGTGCCGCGAGCGGCGACCACGCAGATCAGCAGGCACACCACGAATACCGCGGTGCGCGTATACCAGGGGGCAACCTGACGGGTGCTGATGCTGCCGCCGCTGAAAGGCCCACGAGGACGCGTGGCACGATCGGCGCCCTTGAACGCCAGGCTCAGGATCCAGGTGCCTAAAGCCCAGGCCAGCAGGTAGCGAACCACCGGAAAACCGTACCAGAGCATGCTCATCACGGTTTTCGGGTCTTCCTTCACATACTGGAAGACCAGACCGTTGAGGCGCTGGTGGAATTCACGGTAGAAGTCCATCTCCATCAGGCCCAGGAACAGCGCGATACTGGAAGTCACTGTCAGCCAGAAGCGGAAGATTCCCCGCGCCGCCATGGCACGGGCACCGAACAGCGCCAGTATCAGCGGTATGCTGAGGTAGACCACCAGGCGCAGGTCGAAACGCAAGCCATTGGCGAAGGCTTCGAAAAAGGTCGCGGCCGGTGTATCGAGGATCATTTCGCGGTTGTAGACCAGCAGCGCGAGGCGCAGCGCGGAAAACATCACCATCATGACCAGAGCGCACAACAGCGTGTAGGCCAGATGCGATTTGACGGTCGGTTGCAGCAAGCGACTCGATGCTCGCTTCTGACTCAGGGCGTCCGGGATTGCCATGTCGTTTTAGGACCCATTGGAAGTTGAAGTTTCGAAAATACAGCTGCGCCCTGCCCTCTGTTGGCCAGTACTCGGCCTGGGGTTTGCGCGGTGCGCAAATGTTGCACGATCAATCGCGGCATTGCCATTGATTACTGTTCGTCGATGGCGGCGCGGGCGAATTGTCTTGGAGGTGTTGTGAAAATTCTGTGCAAAGCATATCTGGAAACACAATAAAGGTTTTCAGGCTTTGATGGCGGTTTGGGGGGCAAGGCCAAAGATCGCAGCCTTCGACACCTCCTGCAGAGGCTGCGATCTTTTGATCGGGCTTACTTTTCGGCGCGCGCCTTCAAAGCCTTCAACGTATTGAACGGGGCATCCACCACAAATTTGTTGGCCACCATCGACGGCACGCTGCCACCCGGCTCGGTATGTACCTGGTAGGTCACTTCAACCTGATCGCCCTTGGGTACGAATTTCCAGAAACCGTCGACCTTGGCGACCCGGACAAAGCCTTTTTCTTCAGGCAGGTATTTCGGTACGCCCTCGAGCTTGCGGGTCAGGCTGCCATCGGCACCTTCTGTGGTGGTGACATGCAGCACCGAATCACGTGGCGTAACCGGCCATGGCGTATTGAACTGGGTGTAGGTCCAGGTCTGGTTGCCTTCGTGCTTGAGCAGCTTCTGGGTCTTGCACTCGTGAATCCAGGCGCAGGCGCCGACCACGTCTTCCTGCAGCGCCCGCAGCTTGGCCACGGTGGTCTTCATCAGGGCGACACCCTGATAGGCCTTGTAGTCGGAACCGGCCACGTCACTCAGGGATATCTTGATGCCGTCTTCATTCCTGGCGGCCTTCCAGTCTTCGGCCTGGGCGACCGAAGTGACCAAAACCGCCGTCAAACCACACAACACAGCCATACGATGCAGCGAACCCATAATTTTATTCCTTATTGTTTAAGTTCCGTTCGTCGAACACATCACGCTGCCGTCATCTGCTCCCACCAGCCAATCAACCGAATCGCCTCCTCGCTGCTGCTGCCACACACCTCGACGTCAGCCTCGAACGCCGAACACACCGCCGGGCGCTCAGGCTTACCGAAAATATTGCACAGGTTCTCGGCAGACAGTTGCAGGCAACGTTCACCGGCGGCCTTGCCATTGGGCATACCGGGAATCGGTGAACTGATGGAAGGGGCAATGCAGCAGGCGCCACAGCCCTCACGGCATTTCATGACGAAAAGCTCCTCGCGACGAGCGATGTGTTAAAAGACGGGGCACAGAGTAACCGCTAAAACAGTTGTTTTAAATTACTGGCCCTCGGGTTTTTACGCGCAAGCGGGCTTGACCGGGCAGTCTCCGACAAAGCGTCTGGCTGACGGGCATGCAAAAGCAGGATTCAGCGCTTGAATTCGAATTCCAGCGCCGCGCCTTCGACTTCACGGCGATCTTCGTTACGTAGTTGCAACTGCATTTCGTTATTGATCAGCCGGCCGTTGAGCTGGAACTGATGACTTTTGTCCCCGAACATCTGCGGCAACACCGGTTCGCGCTTGGGCAATGGCACCATACCGAGCGGTTTCAGCTCTTCGACCATGTCCTTGGGCAGACTCAAGTCCAGGTCGGCTGTAGGTACCGGGGTTTTCACCACCTCGCTGGCCGGTTTTGACTTGGCGGCAATAGGTGGGCGTTTTTTGACCGCGGCGGTCTTTTTGACCGGTGCGGTCTTATTCGCAGGTGCGGTTTTTTTCGGGGTAACCCGGGCATCGCTCGCGGCGGGTTTTCCCTGCCCGGATTCGGCCATCACGGACGCGGGATAAACACTCGTTAAAAGGCAGATCAACAGCCAAACGGCAGGAAAAATCGGCTTCATGTACCCAACGATGCAAACGGCGTAGATGACAGAAGTGTAGATGCTGGCCTTTTGCGCCCCCCTTGACAAGCACGGACCGAAACCGCCCGCTCAAAAGCCGCCGGCCATTTCCTGGCAGAGCTGGGTGGCAAGCATGCCCAGGGTCATCAACGCACGTTCGGCTTCGCGGTTCCACGGGATGCCGCAATTGAGCCGGATGCAGTGATTGAACTGCTCGGTGTTACTGAAAATCAGCCCCGGCGCGATGCTGATGCCCTGCTGCAACGCTCGCACATGCAGTTCCTGGGTGTTGACCCGTCCCGGCAGGCTCACCCACAAAATGAACCCGCCGGTCGGCCGGGTCATTTGCGTGCCCTCGGGGAAATACTGCTGCACCGCCAGCTGGAAAGCGCTGAGGTTCTTGCGGTACTCCTGGCGGATGTAACGCAAATGGCGGTCGTAACCACCGTTTTCCAGATAGGCGGCAATGCCCATCTGCGTGACGCTGCAGGCTGAATGGGTACTGAAGGTCTGCAGGCGCTGGATCTCCTGCTGATACTTGCCGGCAATCATCCAGCCGATCCGCACCCCCGGCGACAGGGTCTTGGAGAAACTGGAGCAATAGATCACCCGATCCAGGCGGTCATAGGCCTTGAGCGACTTGGTGCGGCCCTGTTCAAACATAAGCTCGCCGTAGATATCGTCCTCGACTATCTGGATATCGAAGTCCGACGCCAGGCGCAGCAGCTGCTTCTGCCGCTCCTCGGGCATGGTGCCGCCTAACGGATTACTCAGACGAGTGGTCAACACCAGCGCCTTGATCGACCACTGGTTGGCCGCCAATTGCAACGCTTCGAGGCTCATGCCGGTGGACGGGTCGCTGGGAATTTCAATGACCTTGAGACCCAGCAGATCGGCCAGCTGCAGCAAACCGTAGTAGGTCGGCGACTCGGCCGCAATCAGGTCACCGGGCCGGGTCAGTACTCGCAGCGACATCTGCAAGGCGTCGACACAGCCGTGGGTGATCACCACTTCCGAGGGGTCGACCACCACGCCGGCATCGCGCATGCGGATCGCCACCTGTCGGCGCAAGGGTTCGAAACCGGGGCTGAACATGTAGCTGAAAGCCCGCGGGCTATGGAACCGGGTGACTTTTGCCAATTGCTGGTGCAGCGCCCGCACCGGCAAATAGTCGACGCTGGGCACCGCGGCGCCCAGGGGGAAAACACCTTCGCGACGGGATTCGACCAATACCTGCTGGATGATGCTGCTGCGGGTGACCAGGCCTGGTCGTTCGACCCGGGCGATGTCCGGGGTCGGCGCAGTCAGCGCCGGGGTCTGGTGCACGTAGTAACCGGATTGCGGCCGCGCACGGATCAGACCCTGATCCTCTAGATTGGCATACGCCTGCAGCACCGTGGCATGGCTGACGTTGAGCTGCGAACTCATCTTGCGCACCGAAGGCACGCGCTCTCCCGGTTGATAGACACCACGGCGGATGTCTTCGGCCAGTTGCTGAGCAATACGTTGGTAGAGCAAGAGATTAGTCATGACGCAGCACTCGATTTCACGGGCATTTTATTCTTGTGTGAAACAATACCGGAACAGTTTAGAAGTGTACGGGGACAGTTGCCACAATAGTCGAC
>Ga0075432_10000022_pt1 | contig 28306 bp, 19 predicted proteins | sample RhiMethybrSRZTD1_FD_72781 | JGI IMG/M metagenome (GOLD analysis project Ga0075432, IMG submission 72781) | Populus rhizosphere microbial communities from Tennessee, USA - Rhizosphere MetaG P. TD hybrid SRZTD1 | ecosystem: Host-associated > Plants > Roots > Rhizosphere > Soil | place: USA... | reverse complement strand
CCTGGCCTACGTCGCGGGCCAGCCACGCCCCAAACTCAGCGGTTCGCTGTTATCCAATCAATTGTTGTTTGCCGACCTGGCCCCGTTGATCGGCGCTGACTCCAACGCCAAGCAGAAAGCCCGCGGCGGCGAAAGCAAGCAGCCACCGGACAAGGTATTGCCGGTCGAGGAGTTCAAGACGGATCGCTGGCGCGACATGGACGCGGATGTGGAATTTACCGGCAAGCGCATCGTCCATAGCGAAAAGTTGCCGTTCAACGATCTTTACACGCATCTGGTGCTTACCGATGGCGTACTCAGTCTCGAGCCGCTGCGATTCGGCGTAGCCGGTGGCAAGCTGGATGCGCAGATTCGCCTGAACGGGCACACGGAACCCTTGGAAGGCCGGGCAAAACTGACGGCCCGGGGCTTCAAGCTCAAGCAGTTGTTCCCGACCTTCGAACCGATGAAAACCAGCTTCGGCGAGCTCAATGGCGATGCCGACATTACCGGGCGCGGCAACTCGGTGGCCAAGCTGCTGGGCGGTGCCAACGGCAATCTGAAAATGCTCATCAACGACGGTGCCATCAGCCGCGAGTTGATGGAACTGGCCGGGTTGAACGTCGGCAACTACGTAGTCGGCAAGATCTTTGGCGACAAGGAAGTGAAGATCAACTGTGCCGCTGCCGATTTCGACATCAAGAGCGGTCTGGCCACTACGCGGTTGTTCGTCTTCGATACCGAGAACGCGATCATCTATATCGATGGCACGGCGAACATGGCGACTGAGCAGTTGGACCTGACCATCACGCCGGAATCCAAAGGCTGGCGGCTGATCTCGCTGCGATCGCCGCTGTATGTGCGCGGCAAGTTCATCAAGCCCGACGCCGGTGTTAAAGCTGTTCCCTTGATGTTGCGTGGGGCCGGGATGGTTGCACTGGGTGTGATCGCCGCACCGGCGGCAGGGCTGTTGGCGCTGGTGGCGCCGAGCGGCGGAGAACCCAATCAGTGTGCGCCGTTGCTGGAGCAGATGAAGGCGGGGAAGGCGCCGAAGACCGTTAAAAACTAAAAGAAATGAAGATTACTCTCCCATATAAATCAGTTCCCTGTGTGGCTGTATTGATATAGCGGGTGGTCAAGCAAACAATGCTTCGTGGCTTGGAGTTCAGGGTAATAATGTGTCACGTATGGGATTTGGTAAGTAAGGCTTAGACTGATAAGTTGTCATTGTCAGCCAGTTGGCTGTCATAAATTCTCCACATGGATTTGGATTTTATATGACTATTTTAGTTCCGAGCATCGAAGAGAGTCGTGTGTTTTTCGCCAGTGCGCAACTTGAGCCATTGGTTGCCAAGGCAAAAGTCATCAGGTCCTTTGCCGATTTGAATAATCAGGCGGTGGCTAAATCGGATCTTCTGTTGGGTGAGAATGTTCCGACGGCGATCGGATTTACAGATAATCTCGACGAAGACAAAAAACAGGCAGCGGCGGACAGTATTCATTTTGCCGAGCGTTATGCAGATACCTATTCGGATAAAATCAAGGCGGCCATTGAGTGGCACTTAAAATACGCTGAAGCATTGAAGCATTGTGGTTGGACGCTGACAAATAACAAATACAAAGAGGATGTGAGTAAGCAAGCGCAAGTCACAATGGATTCCATCGTTCTTGATATTGTTAAGGCGACTGCGGGCAGGAATGGTCCAGCACTTGTCCAAATGTTGAACAGCGGCTTTAACAGAATTCAGTCAGATGAGCAACTTGTAACTGTATTTGACAAGAATAGCAAAAAGGGTAAAGACGCAGATTTCAGGATCATACCGTGCCTACAAACTCCTGGGGGTACAGCAATTGCCACTTTTGTATCGGTGGATTGTGAACTGTCGACGTCACAAGGAGGGGCTTGGTTTTGGAAGTGGAAGTTTTCCAATTTGAGAATGAAGCGAGTGGCGTCTGTGATGGAACTGAATATGGGACAGCATGATCGTCGGCGCAGTCAAATCATGGAACTTCTTGATCAAAATTCGGACGATTTTTTCAAGGGCGTCAAACTGAAGTGATTCATTCGTCATCGGGATGCTTGCTGGGCTTCTCGACGCGGGGGTGCAGCAAGGAGAGTAGTATGGTCAAGGATGATGTTTTATTAGTTGCTGGTAATTTTACCTCTGTTTCAATCGATGTTTTTGAAGTATTGAAAAAAGATGTGGTTGATTCTATCTTGTTCTCTCAATTATATGCGAGTTCAAAGGTTGTAAAGTTCTCCGATTCGCGAAAGTGGTATGAAAGTTATACTGAAGCGTTGTCGAAATCGAAGTGGAAGACTGGAGGTCATAAATTTAGTCGTGTCGAACTGGGTGAGGGGGTGTCCGTTGTTTTGAATTCCCTTATTCATAAGAGATTGGCCTCGGTTGCGGGTTTTCCTCAGGTGGAACAATTTGAACGTCTTATGAATAGCATTCAAAGTGATGTTGCCGCGGAGGCGATCGCTTCAACAACTGAAGAGCATGCGATGGTGTGCAAGGTTGAGGGAAAAGCTTCAGCGGTTTCGAACGTCGTTCTCAATGTGAATTTGGTAGGGCAGGGACCGGTTATATATTCGGTGTTTGTCTGCTTTAACACTGAGCAAAAGGTCGAAAGTAATTTTTTTCATCAGGAATTTATAAGTGAGCTTGTTGTGGGTGAGATTGATATTGGGATCTCGCAATTTGTACTCGATAAGTATGCCTATGAAAAAAGTCGAATGCGGGAGAAAATTCTTTGCAGTCTTCCCGATGACACGGCTTCATTAGTGCTTGATATCACCGCTAATAGCGTTGTCCAAGTGCGATAATTCCTTCGTGCCTGTGATCGCAGCTTGAGGCTGCGATCCAGGCATTAGCCCCGATGATTTTGCTTCCTCTTGCAACCATGTAAAAAACGCCCGAACCGGAGGATGTCGCTCACGCCCCGGTACGCACAGTGCGCTGTAACCGGCGCCATCGACCTGGAGTTCGCCCCGATACGCCATTAATAATCCACTGGCCACGCTTTCTGAAACCAAGATATTGCTGGCCAGCACCAAACCCTGTCCGGCAATGGCCGCTTGCAGGGCGTAATGCTCTTCATCGTATTCGCGCACGGTGGGCTGACCCTCTAGCCAAGCCTCACCAGACTGTGCACACCAGGCTTCCCAGCCATGGGCGTAAAGCTTGGAATTGTGCCAGTGCACACTAATCAAGGTAGGCCTGTGACGGGCAGCCAAGGCCACTTGTTCCGGCGAGCCGTAAACGCCGAAAGACTCGTCGAACAGGCATAGGCCATACAGGTTCGGATAATCATCGAGGCTGTAGCGCACCACCAGGTCGACACTGGCGTCCTGATGCAAGTCGATGACCTCGCAATGGGTGTCCAGGCGGACACTGATGTTTGGGTGTCGAGCATAGAAACGACCCAGGCGCGGCACCAGCCAGAGGGCGGCGAAGGCGGCGGTGGTGGAGATTGTCAGGTTCGTGCGGCTGCGGTGCGGGCGCAGGGTGTCGACGCTCTGTGCCACTTCCAGCAAGGCACCGTGCAGGCTATGGAACAGCCGTTCGCCACCCTCGGTCAGGCGCACCTGGCGCGGCAAGCGTTCGAACAGGGCCACACCCAGCCAGCTCTCGAGGGAGCGGATCTGGTGTGACACCGCAGTCGGGGTCACTGAAAGTTCTTCGGCGGCGGCCTTGAAACTCAGCAGGCGCGAGGCGGATTCGAAAGCGCGCAGGGCGGTCAATGGCAAGGAGGCAAACATGACATCTCCATGGATGAAATGAATTCATCCTGACTGATTTTTGTTCAGTTGTAGCAGGGCGGCTATGAGCTCCAAGCTGCAAGCCACCAGCCGTTTGAGTTTAGTCCCAAGGAGATTCAGATGAACACAGTTCTTGCGATTCATGCCAGTCCACGGGGTGATCGGTCGCACTCCCGACGTTTGGCGGAAGTGTTTCTGTCGGCCTGGCAGGCCCGTCACCCGCAATCGAAACTGACTCGCCGCGAAGTCGGCCGGGCGTTGATCCCGCCGGTCAACGAAGCCTTCGTGGCCGCCGCGTTTTACCCCGAACCCGATGCGCGTCCGCTGTCGATGCAGGCAGATCTGGCGTTCAGCGATACGTTGGTGGGCGAGTTGCTCGGCCATGACGTATTGGTGATTTCCACACCGATGCACAACTTCAGCGTGCCAAGCGGCTTGAAAGCCTGGATCGACCAGATCGTGCGGCTTGGGCTGACCTTCAATCACACCCTGGATAACGGTATCGCGCAGTACGAGCCGCTGGTGCAGGGCAAAAAGGCCTTGATCGTCACCAGTCGCGGCGGCTTCGGCTTCGGCCCGGGCGGTGAGTTGGAGGCGTTGAACCATGCCGATACGCTGCTACGCACGGCGCTGGGATTCATCGGCATCACCGATGTCACCGTGGTCGCCGCTGAAGGCGAAGAGTCCGAGGCGCGCACATTCGAAGTCTCGGCCGCCGAAGCAGAGCAGCGCTTGCTGGCACTGGCCAGGGAGTTCTAGATGGCCTGGCTGTTTTTGCTGATCGCCGCCGGGTTCGAAGTCACCTTCGCCATGGGCATGAAGTACGCCGAGGGCTTTACCCGGCTCTGGCCCTCGCTGATGACCATCGTGGCCGCGGTGGGCGGGATTTACTTCCTGACCCTGGCCATGCGTGAGTTGCCGGTGAGCATCGCCTACCCGATCTGGACCGCCATCGGTTCCCTGGGCACGGTGTTCCTCGGCTTTGCCTTGCTCGGTGAGAGCCTGACCGCGGTCAAGCTGTTGTCGGTCGGGCTGATCGTGGCGGGTGTGGTGGGGCTGAAGTAGGGTGGATGGCCTAGACTGGTCGTCGATTTGTCATGTTCGCTGGCGAAGCTTGGCGGATGTCTTGCATCCGCCAGCCGTCACCCACCGATCACAAGGATGTTTCGCCCATGTCGCAAGGTTCGGCAACGCGTTACCCGCTAGTGCTGGTCCCGGGAATGCTCGGGTTTATCCGTTTGGTGCTCTATCCGTACTGGTACGGGATCGCCGAGGCATTGCGCCGTGGTGGTGCGGTGGTGTTTGCAGTGCAGGTCTCGCCGCTCAACTCCAGTGAAGTGCGCGGCGAGCAACTGCTGGCGCGGATCGAAGAGATCCTGCGCGAGAGCGGCGCCGATAAGGTCAACCTGATCGGCCACAGCCAGGGTTCGCTGACTGCTCGCTATGCGGCGGCCAAACGCCCGGATCTGGTCGCTTCGGTGACTTCGGTGGCGGGGCCTAATCATGGTTCGGAACTCGCCGATTATCTGCACCGGCACTATCCGCATGACAGTGCGATGGGCCGGCTGGTGACCTTTTTGTTACGGTGCATCGCGGCGCTGATGAGCCTGCTGGAGACCGGCTATCGCGGACCGAAGTTGCCGGTCGACATCCATGCCTCCCATCACTCACTCACCACCGCAGGCGTGACCCTGTTCAATCAGCGTTATCCACAGGGGCTGCCGGAAACCTGGGGCGGGCAAGGGCCGGAACAGGTTAACGGCGTGCGTTATTACTCCTGGTCCGGGACCTTGCAGCCGGGCAAGACCGATCGCGGGCGCAACCTGTTCGATGGCACCAATCGCAGTTGCCGATTGTTTGCCAAAACCTTCGTTCGCGAGGCCGGGCATTGCGACGGCATGGTGGGGCGGTACAGTTCGCACCTCGGGACAGTGATTGGCGATGAGTATCCGCTGGACCATTTCGACATCGTCAATCAGTCGTTGGGGCTGGTGGGGAAAGGGGCGGAGCCGATCCGCTTGTTTGTCGAGCATGCGGCTCGGCTCAAGGCTGCAGGCCTTTAGGATTTTTGCTCAGGTAACGCTGACCTTGCGCCCAACACGGTGGTCCAGCGCTCGGAAAGAATCACCCCGCCCAACGTCAACAGGCCGCCCACCAGGTGGTACATCGCCAACTGCTCGTGCAGCACCACCGCCGCAATCAGCGCGGTGATCAACGGCAGCAGATTGAAGAACAGCGTGGTCCGGCTCGGCCCCAGACGCACCACGGCCTGCATCCACGCCAGCGGTGCGACCATCGAGGCCAGCAGGCAGGCGTAAAGCACCAACGGAATATTCTGCACAGTCAGCCCGGTTTTCGCTGAGGCGAGAAACAACGGGAACAACACCACCACCGCTACCAGCACCTGCAGGTACAACAACACCAATGGCGGCAAGCGCAGTTGCCATTTTTTCAGCAAGGTGCTGTAGATCGCATAGGCCAGGGTGGCGATCAACATCATCGCGTCACCCAGGTTCACCCCGTGCTCCAGCAGCGCGCCCAGGCTGCCGGACGAGACGACTACCAATACCCCGGCAAACGACAGCACCGCACCGGCCAGGGCGCCGATGGTCAGGCGTTGGCCGAGGCTGATGATCGCCATGGCCAGCGACATCAATGGCATCAAGGACAGGATGATGCCCATGTTGGTGGCAGAGGTCAGGCTCGCGGCGAAGTACGCCAGGCTCTGGTAAACCGCCATGCCGAGTACGCCGAGGACGAAGATCTTACCCAGGTTCGGGCGAATCGACGGCCAGTGGGCCTTCACCGGTTTGAGCATGAAGGGCGTGAATAACAAGCCGGCCAGCAGCCAGCGGTAAAAACCGATCTCGGCGGGGTAGATCGCCCCGGCCGACATTTTGGTGATCACGGTGTTGCCGGCCCAGATGAAAATGGCCAGCAGGGGATAAGCGTATTGCATGGGAAAAACCAGAACGTTGATAAGGGGTAATTATCCCTTGTCTGGTTACAGGCCTATACTTCGATCCAGACAACCGACCGCCGATTCCGGACAGCATGACCAGTAAACACATCGACCTGTTGGATTTCAGCGAACTACCCGCCCCGGTGTACTTCCGCTACGCCGATTTCGATGCGCATCGCTTTGCCTCGGCGCATCGGCACCCGTGGGGCACGCTGGAGTATTCGGCCCATGGCGTATTGCACATGGAAATCGGTGGCAGCCGTTTCATGTCGCCACCGCAATACGCGGTATGGGTGCCCCCCGAGACCGAGCACAGCTTCTACAGCAACCAGCCGATCAATTATCGCGCGGTCTGCCTGGCGCCCACGCTTTGCCGTGAACTGCCACACGAGGCCTGCACGCTGGCCATCAACGACATCCTCAAGGCGATCCTCAAGGACTTTGCCGCCCGGGACGTGAAGATCCCCGAACAGGCGGCGGACCAGCGCCTGGCCCAGGTATTGGTGGATCAACTGCAGCAAGCGCCAGTGCATGAGTGTTACCTGCCCTATGCCAGCAGTCACCGACTGCTTGAAATCCTTGAGGCCCTGCAGGCCGAGCCCGGGGATAACCGGCCGCTGGCAGACTGGGCCGCGCAGATTCATGTCAGCGAACGCACCCTGGCGCGGCAGTTTGTCCGTGAGTTGGGCATGAGTTTCGGTGAATGGCGCCAACGCCTGCGCTTCCTGACGGCGATCGAGGCGCTGGACAGCCATCGCAGCATTCAGGACGTCGCCTTTGACATGGGTTACAGCACCGGCTCGGCGTTCATTGCCATGTTCCAGCGCCAGGCCGGGTGTACGCCTGAGCAGTATCGGCGCAGCCACCTGGAGACAAGATGAAGGTGTATCAAGTGTTGTCTACACTCCAGATCAAGGCCGTTCCCCTCGATGCGGTAACAATGAGAGAACTCCATGAAAATGTTGCGTGCCACTTTGCTGATGATGGGTTTACTCCTGTGTTCCCAAGGCTTTGCCACCACTGACCAACAGAACAAGATGACCACCTGCAACGCCGATGCCACGGCCAAAGGCCTCAAGGGCGATGAGCGCAAACTCTTTATGAGCAATTGCCTCAAGGCGGCACCGCCGGCCACTGAAGCCGTACCGGCCTTGACGCCGCAGCAGGAGAAAATGAAAACATGCAATGCCGACGCCACGACCAAAGACCTCAAGGGCGATGAGCGCAAGGCGTTCATGAGTGATTGCCTGAAGAAAAAATAAGCATTGGGCCGGGCTGTTAATTCATCTTCGCGAGCAGCGCAAAAAAACGATCGCCCTCCGACCAGGGTCGAGCCACACATTCCCTAGTGCTGCCATCGGATCGCTGGCAGACTGCCAATCCTTTTACGCCGTTCGTTTTGAGGCTGTATGCCAACGTTTTCTCAACGTCATGTGTTGCTGGTCATAAGCTGGGTCATCATTTTTGGCGGACTGCTGCTGGTGATCCCGCTACGGTTGTTGCCCAGCCTGCTGGCCGGGTTGCTGGTTTTCGAACTGGTCAACATGCTTACCCCGCAATTGCAGCGGCTGATCGAAGGCCGGCGTGCGCGGTGGTTGGCGGTGGCGTTGTTGGGCACTTTGGTGGTCAGCGCGTTGACGCTGATCTTTGCCGGTGCCATCAGCTTTCTGCTGCATGAAGCGGAAAACCCCGGTGCGTCGCTCGACAAGTTCATGGGGGTGGTCGATCGTGCGCGCGGGCAATTGCCGCCGTTCATCGATGCCTATCTGCCCGCCAGTGCCGCCGAGTTCCGCGTGGCGATCGGCGAGTGGATGAGCAAGCACCTCAGCGACTTGCAACTGGTGGGCAAGGATGCGGCGCACATGTTTGTGACGCTGCTGATCGGCATGGTGCTGGGGGCGATCATTGCCCTGCAACGCATACCGGACCTGACCAAACGCAAACCGCTGGCGGCAGCGCTGTTCGACCGTCTGCATTTGCTGGTGCAGGCGTTTCGCAACATCGTGTTCGCCCAGATCAAGATTTCCCTGCTCAACACCTTCTTTACCGGGATATTCCTGGCGGTGGTGCTGCCAATGTTCGGCATCAAGCTGCCCCTGACCAAGACCTTGATCGTGCTGACCTTCCTGCTCGGCCTGTTGCCGGTGATTGGCAACCTGATTTCGAACACCCTGATCACGATCGTCGGTCTGTCGCTGTCGATCTGGGTGGCGCTGGCCGCATTGGGCTACCTGATTGTCATCCACAAGCTCGAGTACTTTCTCAACGCGCGGATCGTCGGTGGGCAGATCAGTGCCAAGTCGTGGGAGTTGCTCTTGGCGATGCTGGTGTTCGAGGCCGCGTTCGGCCTGCCGGGGGTGGTGGCAGGGCCGATTTATTACGCGTACCTGAAGAGCGAGTTGAAGCAGGTGGGGATGGTTTGATCCGAAAGATGTATTGCCTGAGCTGGCCTCTTCGCGAGCAAGCCCGCTCCCACATTTCAACCGTATTCCGTCTGGAGGAACTCGGTCGAATGTGGGAGCGGGCTTGCTAGCGAAGGGCGTACCAAAGATTTCGGATCAGCCCATCGAACCGTAACGCTTCGCCGCTTCAATCGCCAACCCGCTGCCGATGCTGCCAAAGATATTCCCTTCCACATGCCGCGCATTCGGCAACATCGCCGAAACGCTGTTGCGCAGAGCCGGAATGCCACTCGAGCCACCGGTGAAAAACACCGTGTCCACCTGATCGACCCGCACATCGGCCTGGGTCAGCAGTTGGGTAACGCTATTGCGTACGCGCTCGAGCAGGTTGTCGATGGCCGATTCGAACAGGGCACGGCTCAGCTCAACGCTCAAGCCGGCTTCGATGCGATCCAGCGGAACATGGCGGTGGTCGGCGTGGGTCAGCTGAATCTTGGTCTCTTCGACTTCCATGGCCAGCCAGTGCCCGGCGCGCTGTTCGATCAGCTTGAACAGGCGGTCGATGCCACCGGTGTCTTCGATGTCGTAGCGCATGCTGCCCAGGGCCAGTTGGGACTTCTGCGAATACACCGAGTTGATGGTGTGCCAGGTCGCCAGGTTCATGTGATGACTCGTCGGCATGTAGGCACCGCTCTTCATCCGGCTGCCGTAGCCGAACAGCGGCATCAGGCCCTGCAGGCTCAGTTGCTTGTCGAAATCGGTCCCGCCGATGTGCACGCCGCCGGTGGCAAGGATGTCATCCTGGCGGTTGTCGAGCCCCCGACGCTGTGGCGACAGGCGCACCAGCGAAAAGTCGGAAGTACCACCACCGATGTCGACGATCAGTACCAGCTCTTCCTTCTCGATGGTCGACTCGTAGTCGAACGCGGCGGCAATCGGTTCGTACTGGAAGGAGACTTCCTTGAAACCGATCTTGCGCGCGACGTCCACCAGGGTGTCTTCGGCCTCTTTGTCGGCCATCGGATCATCGTCGACAAAGAACACCGGGCGGCCCAGCACCACTTCTTCGAATTCCCGACCGGCGGCGGCTTCGGCACGGCTCTTGAGCTGGCCGATGAACAGGCCGAGCAGGTCCTTGAATGGCATGGCCGTGCCAAGCACGCTGGTGTCGTGCTTGATCAGCTTGGAGCCCAGCAGGCTCTTGAGCGAGCGCATCAACCGGCCTTCATACCCTTCCAGGTACTCGTGCAGCGCCAGCCGGCCGTACACCGGGCGGCGTTCTTCGATGTTGAAGAAGACCACCGAAGGCAGGGTGATCTTGTCGTCCTCCAGCGCGATCAGCGTTTCCATGCCGGGGCGCAGCCAACCGACGGTGGAGTTTGACGTGCCAAAGTCGATGCCCACGGCACGGGCTGGAGATGCGTTGTTCATGTCTTGGGGGTTCCGGTTAAAAAACGGCCGCGCAGTGTATGTCAGTGCGCGACAGATTCGAAGGCCGACTATCTGCTAATTCTCGCAAACCCACGTCTTGAAAGATGGCTCAAGACCCCCAAACTACCCTGCATCAAGCTGGTAGCCGCGGAGCAACCGAAAGTCGCACCGCCCGCTGCCGATAAACTTCTTACGCGCCGCCCGGTCACAACCTTGAGATCGGTCTAACCTTGTTCTGCTGACAAGTGCATGATGAGGCAACTGGCGCGATTTCGATAACGGATGGTGATTCCCGCGATGGACTTCAAAGACTATTACAAGATTCTCGGTGTGGAGCCGACCGCAGACGACAAGGCGATCAAGGCTGCCTATCGCAAGCTGGCGCGCAAATACCACCCCGATGTCAGCAAGGAAAAGGACGCCGAAGCCAAGTTCAAGGACGCCTCTGAAGCCTATGAGGCGCTGAAAAGCGCTGACAAACGCGCCGAATACGACGAATTGCGCCGCTATGGCCAGCATGGCCAACCCTTCCAGGGACCACCGGGCTGGCAGAGCCGCGGCGGTTTTGGCGGCGGTGGCCAGGACACCGGTGACTTTTCCGATTTCTTCAGCTCGATCTTTGGTAATCGTGGCCCTGGCTTCGGCGGGGCAGAATCACGTCGCAGCACCGGACGTCGAGGGCAGGACGTGGAAATGGAACTGGGTGTATTCCTCGAAGAAACCCTGTCGACCGAGTCGAAGAAGGTCACCTTCCAGGTGCCGCAGTACAACGCTGCCGGCCAGCATGTGAGTAACACCAGCAAAAGCCTGAACGTGAAGATCCCGGCGGGGGTGACCGATGGTGAGCGCATTCGCCTCAAGGGCCAGGGCGCTCCGGGTGTCGGTGGCGGTGCCAATGGCGACCTGTACCTGACCATTCGCTTTGCGCCACACCCGAAATTCGACGTCGAAGGCGAGAACCTGATCATCACCTTGCCCTTGGCACCGTGGGAGCTGGCGCTGGGCACCGAAGTCGCGGTGCCGACCCTGACCGGCAAGATCAACCTCAAGGTCCCGGCGGGCAGCCAGAACGGCCAACGCATGCGCGCCAAGGGCCATGGCCTGATGAACAAGGCCGGCGAACGCGGTTACCTGTTCATCCAGTTCAAGGCCGTAATGCCCAAGGCTGCGGACGATGACGTCAAGGCACTGTGGCAGGAACTGGCAAAGAAAGCCGCTTTCAACCCGCGAGAAAACTTCTGAACCCAGCGACGGAGTAGCCCATCATGAGCAGCCCCCTGATCGTTCAACTGGACATGGCAGAATTCTGTGAGGCGACCGACCTGTCGGACGTCTACGTGATCGAAATCGTCGAGCACGGCATCCTCGAACCTCAGGGCGGGCAGCCCAAGGACTGGCGCTTCACCGATTACGAACTGACCCTGGCCAAACGCGCCGCCAAGTTGCGGCGCGACCTGGAGCTGGAATGGGAAGGGGTGGCGCTGGCGCTGGACCTGCTTGAAGAGGTCCAGCAGCTAAGGGCGGAGAATCGGATGTTGAGGCAGCGGTTGGGGCGGTTGGTGGTGGAATGACAAGATTTGAAGTGCGAGCAACCCAAGGGATTCCGATAGCTGCCCCACGCGCTGTTATTGTTTGTTGCCTTAATTTTTTCTTCTTCGAGCTTGGGTGAACACTTGCAAGTTCACCCGTACCTCACCCATTGAATCTATACTCAAGCCTTGGTGAATGTCATCGGGGGTAAGGGGTAAAGGGCGTGTGGCTGGATTCAAATTGGCATTCCGACCTTGAACATGACTGGGAATATTCCGCCTAGCCGGGTTGGTCGGCTTGTTGGATCTATTTACAGGTGGGCCAGGAGGTGATGCGCTTGCCGAGGCTAGCGTCGAGCTTCTTCCAGCTGAGCTCTGTTGTTGAGACAATTCCCTGAAAGTCTTCATCTCCGCAGGCGCGGCGGTGGCAGACGGTGGAGTCCAGTTTCGTCGCCCAACAGGCAAATGTCCGTTGATGTGTTCACCAGTAATTGGGTCCAGTGGAGCTCCAGCGTTGGGTAGAACCATCTGTTTGGGTATCGAAGGGAGGGGCTCCGTGCGCCTTGTTGCTGCAGGTGAGGTGGAAGGGATGAGCGGATCTAGGCTCGAGGTACTGGATGTTCTAGTTACGGTGTTGCGCGAGAAAAAATTTCTAATCCATTGTTTAAAACCTATATGCCCCGTCGGATCAGAAGCATTCACCGGATCCCCCACGCAATACATATACGCATTCAAGCCGCCTCCGCCAAACGGGCTCCAACTGTCCGGGCTATGAAAGCGCATCAACACCGGGTTGTAAGCGCGATAGCCGTTGCCCAGCAAATACCAGCCAATCTGTGCCTCGCGCATTTGGCCGTTGAACCCCAAGCCCGTCGCAACCTCCTGCCGTGCTGATTGCTGACCGTAGGCGCTATAAGCGATGGAGTTCGCCTTGCCCACCGCGCTTTCGACAAGGACTGAATTTTTATTGTCGGTCGCCAGCAACACGGTGCGTGCCTGAGTGACATGTATGTTGGCAGGTGAGCGCATGACAGGGGGCTTCCTTGTTGAGAGGATCAACTGTGATCGACCTCCCGAGTCTGACGTAGGGGCCCAGCGTTGTGAACTATCAGATCTGATAGTGAACAGGCTCGCTCCCACAAGGGATTGTGCTGGATCGTAATAGTACGAACGCCACCAGACCAATGTGGGAGCGAGCCTGCTCGCGAAGAACCATAACGCGATCTTTCGACGTCAGACGGTCCTGGGCAACACCACCGTAAACAAAGTGCCATCGACCTCGTTGGAACTGACCTCAATCGTTCCGTGGTGCGCTTCCACCACTTCCTTGACGATGAACAATCCCAGGCCAAGACTGGTGGAGGGCTGGCCAAGCTCTTCATCGGCGCTGCGCACCAATGGATCGAAGATGGTGCCGATCGCGTTCGCGGGAATCGGCGTTCCGTAGTTATGGACCGTTATGCGAACCGTGTCGGGCTCGCCGTTGAGCGTGACCCTCACATCGCGTTTGTTCAAACCGTGCTGCAACGCATTGCCGATCAGGTTTTGCAGCAATTGACCCAACCTCCCGGCATCCCACACACCTCGAGTATCGCCCTCTACCCTGACCGTTGGATCGCATTCAGGGTTGCCGGCGCAGGCTTCGGCAATCGCTGCATGTGCGGCATCGGCAAGGTCCATGGGCTTGGGTTCGATCGGCAGGCTCTTGCCCAGGCGACTGCGCACCAGCTCCAGTAAATCGCTGACCATCACCGCCATGTGCCGGGCACTGCGCTTGATGTTGTTCGCGCAAGCCAGCGCATCGCCTTCCAGGGTTGTTTTACGCATCAGCAATTCAGTGGACATGCTCATCGCTTGCAACGGCGCGCGCAGGTCGTGGCCGAGTATCGCCAGGAAGATATCCCGCGAGTGATTCACCTGTTCGGCGTAGGCCGCGGTGGATTCTGCGAGTGCTTCATCAATGGCTTCGTTGAAGCGAATCATGTCCTGGAAATAGGTCAGGTCCGGTGATTCCAGGCTGTCGACCCACAAGCGAATCACACAGGCACGCAGGTGACGGAATTCGCTGGTCATCTGCACCAGATCGAAACCCACGGTATGCCGCAGCTCGCCATGGCTGGCGCCGGCTTCGTCCAGGCTCGGGGTTTTCTCGGGGCCTTCACCCTTGGCCTTGGCCAGCTGTTCGCTGGCGGTTTGCGCGGTGGCCATGTCGCGCGCGGCGGCCAGCAGAATCGCCTTGGCATGGTCGCGCAAGGCTGCACGGTCCATGTTTTCGGCCGCCGGCATGATCGTTCTAGCGAACTGTTCCCATTCATCAACGATACGGTCCACGTGTTGCCTGATGAAGTCGGGGAGGCGCATGACCGGTTTCCTGCTTGGAATGTAGGGGGATCTTAGCCTCTTTAGCGCCGGGCAAAAACTACCGCTGGGGGGCGGATCATGCCTGGGGTCGTCCAGGTGGTATTTATCTATATTTCCGGTTCTTAAAATCAATCTTGTCCTGTGTCTTTTCGGGGTTGTTTCAGCAGGATTTTAATCTTTTGTTTTAGTGGCTGTTGAATAAGCTGGAGTACTACTCATCGCATAGGGATTTGCGAAAATGACTGTACTGCAAGAAGACTCCACGTCGGAAAATTCGCCGGAAGTCGTGCGTTTATACGATAACGTTCATTCGGATTATTTTACCGAGAAAGTTCCAGTCCTGATAAAGACTGCCCCGGTCTCAAGGCTGGCATCCATAACGCAACTCACTACCGGTTTACCCGATTGGTACATCAAGGCGCCGGATATTGCTCGTCAATACTTGCAACAACTGATACAGGAGCGCTGTCGTTTACAGGATGCTGTCTCTGACGCGGTCGGTAATCTGCAAACCGACATCCGTGAGTTTGCCAAGCCGTTGCTGGTTGAAGCCATCAGCGACGAGTTGAACTTCGAACTGGATGTCAGCACGGCGTCATTACGCCTCTATGTCCCCGCCCCGCTTGGCTTTGGCATCGATACCCAAGCCAGCCGGCTCAGGCAATCGTCATTGCTGGACGCTGCCTTGCATAACTTCGAGTTGTCTGAAACCCTTGAAGGCGCCTTTCGCGAAGGCTCAGGCATCTTCATCAGAGACGCTGAGGGGGAACTCCAGCGTCACGAATGCAGCATCGAAAAGTTCACAACCTTGTGTCGCAAACTCGATATCGGGACGCAGTATCAACGACACATCAAGTCTCTGTTGAATCCTGCTGTCAATGCTGGCCGAGAGTTACTTGAGCAGCAGTTCATGGCCCATGAGAAGGCTGCCTTCAGTGAGTCCATGGCTATTGCGATACTAAAAAACGATATAGAGCCCTATACCTTCGGAAAGCTGAAAAGCGTGCGCGATGGCCAGAAAGGCATCCACTACCGCGGCCGGCCATTGCACTGTCACCGCCTCTCGTTGTTAGGCACGAGGCTGACGGGCATCGTGCTGTTCAGTGCGGTAGCCGAGCCCTCGAAAATAAAAAAAGCCATCGACGAACTGGTGCCCGAGCATTTGCAACGCCTGCTGGAGTGGTCTCGTCGCCTGGCGGTTTTGCCAGGGCAGGAATTTGACCAGTTCAAGACTCTCCAGGCCTTTTTTGCCAATGGCCCGACCGCGGTGGCGGAGGAAATGGTTCGCCAAAACGATATCCATGAACAAAGTCGCCTGGACGGCACACTGATCGCCTACATCCCCGGCGACCCGGATCATCCGCTCAAGCAATACGCCTCTTTCACCGATTTCATGAAGGAACTGACGGGCCAGCTGCGTTCTGCGCATTACCAGGAATTCTTCAGCCGGTTCGTGCCTCACAAGGAGAAGGGGCGCTTCTTCGCACGGGTCAAAGAGCGCTTTACGACCTTCACCTGGATTCAGCGCGAACCTCTGGACATGGGCCCGTGGTGGCGCGAGACCGCGGTCGAGAATCCTGATGCGCAACCCATCACCAACTTTATCGAGGGTGATTTCTGGGCGCAATTCTGTCTCTGGCGCAGAGACAAGGCGATTGCCGATGCCCGGCAGATTGCCGTGCCGACTGGCGATGAAGACGCCACCGCTCGCTGGAAGCGCCTGACCAGCTACCTGGACATCGGCTGGAACGTGTTCAACTTCGGCGCCATGCTGGTTCCGGGATTAGGGGAGGCCGTGCTGGCGGTGATGGTGGGCCAAATGATGCTTGAGACCCTGGAGGGCATCGAAGACTGGAACAAGGGCGATAAGGAAGAGGCCTCATCTCATCTCACCGGGGTACTGATCAATTTCGCCCAGTTGGCACTCATGAGCGCCGGGCATGTATTACCAGGCGGCAAGCTTGTGGCAGTCAAGGCGTCACCTTTTATCGACCAACTGAAAAAGGTCGAGCTGCCCGATGGCAAGACGCGCCTGTGGAATCCAGACCTGAGTCCCTACGATCACAAAGTGTCTTTGCCCAAAGACTCGGAACCCAACGAACGGGGACTGCATCGACATAACGACCGGGACATCCTGGCGCTGGACGGCAAGCATCTGGAGGTAAAGGAAGATCCACAGACAGGTCAACCGCGACTCAGGCATCCGAACCGGCCGACGGCCTATCAGCCAAGGGTGGAGCATAACGGCGCCGGTGCCTGGCACACCGAGCTCGACCGCCCGATCGAGTGGAACAAGACCGAACTGATGCGGCGCCTCGGCCCTTCTGTCGATGCATTTTCCGATGAGACGCTGGAACAGATCCGTATCGCCAGCGGTGTCCAGGAAGATGTACTGCGCAAGCTGCAGGTGAAAACAGAGCCGCCACCGGCATTGTTGGCCGACACCCTCAAGCGCTTCAAGGCTGTTGCCGATGTGAACACATTGGTGGATCAGATACGGCTCAATCAGGTTGCGCCACAATGGGCGGAGCACCTGCCACCCTTGTTGACAGAGTTGCCGCAATGGCCCGAGGACAAAGCGATCGAGCTTTTCCGCGGGCCGGAGTTGTGGGGTGATTCCATTGTGCACGGCAACCGGGGCGCTGAGCCTGCACACCGGGTGAAGGTGACCCTTGCTGAACTGACGGCCGGCAAGTTATCTGATCGCGTGCTGGACGCGTTCAGCGAGGAGGAGATCAAGCAGATACTCGGTCGCAACATCGGCGAAGACAGGCAAGTAAGAATCGACGCCTTGCAGGAACGCCTGGCCATTTATGCAGAGGCGCAGAAGAAGCGCCTCTTCGAGTCGTTCTACAAGCACGCACAGGTCGACACCGAGCCTAACGCGGTCTGGCTTCAGGACGCGTTCCCGGAGCTGCCGAGCAGTGTCGCCAGGGAACTGCTGGCGGGCGCCTCGCCAGAGGAGCTGTCGGTGATGGCCGAGCGCAAGCGCGTTCCATTGCGTCTCAAGCAGCAGGCCCGGGCGGCGTTGCTGGAGGTACGGCTGAACCGTGCCTATGAGGGCATTTTTCTCGATGAGCTGCACACCCCGGACACTGAACGACTGCTCCTGCGAACGCTGGAGTCGCTGCCGGGCTGGTCTGAAGATGTGCGTATCGAAGTGCGCAACGGAACAATGACAGGCACGCTTGAGGGCAGTATCGGCTCGGCTGACGCGTCCATCCGCAAGGTGTTGATCAAGAACGAAGATGGCTTGTATGAAGCGCGCGACGAACACGACCATGAGCTTCATGTCCCCGATAATCTTTTCGCCGCTGTCCTGCATGCCTTGCCCGATGCAGAGCGCGACGCGCTGGGTTACCAGATCAATCAATGGGAAACCCTCGGGCAATCCGTTCATCGTTCGCCACTGAGTCACGACAGGTTCAGGACGACCCTGGCGGACAATCCTTTGCGCAAACCGAAGTACGATCCCGAAACCATGAAGCTGCGGGGGGGCATGCAAGGGTTCACCCAGCGCCTTCGTCGAGTCGACGAGCCACTGGCCACGCAAGAGCGGGTCCGCTCGCTTCGCCCCGGCTGGAGCGAGACCGACATTCAAACCTTTCTCGAGCATAGCGACAGCGGGAGCACGCCCCAGGAGCGGGTGAGGGCCCTCGAAGCCGAGTTCAACCAACTCAACAGCAGCTTTCGACGCTGGCTGGATTCGCCGCTCGACTCGTTCAGCCTGAGCGCGGATGGCATTTCACAATGGCAGTCGCGCAACAATGTCTACCGGGCTATCAGAAGCTGCTGGCAACGCAGCGGCCCCCGCGATCTCGATGCCCAGGGCAACCCGAGTGGATGGAGCCTTGATCTGAGCAACATGCCTATGGGGCGGCACCTGGAAACCATGCCCAGGCTGGAGGCAAATTTCGAGCATGTCACCCGGCTGAAGTTGCCCGATACCGGATTGACCGATGCCAACGCCGGGTTTCTCGATCATTTTCCAAGACTGCGCTCCTTGAACATGAACAACAATGGGCTGACCCGACTGCCCACCGCTGTAGGCCGCATGCAATCGCTGACCGAGCTGTACCTGGCCAACAACCGGGTTGTGTTGACTGCAGAGGCCGTGGACAAGCTGCGCGATCTCATCCGTCTCGAATCCATTGACCTGCGCGGCAATCCTCTGGGCCAGGTTCCAGACATCGGTCGCATGCCTGTGCTGCACACGTTGATCCTGGGAGACACCGGCATCAACACCTGGCCCAGGGGCTTGTTTTCCTTGCCCCGGTTTAGGCACTTCTATCTGAGTCTGCAGCGCAATGTCATTGATTTTGTGCCTCAGGTGGTGCCCGGTTCCGTGGAAGCCGAGTTGCTGGCCAGAACGATCCTGAGCCGCGAGCCGCAATGGATATCGGAAGAAAACCTGAATCAGCTCAGAGACTACATCCACTCCGTGGGCCTGGACCCTGATCGACCTTATCCATCCCGTGGCGTGCGCGACAGTCTCGACTGGGAGGAAGGCATGACGCGAGCGCAGTGGGTTGACCGACAGCCAATATGGAATCAGGTGGAGGATGAGATCGGTTCAGTGCCGTTTTTCGATCACATCAGATTGCTCACCAGATCCAGTCACTTCAAAAATGATCGGGCCTTCCGGGTGGATCTGACGGCCAAACTCTGGCGAATGCTGGAGGCCATGGAAAAGAACAGCGCACTGCGCAAGCAGATTTTCAGTATGGCGCGGGAACCGGTCAACTGCGTCGATGCCGGGGCGGCGCTGTTCAATGCCATGGGCCTTGAAGTACTGATTCACGAAGCCTACGAGTTGGCCAACCCGAGCCTGGTCGAAGCCGAACTGGTGTTGCTGGCCAGGGGAAAATCCCGTCTGGATGAGTTGAGCCGGATCGCCCATAGGGAAATTGCCCGGCGACTGGAGAACGGCGAGAGTTTCATGCGGATCGATGGGCAGGGTGAGGCCACTGGCAGCATCGACGAAGTCGAGACTCATCTGGCGTATATGACGGATCTCGCCAGCCGGCTGGATTTGCCGTGGCAGTCGCGGGACTTGCAATTCAGAGCGCTGTCGGGGGTCACCCAGGCGATGATCGATGACGCCTGCACCCGTGTGCTCGCGCTGGAGGAGGGCGATCTGCTGCGCGATTCGATCGTCGAGCAGCCCTTCTGGGAGTCCTACATCCAGGGCTCCAATCGCACTGCGTTCAAGGCCATCAGGCGTCGGCTCGATGCGACGACAGAGTTTTACATGGCGCTGGAGAGACGGGCGACCGAGTCCCTTTCCGTGCAGGAAAAAGCGCAGTTGAAAGAAGAACTCAGGGTGCTCGCCGCGGAGCTTGGCAAGCCGGAAAGCGAGATCGCCCCCGGACGCGTCATGACGACCGATGCGTATGAAATCGAGATGAATCTGCTCAATGCCCAAAAACTGACGTTGCTCAAGACGCTGACCCAACAGGCGATGGATCGGGCAAAACTGCAACGGGTCGAAATCCCCTTTACCCTGAAACCTTGACCGTTATCCCGGCATGAAGACTGACGATCTTCGTGTCGGCCCAATAACTCGTACATAAGGATATGTACCTTGCGAAATCAAAACGAAAGCCCTGAAAAAACGGCAGCGCCGTCACCGACTGCCGAACAACCAAGTGTTCACGCCGAGTTCATTGCCAAGGCCATCCCGGCCTGGCTTGTGAATGCCTCGCCCGCACGACGAGAAGCAGTGAAAAAGGCCCCGGTCGTTCTTCCCGATTGGTACCTGGCAGCCTCCCAGGCGCAGCGTCTGGTCTTGAACGCGCGGTTCGAGGCCAGTATCAAGTCCCAGAGCCTGCTTGATAAAACCATGTTGAATATGCAGGACATCAACGCCTTCGCCGAACCCTTGCTGGTCAGCGCGCTAAAGGACCGGTTCGCGGTGGAACTGGATGTCAACAAGACGTTTGTGCAACTGAAAAAGCCCCTGGAGCTAGGCGTTTTCAAATACGAGGCCGGTACGTTCGAGGTGTTGACACTGCCGCTGCTGCAAGCGGCGATGCACAACTTCGAAGAGGATGAGAGTGGGGCCGGGCACTTTCACTCCTCTTCTGGTTTTGTTTCTGAATTGACGCCGGGCGTACTCGGCAAAGTGACCACCTCCCTGACGGTGGCGCAGTTTTTGACGCTGTGTCGGGAGCTGGATATCGGAGCGAAATACCAGGCTTACCTGAAGGACTTTCTGCAATCGCCAAATCCGGTGGCAGTGGCATTTCTGCGGCAACTGTTTGTGACCAGCCAAAAAGACGCGATGAGGGCTGCTGCCGAGATGGCCTTGCTGAAAAAGGACATCGAACCCAAGGATTACACAATGATCCTGTCGGTCATCGGCGGGGAGATGAACCCCCAAGTGGACGGCAAGCCGGTGTGGTTTCGTGACCTGGGACTGATGAAGAAAAAGATGACCGGCTGTGTGCTTTTTCTGATTGGTGAAAAATACAAATACTCCGATGAAATGATTCTCTACGTGCCCCACGATCCGGAGCATCCGTTGAAGCGCTACAAGGATCGTGAGATGGATGCGGAGCTCAAGCGCCAGTTCACGGCCAGGGATGCTGCACAGTCTCGGGACGACGGCTCGACCGAGTATCAACGATTTTTCAGCCAGTTCGTGGCTTATGCTGATCGCCCCTATTACTTCAGTCAGTTCACCCAGAAGGCTAAAGACGCACTGGCGGATCCGCTGGCCGCGCTGCGATCTCCCTGGCTGAAAGGGTTTGATGCGATCAATCCATTTTCTGTGCTTTACGCGCCCAGGGAACTGCCTCCGGAACAAGTGCCCAGACAGGAGCCGATTGAAGACCCCTACACACGTACCTCGAGTTTTGCCGAGCGAGGGTTGTGGGGCCCCAATGCTGATCTATGGGTGGACCTCTTTGATAAGAGCCGTGACAAGATCATGGCTGATGCCCGTCACTACGCTGTGCCTACCGCGCAAGTGGACGCCAATGTACGGGCACAGAAAATGGCGGTATTGCTGGAGGTCGGCATGCTGCTGTTGAACGGTGTATCCATGTTCGTCCCGGTGCTGGGTGAAGTCATGATGGGTGTCATGGCTGCTCAGCTCATGAGCGAGACGTTTGAAGGGGTGATCGAGTGGAGCGAGGGTGATCATCGCGCCGCCCTGGCGCACCTGGCGGACGTCGCAGAGAACCTTGCACTGATTGCCGCGATGCATGGCGCGAGCAAGGGCGTTGGCAAGCTCACAGCCGTCAAGCCCGAGCCTTTTGTCGAGGGTTTGCAGCCGGTGACATCGGCAACTGGCAAGCCACGTCTGTGGAAGCCTGACCTCGGGCCATACAGAGCCCCCCTCAAGCTGCCGGCGGGTTCAACGCCAAACGAGCTGGGCCTGCATCGTTACAAGGGGCAGGACATCCTGCCGCTGGGCGATGATCATTTTGTCGTCAGGCGGGATCAGGGCGTCGGGCAATTTCGTATCCAGCATCCGAGCCGTACGGATGCCTATGCACCACGACTGGAACATAACGGTGCTGGTGCCTGGACCCACGAAGCCGAAGAACCCTTGAGCTGGGACGGGCCGATCCTGATGCGGCGCCTGGGCTATCGCGCGCAAGCGTTCACCGATGCGCAGCTGGAACAGATACGGGTCACCAGTGGTGTGGAGCCCGATCAACTGCGCCAGCTGCATGTCGAGCAAGGGCGGCCAGCGGCACAGCTGTCCGACACCCTCACACGTTTTCGAATCGACCGGGACATCGAAGTATTCAGGGAGCAGATCGCCAGCGAAAACCCCCAGGTATACGCCAAGGCCGATTTGGCCATGCAGTTCAGGGTCATGCGCAGTCAGGAACTATTGCCCGCTTCACCTGCGATCAAAGTCCTGGACAGTCAGTCACAGCTCATCTGGGAGGACCCGATAGCGCAGCGCGAAGGGGCGCGCAGGTTAACGTTCGTCGTGGGGGACCAGGAGGCAGCGAACGGCACCGTACTGACCTCGCTGCTGGACATGTTGAAGGCGCAGAGGGTCGACATCAAAAACGTTCCAGGGACATCGGATCTGACGCTGGATCAACGGGCCGTTGAGCTGCGCAAGGAAATCGCTCGCGCGGTACAGAATAAAAAACGCTCATTGTTCGAGTCTTTGTACCGCGCGCAGCAGGCGAGCGCGAGCAGCTCCGTGGCGCGGATCAAGGTCTTTTTCCCGCAGTTGCCCACTGTCGTCGTGGAACAGATTGTGGAGGAGGCGACTGAGGAAGATCTGCTGGCCTTGGGCAATTCAGGTCCCCTGCCTCGGCGTATTTATGAACAAGCCGAATGGGCCCGCCAGGATCTGCGTCTGGCCCATGCGTATGAGGGCCTCTACCTCGAGACTTCATCCGGTGTCGACAGCGAGCGCCTGGCGCTGCGCAGTCTTGAAGCGCTGCCGGGCTGGCCGAAGGGCGTGCGCTTCGAACTGCGCGAGTATGGTCCGCAAGGGACGTTACTGGACGTGATCGGTGCACCGCAAATACCGACACGCGCGGTACTGGTGGTTGATGAAAACACCCGGTTCGCCCAATCATCCTCTGCCAACCTGTATTCGTCTGTTTTACAGGCCCTGACGGCAGAGGAGCGGCAGGCATTGGGCTACACGCTGGAGGAGGCCGAGCGATTGAAGCGGGCTGTGCAGCAGGCACCGCTGCCGCGGGAACAGTTCAGGGTGGTTCTTCAGAAGCGTCCATTGTTCAAACCGAGCGTCGAACCGGGCATGAAGTTGCTCGGTGGCGTAGGTCCGTTACTGCCTTCCGGGCAACAAGTGGCCAGCTTTTTCCGAACGCCGCGCGCGCGCGCGCTGAAGCTGTATCCCGATTTCAACGAAGCCGAGGTTGAGGCCTTCCTGCGCTCACTGGGGGACGACGTGCGAGGCGGCCTGACTCGACGTGAAGCCGAATACGCGACACTCAAGCAAGAGCTGAATAGCTGGGTTCAAGCCCGTGTCACGGCACAAAGCAATCCCGCTGTCGAGGGGCGAATCCCGGGTGGGCGAGAGCGTCAGGTCGCCAGCACTATCAAGCGCTGCTGGCGGCGACAGAGCGGAGCGGCGTTGACCATCGACTCCGCTGTAGAGCTGCCGCCCTTGAATGCCCAATTCAGTCATGTCGAGACACTGGCGCTGGCGAGTACAGGTGCAGGCAACCTCAATGCCTTTCTCAAGGGGTTCACCGGGCTCAAGACGCTAAAGCTGGAGCGAATGGCCCTGCTCAAAGACCTCCCCGAGGCGATCGGTGATATGAAAGGCCTGACCCGCCTGAGCCTCAGGGGCAGCCGGGTTCGATTCAATGAACACAATGCGGCAGTGCTCGGAAAATTGAGTGCACTTGAAGAGCTCGATTTGTTGAAAAACCCGTTGGGTCTCCCGCCGGACTTGAGCACGATGCCTCGATTGAGGAAGATCAGCCTCAATGGCACGGGCATCGATCTATGGCCGGAGGGAGCGCAAAGCCTGCCCGACCTGCAGGAGCTGGACCTGCGAAATAACCAGCTCACTGAAGTACCCCGGGCGATGCTCTCCATGGTGGGGGAGCCGCTTGAGGCGAACGCGAGAGTCAATCGTGTCACGCTTCTTGAGGGTAACCCGTTTACGCGTCAAGGCTGGGAGCAGCTCAAGGATTATCGGGAGCAGCTGCAAGCGCTGAGGCCTGACCTGTTGGAGGGCAGTCTTCCCGGTGCATTCAAAGTGCTCGACTCGATGAGCGCCAGAATTCGTCAACTGTACCCTGACTTCAACGAATTCGAGATTGCCGAATTTCTGCAAACCCATGGGAGCGAGGCAAGCTCCGAGCTGGCTCGCCTTGAGAGTGAGTATGAAACCTTGAATCGGCAGTTGTCGGCCTGGTCGTTTTCGGGAGGTGGCGCCCGTCAACGTTACATTCGCGCCGGTCAGGCTCCTGCCGGGCTGTCCGAGCGGGCAGACCGATACACCGCTGCTGACCGGATTCGCCGCTGCTGGAGGCGGCAAGCCCCGCAAAAGAATGCCAACGACGGAACCCCGATCGGTTTTGAACTTGATCTGAGTCGCCAGACACTTGATAGCGTTCCAGATATCGAGGCCGATTTCAGCCATGTGGGTTCGCTCAAACTCAACAACATGGGCTTGAGTGTGTCTCCAGAGGGCTTTCTTGCGCATTTCAGAGGCGTGCGTTGGCTGGATCTGTCGAATAACCGGCTGACCGCGATACCCCCGGCGCTGGATGAAATGCATGGGCTGACGCGCTTGTTTCTCCAGGACAACCGCATTCGGTTGACCCCCGAGACCGCCCAGTTGCTGGCGAGGCGCAGCACGCTCCGGTCGTTGAACCTGTCTCGGAACCCTTTGGGCATGCTGCCGGATTTCAGCGCGATAACGGACATGCGCTCGCTGGCGTTGAACACGATCGGCGTTGATAGCTGGCCAGTCGGCTTGGGTGAGCAGCCGTTGCTGGATGTTATCGATCTGAGAAACAACCAGATCACGACGATTCCGCAATCGGTCATAGCCCCGCCGGACGCGCAACTTGAGGAGGCGGCACGAATCAACAACTTCACTTACATTGGTGGCAATCCATTGTCGGAAGTCAGCCAGCGACAGCTTCGTGACTACTGGACGCGTCTTGAGCGAGAACGACCCGATGTTTCAGCGTTACGGCGACCGGGAGTCTTTGAGTACCAGGCCCGTGTGGCACCCGTGGATCGAGGTAGCGTCGGAGGGCGAAATCCGACAGCCCTGCAGCGCTGGACCACCGGCCTGGCCGCCGAGCGGATTCCGGCCAGACAAGCGCAATGGCAGACGCTGCTCGCGCAGGAGGGTTCCAACGGCTTCTTCCAGGTACTCAACGACCTTACCCCTGCCGCTTCCGGCCTCGCAGACCTTCAGCGGCGCGTGTGGGAGGTCATCGACGCCATTACCGAAGCCAACCCTGAATCCGAAGCCCTTCGTGATCAGATGTTCGAGTGGGCCGGGCGACCAGCCTGCTGTGACCGTGCAGCGTTGTCATTCAGCAATCTGGAAATCATGGCAATGGTGTACCGGGCCCGGACACTGGCCTTGGATGGGGATCAGGCTGCGACGCTCCTGAAATTGTCCCGAGGGCTGTTCCGCCTGGACGAGGTTGAGAAAATCGCCCTGGCGGATATCCAGCAACGCACCACCGCGATCAATGACATGCCGGGTTTGACGGCTGCCGAAAAGCTACGGCGGATCAGTGCTCTGGAAGAGGTCGAGATAAAACTGGCCTACCGTTTCGGCCTCAAGGACCGGCTCGAATTGCCGGGCCAGCCGCAGCAAGTCAGGTTCACAGGCCTTGGCAACGTTACCCCGGTGATGCTGGACAGGGCATACAACCAGGTCGTGGCACTGGACAGTTCACCTGAAGAGTTTCAGTCGCTGGTGGCGAAAGACTTCTGGAAGGACTTTGTGACGAACAAATACCGGGCGCAATTCGAAGCGCAACGCGAGCCCTATCAGGATCGCCTGGCCAATTTGCGAGAAAACCTGCAGGCAGGGGAATTATCAGAAGCGCAGTACAAGACGCAATCCGACGAACTGGACGCTCAACTCCAGATCGAAGAGGCGTCGCTGATCGAGAAATGCACTCGCGAGGAGTTGGCCAAGCACCCGCTCTGATGCCGTCATTAAACGAAGAACAAAGGCCTGGGTCTGCGCAAGCATCCAGGCCTTTTCCTTGCGTTGCTCAGTCGATCAGAACAGGAAGTAACGCTGGGCCATCGGCAACACATCCGCCGGCTCGCACCACAGCAAAATGCCGTCAGCCTTGACCTGATAAGTCTGCGGATCGACCTCGATGTCTGGCAGGTAATCGTTGTGGATCAAATCGGTTTTCTGCACCTTGCGACAACCTTTGACCACGGCGATTTTCTTCTTCAAGCCCAGCGCTTCAGCAAGCCCGGCCTCCTGCGCCGCCTGGCTGATAAAGGTCAGGCTGGTGGCGTGCAGGGATCCGCCATAACTGGCGAACATCGGCCGGTAGTGCACCGGTTGCGGCGTTGGAATCGAGGCGTTGGCATCACCCATCAGGCTGGCCGCGATAGCACCGCCCTTGAGGATCAGCGTGGGTTTGACCCCGAAGAACGCTGGACGCCAGAGCACCAGGTCGGCCCATTTGCCCACTTCGATCGAGCCCACTTCATGGCTGATGCCATGGGTGATCGCCGGGTTGATGGTGTACTTGGCGATGTAGCGTTTGGCGCGGAAGTTGTCGTTGCCTTCGCCGTCCAGGGGCAGCGGGCCGCGCTGCTTTTTCATCTTGTCGGCGGTTTGCCAGGTGCGGGTGATCACCTCACCGACACGGCCCATGGCCTGGCTGTCGGAGCTGATCATCGAGAACGCGCCGAGGTCGTGGAGGATGTCTTCGGCGGCGATGGTTTCGCGGCGAATGCGGCTTTCGGCGAAGGCCACGTCTTCGGCAATGCTCGGGTCCAGGTGGTGACAGACCATCAGCATGTCGAGGTGTTCGTCGATAGTGTTGCGGGTGAACGGCCGGGTCGGGTTGGTAGAGCTCGGCAGCACGTTCGCGAAGCCGCAGGCCTTGATGATGTCCGGGGCATGGCCACCGCCCGCTCCTTCGGTGTGATAGGTGTGGATGGTTCGACCCTTGAAAGCGGCGAGGGTGGTTTCGACGAAGCCCGATTCGTTGAGGGTGTCGGTGTGGATCGCCACCTGCACGTCGTACTGGTCGGCGACACTCAGGCAGTTGTCGATGCTTGCCGGGGTGGTGCCCCAGTCTTCGTGGAGCTTGAGGCCGATGGCGCCGGCCTTGACCTGTTCTATCAGCGGCTCGGGCAGGCTGGCGTTGCCCTTGCCGGTCAGGCCGATGTTCATCGGGAAGGCGTCGGCGGCCTGGAGCATGCGCGCCAGATGCCATGGCCCGGAGGTGCAGGTGGTGGCGTTGGTGCCGGTGGCAGGCCCGGTGCCGCCGCCGATCATGGTGGTGACACCGCTCATCAGTGCTTCTTCGATCTGCTGCGGGCAGATGAAGTGGATGTGCGTGTCGATGCCGCCGGCGGTGAGGATCATGCCTTCGCCGGCGATCACTTCGGTGCTGGCGCCGATGGCGATGTTGACGTCGGGCTGGATGTCCGGGTTGCCGGCTTTGCCGATGGCGGCGATGCGACCGTCCTTAAGGCCGACGTCCGCCTTGACGATGCCCCAGTGGTCGATGATCAGCGCGTTGGTGATCAGGGTATCGACGACTTCAGCGGCCAGTAACTGGCTTTGGCCCTGGCCGTCACGGATAACCTTGCCGCCGCCGAACTTCACTTCTTCGCCGTAGGTGGTGAAGTCTTTTTCCACTTCGACCCATAGCTCGGTGTCGGCCAGGCGGACCTTGTCACCGACGGTGGGGCCGAACATGTCGGCGTAGGCTTGTTTTGAAATTTTCATGCGCTTGCCTTGGGATTCAATGGTTTTCGAGACCGCTCGCGTAGCTCGCTATCGCTGGCAAGCCAGCTCCTACAATTTCCGTTGAAATACGATCCCCTGTAGGAGCTGGCTTGCCAGCGAAGGGGCCGGTACAGGCTGCACATCACTTAAAGGTCGCCCATGATCCGTCCGGCAAAGCCGAACACCCGGCGATGCCCGGCCAGATCGACAAGCTCGACCTCGCGGCTCTGGCCCGGTTCAAAACGCACGGCGGTGCCGGCGGGGATGTTCAGGCGCATGCCGCGACTGCTGGCGCGGTCGAAGGTCAGGGCGTCGTTTGTTTCGAAAAAGTGGTAGTGCGAGCCAACCTGGATCGGCCGGTCGCCGCTGTTGGCCACTTTCAAGCTGACAGTACGGCGGCCGACGTTGAGTTCGATGTCGCCGGGCTGGATCTGGTATTCACCGGGAATCATCAATGGGCTCCCT
>Ga0075432_10000020_pt1 | contig 29212 bp, 24 predicted proteins | sample RhiMethybrSRZTD1_FD_72781 | JGI IMG/M metagenome (GOLD analysis project Ga0075432, IMG submission 72781) | Populus rhizosphere microbial communities from Tennessee, USA - Rhizosphere MetaG P. TD hybrid SRZTD1 | ecosystem: Host-associated > Plants > Roots > Rhizosphere > Soil | place: USA... | reverse complement strand
ACGCTTCTCTCTCAATCGCTTAGGGAGGATACGTAAGGGCGTGGGCGTTGCTGATCAGGTACTTCAAGTAGCTCGATCTCAAGAATATATTGGAGAATCGACGCGATGGGACATTTTTCTTGGCGCACTCCAGGCCATCGATAACTGGGAGCAGATTTCACTACCGGTTCGTGACAATAAACATGACGCACTTTCTCTCAGGCGCTTGAGACAAGGCGGCGAACAGCAAATTATTGAAAATTTCGCCTCCATAGATTTGCGGCGGGAACCTGTGCGGATGATTGACGGAGTCGGCTACCCCTTAAGTAGTGGAGAAATTTCATTCGTTCGGTTCGCTGCGCAGGCGAGCCTTCATGTCGAAAATGGCTCGCTTTTACTTTTGGACGAGCCTGAGACTCATTTGCACCCAAACTTCATAAGCCAGTTCGTTTCTCTGTTGGACAAACTGTTAGTGCAGACTGGCTCCGCCGCGATTATCGCTACACATTCAGCCTATTTCGTTCGTGAGGTATTTCAGGAGCAAGTGTCGGTACTACGGGCAGATCAGGACGGTTTCGTAAGTGTTGAGCGGCCAGCTTTGCGTACATTTGGAGCAGACGTTGGGGCTATTTCTTACTTCGTATTTGGTGAGGATGAGCCATCGCAGCTTGCCGCTGCACTTGAGGCAAGACTTCTAAGACGCTTCAGTACTTGGGAAGCCCTGTATCATCAGTACAAGGATGAGCTTTCACTCGAGGTTTTAGGAGCGCTACGAGAGTCGATGGAGGGGGAGGCTCGTGAATAAGATCCCGCGTCCAAACATTGATGACGGTTCGGTATTGTTGAGACTAGCTAATAACAGAAGGGCGGGAAGCTACCCGCACTTACTGGCATCTTTTGGCGCAATCCAGCAAGCTTATGCCCAATATGAAAATGCTGCTGGTAATGCTTTTGCAGTCGCGGCAGTGGGCATTCCACAATTAACAGAGGCTTATTTAAAGGCTCATTATAAATCGCCGCCTAAAGACCTTGCTCATATTACGGCGCTACGTCTAAGTGGGGAACACTTGATATGCCCCATGTGCGGATCATCCCATCGTGGAACTCTAGATCACCTCCTGCCACAAGATAGTCACGGGGTATTTGCAGTATTTTCTCTTAACCTCGTCCCAGCTTGTAAATGTAATAGTCTGCGGCAGGAACTACTAATAGGGCCGAATCCCGGCGAACGCATACTCCACCCGTACTTCGACGATTGTTTATCTAAGCGACTTGTCAAGGCAAAAATCAGTGATCTGGGGCCCGTACCTAAAATATCGCTGGATTTATGCGTCAACCATAATCATCCAGAGTTCTCAGCGATCGCGTTTCACGTCCGCTCGATTGTGCAACGTACCCCGGTCACAGGGTTCTTGATTCACAGATGGGCAAATTTCTGCCGGCAGCCTAGCTTAATTGTGAGGGCGCTCGAAACCAATCCACCGTCCTACAACGCTCTTAAGCGTATCCTTTTAAAAGAACTGCGATTGCTAGACGACGTCCATGGGGGGCGCAACAACTGGTATTCGATGTTCATAGCCGGTTTACTAGATCGGACGGTACTAACTTGGCTGCATTTGCAATTTCAAATTCCCGGACGAATGGCGGATGCTCCATTGATTTAGTTTAGTGTGTCCATCTGCTAGATTCACGTAAATACCTCTTTGACCTCATTAAGCGGTTCGGCGGCTCGTTTACCCTACGCTAGATACATGCAATGTATGCGGTGTTGAAGTGTATCTGACATGCCAACAGTCATGTCAGTGGTGCTGGGCCGACCAGACTTTAACAGAGTGTTTTGTGTGTTATGCAGGCTTGGGTCAGTATGATCAGCACGACAGAAGACTATGTTATTTCCACGGGCCCGTCGCCTCGAAGGATTAAGCCCGATTTAGACGCTAACATGTTACGGCTGCTACTGCCGTTGCCCGACATCTCGCCAGTTCCGATATGATGTCTTTTAGCAAATCCACAGGACTTGTCGGCAAGGATTGAACGCCTCATGAAAACTTCCAAATACGACCTGCATCTCTTGGGATGGCATAGCTTTCAACAGCTGTGTATCACTGTGTCCTCGACTGTGTTGGGACAGACGGTCGAAGCATTCCTTGAAGGGAACGATGGTGGTCGCGATGGAGCGTTCAAAGGCATCTGGTCGCCGCAGCCCAATGAGATGTATGAGGGAAGATTTGTCATCCAGTGCAAATTCACTTCGCGGCAGGATCACAACCTGAGCCTCTCTGATGTGTCCGGTGAGCTTCAAAAAGTGAGGCAGCTGGTCGCCAAAGGGCAGTGCGACGTATACGTCCTAATGACTAACGCGGACTGGACTGCTAGCAGTGCACTCAAAATCCAGGAGTCGTTCGAGGAGGTCGGCGCGAAGCACGTGCTCCTTCTTGGTTCGACATGGATCTGCGGTCAGATTCAACAACACAGTATCCTACGAATGAACGTACCCAGACTCTATGGTCTAGGCGATTTGAGTCAGATCCTCGATGAGCGAAGGTACAAGCAGACGAAAGCGCTGCTGACCGAGCTTCCTGACCTGTCGAAATTGGTGGTAACGGATACTTATCGCAAAGCACTATTGGCGCTCCAGAAACATGGTTTTGTGCTGTTGGTGGGGGAACCCGCTTCTGGGAAGACCACAATTGCTTCCCTGATGGCTATGTGTGCCATGGACAAGTGGGGAAGCCAGATTCTGAAGCTCGATAGGCCTGAGCACATCAGAGAGCACTGGAATACTGAGGAAGTTTCCCAGTTCATCTGGGTTGATGATGCTTTCGGGGCGATGCAGTACGAAGCCGATCTGGCGTTGGAGTGGAACAGGATCATGCCGGCACTCTCAACGATGATCCGGGCCGGGCATCGTGTGGTGCTGACCAGTCGAGATTACATCTATAACAGCGCTCGGCATGATTTAAAAAGGTCGGCTTTCCCCTTGATGGAGGAAAGCCAGGTTGTCATTGACGTGAAGGAGCTGAGCCCGACGGAGCGGGCGGAAATCCTCTACAACCACATCAAGCTGGGCAATCAGCCGCAGCACATTCGTTCTGCCTTAAAGCGTTTTTTACCAGGGGTGGCGTCGCATAGTCGGTTCGTTCCTGAAACGGCTAGACGTTTAGGTAATACGGAGTTCACCAAAGCTCTCCGTGTGGCGGAGGCGACGATTTATGAGTTTGTTGCCAAGCAGGAGCAGTGGCTCGTCGAAACGATGCAAGGGATGGATGTTCACAGCCAGGCGGCTCTCGCCCTGATCTATATGAGACACGGGGCCGTTGAGAGCCCATTGAGTCTTGAGGGGGACGAGGTGCGAGCCCTTGCTCGATTGGGTAGTTGGGAGGCTGACTGCATCCGCGCCTTTGAGAGTTTGAACGGCAGCTTCGTACAACTTGTCGACACTCCAGAAGGGCGTTTCTGGCGCTACAAGCACCCTACGATCGGCGATGCCTTTGCCCTGATCCTTGCGCAACGGCCGGATCAACTTCGGATCTTCGTCGACGGTACCTCGATTGAGCGGCTAATGGATCTAGTGACGTGCGGTAATATGGGCCTTCAAAAATCAACAATCTTGCCCTCGAGCATGTTTTCAGAGTTGGCGCGAAGAATCCATTTGCACGTCATTGATACTCCTGAAAAGGAGCGTGCAAGGCGAAGGCATCTTTTCTCGTTCCTCTTCAGGAGGGCCAATTTCGCCTTCCTGGTTACGTATTTGAAAATTGATCAAGGACTCGTTCCTGCGCTTGTGCAGGACTTCTCAAGAACGCTCTTCTCAAGCGCTTCTGATCTTGCCCTGCGCATGCTGCGGGAGGGTCTCCTGCCTGGGTTAGCTAAGGATCAAATTTCGATCAAAATCCATCGTGCTGTCTTCGAAGACGATGATCTGGGGTACATCTTCGATGATGACATACATGAGTTTTTCGAGGATCAGGAGAAGGAGGATTTTTTCAGCGATGTGCAAAAGCATGTACTCACCGATCTCGACAGAATTAGGAAACAGCGTACCGATGCCTACGAGTACGATCAGGATCCTGATAACTACATATCCGACTTCATCGAGGAGCTAGATGGCATCCTTATGGCTTACCCTGGATGGTCGGGGGTGGAGGACATCGTGTGGACTCAGAAGCAGCGTATTGATGAGTGGATTGCCGACGTTTCGCTGGAGCAAGGTAGTGAACCGGCGGTTGGTAGAAGCGATCTGTTGCAGGCGGAGGTGCGGCGTTCTGGCCGCGACATTTTTGATGATGTGGATCTCTAGCGTCTGGCCCTGAGAATTTAGGAATAGGATAAATGGCCGAATTTCCCGATCGCGAAACCCACAATGCTTTCGGGATCAATTTCAACCTTGGAGGAGGTCTCTACGCGTATCTGGGCCCACTTGAGGGCTTAGGTGCCAAGCATCATCGGTTGGATGTCTGTCTAGCAGATAGCCACGACAGTTGCGTACGTGGTTCCTGATCTCATATTCACGCCAGTCAGCCATAGCCCGGCCATCAATGTCCTGTGGCTTGTGCTCGATCAACCAAGTCACGGCGCTTATGAACTGCCCATGTGAAAATACCGCGATGTCTTGGGCAGGATGCTTCGCAAGTTTATCCAAGAAAGACTGAGCTCTAGATATAAAGTCTAAAAATGACTCGGCGCCAGCACCATCCCTGAATCCAGGGTCTGACCTAGACCAATATGCTTCGACCCAGACCCTCCGTTGGGCGACCGTTGTGTTGGCGCACTGTGCTGGCTTAAGGTAAGTGAATTCGTGAATGGGCCAAGTCTCAAGCGGGATTGCCGCGAACCGCTCTGCGGTAGCCATAGCGGTTGACTGAGCTCGGGCGAACGGCGAGGTAACGATCAGAGTCGGAGCCTGGGCGAATGTTTCGGCCACCAGATGCGCTTGTTCTACACCCTTTACCGTAAGAGGGATGCTCGCGTGATCCAGACTGGCTTCGCCAGCGTTGGCGGCACTTTCTCCGTGGCGGATTAGTCGGACATGCTTCATTAAACAGATACTCGCACAGCTGCGGCCATTCGCTTCTCCTCGACTCGCTAAGGTACACACAGCCGGTGTCTGGCCCTTGGTCAAGGATACACCGCAGTCATCCGTACGGATTAGATAACGGCTGATTCCGGCAATCATGCGGTGTGCCCCCGTTATAAGTTTTCAGGCAGGCACACTTGGAGGGGAGCAATGCACGTGTAGCAAGATTGCGCGCTGTGAGCTTTACCGTTTTGGAGGTGGCGGTGGAGGCGGAGCTGCAGGCCTCTGGCTAGTTGTCTGCTTGCTAACGCCATCATTCACATGAACTTTGCCGCTAGATTGGTTTGTCATTGAAATCACCGTTTGCTTGGTGGTGGAGGAGCTTTCGGGGGAGTAGCTGGTCGTTGGGCAAAAGGCTTCGGTGTGTTTGCCTGTTCACCGCTTGGCTTGCGTGGCTGAGGCGATATCCCCTTTTCTTCGTACATTTCGACCTCTATTTTTTCGGAGCTTTGGGTGGCGCAGGTGGTGGTGCTTTCGGACGGATGTTTGCCGGTGCCGGCGGGTTAACATTCATCCCCTCATTTCCAATTCCCGGCTCAAGCACGTGTTGCCTAGGTTTATTCTCGTTCTTCAATTCCGGTCTCCTGCTCCAAAAATTCGACTAGATAAACGTCACAGTTGGCAATCAAATAACTCTCGATTCCAGGCGTGTCTACCCACTCGTTGTTTTCGTTCATCCAGCTTGGCTGGGTAATGAGGAAATGGCCGTCTTTAGGGTCAGTTGGCCAAACGGCGGGGTACCCGAATAACCGACGTCCGTCGAGCAGGGTTAACACTACGCTCATGCCTTCTCGCTTGCGAAATGCATAAATCCACTCTGGGTATGACGAGCGGGACGTTAAGGTCAACCACCTGGCAAATCGGTATAGGTAATCGTGGTTCGATGCGAAGGCCAGCAGCAAACCCAGAGATGCCGCCAAGCCTACTCCCCATACACCCTCTACTTGAGCCGACCACTCCCCCAGCTGAAAATAATGTGCGCCAATGTAAATCAATAAAACCTTGATGCCTGACACCAACATCGTTATGAGACCTGTACTGATCAGCGCCTGAACCGTGCGCTCAAACTGCCCGGGCTTTTTAACATCCGCCAGCCAATAGAAAATCATGGTGGTGAGAAAGCCAGGTATAAGCGTCTGTACAAGTGGGATGATTTTTGTAGCGAGGTCTTCCATCACAGGCCTCTATTACCAAAAAATAGGTGGGCATCTCGAATCAGCCTTACGGGCTACCAAGCAGTAACTATCCCGTTACCTCTCTTTATCTCATCCAAGTGGGAGGAGGAGGGAAGTGGCCTGTTCAAGAGAAAAACTGCTGACCAGGGATCTGCGACCACCAGGAGAGCCGAGACGGAGTCTGCTTAGGGCGCCTTCGACATTTGAGGTATCGCATATGTTTGAGGCCCTTAGGTGGCACTGGTAGAAGCATTCCCTTCATCGCGCCGCCTCTGGACTCTTCTGTGTAGAGCACGATATGGCCATGGTTGTCGCGGATCACACCGTCAGAAATGCTTCCGAGATGGCGGCCTGGATAGGAATAGATGGAGCCTTCGTAGATGTAGGCTACTGGACGACCGCAGTAAGCATACAAATGCTCGTTATCATCGGTATACGCTATTGGCGTACGTTCGCGATCATAGAAATCTAGGCTCATCAAAACCCTTCTTTAGGAGCGAGGGAGTGCAGGGCACTGCTGTGCCCTGAGCTCTGTTAAGCGGTCAAATTATTTGGTCGCTTTGGGGCGAATGACGATACGGAACGGCTGACCGTTCGCACGTCGAATCACCTTTCCCGATTTGGTGGTGATGGTCATGCGGTAGATGACCTCGCCTTCCTCGTCGGGTTTTTCGAACATCTCAAGCTGGGACATAAAATGTCTCCTACTGAGGTGGCTCGAACACAAAACTCGCTCCCTTGCGAAAGAAGCCCACAGGGGCTAACATCGCAAAGCTTCTCAACAAAGCGCGAGAGACATCTGGAACCTGTTCAGACGTCTTTTCCCGAAGACCGGTCAAGGTACGAACTTGACCGGTCTTTTTGTTTCTGGCGTTCCGTCATCGCATCCTAACCACCCTTTTGGTATCGCTTCAGGTGCTTAAAATACTGATTAGGCACAACCATATTTGAATCGTATCATCATCATTTTGATTACGTCAAATCCTCGTGTGCTATGATGGGCTATAGGCGATAGGTCGACCACGCGCTGGCATGGTCAGCAAGACGGCAAGACGGCAAGACGGCAAGACGGCAAGACGTTAAGAAATTGGATGGTTAGACGGAGAGCATATGATTGATTTAAGCGAGTACAGCCAGGCGCAACGGGAACGTCTGGTGTACATAGACTTCCGCCTGTATTTCACAGGCTCCGTCTCGCGGATGGATCTCATGGATAGGTTTGGGGTAGGTGGGGCAGCTGCAACTCGGGATTTCGGCCAGTATCGGGAGGTTGCACCTGAGAATACCGAGCTTGACTCAGTGACCAAGCACTATGTGATTCGAGATACCTTTTCGCCTCTGATCGCCCACTCACCAGAGCGAGTTCTCAATGCCCTTTCGCAGGGATTCGGGTATGGCCTCGACTCAGATGAGAAGCCGCTGATCGCGCACGAATCTGTATCGCTTCTTAGTAAGCCGAAGGTGGAAGTTTTAGCACCGATCACGAGGGCGATTCACCTCAAACGGGTTGTTAAGATCAGCTACACCTCTAGCTCAGGCCAGTCTGAGCGGGAAATCGTACCATTCGCTATCGGTTGTGACGGTCTGCGCTGGCACGTCCGGGCGTTTGATCGGAAACGTGAAAAATTCGCGGACTTCGTTCTAACGAGAGTCGGGCACGCCGAGATTCAAATGAGGGAAAGAGCTAGAGACGAAGAAATGCCGAGGCATGATGATCAGTGGAATCGAATGCTCGAGCTTCCTCTTGTCCCTCATCCCGATAAAGACTCCACAGAGATCGTAAAGCGTGACTACGATATGCAGGATGGGGTGCTTAAGTTGCGTGTACGAGCTGCTATGGCAGGGTACGTTTTGCAGCAGTATCACGTGGACTGTTCGGCAGACCACAGCATCGCAGATAAGGCCTACCGTCTATGGCTAAAAGATCCATTGGCTCTTTATGGCGTAGAGAGTTCCATGTTCGCGCCTGGCTATCAAAGTCCTAATTGATCGCTAACCAACGTCTCCGCTACAGAGGTCGAAAGGTCGAACCCCGCTGCGGATTCGTCAGTTCTATCATGAGGAGGTAACAGCGTCCTGCCCTGGCCTTCGGGCTTGCTGAGCTTTCCATGGCGAGAGGAAGGCGACCAAATACATTATGGAAGCTCCGCATGGAAGAGAATCTACGCCGCCTATTGTTGGCATTCGAGGATTGGCTGGTACGCGAGGAGCTTTTGGGCGATGCGTTTTTCCTATCACCGGCGGAATGGCTGAAGCGTGGAGAAAGCTGGCTGAACGACGCCGCGTACGTCTTGGTGTTCGACAGCAGTAGCATCCACTACATGCTAAATTACGGGTGCGATCTCACCGAATTCGACGACATCTTCGAAAGCTTTGGCTTCTACTACGAAATGGGGCATAGCTGGAATCTGGGCATCTACCCGATTGAGGATTACGACTTCACTCCGACCCCGGCAAGATCTACGTACTTGCAGCTCCTTCGTGATCCCCGTTGGAAGCGAAAAGCTGACCTCGTGAAGCAGGTGGCTGAGCACGAGTGCCAGGATTGCGGTACTGCCGGCAGGCTTGAGGCGCACCATTGCTATTACGCCCGTATGAGCAATGGATTTCGACCTTGGGAATACCCAATCAGTTCGCTTCGGGCGTTGTGCCCTGGATGCCACGAGACCCGAGAGAAAGTCGAGATGAGCTTCCGCGCCTGGTCTGCAAAGCTCACTCACCAGCAGCTTGTGCAGCTCCAGAAGGGGGTCGACCATGCGGGGTATTGGATGGGGAGCAACGAGCTTCTTGAGCTACTCAATGAATCCACTCGCAATGAGTGCGAAGAACTAAAAGAACTGCACAAAAGAGTAATGAACAAGCCCAGCACGCAGTAGCGCTGTGATTATCTGGCGCTAGAGACGGTTACCTTCGTACATGATTGCTCAAAGGCTGGATCATTTCGGGACTGGTAAGAGGAATATAGCTCCACTATGGCAACAGTCGTCTGTTACAAGTGCGTCAAAGAGTCGTACCTGGTGCGCCAGATGAAGCGTAAAGGTTTGTCCATGCTGTGTACTCTGTGTGGGGTGAAGCGCAAATGCTTTCCCCTTTCAAGTATCTCCGACATGGTAAAAACGGTCTTGAACGGCTACATATGCGAGGGCGAATACTACCGGCGCTTCAACCCAGGTAACTCGCAGGAGGGAGATGATCCGGAGTACTGGGTAAGTGAGGTTCTACATTGCGACAATGCAGAGCCCATTGTTCAAGCGGTCTGCGATGACCTGGAGGGATATTCTTATAGCCGAGACACCAACTATGTCCGCAAGCCATTTCTCCCCGATTGTATTGGATTGCAGTGGGTCGAGTTTCAGGAAGGCATGCTGCATGGCAATCGCTTCTTTAACGACAGTGCCCGAGAATTCCTGAGTTGGCTGTTCGACGGACTAGACAGCTATTCCAGTTCATCACAGGCAAATGCCGTCGTAAGGTTGCTAGCAGCGGATACGGCACCGCCAATTTTCCGAGCGCGCCCATGTGATTCGTCTGAAGAAATTGACTCCATTACGGCTAATCCTGACCGCAATCTTGGAGCTCCTCCGAAAGAAAAAGCTAAAGATGGACGCATGAACCCAGCAGGAGTGCCTGCATTCTATGGAGCTTTTGAACGCAACACCTGTGTTGCCGAAATCCGGCCACCAGTTGGTAGCCGCGTTATAAGCGGGGAGTTCCGTCTTAGCGGAGCTGTTAGGGTATTGGACTTTGGGAGGTTTGCTGAGGCCGATCTGGGCGCACATCCAAGCTTTTTTGAGCCCAATTACATCCTCAAAGCCGGGCGACGAGACTTTCTTCGCGACCTGCACGAGCAAATCACCGTTCCAGTGCTACCGGGATCCGGAAAAAGCTATCTGATCACTCAGGTCATCGCTGAATACCTTGCGACACAGCATTATCCTCGTTTTGACGGAGTCATTTTCAAGTCAGTTCAAAACCCGGGGGGCCAGAACATCGTGCTGTTCTCGCATGTGGCGTCACGGGAGACCTCTGTCGTTCAACCTACCAATGGTGGATACATGATTCTTGGGGCTAAAAAGTCAGTGGGCCCTCAGATAACTTTCGTTCCTGGTAGCTTGATGATGCATACCATAACGGGCGTCCACTATGCGCAGGACGATCATGCACTTTGAGCGCCCGGCGAGGGCAAAGGGTGCAGCGAGTAATTGCTAGAGTGGGGCCTTGGCCGCCTCACTTGCCGTTAGCCAGTCGATTTAATATTGCCCTGGCGGTCACCAGCGCTATATGAAGTCGCAAGGTGGAATGATCTTCATCCGAGAGGCCTTTATGCGAACCATCCGAGTGCAGCATTTTCAGCAACCCGTTGAGCATACCTTTCCCATCCTGGTTCCATTCGGAACGACCTTCGGATAAAAAACCGCATTTAGCCAAGGCTTGAAAACCGTTGTTCAAGCTGGGGGTCGGTGGCAGATCAGCGGACGCAATCCGCGTTGCTATTTCCAAAATGAGGCTCTCAAGGAATGTCCTAATCTGAGCGTTGGCAGCGGCCCAGTCTCCCCGAGTATGTGCGTCGATAGCCTGATCGAGATGACCACAAGATCTGACGAATCCGAAATGCTTCAGGTGCTGGTGAACCAGATCATCGCCAGCAGGCAAGTCCACATTTTGTGGCAAGCTTCGCCGCAGCCAAGGTGGAGTGCCTTGTCCGCAATCGCCGGCATCCCACGAGACATTAAACCCATCACGTGCCAGGCAGCGTTCAAGCTGCTTTTGCTCCTCATACCTGGGGGCCGAACTCATGAGCCGAACGGCTTCCCGAATTAGGGCCTCGCCATGTGTCATCTGACCCTCCCTAGCCCAGAAAACAAGCTCAGCTCTAGCCAAGAGAGTCTTGTTAAATACCACTCTTTTCTTGGGAACCGACACCTCACTTCCCGAAGGTACCCACTGATCCAGCTCAAGACGCTGCACCATCAGGTCAAAGCCTGCGTTTGTTCCTGCTTTCTCAATCAGATCCGATGCAGCCAGTAGGGTTTGACGAGTGAAATGCAGTTGCTCAGACATCATGTCCTCCAACGTTCATTAGGTACGCTGCCTCAACAGTCAGGCGGGCTCTTGGGCTCGTGACTAGGCCAGCTTGCGAAGAGCACGGACTAACTTTGCCTTGCCACGCAGCTCGGCATCGGAGAACTCCAATCTGCGAAAGAAGTCGGCGTCGCAATTATGGCGTTCAAAGCAAGGCAGTGGCTTGCTCTAAAAAACACTTGAGTTTCCTTATGCGTATATTGGCAGGGTATATCTCTAAACCATTTCCAGCACGTACCGACAATGATTGCATAGCGCATCGGAATCGAACCCGAACCCTTCCGCATCAGCGCCTGCATCCGCATCAAGTGTTGCTCCGCACTCTATGCATTCAGGCGCTTTCGGGCCGTCGCCGCAAATGGCGCAGCACTGTTCCTCGATAACGTATGAGTCATGGTCACAGTGCTCGCAGGTATCTAACGGGCCTTCTCCGCCTTGTGTGGCCGCAATGTATAGGTCTGAGAAGTATTTCCCTGTGAGCATGGAGTCGACCACATCATCAAACTGCGATGTAGCTTCGCATCGAGTGCAGTGAAAAGTAGTGAGCGAAATTGTTTCGACGTCACCTGAGGCCTTCATGAGCTTGGCCCTGCATTCTGGGCAGCTCAGATGCTCTGTCGCGCTTGCAAGAATGTACGATGGCCAAGAGACATGGCTGAGTGACTCAAGGCATGCCTTTTGCTCTCGCTCGTAGAAAGCTTCCTGCTCAGTCAGAAATGTCCATGTGTCTATGCCAAGCAGGCTCACTGGACTGATCCCTAAATGGATGGGAACGAACTGCTGTATTAGGTGAAAGCAGTTCGCCACGGTTTCCAGCAGCACTGATGTCAGACGAGTGCTGTAATAGTGTTCTATATCATTTCGAGTGCTGGTGAGTGCTTCGAGCAGCTTCCATTCTACTCCGTCGACCCCCAGCCCCTTGAGCCGCGAAATTATGGTGTGGACATCGACAGTCTTTTTACCGCTGCCAACCCAAACCACCTGGCCGTCAGTTCCGAAGATCGGTGTCACTTTCTCTTTAAGTAGTGCTTCACCTGAACCAGGTGCGCTCATGGCCTGCAACTTGACCTTGAAGAGCAACAGGAGGCCCGAGGTCAGATTTCGAATGGAGGAGAGGGCTCGGGCTTCATCGTGTTCCGCAGCTTTGAAGTCCTCCACCCCAAGTCGGATGGAAGCTACAGCGTTATCTTGCATTGACATCCCTTACTCCTTACCAAAATGGCCGCTTCAGCCTGACATACTTCATTAACCAGATACCCGCACAGTTAACTAGGGCACCCCATCGAAAGGTGGTAGATCTGGCTTTTCTGATTGCCAATGATCGAACCTACTCCGCTCGCACTCGCTAAGGTTGGTCGTACTGGCGTGCGCGCAGGATCAACAGGAATGACGCTAATTACACCGTCAGGTTTTAGTCTAGGGTCAATCATGTAGGCCACATAGGCAATTCGATGATTTCGACCCATTGATGTACGAACCGAGGAAATTACATGTCTGTTCTATTTTTTCTTCCTTGGGTTACAACTGCCGAGGAAGTGCAGCTAGGTAGCATGACGTTGGTACCGTATGTACGTGGTGACGCACCAGGACAGCTCCTTGGCGTTGGTCAGGAGGTGCTTGATGCGATTCTGGGAAGCTATGGAGATCAAGCCTTTTACCCGTCTCGTACGAGCACGCATGTCAGAACCTGCACAATCATCACTTGGGAAAGCGATATCGACGGTTTAGAACTGTCTGAGGATCAAATCATCCCTCGTTTGGAGATGGCGAACTACTTAGCGTTTTCTGCATTGTCCCAGCGCAGATTCTGTAGTCATTATGGGTACTGCAATTCTGATGGCTACCAGGTGATTGCTCAGCGCTTTTCAAAAGACCGGCCCGGAGATACGACGTTAATCACTCGAAGGCGAGACGGGGGCGGACAGCATTACGTTGGATCTGCGGAAGTACCGAGATTCATTCGACCTCATCATGTTGATGGTCGACTATCGTTCTCCTTGGACGCTCCATTGGTCATTGCACTGTTAGGCCTACCTGACGGCCTTCTTAAGGATCGCGTCGACGAAGCAATAGACGTGTTCCTTCGGGCCAATACTGACTCTTCAACCATGCGAGAGCGCTCCGAGATGGTTCTTATGCGGGTAGCATTTGAAACATTATTGGATTCCACTCACGAAACAAGTGATCTACGCCGGTGCTTCCGGGAGCACTTCCAAGCAGACCTTCCTGGCACCCCCAGCTGGGCCACTGGTTCATTTAATGAAGCCCAGTGGAGGGCCAGATGGACTAGGCACGTTGAAAGACCATTCGATGCGTGGATACAAGACTTCTGCTCCGCGAGAAACGCTGCCGCACATGGCCCTCGTGGGGCGTCAGCACTTCCTATTTGGAAACGGCACAACCATTTGTTGTTCAGCAGTTGGCTGTTCCCATTGATGGTGAAAAAAATGCTGGCAGCAGAAGGACTTTATGAGCTTCAGGATGAGGACGTGATAGCTCGGCGCGGGTTTGAAGCGTTCTTCGCCCATGACCTCTTAGCCTACGCTGATGACGAAGAAACGAATTTTTGGTGGAACCGGGTCGAGTCCGAACTTTTGCTTCCTGTCTATGCAAACAGAATTTTCTCAACGCTTGATGGTTCATGATCAATTGCAGAGTTCCTAGGCCTGTTGAGTTGGCAAGGAAAATGGAGGTAGCAAGGATGGGGATTTTCGACTGGTTGTTCAAAAAGAGAAATACAGACAAGCCAGAGATGGGCGTCGTCAGAGCCAGATCTCAGATGGTAGAGCTAGAGAAGCCTTTCCTGCATGTCAGCACCATGGATTACGGCGGCCTCTACAGTCTTTCCAAGTCAAAAAAATGGGCTATTTCTTGGAGGGACTCAGACCCTGCTACCGGTCGGGGAGGGCAGCGTGAAAGTGGACTTGGCAAATATGTTCTCGCTGACCTAGCTGGTGATCTCGTATCCGCACATGGAAAGATGCAAAGGCCCAACAATGGATTTGTCGCAGACAATGGCTCCTTCAGTCTTGAGGACTGGCACTTTGGAAATACGCTGTCAGGAACCTTCAACGTCTTCGACAATACAGGCAACCCCATCGTGACCAAAGAGTTGACGGCCAATATTCTCGACAGCGGCATCTCTAGAAACGGGAAGCTTGCATACTGCGCGACAGCCAATAGCAAGACCGAGCACAGCTATAAAATTTTCCTGTTCGACCTGGAAACTGCAGAAGAGCTGTTCTGCGTTACGCCTCGTACCGGGGGCATTGAAACCTATGGGTTTGATGAGGACAGAAATCTCTTGATTGCCCATGTTAAGGGAGTAGGTAAATTCAGGTATGACAGGGACGGTAACTTTGTCGATGCCGGCAACCTGGACAAGGCCAATCTTGGCTCATCAGATTACAGTCGGATCATTCGCACAGCTGAAAAAATACTGAACGAGCCTGGAGTTTCCCAAGCGCGCGCTCGAGAAGCTCTTGAAGCTGTGATTCGAGCTAGGTCACTTGGAGCCGATGCCAACCTTGCATGGACGCCAAATGCTCTGAAGGTGCAAGGGCTCGCGCATGAGGTATTGGATGAGTTGCGTGAAGCTATCCAGGTTTATGAGGAAGCTATCGTTTTGAACCCCAAAATAGGGGTGAAGCGAAGGCTGGATGCACTGAAGAAAAAGGTCGTGTGAAGACCTTGAGTAAGCGCATGGGACTCCCGTAAAGCAGCCGAAAGTCCCGTTCGATTTTACCAATTCAACGTGTGCTGAGGTCTTTCAAATAACGTCCGAGATCTTGGAAGTCGGACTCGCGTAGAACCCCGGCGACTTTGGCTGACCTCTTCTCCGCTTTCGGTAGGAAAACCGCGCATTGATCGGTGTACGGTCGTGGCAGATCCTTCCAGTAGTAGGTTGCCTTGAAGCTCATCATGGCTTTGTGTAGCCCCATTTGATGTCGGTGGTGAGACGACATCACGAAGATTTCGAAATCACGCGTGAGGCTCTCTAGGGCAACCTGATTGATGCCGTGAACTCGGTACCTACCATTCAAAGGTACCCTGATGTTGAGGCGTTTCGCGATGTATTTGGAGGCAGCGAAGTGGTGGGAGCCACCGCTATTCATCAAGAAGACGCGTCCATCCCAAGACCAGGTCTGAAAGTAGTCATGATCCACGCGGCTGATGATCCGGATCTCATCCCAGGCCAAGTTCTTGGCCAGTTTCTCTGGGGTGATTTCATCAATCATCTCTTTGGAGTTTCGCTCCACCATCGCGTCCATGTTTTTGAACATGCGCAGGTCTGACTTGGAAGAAGAAAAGCCATCTACGTCCTGAATGTCGCAACTCCAACCCTCAACCTCTCGAGTCGTGCCGAGATTGAGCAAGTCTTCACGGTGAACTGACACGGTGCCGAAGTTTCGATTGGCGCCTGGGCAGTGCCCCCATCCGTTGAGGCTATGTTTGCGAGGGCGACTGCGTTCATAGGACAGATTGCCGAACTCATGCCATTTCACGACCTCACTGCTGGAAATACCTTTGTCGTGTTCAACCAATGGCATGTTGAGACCCGGTTCCTTGGCAATCAGGTTTACCAAGGAAGAGGGGTGTCCCAATTCCTCTCTGATCGTTTTTACAACGAATTGAGCTGCCGCTTTGAGCATATGGTTTTTCCTTCGTGATGGGACTCCGTTACTAGAATGCATCTACCAGCATCGCGGTGCGACTCAACCCCATGTCAGAAACGACTGGTCGGATTAATAGCTGTGTTGAAAGAAGCCCTTTCTCTGTTCGAGAACGATACGGTCGCTGCTGCAAAATGGATGAGCTCGCCGGTGTAAGGTCTTGGGCTGAAGCGGCCACTAGACGTGTTTGGTACCATGGTGGAAGCGAACGCTGTCTTAGAGCTGATTGAACGGATCGAAAGGGGGGCTGGTGTGAGACTACCCGTGATGGTTTTCCGCGTTTAGGTCAATCCGAAAATACGCTTGACGAAAGATATGTATGGATATACAGTTATCTTAATTGCATTGACGGTGCCAATTCTGGTCGTAGCTTCTGGGGACGCCAGCACGGATCGTAATGCATGTCGAAAAAGTCCCTTAATTGGGATTTTTTTTTGCCTGAAAATCGAGTATGAATTTGGCGCGGCCCTTGCGCCATCCACCATAAGGTCGCTGAGCACGATGCCATTGCTGTCTTGCTATCGTTCCTTCGAGCCACCGGCTCGGCTCAGTACATCAAAAGAATCGCAAATGGTCACCGCACGAAACGCTTGAGTGACCGGCGACCCGCTATCACTTTCTCCCGTATTTCCTCTGGGTCAATCGACATGCCGCCGTCGGGCGTAACGCGAAGAGACTGCAGATTATTGAGAGCAATTATGAACGCGCGATCTCTGGCTTGCTCTGGGCCAGATCTTTTGTCTCGCCAAACGAATTCGATGCATCGCCATAGCAAATTCATGCCGCTCTCCGTTGTCGTGAACCATGGCAACATTTTCAGTGATGGGGAGGAAAATGTCGTGGCTATTCGTCCAGCCCACCCCATGGCCTCGGCGGTTGAGCTCGTGAACTCCATCTCTGAAGCGGGAAGCGGTTCCCGGTTTGTAGCATTCTTCCTGAGGTCTGCAGGAACAGAACGTAGAGGCATCAGCTTGCGCACTTGATGCAAGTAGTGTGATAGCCGTTTACCATTACGGCCTCGATTCTCTGCTAGGTGCTTCTTATGTCGTACTTCGTATTACGCTCAGCCACTGCTAGCGACGCGGTCAACTGCCATCGTGTCGAAAGCGCCTCTTGGGTTGGCGACGGGTTGGCGACGCTAGATGAATTTGAAGAATTGACTCGACTGAATCCTAATAACTTCATTATCTGTGAAAGGGAGGGTGAATTCGTCGGGTTTGTCCATTTCGGCCACTCCAACGACGATTTTATTTCTGAAGAGGGGTTCAAGGTTCAGTGCGTTCAAGACACTACCGCACCTTACGCTCACATCAGATCGGTTGCAGTGGACACCATGAGCCATGACGACCGCAGCATCGCGATGCTGATAGGCAGCCTAGAGGAACACTTTCAAAAGCTGAACAAAAAGGGCATCCATTTGCGTTGCAGAGATGCATACGTTGATCGCTTTAGAGCAGAAGGTTTCAGGTATATCCAAGCGCTGGCTTCCGATGACATCAGCACTTGGCATGAGATGGGCCTTCATCTGAGCTGGTGAACTCACGAATGAGCCGGTGGCATCGCGATGCCTGATTGCTGCCGGCGTCGCATGCTCCGTAAGTGCGGGCCGTGGTAGGGGAGCTAGCATGATCGCCCAGTTGATTAAAACTGACCTTTCATACGATCCTGCACCAGGGTGGCTGGCAATGCCTCAATAACTGTGTGAGTTGTACCGAGACGTATTCCTCGACGATACCTATGGCACCGCGCGCCGCTTTCAGGACTTCGTGCTTTACCAGTACGACAGGGATCAATAGTTTGTAACGTACTTTTTGCTCAGTAACTCTGCTTACGTTACAGCGAGAAAGTTACGTTACAACCCAAGTCAGAAAGCAAGCGGAGCGGGGGTAGTAGGTTGTTATCCTGGCTCAGGGTCGTGCGCAAAAACTTGAATTGCTCACGGGCGCGTTTGACGTCTTGGTCGCGTTAGCTTGCCTGTAGATAGGCTCGGATAATTATGTACTTACCAGCCCGCATAATGAGTAACCATGTGGCCCCAGGTCGAGAGCGCCGACCCATTTCTGCGAAGGATATTCATTGCCTCGGCGGCAGGGATTTTCGTCGGACAGCCCCCAGTCAGATATGTCTTGTCTTTGCCCGGGCTGTACAAGTGTATGACCGTCAAAACCATGATCTGTTGTAGCGGCGACATTGCGCGATAGCTTTTGCGCATTGCTTTCAAGGATTCGGGGACGGGCTCATCTCCGCCTGCCCAATCGAAGCCGCGAGGCCGCAAGTTGTAAAGACTGCCTTGACTGTCTTCGGCGTGTTCGACGTGCTCAAAACAACCCTTTAGCGCATAAACCTCTACGATGCTCCACACTGCGTGCCCAAAAATAATTTCGCGATCTGAGGCACTGGAGAACGTAGGGATTGAAGCCCCGCAAACCATTGCCAGCGCTGTAAGCTCAGCACCGTCCATACAAGGCACTTTATCCACCATATCGACCAACGCCCAGTTGAGAAAACGGCCAGCAGCGAACGTGGGGTTAACTGCCGCGTAGGCAGCAAGGGCGACTGGTTGTTGCGAGTGATGGATGTAGGCTTGGTTGGCAGTGTGAACATCCGTGAATGCCCAAATACCTTCCGATAGCTGGTGGACGCCAATCTCAGACAGAAGGCATTTGGCTCGGGTAACGTAGCTGTTGTTCATGAATTCGAACCCTTTGAATGCAGCAGGTGGTTACTCACTAGATACGTTGATGACCATTTGCATGAACAGGAGGCCTATGGCCGATTTTATCCAGCTGAACTCTGTTTGAACGGTTGATAATCCGGACGATCCTCGCTGATCTCCCCAGCCCACGAACGCTCGATCTCTCGGCCTCGCAGATGAGAAATTGTTCAGAGTTGACGAAGCAATTCCTCCAACTGACGATACTCATCCAGGGATAAAAGCCCTACTGGATCAAAAGCATCTTTTCGGCTGAAGTCATACTTTCTTCCGTCAGGAGAGAAGCAGCTGTCGCAATAATCTAAGTCACCACAATCGATGAAAAAGGTGATCGTCCAACCGTCAACGTCGATGGTCATGAGACCACAGTAAATTTCGTTCCAGTTGGCCGTTGTGACTCGGCGCATTGAGCGTTTAGTCATCGAAGCATCACGCAATATTTCGAAGACGTCTTGAGCTGTGAGCATTTGATCCAACTTGCGGCTTAGGCGCATAGCACGAGGGGTTTTAGCGCATTACGGCTTGCGATCACGCGGTCGCGGATTTCCTCGGAATCAATGGCATGCCTCCGTCAGGCGTCACACGTAGAGTCTTCAAGCTATTGAGCGAGTCGATGAATGCCCGCTCCCCTGATTTGGTTCGGTTGTCTTGCCACAACCATCGCATATATCGTTCGAACCATTTCATGCTTGTCTTCCCTATATGCCGCTAAATCCGTCAACTTCGATCTCCATCCAATGTGACGTCAGTTGACGCAAGATGAGTGATAAAGATCAATCTCCTGCCTCAACGAAAAAATCATTCGGACAAACCCCTTGTGCCGGGAGAGTAGACACATAAGCGACGGTGGATAGACGGGCTTGGTGTCTCATTTTTTTCTTCATCTCCTTGTTGAAGCCATCCCCGCATGTTTTTTGGTATGGAGATACTTCCATTGGCCAATGCGCAGTTGCATCAGCTATAGGCAAGCCGCTCATCATCTGCTGGGCAAGCTTTTTGAAAAAACTTCGCAGTTGTTTTTTTGTCCGTCCACTCGACCGGAGGTAGAACTCAGTCATCTTATGGCTCTGATGACCCAGGGACATCAGGGCGGCAGAGGAAAAAAGTTTCACGGCTGAAGGAGAGAGGGGAGCGTGCAGTAGTTGGACAAGCGAGGACTGCATTTCAGGGTCATCGCTCCAGGATTTTTCAGAATTGTGGACGCCGAGAGTAGTGGATGGGTCATGCATAATTCCCAGCGTGTTTGACTCCAGAACTTCTCTGGCTGCCGACAAAAAATCGTAATCAGAGCGACCAGACCAAATTTCGCATTCACTCGCAAAATGCACAGTCCAATACCCATAATCTCCAGAGCCTATACCCTTCAACCACATGGACTCGATGTCGGCGACTGTGCTGCTGGAAACACATGCATCCAAGAAGATGTATAGAGAGTTCTCGCTCACGTCGATTAGCTTGACCGGGGACAATCCCCCCAGGTCATGGACTTGCGCCAGGGTTTCGATAAGGTCATCCCCAATCGCTTCTCTATACATCACGGCAAAGCGCATCCGGGCCGACAGAGGCATAGGTTTGAGGTTCGCATCTCTTTGTTGCACACAGCCGAAAACCCAATAGTTCAGAGAGCCTCCAGGCTCGCCTGAATTGGTTGGGTTGGTAGCGCCACGAGTCAGTTGAAAAAATGCTGGATAGGGCATGTCAGTTCTCCTAATCGTTAGGGAGAAATGAAGGCCACAGCAGTCCATGCGTCAAGGCAAGGGACGGTGTTTAGAGAATTTTCCGACGAAATATCAATACTCTACGAGCATACCCATTAGTTCCTGCACGATCGAGATGCTGTCTCGCGCGGCACACTACGGGCCTATTTTTTTGGAGCGTCAGGCAGGCAGCTGTGGAGTTACTTCATCAAGCTGTTCTGCGAGGTGGTAGCTCAATCCACTGCTACGCTGGCTAGCCCTTGTGTTCCTGGCTACAGCAGCTTTGGCGGCAGGCTCGTCACCCATGAGCAAAACTTGTTGCTGGGCACGAGTGATAGCTGTGTAAATCAGGCTACGGTCTAGCAAGCGACTACGGACGATTGGCACGATGACGATCGGCCACTCGGAGCCTTGAGCTTTGTGAATGGTCAAGGCGTACGCCAGATTTAGATGCTGTAACAGATCGGTGGTAATTGGTCGCCGCTCTCCATCGTCCCATTCTGCCCAAGCCAAAATAGTAACCTCGCCAAGACGATCATCCTTTGATTGCTGAACTGGTGACTCTTCAAGGCTTGTGATCCGCCCCAACGAGCCATTTTGTAAGCCCAGCTCTTTGAGATTTTTCGTGCAAACAATGGGATCTCCCAATCGGAAGCCTGTGTCCGCGAACATTTGAAACTCGGCATTCCATACCTGCAGTCGAGGTTGGTTGATTCCTACAGTATCTTGGCAGAGCTTATTCAACGCCCGGACACCCAACGGCCCATTTTTGTGAGCGCAAAGAATTTGTGTGGACTCGGGTGATCTTAGGTACAAGCGCAAAATGTGGTCTGATGTTTGGAGGGGTGATTCAGCGGGGCTGGAGCTTCTATTTGATCTCAAGAATGCGACCGCTTCCGCGTCGTTGCTCCCCATTTCCGGCCACGCTCCACCCCGGATTGAAGCTGATGCGGAGGCGATGGTGGAACCGTGTCGCATCACCTGGGTCAGGCGGGCATGAGGTATTCGGTGATCTTGCGCCAAGTTATGAAATACCAGGCCTGGCCCTACGGGCATCAGTTGTCCAGTGTCCCCGACCATGAGCAGATTGGCGTGCTCCGGCAATACGTGACACAGACGATACATGGTGAGGATGTCCACCATGCTTGCCTCGTCGATCACCAAAACGAAAGGCTCGTCCAGTTCACCTTGATTGCGGGAGTACAGAAGGCTGGCGAGCGTACGTGCTGGGCGCCCAGTTGCTTCCCTCATTCGTTGAGCTGCTCGCCCGGCAATGGCCACCTGAATAACAGGTAAGCCAATGGCGTCAAAGTACGCATAAAGGGTTTTCAAAACCGTTGTTTTACCAACACCTGCCCCACCGCTAATCAAGCCAACTCGCCGATTGGCAACCGTTTGAACGGCATCCTTCTGCTCGACAGTGAGCTGAATGGACGATGGTTGTTGATCAAGGATCCGATCAATTACTTCGTGGTCTTGCGGAAAGAGATCGTCAGTCGATCCTCTGTTCGTGGCGACGCTAGATAGCCGATCGGCAATGAACTCAGCTACCTTCTGTTCCATGACCCATGCGCCCACTTGCTGAACGCGATCACCCTCGAGGAGTAGGCACGCCCCATGCTCCAAAGAACGCTCCAGGACACAGGATAGGGATGAGTGAGAAAGAGTCTGCAGGCTTGTTGATGAGCTATTCAGCAAGATGCCGAGACGGCGCAGTACGACCGATTTGGATGGGGCAGTGTGGCCCTCTGAAAAGAGTCGGTACAAGACCTCTTCAACTGCGCCATTGGTACGACGTGGGTCGTCGAGAGCTAGGTCAAAGTGCTTGAGAGCGATCAGGTCTACGCTCTTCCATGATGCGGAAAATGAGAGGAGGCGGTACGGGTCTTCGCTCAGTGCATCAGCCGTGTTGTTGCCAAAATGCTCCAGCACCGTTTGAGCTGTTTTGTGATCAATACTAAATCTGCTGAGCAGATGAAGTACGCTCGATTGGCCATAAAGCTTCCAACCTTCAATGAGCTGATCTGCGGTATCTGGACTGACCCCTTGAACAGAGGCCAGCATATCCTTCTGGCCACTCTCCAGAAGCTCCTGTAGCCCCTCTCCAAATCGTTGCCATAGGCGAGTGGCCTTTGATATTCCAATCCCAGCAAAATGCTTTCCGTTTGCCAGGAGTGCCACGATGTGCAGGCCACAAGGAAGCAGCAATCTCATCTCCAGCGGATCAATTTGTTGCTCTCTGATTTGGTAGCCGTTACGCAAACTTGTATAGGTGCTGGCAGCTCCTGAAACCCGCCACCACTGGCCTATCTCGACTTCGATTGCTGCGAGCAGGTTGAAGGGTGCGACGACAACAAAACGCTCGTCCCCCTGCGCGGTACCGGCCTCATCAATGGCCACACCGTAAAAAATACAGCCACCTTTGCCGAGTGGATTGTCACTACGTATGGACAGTACTCGGATGAGCCTTTCGATTGTCATCTAGGGATCCTGCCTGAATTGCTCAGCGCCTCATGAATCGACGTGAACTGCTTCAGTTGTTTTCTGAGTTCTTCGATTTCAGCGCGTTGGCAGGCGTTCTCTGCTTGGAGGCGCTGGAGTTTACTCTCGAGATCTGGCGTGGCCGGGGAGGTTTCCTTCTTGTGGGGCGAGGACTGTGTATGAGTGCCAACTGGGTACGCTTGCGGATCTGAGGGCTCGATAGCTTCGTTCGAGGGGGGGAGCACGCCTCTGGCTCGCAGACTGATTTCTAGCTCGGAGAGTAGTGATTTGATTCGTGGGTTCTGTGTGAGAGCTGATTTGGCAAAGCCGCACTCTTGGGCTATTACTGAGCGCGAAAGAGCTCCCCGGTGGGTGATGCTGCGGAAGTCAGGGTCTGTTTTGCTCGCAACCCATGCGGTGAAAACCGCCACATTGTGCTCCGCAATCTGTCGGCCGTTTGACATTGCAGCTCCTGTGGGCGAGAACTCAGTGGGTTACTCTTTGGGATTTATTGTGGACGTTTTTTCGTTTCCTATCCCTGGAAGTCCACTGGTCTGATAATTTTCGCCTTTAGCACCTCCAGATTCGGCGAGAGCTCTGATCGCTTCGACATGTCTTTTTTCAAGCAACTCATTACCAACGAGTTTGTCGCGTAGTCGACCTTTGTAGAGGGACAATCCGCAGTTGGAAAGTAGCTGTTCATCGAACAATCGGCCCAAGGCTTCCCGCATTAAGGGGGAAAGGCGAACCTCTTCTTGACGAGGATTGGGAGGCGGGGCGCCAAAACCTTGTCGAATGAGTTCGTCGATCGGAATACCAGGGATAGAGCTTAGGCCTTTTATAATTCTATTTTTATCAGCAATTGCTTGATCGCGCTCCTCGGTCAGCAAATTCACGTAGGCGCGAACAGACTCATCTGCGATGAGCGGGATAGGTCGAGAAGACTTAGTATTAGCTCTGATTACTTGCCCAGATTTTCGAAGCGTTAGATAACGGTTAAGTGCAGGGGAGTTTCGAATTGATTGAGCCTTCGGGCCTTCCCAGTCATGATCAATACAATAGCGCTCGACTTTAGAAGGCGTAATTCGGATATCTTCTTTTTGCAGATATTCGCACGCTTGGTGTATCCGCTTCAGTGATTCCCGCTGACGGGGATTTTTCGATTCGGCCATACATTGGTCAAAGATGGCCTGGATGTTTTCAGTGGCGTTCATCCGAAAAGATCCTCATCGTCTTGATTATTATGAGCTTGCGCGACAGGATTGGAAGGGTCAATGAGAGTCGAAAGTGCGCTCAGTGCATTCGGCAGGAAGCTGTAGTCGTTGGCGGAGGCATCTTCAAGCTTGTGCATTGCTAGAGACAGAAAAGGATAATTTTCTAGAGGCATCTTACCTGTCAGAACTTCGTCTAGATCTTGTGCGTTGACTTGCTGGAGCACGAGTGCAGACAACAGATTCCCGGCTTCGCGCGCCTGCTCATCGGTCAGGGAAAGAAGGAAGGGCTTCATGCCGTTTGCCACCATCATTTTAGACAGCACGTGGTGTTTCTCCAACTCTGCTTGAAGATTAGGAAAGCCTGGATTAAAAACAGCTGTTTGAGTGATCTGATCGAGCAACGCGAACTCATGAGCCTGCTCAAGGGTTACTTTTAGCTCAAGTGGTGCGCTCGAGGTCATCATAGGAACACGAGGGGTAGCGTCGGTGGCAATGATTTTTGCTTTTGCTTTCAGATACTCGTCCATCTGAGCGTGAGATTGCACTACGTATTTATATCGAGCAGCCCACTCAGCGACATCCAACTCTATCTCTCGATTGAGTAGGTCTACACGATCCCGCAATTCTCGTGCGAGCGGTTGATTTCCAAGATCTTCTGCATCGAGTTTAAGTTCATTAAGCCTTGCTAACTCCAAACCCTTTTTGCGTATCGAGTAGGCGAGGTTGTTCGCCGCTGTAACTTGCCCAAGGAGATGTGCAGGGCCAGTGATCCAGTACCGACAAAGGGGGCATCGTTTGCCACCGGGCACCGGCCCATACAAGGGTGCGACACCATCTCGCAATACGAAACCTGTGCTGCAAGATGTTCCGGGGCAAATCCCGTCCGTATTAATCACCATAATTCCATCGCCCGAATTAAGCGCTTCGAACCCCGCACCCATGCCCGCACCAGCTTGGCTCAAAAGGTAGGGAGTGAATTCGTTAATTGTCTGGATAAAAGTTTGGGAGCCAACGAAATCTTGGTCTTCTTGCATCCTCTGATGGGCGTTCTCAATGAACTCTCTCAGCTTCTCAGGGGAATACTTGAGGTAGTGAAGTGTCATCACCAAAGTTTTATGTCCGGCGACAAATTGTTGAACAACTTCAATGGGTACGCCAGCCTCGATTAAGTTGGTAATTCCGCTAACCCTTAGGGAGTGAAGATCAACCACCCATGTCTCGTTTCCGTTTTCGTTAGTGGTGACCAACTTTATGTGATGGCCATGCTTGGCCAAAATCCTTTTCTCCGCCTCCTTAAGTAATAATATGTAAAACCGCTTTAGTTTCGGGTAGGCTATGGGAAGTTTTTGTCCCGGTTTGGTAGGATCTATGAATAGCGGAGTGATTTCCGGGCCGATCAAATTGGCCCCAGGACGGACTTCGCGAACGTCCTGCATATAATGTCGGTAGCTTATCGGTTCTTTAGGCGCGGGAAGATATTTCTTTGACCACTCAAGTTGAGTGTAAAAAAGCTTTGAAAGTTGTGGGGAGATATACGGGATGCTATACCCGATTTTTGTATCAAGGGAGGCCGCTTTATTTGTATTAACCCACATTGAAAGCCAGCTTTCAGATCTTAAAGTGTCTGTTGAAAGTTGTACTACACCCTCCTTTCGGCCAGCTATAGCATGCGGAGAGAGGTTGTAGTCGTTTTCGCCAGTCAAAGGGTTGTAAATTTTTTCATCAAGCAAGCCTGAGTCCAGCCATCTGGCTTGGTGGCTTCGTATCGGGGTGTCTAGAAGCGTGTACATGCATATTGCTGTTCCAGGATAAAAAACCCTAACACTAAATCCGGATTCTTGATCAATTGTTTGTACGGTGTTGCGGAAATATCCCCTGGGAAAGGAAAAATCATCTTCCACAAGAATTTCCTTCATCTCCAAAATTAAGAAGGGAGGAAGGGCATCTCGAGAAGTTCGGTTAGTATAAGTCCGAATTCCTAGTCTGTCGGTTTCAAGAATAGGATCCAGAAATTTGCTTTCTTCTTGCTTGCCTTCAATTATCAGAATGTCTCTCAGACGCAAATAAAACTTGCGTACAGTGCTGATAATGGAGTTTAGGAAATGGCCGTCAGCGGATACATGTTCGGTTAAATAGGTAAAAAAAGTGTTTTTATTTATAAGTCGCACATCTGTGATGTGATCCTGTCTTGATATTAACCAAGGTGAAGGCGGAGGATTTTCGAGTGTAAGAATGAAATCCATGAAATGATTGAGGGCAGTGATTTGGCCTGCAACTCTTGATGACTTATTGTCGCAAAAATACAGATAGAGATAGTCCGCCCAAGTAGCGAGATCAGGTGCTGTATAAGTAACCCAACCAAATTTAATATCCCTTCTTGGTGTAGTTTCTTCTTTGAATTTTCTTCTAGACACCAAGTCAACTGCTAGGCTGGGATTTTCATCATTGAATGCGGACGAAAGGCAAAGTATCGCCTTATGTACATCGCTCAGTGGATGTTGCGCTTTTTTGGTGTCAAAATCAGAAGCATCATACTGCTTCTTGATGTCCGCATCGATGAACTCTTGGAATGACTTTATAAGCTCAATGCTCAAATCGTTCCGATTAATGGTTGTGGAGGTCGCAAAAAAAGTAGCGATATATGACATTCTTCGGTCAGTGTGTCCACTCTTTGTATAGCTTTGATATATTGTTTTAATTGTGTGATCAATTTGCGAATTTGCGTCGCAAATAATATTCCATTTGACGGAAAGATTCCAGTGGCGTACGTTTTGGGGGAGTAAAATTAAGCCTTTTGCCCAAAATCTAACAAGAAGATCGAAGTTGTCTGACTCACTTCTGGTTCGATTTTCGCCTCTACTCGCATAAGTAGCCTGTTCAAGTAAATTTGAACTGAGCCGATTAACAAATTCCTCAGGACTTGAGAGTCCCTCAAGCAAAGCTATCTTGTCGCTTCCGAGCAGTCCGAGTGGATTTCTAAGTATCTCTTCTGCTTGCCTACGATCAAAAGGGTAGCATGCATCAAGAATATGTTTTTGTCCTTCGAGACAAAGTGACTGGACGTACTTGGCAAGCTTGCCGCCTCTTAAAGGCATCATGAGCGCTGAGCCTATGCATGGCCCTTTAAAGTATGCGAATGATCTATTATCATTTTTTTTGTTGTTTCTTTTGGTTTTAAATGCTTCATAATATATGTTGCCATCCTCAATTATTTCTTTGCAGAGAACCTCATCCCAGAGGTGGTTGATTTTCTCTTTTTCGTATTCTTTGATAATCATGACAAGGTCGTCTTTTGTGACGAAGTCAAACACAACGCACTGCTCGAAACTGAGATTTAGTTTGATTTCTCTACCGGACGCAGGCGCAGTAGCTCGTAGTAGCATGATTACTACTCCTTGTCAGTAAGGTGTTCAAATTCTCTTATAAATTCTGGGATGTCCTGTTTCATTTTTTCGTATGCCTTGATCAACTCATCTCTCACAATTCTTTCATCGATAGAGTAATAGATTTGAGTAGAGCTGATTTGAGCATGCCGGAGCATGACTTGCGCACGTTCAATTGGGACTTTCAAATAAGATGCACAGAAATGGCCATAAAAATGTCTGCTTCCATGAGGGCAAACTCCTGGGCTATATGGCTTAAGTCCAATTCTGCTTGCTGCACGACAAAAGCTTTTAGTTAGATTAGACATCTTTAGTGGGCTTCCGAACCGCTCCCTCTGAAAATTTACGAAATAATAAGGATGTTCGTCAGGTATGCCGGCTCGGTATTCATGCAAATATTTACGATGTAGTTTGGCGAAAAGCCTTCCCATTTCAGGCAGCAACCAATTAAAGCTAGCTTCGTATTTCTTTTTTGCGTACATCATACCTTTCCAGCCAACGTGGAAAGGGTTTTTTGTTCCTAGTTTATTTCTTGGAGTTAAGCCATATCTCTCAAGGAGAAATTGGGAGCGGCTCCCTTTTTGTGATCCTCTAAAAGGATCGTCCCAGCAATAGGAAGATAACCCTGGGTGGTTTATACGTATCTCTGCCTCACCACTAGGGGTAGTGATGTCGGTGATATATAGGTGTAAAACTTCAGATTCCCGTAGTCCCCCAAAAAACATTAACAGAAAGGCAAGTTTATCTCTTAAGTTGTCAGTTGCTGCGATAAGCTTAAGAACCTTATCTGGCGGAAAGTAACTATAAGCGCCCCTTGATATGATGTGTTCTGATTTGGGGTCGAATGTGAAGCCACTTATGATTCCGTGGCCCAGTTCAGTTGTAGGTGTTAAATGGTCAAGAAGGTTCCAGTTCTTTCGCTGGTTTATATTTGCGTAGTACTCCATCTGGTCACAAACATTTAGGTCTTTTAGGAGGATTTTTTCTGTCGGATTGATCTGATATGTTCCAAAATGATCGGAACAGAACTTTGAAAATTGGCTGGCATATCTCACGTCTCTTTTCGCATTTTTCTTTCCGACGGGATGCCAGCCAAGTGCTTTATATCCAAAAGCACGCGCTTCGAAAAAATCTTTCATCAAACCGAGCATTTCGTTTTGGGCCAGGGGCCGGCCGCCGTAGCCCACTAAGTAAAAGTCATAGAGCAGCCCAACAGCGTTGACACATTTGAACAGGTGCATCGGGCTACGGTCACCCTGCACCATCATATTTCGCGCCCACGCTAGACTGTACAAGCTCATCTCTCCATTTTGGAGAAACAAAGCAGGTATGGACTGACCGGCTCTTGGGCCCTCCATGGGGAGCTCGACGATGCTGTGGAAAGAGCAACGAGTCATGGAGGCCACGAATATAATAGTTAGGGGGTAATTCTTGGTTTAGAAGCTCATCGGAAGATGGTCAAGGCGCAGTGCAGATCCGGGGACGAACGGTGCGAACTTCGTTCTGGGGCTCACGAATTCGGAAGTTGCAGCGGGAGAAATCGGATTTCAAGCTCTGAACGGTGCCGCAAAAGGGCGAATGGGATTACCAAATAGTTGCTCGAGTATGGGGTCAATAACGATGGCGAACATGAAGCCGCGCGCCGAGTTGGCCCAGTCGGCGCCGATGGCCAGCACGCTGGCGATGTCGAAGGCGCTGACGATCTTGCCGCTGGCGCCGAGTTTGATCTTGTCCCGCA
>Ga0075432_10000016_pt1 | contig 32368 bp, 22 predicted proteins | sample RhiMethybrSRZTD1_FD_72781 | JGI IMG/M metagenome (GOLD analysis project Ga0075432, IMG submission 72781) | Populus rhizosphere microbial communities from Tennessee, USA - Rhizosphere MetaG P. TD hybrid SRZTD1 | ecosystem: Host-associated > Plants > Roots > Rhizosphere > Soil | place: USA... | reverse complement strand
TCGGTCCAGATTTCCTCGCCTTTGGGGCCCACCACCAACGCGGTCTGCGGGCCTTTGACGATGGGGCGGTGGGTGTTGGGCAGCGGGCGGTAGCTTTGTTGGGCGTCGATGCAGGTCAGGCTGCTTTCGAACTGTGCCGAAGGCGCGCCACCACCGGTTTCCCCGCTTTCCTGGGAAATGTAATAGCGGGTGCCGACGATAAGGTATTCACGGTTCTGGTCCTGGCGGCTGAAGCCGGTGAGGCTGAACAAATGACCCGAGCCCAGGCCTCGGGCGTTACCGGCCAGCTCGACCTGTTCGTGCAGGGTCTGCAAGGCTTCGATACGGGTACGTGCGTAGTGTTCGCCGTCTTCGCTTTGCACATAGGTGCCGGGGTAGTCATACAGCGGATAATCGCCGGCGGTGTGCGGACGAGGCATGGCCGAGCGCACGTCAATTCGCGCACTGGGGCGCTGGAAGTCATAGTCGTTGAGTTCCAGCGAACCCGGCTGGACTTGCTGGGCCAGGTGCCAATCGTGGATGTGATCGCGTTCGCGCTGCTGCTCATTCTTGGGGTAGTAGGGCACCGAGGCGTAGCCGGGCGCACTGGTGTGAGCGCCGTAGGCATCGGCCAACACCAACACATGACGACCTTGTTCATGGCGGAAGAAGTAGTAGATCCCTTCCTGCTCCATCAGGCGGCTGACGAAATCGAAGCTGGTTTCGCGATACTGCACGCAGTATTCCCACTCGCGATAGGGCCGGCTCAGGGCATCTTCGAAATCCGAGAAACCCAGGTCGCGAAACACCTGCTTGATGATCTGCGGGATGGTCAGGTTCTGGAAAATCCGGCAATCGGAGGTGCGGGTCAGCAGCCATAGCCAGGGCCGCAGCGTGGCCTGGTAACTGGCGAACTGGCCCTGGTCGACGTTCTGGCTGCAACGGGCAACGATGCCATGGAAATGACGCTCGCCACCGCCGTCCAGTTGCAGGCTCAGGCACATGGGTTTGCCGAGCAACTGGTTGAGGTCGATGGCGTTGTCCAGCGAGTGCAACTGCAGCTCATAGCTGAACAGCCGCCCCAATTCTTCGTCTCCGCCCATGTCCTTGAGCAACAGCACATCCGGCCCCAGGGGGCTGGTGATCTTTGCCAGGCGTGAGAGTTGCTTGAATAGCATCAGTTATCCCTTGTCACTGCTCGGTTCCTTCCTACGGAGGAGGGCCGCTTAGGCGGCGTCGCTGAAGTCGTAGTGCAATTCGTTATCCCGGGCGCTGATCCGCACGCCTGCCAGCGCTTTGCCTTCGAGCATGCGGGTGAGGAATTCGCGGCTCATGTCCGGCAGCAGGCTGTTGGTCAGGATGGTGTCGATCATCCGCCCGCCGCTTTCGGTTTCGGTGCAACGGGAGACGATCAGGTCGATCACCGCGTCGTCGTAATCGAAAGCCACCTTGTGGGTGTTTTCCACTCGCTTCTTGATGCGGTTGAGTTGCAGGCGGGTGATGGCCTTGAGCATCTCGTCGCTGAGCGGGTAATACGGAATGGTCACCAGCCGGCCCAGCAATGCCGGCGGGAAAATCTCCAGCAGCGGTTGGCGCAGGGCCTTGGCGATTTCTTCGGGCTCCGGCACGTTTTGCGGGTCTTTGCAGACCTGGGCAATCAGCTCGGTGCCAGCGTTGGTGGTCAGCAGAATCAAGGTGTTCTTGAAGTCAATCACCCGACCTTCGCCGTCCTCCATCACACCTTTGTCGAAGACCTGGAAGAAGATCTCGTGCACATCCGGGTGAGCCTTTTCCACTTCGTCCAGCAGTACCACGCTGTAGGGTTTGCGCCGCACGGCTTCGGTCAGCACGCCGCCTTCGCCATAGCCGATGTAGCCCGGTGGCGCGCCCTTGAGGGTGGACACCGTGTGAGCTTCCTGGAATTCACTCATGTTGATGGTGATGACGTTTTGCTCGCCGCCGTACATGGCTTCGGCCAGCGCCAGGGCGGTTTCGGTCTTGCCCACGCCGGAGGTGCCGGCGAGCATGAATACCCCGATCGGCTTGCTCGGGTTGTCGAGGCCGGCGCGGGAGGTCTGGATGCGTTTGGCGATCATCTGCAAGGCGTGGTCCTGGCCGATGATGCGTTTTTTCAGGTGCAGGTCGAGGTTGAGCACGGTTTCCAGTTCGTTACGGGCCATGCGGCCCACCGGAATCCCGGTCCAGTCGGCGACCACCGAGGCCACGGCCTGGTAATCGACGGTCGGCAGAATCAGCGGCGTTTCTCCTTGCAGGGCGCTGAGACGCTGTTGCAGGTCCACCAGTTTTTCGCGCAAGGCGTGGCTGGTCTCGCTGCCGTCCTCGCTGTCCACCACACCGACGCGCTCGCGCAGGGTGGCGCGGGTGGCGAGCAATTCGTCTACCAGGGTTTTCTCTTCGGCCCAGCGGTTTTCCAGTTCGGCCAGGCGTTCGCGTTCGGCGCTCAACAGGTTTTCGCTTTGGGTCTGGCGGGCGCCGATGACGATGCCGATGGCGTGCTCGCGTGCGATGATCTGCAGCTCGGTTTCCAACGCCTCGATGCGCCGACGGCTGTCGTCCACTTCGGCCGGCACGGCGTGCAGGCTGATGGCGACCCGGGCGCAGGCGGTGTCCAGCAGACTCACGGATTTGTCCGGCAACTGGCGCGCGGGGATGTAGCGATGGGACAGTTTGACCGAGGCTTCCAGGGCTTCGTCGAGGATCTGCACCTGATGGTGTTTTTCCATGGTCGAGGCCACGCCGCGCATCATCAGCAGCGCCTTGTCTTCGGACGGTTCGGCGACTTGCACCACCTGGAAGCGGCGGGTCAGGGCCGGGTCTTTTTCGATATGCTTTTTGTACTCGGCCCAGGTCGTGGCGGCCACGGTGCGCAGGGTACCCCGGGCCAGAGCCGGCTTGAGCAGGTTGGCCGCGTCCCCGGTGCCGGCGGCGCCACCGGCACCTACCAGGGTGTGGGCTTCGTCGATAAACAGGATGATCGGTTTTGGTGAGGCCTGGACGTCTTCGATGACTTGGCGCAGGCGCTGTTCGAATTCACCTTTCATGCTCGCGCCGGCCTGTAGCAGGCCGACGTCCAGGCTGCGCAGTTCCACATCCTTGAGCGCCGGCGGCACGTCACCGGCGACGATGCGCAGGGCAAAACCTTCGACCACGGCGGTTTTACCGACGCCGGCTTCACCGGTCAGAATCGGGTTGTTCTGCCGACGACGCATGAGGATGTCTACCAATTGGCGGATCTCTTCGTCACGGCCGACGATCGGGTCAAGCTTGCCACTGCGCGCTTGTGCGGTGAGGTCGACGGTAAAACGCTTGAGCGCTTCCTGCTTGCCCATGGCGCTTGGGGCCATGGCGCCACTGGCTTCACCGGGCACGCTGCCGGCGTTGAAACCATCGCTGGCGCTGAGTGCATTTTCCGGCGAGTCGCCGACGTATTCGTCGAACCGCTCGCTCAGGGCCTCGACCTTGATCTTGTCAAACTCTGCCGACAGTCCCAGTAATCCATGGCGCAAGCTCGGGGTCTTGAGGATGCCCAGCACCAGATAACCGGTACGCACCTGGCTTTCGCCGAACATCAGGCTGCCGTAGACCCAGCCACGCTCCACGGCTTCTTCCACATGGGAAGACAAGTCAGTGATTGACGTCGAGCCCCGTGGCAAACGGTCCAGGGCTTCGGTCAGGTCCCGGGCCAGGCGCGCCGGCTCGATATTGAACTGGCGGATGAGGCGGTGCAGGTCCGAATCCTGCAATTGCAGCAACTGATGAAACCAGTGGGCCAGTTCCACATAAGGGTTACCGCGCAACTTGCAGAACACGGTGGCGGCTTCGATGGCTTTGTAGGCCACGCTATTTAGTTTGCCGAACAACGCGGCGCGACTGATTTCACCCATGCTCTTGGCTCCTTGAGATCTGTGAGGTGTTGGCTTGTTCGGCGTAATGCCGGGCGAGTATTAAGTCCTTGGCATCTTTTGCGGGCTTGCCCACCCAGGTATTGAACCCCAGGCGGAAGCGGCCATTGAGTTGCAGTGTCGGCACTTCGGGCTGTTTCAGAACCAGGTTCAGATCCCAGTCCAGTTCATGGCCCAGGTATTCGGCCACCCAGGCCACCAGCTCATTGAAGGATGGGCTGCCGGGCAACATGCTCATGTAGTCATCCAGCTTGAGCGGCCCCAGGCGAATGCGGAATTTGTGCTGGCGATCCCAGGCGCAGCGGCCCAGGCAAAAATCCACGCCCAATTGATGAGCGCTGACGCCCACGCGGCTGCGCTCCGGCAGCACCAGCCATTGGCCGACGTATTCTTCGATCTCCACCGGCAGGCCGAAGTACTCGCCGATGATTGCCTTCAAACCGTCGGGATAGCGGGTTTGTGCCGACAGATGACCGCTGTAATGCAGCTTCGCCGTGTCGGGTATCAGGCCTTGTTTGAGCAGGCTCGGCATGCCTCGACCGCTCAGCGCTGCCAGACGTGCCGACCAGTAGTCATCGTCCGGGCGATCATGGCTGACTGTCGGTCGCGCTTCGGCCCAGGCCCGGTAAAACAGGCTCAGCAGGCGATGATGGAACACATCCAGAAAGCGTTTGCTGGTGCTGTCGGCGTTGTTGCGCTGGCGTTCACGCACATATTCGGTGAGGTGCAGCGGCAACGGGCCGTTGGGGCCGCCGAGGCCAAAAAAGAACTGTTCCAGACGCGCCGGCGAACCGTCGATGCCCGGCTGTACCGAGGCCAGGGTCGCCGGGGCGAAGGTGCAATCGGCCTGTTGCCCAAGGCGCAAGGGGTCATCGGCCAGGCGCAACGAATGGCCCAGGCGCGGAAGCTCAGGCGATTCGCACTCGATGCGCCGTAATGCCTGGAAGAAGTCGTATTCCCAGGGCTGCTGGTGCATCGCGTCCAGGGTATTCACAGGGTCGGACGGCGTCCGGGTTTGGCTTTCCATCGCATGATCTCGCCGCGCTCGGTGGTACGGATCACCGTCTCGGTAAAACTGTTGATCGACACGTAACGTGCCAGGAAGCGCTCGAAGACTGCACCGAGCAAGAAGACGCCCGTGCCACGAAACGCGTTCTCATCGAATTCCAGGGTGATTTCCATACCGCGGCCAAACACGATCGGGCCCGGCATTGGCAAACGTCGGGTGCAGGGTTTGCTGCTGACTTCGCGCAGGCCTTCGATCTGCAATTGCAAGGCTGCATCGTTGTCGTCGCCATACAGGCGCAGCAGCTCGCGCAGGGCGGCGGCGCCCTGGCCTTGCTCGCTGAGGGACAAGTAATTGAGCGAAAGCTGGCTGATCAACCGCCAGGCCTTGGCGTCGTGGGCATGGCTGGCGCGTGGGCGGCTCGGGCCTGCCACGCAGCGTACCGCCGCTACCGGCGCGCTGTCGGCCAGGGTGAAGTCGGTCTTGTTGTTGCCCACGCTCATGAACAGCGGCAGGTCGCGGTTGGTGCACAACGCCGTTACGCCCAATTGGCGCAGATCGTGACGATAGGGCGCCTGCTGGCTGTCCACCAGACTGACGAAGGTTTCGCTGCCGATGTAAGTCGAACGTGGGCCGTTGCGCCGCTGGCCGCTGGAGAGCATGCGGGGTTCGCGCCGCACTGTGTAATACGCCTGATCGCGGCCGTAGCGAGACGGATCGCGGACGGCGTAGAACGGCAAAAAAGGCTGTTCCGACCCGGTGCCATGGCCGGTGAGGGCGGTCAGGGAATGAATCTCGAAATCCATCGGCCGGGTACGGTCGGCGATCACATGGTGTTCATTCACCCGTTCCGACAAGTGGATGCGATCCAGGCGCTTGGGAAACAAGTTGATTGCCGGGGTGCAGAACGGCAGGAACTGTGCGGCACCGACACTGCCTTCCAGGCTCGGATCGTGACGGTCGAACAGCACGATCAATTCCAGCTCCTGGCCCTGGCAGCGTTTGACCGCCCGGCTCAACCCGGTGAAGTCGACAAACAGAAAGCGGCGGGGCAGGGCGAAGTATTCCTGCAACAGGCGATAGCCCTGGAAGGCTCGCGACACCACTGGCAACGCGGCGTCGGTATCGTCGAACCCCACGGAGCGCAGTGCATCCTGGGGCAGGCGTTCTACCCAATCGCCGCCGGGCTGACGGGCGAAGACGGCGCAGGCGTTACCCAGCAACTGTTCGTAGAGGCGAAAGGGTTGTTCGTCGGCGCCGTTGAGGTACAGCGGCAGGTTGTCCAGGGCCAGACTGTTGAACGGCAGTTCGGCACCGGTGCGCAGGGTCAGGCGCAGGCCAGCCTTGGCCTTGGGGGCGCTGGCGGCCAGCCGCCCAAGCACGGCGGACGGGTTGCCGAAGTACTCGGCCTGGCTGACCTGCAATGGCCACAACGTCACCGCATGGGCGGTGCGGTACTCACAGCAGGTTTGGCTTTCGCGACCCAGGGCTGCGCGCAGAACCGTATCCCGGGGCAACGGGAAGCCGCTGCTCAGTGAGCCTTCATCGGGGTCGGCCTGCAATTGCACCACGGTCATCGAGGGTGTCGGCGCCAGGTAATGGGGGTACGCGATTTCCAGCAGGTTGTGGGTGAAGGTCGGGTATTCGGCATCGAGTTTGAGCTGTACCCGCGCCGTCAGGTAGGCGAACCCTTCCAGCAAGCGCTCGACGTACGGGTCGGCGCAGTCCATGCCAGACAACGTCAGCCGACTGGCGATTTTCGGGTATTCCTGGGCGAACTCCGCCGCGCTTTCGCGCACGTGGTGCAGTTCCTGGTTGTACAGTTCCAGCAGGCGCGGGTTCATGAGTGTCTCCGCTGGTCGGCGTTGACCACTCGCACATGGCCGGATTCCAGATCCAGGTCGGTTTGCAGCATCAGGCGCAGCGGCACTGGCTGGGCCCAGAGGTCGCCTTCGATCTCGAAACTCAGGGCGTTGTGATTCATCTCGGCGGATGCCCGGGCCCGCACGCGCAGGGTATGGCGCAGAATCCGCGGCTCGAACGTGGCGATGGCCTGGTGGATCAGTGCTTCAAGCGCCGCGATATCGACGTTCGATGCACTGTTGCCGGCCAGGGCTGGCAGCCCGAAGTTGACCACCGAAGTGCCGGCCGGTGTGTGCAGCGTCGCATCGGCGCTGAGCAATGACGTGGTGTTGAGCAGCCACGCCAGGTCCCGCAGCACCGAGGCTTTGAGTTGGGTCAGGGACAGTACGCGCTTGTCGGCGCTTTCCTTGAGGTTGCTTGGGTCGTCGTCGGTCAACCGATCCAGCAGGGACGGTTGCAGGCGATCGCGGGTGGCGATGTCGGTTACCACGAGAAATGCGCCACGAAATTTTTCTGGTCCATGCCGCCGGTCATGCAGCCAGCACTATGGGCGACGTTTGACACTTCCATGGGCTGACCTTTGATTTGGCGGATGGCCTGATACCGAGCGTCACAATCACGGCTGGGAGGGGGCTCGGGCGTGGAGTGCTCCACGATAATGATTTGGGCGTTGTTGAAGGTTTCGACCCGTGGCTGACCCTCACGGTTGACACTCAGAAAACAAGGCCACGGCATGTCTAGTTTCAAGATGCTTTGGTCCTGTTTGCGTAACGCACATTGCTGATCGTGGTTTTCCAGAGTCAATGTTTGTCCGGCGACAATGACTTCATTGCTGGGGGCAGCAAGTGGTTGCTGCCCGGCCCAGGCGTTGAGGCTCAACGGCAGGCAGCCGGACAGCAGCATCAACAGGGTTCGTTTGATCATTTCAACCCTCAAAGCCCAACCTGTTTTGCGCGATGCGCAGAGTCGTAAGTGATTGCATGTGAAGTCGCTTACCAAGTGAAAAGCGCTGTGTAGTCTTTCTGATCGCCTGCACCGCGCAGGCAACTGGCACTGCGAGAAACCACCGAAGGTTCGAGCTGGCCTTTGATCTGGCGTACGGCGCGGTACTCGGACCGACAGTCGCGACTGTTCGCAGGGTCAACGCTTATGTGCAGCACGATGGCAATCGGCACATTGTTGAAGGACTCGACGTGCGGCTTGCCTTGGCGGTCGACCGCAAATTGGCAAGGCCATGGCATTTCAAGTGGCAGCACGCTCCGATCCGGTTTACGCAACACGCAGCGCTGCTGGTCGTTCTCCAGTGTCAGCTGTTGTGCGCCCAGGGTGACTACCTGGTCTGCGGCAGCAGACGGGGCTTGCTGGTCGGCGCACGCGGATACACTCGACAATACGCAACACAGGACCACAGCGTTTCGGCTGGACTTGATCATGTCAGCTCCCAGAACCAGATGGCTCGGGATCGGTAGGATGGGTCGCTATACCGGCCGATGGTCAGGCCGCGATTCCACAGGTCGATATGGTCGCCGGTGCGACTGTCCGATGACTCTCCTGTCTGCTGGAAACAATCCTTGAAGAAGATGAGCCCGGTCTTGTCTTGCAACTTCCGACGTTCTTCGGCACTTCCACCGAGAATCAGTGGCCGCCCCAGATGATGCTTCCACAACCAGTTCGCCAGTGACTCGGCACCCCGGGCGTGCTCATGTGCACACTTGGGTTCGGTATAGGTGGATTTGTTGACCTTGATGGTCAGCTCTGTGTTGAGCGTCATGCTCATGCGGATAGCACACTGGTTTTCCCAAGGGCCATCACAGGGCTTTGCATCAGGGTACGTGACCAGGAGATCGGAATACGCTTTCCACAAATTAATAAACGACGGCTTGGCCATGACTCAGACACCGGATGGGAAAGGATTGGATTCGAGCAAGCACCAAAATGCCCCCGGCGCATAACGACGGGGGCACGTTCGATTACACCTTGACGTTCTGGCGGATGTTCCAGCCGAACTTGATCGGCCCGCCTTCCTTGGTGCCGTCGGCTTTTTGCGGCTGGTAGTCCACCAGCACCTTGGCGAAGTTCAGGGTGACGTTTTCAGTCAGACGATCATCGCTGCCCGAGCCGCCGGTGCTCAGGGAACTGATCAGCACTTCTTCCAGGTTGATGATCATGTACTCGACCTGGCTTTCGCCGCCGGCCTTGCGCACGGTCAGCTTGACCTTGTCGATGTGCTTGCCGCTGGCGCAGTGCATCATCAGGTTGGGTGTAGCCTTGTCGACGTACTTGGTCAGCGACAGGTCCTGGACGTTCACCTTGCCGGCACCGCCGCCGCCGCCCACGTGCATATTGCCGGACTGAGACATGCCCCAGCTCCAGTTCAAGACGTCGATTTCGTCCTTGTGGGCCTTGTCCATGGACTCGCCCTTGATGTCGCCGATCTTGATGAAAATATCAACAGCCATGTTCTCTCCCTGTGTGGTGTCTACCACGTTGTGTTTTTCTGATCGTTCCCACGCTGAGCGTGGGAGCGATCACATCAAGGGCGGTGTTACGCGCCTTTAGCCGAAGGCAGCTTGGATACCAGGCGCAGCGACACCGTCAGACCTTCGAGCTGATAGTGCGGGCGCAGGTAGAACCGAGAGTTGTAATACCCCGGGTTGCCTTCCACCTCTTCGACAATCACTTCGGCCGCCGCCAATGGGTGCTGGGCCTTGGTGGTTTCGGTGGAGTGCGCTGGGTCACCGTCGACGTAGTTGAGGATCCAGTCCTGCAACCAGCGCTGCATTTCGTCCTTCTCTTTGAAGGAGCCGATCTTGTCGCGCACGATGCACTTCAAGTAATGGGCGAAACGGCAGGTGGCGAACAGGTAGGGCAGGCGCGCGGCCAGGTTGGCGTTGGCGGTAGCATCCGGGTCGTCGTACTCGGCCGGCTTTTGCAGCGACTGGGCGCCGATGAACGCGGCGAAGTCGGTGTTTTTCTTGTGCAGCAGCGGCATGAAACCGTTCTTCGCCAGTTCCGCTTCACGGCGGTCCGAAATGGCGATTTCCGTCGGGCACTTCATGTCCACGCCACCGTCGTCAGTCGGGAAGGTGTGCGCCGGCAGGTTCTCCACTTCACCACCAGACTCCACGCCACGAATGCGCGAGCACCAGCCAAAGTGTTTGAACGAGCGGTTGATGTTCACCGCCATCGCGTAAGCGGCGTTGGCCCAGGTGTACTTGGAGCTGTCGGCGCCGTCGGTGTTTTCTTCGAAGGCGAAGGCTTCCACCGGGTCGGTCTTGGCACCGTACGGCAGGCGTGCCAGGAAGCGCGGCATGGTCAGGCCGATGTAACGCGAGTCTTCCGATTCACGCAGCGAGCGCCAGCCGGCATATTCGGGGGTGGTGAAGATTTTGGTCAGATCGCGCGGGTTCGACAGTTCCTGCCACGAGCCCATGCCCATCACGGTCGGCGATGCGGCGGCAATGAATGGCGCGTGCATGGCGGCGCAGACTTTCGACAGTTCGCCCAGCAATTCGACATCCGGCGGCGACTGGTCGAAGTAGTAATCGCCCACCAGGCAGCCGTAAGGTTCGCCGCCGAACTGGCCGTATTCTTCTTCGTACATCTTTTTGAAGATCGGGCTCTGGTCCCACGCGGTGCCCTTGAATTTCTTCAGGGTCTTGTGCAGGTCGGTCTTGGAGATGTTGAGCACGCGGATCTTGAGCTGCTCGTCGCTCTCGGTGTTGTTGACCAGGTAGTGCAAGCCACGCCAGGCGCTTTCCAGTTGCTGGAACTCCGGGTGATGGATGACCTGGTTGACCTGGGCGGTGAGCTTGGCGTCGATGGCGGCGATGATCGACTCGATCGACTTGATGGCGTCGTTGGACACCAGGTCGGTCTGCGCCAGGGCCTGTTCGGCCAGGGTGCGCACGGCGGTCTCGACGGCTTCGCGGGCGCGTTCGGTCTTGGGTTTGAATTCTTGCAGCAGCAGGGAGGCGAACTCGCTGGCTTCTTCGGTGGTGCCCAGTGTCTGGGCGCTTGCGCGTACTGGATCGGTCATGATCATTCGTCCTGATTAAGCCTGAGGCTCGGCGGGCTTGGGCGCACTGGCAAGTGCCTGGAGCAGCGCCGGATCCTTGATGGCCTTCATGATGATTTCTTCGGCACCGGTCTTGCCGTCCATGTAGGTCAGCAGGTTGGCCAATTGAGTGCGCGCTTCGAGCAGCTTGTTCAGCGAGTCGACCTTGCGCGCCACGGCGGCCGGGCTGAAGTCGTCCATGCTTTCAAAGGTGATGTCCAGGCTCAGGTTGCCTTCGCCGGTCAGCTCGTTGGGCACGTGGAACGCAACGCGTGGCTGCATGGCCTTGAGGCGGGAGTCGAAGTTGTCCACATCCACTTCAAGGAACTTGCGATCGGCCACTGGTGCCAGAGGCTCGGCCGGCTTGCCGGCGAGGTCAGCCATAACCCCCATCACGAAGGGCAACTGAACCTTTTTCTCGGCGCCGTAAAGCTCGACGTCGTACTCGATCTGCACTCGAGGCGCACGGTTGCGCGCGATGAATTTCTGAGAACTTTGCTTCGCCACGTTGCTGCTCCTGGTCGCTCAAGCGACGGTGTTGGCGTCATCGGCGGTGCCGGTGACGTGACTGCGTGATCCGTACGCTTTTATTCGCTGTCTGGTCCGCGCAGGTTTTCAAATTGGCTGATGCCGTCGGGAATCAGGTTGCGCACGATCGCCGCGAAGTCGGCGTGCACCAGATTCTTTGCCCGGTTCAACAGCACCGGCAGGGGGCTGGAGGGCTCGTGACGGGTGTAATACGCAAGAATCCGGTCCAGGCTGCGCAGCACGTCGTCACGGTTGTTGATTTCGCCGGTGCTGGTGCTGGTGCTGGTGCTGGTGCTGGCGTTGCGCGGCGCGCTTGGCGCGGTGGGGTATTCAACCGGCGCGGCACTGTCGTCGCTGATGGCATCGGGCAGGGGGCTGTCGCCGCTCTGCGGGGCGAATTGGCCGAGAATCTGCAAGGCCATTTTGAGCGGTTGCTTCAACGGGCCAAGGTCAACGCCCTGGGCGGAGCCGACTTGTTCGCTGACGTGTTGCTCGATGGTCTCGGCGGCGCTACGGGCCTCGTGCAAGGCTTTGCGGATGATGTCCAACTGTTCGGGATCGCTGTCGAGGAACGCTCCGGCGAGTTGTTCGGCGCCGAGGTTTTCGTCAGGGAAGCTTTGCAGGCCGCTGGCGTTGGCGGCGGCGCGCAGGCTGACAGCGCCAAAGGTTCGCGAACGGGCCAGGATACTTTCGCGCAGCAGGCGAATGGTGGCATCGGACGCCAGGCCGGCGAGGGCATTGATGCGCACGGTGGGATCGTTGTCGTCTTCGGCATCCAGGCGTGGATGCAGGTCGGCCCAGTATTGCTTGAGCAATTCACTGATCAGCGTCAGGACGCGGGCCAGGCCGGTGACACCTTCCAGGGCAAGGGAGCTTTGCAAAAGGAAATGGGTGATACGCAGGTCTTTGCTGCGTTGCAACAAGTCCAGGCTTTGCTGCTGGATGCTGCGCCATTCAGGCGGTTCGGCAGGCAATATCGAATCGCCCATGCTGCGCTCGGGCTGGCCTTGGGAATCGCGTTCCAGGCGCAAAAAGTCCGCGTCGTATTCCAGATCTTCGCCACAAGGCGAAGTCGCGGAAACGGCGGCGAGCAGCAAAGGCACTTCCACTGAAATTGATCTCCCTATCGCCCGAGACAGAATCGGGCAGTTCACACGTTAGTTCCAAGTGGAACTTCGCATGTTTCCTTGTGCGTGATGGCCCTTTGGATCTTCTATGATCTTAAAGTGACATCACTGTATTCAAGAAAGTTGTTCATTTTTGGTGTAGTACTTATGGCTTGTCAAGGTAAGCTATTTCTCCTGTGTGACAGATGTGAGGTGCTTAACAACCCTTGCGACCGGTAGGTCCGGGAAGGTACTGACGCAGGTTTTTTGTCACGTAAACCGGTTAAGATCAGCAAATATGCTGGTAAAAAGCTGTTTTTGAGGTTGTTTGCAAGGTTTGTCGGCGAGTTCCGCGGGGATTGATCCCCTCATTCGCCGGCGCGCAAAGTGTGCAGCAAGGAGGCAAGATGCCGCTGTGTTTGACTATCACTAGTTATCACAAGATTACCCCTGGTCAATGCTCTGAAAAATCCATGGATCAGGGAGTGATGGCAATTGGCCGTAATTCTGATAATGACTGGGTATTGCCCGATCCAGAGCGCTTGGTTTCCGGAAAGCATTGCGTTATTCAATATAAAGATGGCCGGTATTATTTAACCGATAACAGCACTAATGGTGTGGAATTGGTTAAGGCCGGCATTCGTCTGCGCAAAGGAAACAGCGAGCCGTTGCAAGATGGGGAAGTCATCCGCATAGGTGATTATGAAGTCCAGGCGCGCATCGATTTCAATCTGCCGGTGACTGACAGCAACCCTTTTGCCGATTCGTCCAACAGCTTCGAGGCTCTGATGGGGCGTCAGGGCGCCGGCGTGGCTACGCCGACATCGTCGCCCATGACACCACCTGCACATTTCCAGGGTGTGTCGGCCATGGACACGCTGCCGGACTTGTTCGACTTTCTGGCACCGACCACCGTCCCGCCGGCCACCCAGTCCGACCATGTCCCGGCTGAGCAGCACGACTTCCGCCCACCGACCCCGATCCCCAACCCGACGCCCATGGCCGAGCCTGTGCCGCTGGCGTCGGCCCCAGCCCCAGCCCCAGCGCCAGCGCCGGTGATTCCGGAAGATTGGGACCTGTTCAGCGACAAGCCCGCGCCAGTGGCGGTTGCACCCCTGCCTGTCGCCCCCTTGCCTGTTGCAGAGGTTGCGCCGCCAGCGCCTCAAGTCAGCGTACCGGTCGAGGCACCGGTCGAGCCGTCACTACCGCACGAACCACCCGTGGCCATCGTCGAGCATCCGGTCAATCCGCCCGGCCCGGTCGACCATTCGCAACCCGACCTGTTACGAGCCTTTCTGCGCGGCGCCGGGCTGGATCAAGTGCGCCTGGAAAAGGCCCAGGCCGAAGCGCAGATGGAAAACATCGGCCGCAGTTATCGATTGATGGTCGAAGGCCTGATCGATGTCTTGCGCGCCCGCAGCAGCCTCAAAGGCGAGTTTCGCATTCAGCAGACGATGATTCAGCCGGTGGAAAACAACCCGCTGAAATTCGCTCCCAACGTCGATGAGGCCTTGCTGCTGCTGTTGCGCCACACCAATCAAGCGTTCATGGCGCCGGACCTGGCGGTGCGCGACAGCTTCGATGACTTGCGTGCCCACCAGTTGGCGGTGATGGCCGGTGTGGAAGCTGCGATCAAGCACCTGTTGGCGCGTTTCGAACCGGCACAACTGGAAGAGCGCATGGGCAAGCCCGGTGGCCTGTCGAGCATTTTCAATGGTTCACGACAGGCCCAGTACTGGCAGCAGTTCACCGAGCTCTACAGCAATATTTCCCGTGAGGCCCAGGAGGATTTCCAGGACCTGTTCGGTCGGGAATTCAGCCGTGCCTACGAAGAACACAGTGCAAGACAACGTCGCCACTGAGCGTCGCCGTCACATAACGCGATTCATAGCAAAGAACGGAACAACGGATAGCTGAAACGTCATTGAGGACGCAGGATGATTCACAGGTTTTTACTCGCAGTCGCCACCGCGCTTCTGCTGACCGCGTGTGCCAAGGAGGCCACCAAACCCCAGCCCGAAGAGGCTGAGGCCGACACGGCCGCCGTCGAGTTGCACTTTCACGCCATCGCCGGGCTCAACCCCGGAGCCACTGGCCAGCCGGCCCCGGTCCGGGTGCGCATTTTCGAATTGAAAAATGCCGCCACCTTCGGTCGTTCCGATTATTTCGCACTGGCCGAACGAGCCCAGGCGACGCTCGGTGCGGATCTGATCGACCAGGACGAAGTGCTGATCCAGCCTGGCCAGCAGTTGAGTCTGCAGCGTGACCTCGATCCGGCCACCCGCCATATCGGCGTGCTGGTGGGGTATCGCGAGCTGGATCAGTCGCTGTGGCGCACGGTGATGAACGTCCCGCCGCGCCAATACACCGAATACCAGATCAGCCTCGACGTGCGAGCCGTGCGCAGCGCCGTCGCGGTTCCCCCATCCAGCCCTGCCCAATAAACAATCGGAGCCCCCATGTCCTGGAACAATCGCGTGGTCTGGTCGGAAGGCATGTTCATTGGAACGCAGCACTTCCAGCAGCATGACCGTTACCTGGAGAACCTCATCGACGCCCGGAGCCGCCCATTGTCGGCCGGTGCCTGGGGGTTTTCTGAGTTGCTGATCGACCAGGGCCTGCTGGCCCAGGGAAAACTGGCGATCATCTCGGCGCGGGGCCTGTTGCCAGACGGCACGCCATTCAACATTCCCCAGGATGACCTGGCGCCGAGCCCGCTGAATATCGATGACAACCTGCGCGATGGTTTGGTGTATTTGGCCTTGCCGCTCAAGCGCGCCGGTGCGCGTGACACCGTTGACGAAGGCGAGGCCCTGGGCGCTGCGCGCTATGTGAGTCAGGTGCGCGAAGTGCGGGACGATAACGCGCCATTCGAAAACCAGGCCCCGGTGGCCGTGGGGTCGAGGGCGCTGCGATTATTGATAGCCCGGGATGGCATCAGCGACTACGCCGCCATCGGCCTGGTGCGAATCAAGGAGAAACGCGCCGACCGCGCCTTGGTGCTCGATGACACTTACATCCCGCCGCTGCTGGATGTGGTCGCCTCCACGCCCTTGGCTGCGTTTCGCAACGAGCTACTGGGCCTGCTTCATCAGCGCGGCGAAGCGCTCGCCGGGCGGGTGGTGGCGTCCGGTGCTGGCGGTGCCTCGGAGATTGCCGACTTCATGCTGCTGCAACTGGTCAACCGTGCCCAACCGCTGATCCAGCACTTGAGCCGGTTGAGTCCGTTGCATCCCGAGCGGTTCTACAGCGAGTTGGTGAGCCTGGCCGGGGAATTCTCGACTTTTACCGCTTCCGGGCGGCGACCGCAGGAATTCCCGCAGTACCAGCATGATGACCTCGCGCTGAGTTTTGCCCCGGTGATGCAAGCCCTGCGTGAAGCGCTGTCGATGCTGATCGACAGCAAGGCCACGCCGATTCCGATCGTCGAAAAAGCCTATGGCATTCATGTGGCCATGCTGGCTGACAAGACCCTGCTCGACAACGCCAGTTTTATTCTGGTGGTGCGCGCCGATGTACCTGCCGAGACCCTGCGCAGCCGCTTCGGCCTGCAGAGCAAAATCGGCTCGGTGGAACACATTCGCGACATGGTCAACCTGCAATTGCCGGGCATCGGTCTGCTGCCGCTGCCGGTGGCGCCACGGCAGATTCCCTATCACGCCGGCTCCACCTATTACGAACTCGACCGGGGCAGCGAGCATTGGCAACAACTGGCCAACTCCGGCGGTTTTGCGTTCCACATCGCGGGTCAGTTCCCGGGGTTGAACCTGGCTTTCTGGGCGATCCGAGGATAAACCGCGATGAACAACGATGATCGTACCCAGTTCATGCCGACCCCCGGTGGCCGTGGCGCCGAGCCGGCCCGCCCGGACCCTGGCCGCGCTCAGCCCGCGCCACTGTCGATGCCGGCCGCGCCGGTGTTGACCGGTAAAGCCGAAGGTCTCAACCCCCTGGAGAGCGCCGCGGGCCCGCTGCTGGCTTTGCTGACCCGTTTGCGCAACACCATTGCCCACCCGGCACCAGCGAGTCTGCGGGCGCAACTACTGGCCTACCTGCGCCAGTTCGAGGAGCGCGCCGAGGCCGCCGGCGTGGTGCGCAACGATGTGTTGTTGGCCCGCTACGCCTTGTGCACCGCCCTGGATGAAGCGGTGTTGAGTACGCCGTGGGGCGGCGCCAGTGACTGGGGCAAGCAAAGCCTGTTGATCACTGTGCACAACGAAGCCTGGGGGGGCGAGAAAGTGTTCCAGCTCCTGGAACATTGCCTGCAAAGCCCCCGCGAACGTTTGTATCTGTTGGAGCTGTTGTACCTGTGCATGTGCCTGGGTTTCGAAGGGCGTTACCGGGTCATGAATGACGGTCGCAGCCAACTGGAGGCCTTGCGTGAGCGCACCAGTGCGGTTATCCGCAGCGCCCGTGGCGAATATGAGCGTGAACTGTCGCCCCATTGGCGCGGCGTGACCGTGGCGCGCGATCGACTGGCGCAATTCATGCCGCCATGGATCGCGGTAGCCATCGGCGTGGCGTTGCTGCTGGCCCTGGTGTTCGGCCTGCGCTTGAAACTGGCCGCCGATGCCGAGCCGGTGTTTAAAAACATTCATGCGCTGGGCGAGATCCCGGTGCAGGCCATCGACCGTCCGGTTGTGCAGCCGAAACTGGTCGAGCGGCCACGCTTGGCCGGTTTTCTCGCTGATGAAATCAAGGCCGGCCGGGTGGCCGTGGAAGATGCCGTTGACCGTTCAGTGGTGACCATCCGTGGCGATGAGCTGTTCGCCTCGGGCAGCGCCAGTATCGTCGACAATTTCCAGCCGCTGATGCTGCGCATCGCCGATGCCATTCGCAAGGTCAAGGGCCAGGTCCGGGTGACCGGCCACAGTGACAATCGCCCGATTGCCACCTTGAGGTTCCCATCGAACTGGGCGTTGTCCGAGGCGCGGGCCACTTCGGTGCTGCAAATCCTTTCGGCCAAGACCGGCCAGCCCGAGCGCTTCAGCGCCGAAGGCCGCAGCGACACCGAGCCGCTGGCCTCGAACGCTACGACCGAGGGCCGCGCACGCAATCGTCGGGTCGAAATCACAGTGTTGGCGGAGGGGGTCGAGTGAAGGCGTTTTTCAGTTTTATGACTCGCTGGGTCATTCCGTTGCTGGGGCTGATCGCCCTGAGCCTGATCATCTGGTTTGTCGGGCCGCTGCTTGAACTCCTGGTGCCCGAAGGCCGGCGCTGGGCGCTGATCATTCTGGTATTCGCGGTGTGGATCGCCTATCGAGTGTTTCGCATCATCCAGGCCCGCCGTCAGGCCGCCGAAGTCATGCGCAGCCTGGCGGCGCAAACCCCGCCGGACCCGACCAGCATCGCTACGGCCGAAGAGCTCGAAACCCTGCGCCAGCGCATGGACGAAGCCCTGACGCTGTTGAAGAAAGCCAAGCTGGGCGGCGACGAACGACGCAATCTCTACGAATTGCCGTGGTACGTGATCATCGGCCCGCCGGGTTCGGGCAAGACCACGGCGCTGGTCAACTCCGGTCTGCATTTTCCGTTGGCCGCGCAGTTGGGCGCCGGTGCGGTGCGCGGCGTCGGCGGTACGCGTAATTGTGATTGGTGGTTTACCGACCAGGCTGTGCTGCTCGACACCGCAGGCCGCTACACCACTCAGGACAGCGACGCGACGGTCGACAAGGCCGCATGGCTGGGCTTTCTGGGGCTGTTGAAAAAACAGCGGGCCCGTCGCCCGATCGACGGTGCATTTATCGCCATCAGCCTCTCCGACCTGTTGCTGGGCAGCGATGCCGAACGCGCCGCCCATGCCGCTGCGATACGCCTGCGCATTCAGGAGCTGTACACCCAACTGGGCGTGCGTTTCCCGATCTACCTGATGCTGACCAAGCTCGATCTGGTGCCTGGGTTCATGGAGTATTTCGACTCCCTGAGCAAGGAAGAGCGAGCCCAGGTCTGGGGCATGACCTTCGCTCTGGATGACGGCAAAAGCAATGACAGCCCGCTGGCCCATCTGCAAAGCGAATTCGCCGGTCTGGAGCAACGCCTGAACGATCGGCTGGTGGAGCGCTTGCAGCAGGAACGCGACCCGGCGCGACGCGATCTGATCTACGGTTTTCCACAGCAGTTCGGCGCGTTGAAGGATTGCCTGCAAAGCTTCCTTGAGGGCGTGTTCAAACCCAACGCCTTTGAAGAGCGGGCGCTGTTGCGCGGGGTGTATTTCACCAGCGGCACCCAGGAAGGCAGCCCGATTGACCGGCTGATCGGCTCCATGGCCCAGAGCATGAACCTGGACCGCCAGCACCTGGTGCGCCAGAACGGCACCGGGCGCAGTTACTTCATCGAAAAGCTCTTCAGCGCCGTGGCCTTTGCCGAGCGTGGGCTGGTGGGTGTCAATCCGAAAGTCGAACGTCGACGCAAGTGGATCGCCCAGGGCGTGCTGGCCTCGACCGTAGCCTTGGTGTTGGTGGTCGGGACCTTGTGGTGGGTCAGCTACCGCGCCAATCAGACGTATATCGCGCAAGTCGATCAGAAAGTCGTGCCCCTGGGCCAGGCCGTGCAGAACCTCAGCCCGGCGCAGCGGGACGTGCTCGCCGTGTTGCCCTTGCTCAACGCAGTGAAGCACTTGGCCGATGATGCGCCGAACTGGGCCGAAGGCCTGGGTCTGTATCAGGGCGACATGCTTGAAGCCGAGTCCGGCAGCGTCTATCGCAAGCTATTGATCGCGGTCTTCGCGCCGCGCTTGCTCACGCGTATCGAGGAGCAACTGCACGGCGGCGGCAATTCGGACTTCCTTTACGAAGGCTTGAAGGCCTACCTGATGCTCGCCGACAGTGAGCATTACGATGCTGATTTCATCAAGGCTTGGATCGCCCTGGACTGGGACCGCAGCCTGCCCCGCGACTTGCCGGCCGAGCAGCGCGTAGCCCTCGGTGAGCACTTGCAGGCGCTGTTCGAGCGCCATCCGCCCACTGCGCGTCTCGACCCACGCCTGATCGACGATTTGCGCCGGCAGTTGCAACAGCTGCCGGTGGCCCAGCGTGTCTACGACCGGATCAAACGGCAGCAACTGCCGGACGGCATTGCGGACTTTCGTCTCAACGAAGCGGCCGGGAGCGATACTGCGTTGGTGTTCAGCCGCAAGAGCGGCAAGCCGCTGGGCGACCCCTTGAGTGGCTTCTTCACGGCCAAGGGTTACCGCCAAGGGTTTTTGCTCACCAGCCTGAACCAGACCGGCACCTTGGCCGAGGAGCAGTGGGTGCTCGGTCGCGATCAGGCAGAACAACAGAACGTCGCCAGCCTGGCCGCCGATGTGCGTCGCCTGTATTTCCAGGATTACCAGCGCCAGTGGGACGCCTTGTTGGCTGATATCGACTTCGTGCCGATCACCAGCGTGGCCCAGGCCGCTGATGTGCTGCGGGTGATTTCCGGGCCGACTTCGCCGTTGAAAAAACTGCTGGTGGCGGTGGCGAAGGAAACCGACCTGCAACAGGAAGAGCGCGTGCTGGCCGCCAAGGGCGCGCCGGTGGAGGGCGGGGTCGACAAGCTCAAAGAGCGCTTGGGCACTTTGCTCGGCCAGGAGCAGGCGATGCAAAACACGGCTGAGGCCAGTGACGATCCAGTCACCGCGCATTTTGCCGAACTCAACCGCATCGTCAGCAAGAACGAAGGCGAGCCGGCAGCCATCGACGGCCTGCTGGCCGACATGAACGCCCTGTATGTGCAGGTCAGCGCCATGGTCGGTGCCAGCGGTGACGCCTTGCTTGGCGAAGCCAAGAACCAGGCCGCAGCGGCGGCGACGCGGGTCAGCCTCAACGCCGAGCGTCAACCGGCGTTGGTGCAGGGCCTGGTCAAGTCGGTGGTCAACTCCACCACCAACAGCATGATGGGTGGAGTACGCAATCAACTGAACGCTGCCTGGACCAGCGAAGTGGTGAACATCTATCGCCAGTCCCTGGCCGGGCGTTATCCGATGTCGCCAGGCAGTGCACGGGACGCGACCCTCGACGACTTCGGTCAGTTCTTCGGTGTGGGCGGGGTGATGGACAACTACTTCCGCAAATACCTGCAGCCCTACGTGGATACCTCGACCCAGGCCTGGCGCTGGCAACCGGGCGCCGCGCAGAAGCTCGGCATCGCCCCGGGTGTGCTGCAAACCTTCCAGCGGGCAGCGACCATCCGGGATGCGTTTTTCCGTTCCGGCGGTACCCAGCCGATGGTGCGCTTCGAACTCAAGCCCGTGGCCATGGATTCCACCATCACCCAGTTTTTGCTCGACCTCGACGGCCAGCAATTGAGCTACGACCACGGCCCAAGTCGCCCGACCGCCATGCAATGGCCCAACCCCGGCAGCATCGGCGTGGTGCGGATCTCGATCATGCCGCCCACGGCCAGCGGTCGGTCCGGCATCACCCTGGACGGGCCCTGGGCCTGGTTCCGCCTGCTCGAGCAATCGGACCTGACCGCCGGCAACTCGCCGGACCGCTTCAACCTGCGGTTGCGGGTCGATGGCGCCAGCGCCTCTTATGAGCTACGGGCCAACAGCGCCTTCAACCCGTTCAAGAGCCGTGTGCTCAGCGGTTTCAGCCTGCCGGAGCGCTTATGAGCACGCCGGGCTTCTATGGAAAGTTGGCCAGTCGCGGGGACTTTGTCAGCCGTGGCTTGCCGCAGAGTTTTATCGGCCCTTGGGATTCGTGGCTGGCGGCGGGGTTGCTCGCCAGCCAGAGCCTTGGCGACCGTTGGCTGAATGCCTATCTGGTCAGTCCGCTGTGGCGCTTTATGGTCGCGCCCGGTGTGTGTGGGCCGCAGGCCGCCGTGGGGGTGGTGATGCCGAGCATCGATCGGGTGGGCCGGTATTTTCCGCTGACCGTCGCGGTGCTGCTGGATCAGGACGCTGATCCTGCGTCGGTGATAGGCGGTTCGGATAGCTGGTTTGAACAGGTCGAGCAATTGCTGTTGAGCACGTTGAGCGTGGAGGCGAGCTTCGAAGCCTTCGGTGCAGGACTGGAGGCGCTGGGCAGTCCGGCTTATCTGCGACGCACCCCGAGCAGCCATTTTGCCGGCCTGCAGCGCTTTGATGTCACCGATCCGCAGGCGCGAATGATCGCCCTCGCCGAACAGGCCTGCGAAGGGGCCAGTGTGTGGTGGGGCCAGGGTTCGGAGCGCATTGCCCCCGGTTTATTGCGGTGCCAGGGCCTGCCGGCCGCCGCTGACTTTGCGCAATTTTTGCTCGGCCAAGAAGGTGTTGTGTAGATGTGTTCAAACGTGGGAAGGACCCTCAAGTCTGCAAGCAAAAGCCATGTCGGCATGGTCCGCCAGGTTAACGAAGACGCTTGCCTGGACCTGCCGCAAAAAGGCCTGTGGGTGGTCGCCGATGGCATGGGCGGGCACGCGGCGGGCGACTACGTCAGCAGTCTGATTGTCGACAGTCTGCGTAGCATTGCTGTGGGCCGTTCGCTGGATGAATACGTCGCGGCGTTGAAAACCGACCTGCTGCGGGTCAACGCCGCCGTGCGTGAAGAAACCGCCAACCGCGGCGTGACCATGATGGGCAGTACGGTGGTGGTGATGGCGGCGCGTGACTTGCGTGGGGTGTGTTTGTGGGCGGGTGACAGCCGCTTGTATCGCCTGCGTGACGGCCGGCTCAAACGCATCTCGCGGGACCACAGTTACGTCCAGGATCTGCAGGACAGCGGCCTGCTCAGTGAAGCCGAAGCCCGGGTGCACCCGCGGTCCAATATTGTCACCCGCGCCATCGGGGTCCAGGCACAGTTGGAGCTGGCGATGGTCGAGTTGCTGTTGAAGCCCGGCGACAGTTACCTGTTGTGCAGCGACGGGCTGAACAAAACCGTTGAAGATCATGAGATCCGCGAGGTGCTGGGCCACGACGAGCCAGGGGAAATCGCCAGCAGCCTGGTGTCCCTGGGCCTGATGCGCGGCGCTCCGGACAACATCACCGTCATCGTCGTGAAGGTGCCTTCATGAACCTCACCGCGAACATTCTGATCCCGGGCTACGATATCGACGGTGAGATCGGTGAGGGCGCCATGGCCAGCGTTTACCTGGCGACCCAACGCTCGCTGGAGCGCAAGGTGGCGTTGAAGGTCATGGCCGCCGCGCTGGCAGCCGATCCGAGTTTCTGCGAGCGCTTCCTGCGCGAAGGCAAAACCCTGGCGCGCCTGTCTCACCCGCATACGGTCACCATCCATGACATCGGCAATGTCGGTGAGCTGTATTACATGGCCATGGAATACCTGCCCAATGGCACGCTCAAGGAGCGCATTGCCGCCGGCCTGACGCCGGAGCAGGGCCTGATCTACATCCGCCAGATCGCCTCGGCGCTGGGCTATGCCCACGGGCTGGGGCTGGTTCATCGCGACGTCAAACCGGCGAACATTCTGTTCCGCGCCGATGGCACAGCGGTGCTCTCGGACTTCGGCATCGCCAAGTCCCTGGACGATCGCACCCAATTCACCCAGGCCGGTTTCGCCGTCGGCACGCCCAGCTACATGAGCCCGGAACAGGCGCGCGGTCAGGCCATTGACGGTCGGGCCGACTTGTATGCCCTGGGCGTGGTGCTCTACGAAATCCTCGTCGGCAAACTGCCGTATACCGGCAACGACGCACTCTCCACAGCCCTGGCGCATTTGACCGAACCGTTGCCGGAGCTGCCGGTGCACCACGGTCGTTACCAAGAGGTGCTGCGCAAGCTGTTGGCCAAGGATCCGGCCGAGCGTTTCCCGGATGCAAAGGCGTTGTTGCAGGCGCTGGATAATCTGCCCGGGGAATCGGTTGAAGCGACCACGATCCGGCCGTTGCCCCTTCCAATGAACAATGACCTGGCGGGACTGACGCCGGTGTCTATCGACATTCCGACGAGCCCTGCACAGCCACAACCCCAAGCCAAGCCTGTTGCGCCGACGGCGAAGTCGACGCCGCAATCCCCGGCCTCGGAGCAGCGCAAGGGACCGGTGTTCGCGCTTGCCGCTGTTGCGGTAGCCGTGGTGCTGGCCTTGGGCGGCGCGGGTTATTGGTGGCTGTCCGGTGACGTCGAAGCGGACGCCAAGGCTTCAGTGCCTCCAGTCAAAACACCGCCGCCAGCCGTGGCGCCACCGGTGAACCCCCCTGTGGCGACAGAAGTCGATAACGGTCAGCGCCCGCTGCTGATGGCCGGCAAAAAAACCTTGTTCCAGCGGGTGCTCAGCAAGCCGGGAGCGAAACTCGCCAGTGAACCGGGGGCCACGCCTGGCAAGGCCTTGCCGGCGTTTTCCGTGCTGTACGTCTATCAGCGCCAAGAGGTGGCCGGCAGCCCGTGGCTACGCGTCGGCGCCGCCACCGACGGGCGCAGTGACGGCTGGTTGCCAGCCGAACAAGTCAGCGACTGGAAGCAAAGCCTGGTGCTCAAGTTCACCGAACGCTCCGGTCGTGCGCCGGTGATGTTCCTGCGTCAGCCCGGCGAAGTGGAGCGGCTGCTGGCTGATCCGTCGGCTGCAAAAAACCTGTTGCTCAAGGCCCAGCAGAACCGTGAAGACAATCAGCAGGTACTGGCCCTGGAACCGGCCGCCAGCGCGGTGCCGCAAAACCAGTTTTATCTGTTGCCAATCTTTGATTCGCGCGAGAGCTTCGATGAAAACGGCCAGCCGGTGCAGTTGCTGAACGTGGCGTCCATCGACCCCGGCAATGCACCGAAGGCCACTGTCGGCAACACTCCGATCAGCGCCGCCAATGCCGATGCATTTCGCACCGCTGTGGTGTTGGTCGTCGACACCACGGTGTCCATGCAGCCCTACATCGATCAGGTCCGCGACGTGGTGCACCAACTGCAAACCCGCATCGCCGAGCGGGGCGAGCTGGACAGTGTCAGCTTTGGCCTGGTGGGGTTTCGAAACAGCATCCAGAAAACCCCGGGCCTGGAATACGTCGCCAAAACCTTGATCACCCTGGACCAGGGCCGCGACCCACAGCGCTTCATGGACTTGGCGCGGCAGGTCAAGGCGTCCACGGTTTCGAGCCATTCGTTCAATGAAGATGCCTTTGCCGGCGTGATGGAAGCGGTCGAGGGCATGGACTGGTCCGGTTATGGCGGACGCTTGATTCTGTTGGTCACCGATGCCGGTGCGTTGCGCAAGAACGACCCGTATGCCGCCACACAAATGAACGAGGCCGAAGTGCGTCAGGCCGCATTGGGCAAACAGATCAAAATCTACGCCTTGCACCTGCTTAGCGATGCCGGCAAGAAAACCCATGGCGGTGCGCAAAGTCAGTATCGCACCCTGACCGCCGACGCCAACCCGCAGATCGGCGATCTGTACATCCCGGTGCCGGGCGCCGATGTGCGCAAGTTCGGTGAACGGGTGGACGAGATCGGTTCGGTGTTTGCCGACCTGGTGCATCAGGTGCGCAGCAACAAGTCGCAAACCGTGCCGCTGCTGAGCGCTGCGCCGAGCCTGGCCGACAAATCGGCGGCCGTCGGCTACGCGATGCACATGGACTTCCTGGGGCGAAAAGCCGCCAGCCAGGCGCCGCAACTGGTCAGCGCCTGGACCGCCGACCGCGACCTGATCAACCCGGCACTGCCGGCGTTCCAGGTGTGCGTGATGCTGACCAAACTGCAGCTCAACGACTTGCAGCAATCGCTGAAACTGATCGTCGACGCCGCCCGCAAGACCCAGACCTCACCGAAGAATTTCTTCCAGGAAATCGCCAGTGCCAGTGCCTATATGAGCCGAGATCCCTCGGCCTTGCGCAAGGGCGGCAATCTGGCCGATGGCGGAGTTTTGGGGGAGTACCTGGAAGGACTGCCTTATCGCAGCAAGTCGCTGAACATGACCCAGGATTTGTGGCTTTCCCTGAGCGTGGCCGAGCAGGAGGACTTTATCGACGAGCTGGACTCGAAAATCCGCCTCTACGAAACCTTCCACAACGACCTGGCCAACTGGGTGCGTTTCGGCGATGCCGAACCGGGTGATGCCTTGTACCGCGTTCCATTGTCGACGCTGCCGTGATGCTGAACATGAACGCAGTGCACAAAAGCCGGGGCGCCGGCAGCCAGCGCTACAGCCTGGTGATTCCACGGCTGCAACTGCGTGCCGGTGAGCAACTGGCGGTGGTCGGTCCCAGTGGCTGCGGCAAAAGCACGTTGCTCGATTTGCTGGCGCTGGTGCTGGCGCCGGATCGGGCCGGGCAGTTTGATTTTGCGTCCGGCCAAACCACGACGGACATTGCCGGGCTGTGGCGCGCAGATGCGCAAAGTGCCTTGGCGAACCTGCGCAGCCGGCACTTGGGTTACGTGCTGCAAACCGGTGGCCTGCTGGATTTTCTGGACGTGCGCGGCAACATCGACCTGTCGCGCCAACTGCTCGGCTTGAAAGACGACGGCAGCGTCGATCGCCTGGCCGGGGCGTTGGATATCACCGATCAACTGGGCAAAAGACCGTGCGACTTGTCCGTCGGCCAACGGCAACGGGTGAGTTGTGCCCGCGCCCTGGCTCATGGGCCGCGCCTGCTGTTGGCCGATGAACCGACCGCTGCCCTCGATCCGCTGAACGCGGAACGCGTGATGCAGTTACTGGTGACCCAGGCTCGTGAACACAGGGTGTGCTGCGTCGTTGCCACCCACGACGAGTCACTGGCCCGCGCCAGCGGTTTGCAGGTGCGACGCATCAGTTGTCATCGCGACGTCGATGGCGGTGTCACCGCCACCCTCGGGGAGGCCTGCTGATGCGCGGCGCGCTGGTGGCTTCCCTGGCCTGGCAGGATTACCGCAACGATGCCTGGCTGTCGGCCTGCTCGGTATTGGCGCTGGTGGCGGTGATCGCGCCGCTGCTGGTGCTGTTCGGTTTGAAATTCGGCCTGGTCAGCAGTTTGACCGAGCGCCTGGAAAACGACCCGGCCACCCGGGAGATCATCCCCTTGGGTGGCGGCCGGTTCAGCGCCGCGTTTATCGAGCAGTTGAGCCAGCGCAGCGATGTGTCGTTCGCCTTGCCGCGCACCCGGCAGATTGCCGCGACAGCGGATCTGACCGCAGGCGCTTCGACGGTGACTGTGGAAATGATCCCCACCACCGCCAACGATCCGTTGCTCGGCAGTCTGCCGGTACCCCAAGGGCTGGATCAGGTGCTGCTCAGCCAGACCGCCGCCGAAAAGCTCGGGGCCAAGGCCGGTGATTGGTTACAGGCCGGTTTTGGCCGGCAGGTGGCCGGTCGTGGCGAGGCGCAGCGCACTCGCGTTCAGGTGCTGCAGGTTCTGCCGCTGGAAGCCTTCGCCCGGGACGGATTGTTCGCGCCGTTGACGTTACTGGAAGCGGCTGAAGATTACCGGGACGGCCGCGCCGTGCCTGCGTTCGATTGGCCAGGTGATGCGGTGGGCGCGACGGAGCAGCGGGTATATCCGGCGTTTCGCCTGTACGCCCGCAGCCTCCAGGATGTCGAGCCGCTGCGCCAGTACTTCGCTGCGCAGAACCTGCTGGTCTCGACCCAGGCCCAGGCCATCGCCCAAGTGCAATCGCTGAGCCGCAACCTGTCGATCGTGTTCTGGATCATCGCCGGATTGGCCGTGGCGGGAGCGTTCGCGGCGATTTTTGCCGGGGCGCTGGCGGCGGTCGAGCGCAAGCGTCGAGCGTTATCGGTGCTGCGCTTGCTGGGGTTTTCCACGGCGGCGTTGCTGTTGTTTGTGGTGGTGCAGGCGCTGTACAGCGCCTGCCTTGCCGCCCTGTTGAGTGCCGGGCTGTATGGCCTGGCGCAATCGGGCCTGAACCATTTATTTGCGCAGATGCCGGGCGAGTACGCCAGCCATCTGCTGGCGCGTCACTACGCGTTGGCCCTGGCGGCAGTGCTCGGCGTCAGTGCCGTGGCGGCGCTCTGTGGTGGCTGGCGAGTGGCGCGTATCCAGGCGTGTGAAGGAATCCGAGATGTATAAGTTACTGGGCGCCGCCGTGGCGCTGAGCCTGGCCGGCATGGTCTGGGCTGATGAAGGCACCGACAAGCTGGACAACCCCAAGCCGTTGCCCGATGACGTCAGCCTGCCGCTGCCGTGCGAAGGGCAGATGGTGTTCCGTTACGTCTACATCCTGGCCCAAGGCAGTCTGGACGACCGTGAGATCAGCCTCGGTTACCCGTTCAGCGAAGGTGAGGCCGGCTATCAGCAGTCGTTCATTTCCGGTTATCGCCGGGACTTCATCAATGGCCAGTTCACCCTCAAGGATCTGCCCAAGGACTGGAGCAAGAGCATCACCCCGTTGATGCCCAAGACCGACGCCAACACCCCGCTCAAACCGATGCTCTATTTCATCGGCAAATACGAAGTCACCGCCCGCCAATACGCGCAGGTCATGGCACAGGCGCAATCGTTGGCCAGCGGCGAGCCGGCGCCGGCCTGCGAGGCGTTGCAGGCCGAAATTCCGCAAGGCATGGCCGGGCGTTTACCCAAGGTGAAGCTGTCGCGATTCGAGGCTGAACGCTTCTCGGCGGTGTACAGCGCCTGGCTGATGAAATACCACAAGGACCTGCTGCCGGTGAGCGGTCGCGGCACCTCGGCAGAGGAGGGCGGGCTAGGTTTTGTGCGCTTGCCGACCGAAGTCGAATGGGAATTTGCTGCCCGTGGCGGGCAAGCCGTCAGCCGTCAGGACCTGGAAGGGCGCCTGTTTCCCCGGCGCCTGGACGGCAGCGAAAGCGACGGACCGCTGGCCGATTGGGCGGTCTTCAATCAGGTCGCCGGCGGCACCGGTCAGGCCGCGCGGTTGATGCCGATCGGTACCAAACTGCCAAACCCCATTGGCTTGTTCGACGTGATCGGCAACGCCGCCGAAATGGTCCAGGAGTCCTTCCAGCTGGTGCACGCCGGACGCCGCCAGGGCACCTACGGCGGCTTCGTGGTCAAGGGTGGCAATTACCTGGAAGGCGAGGGCACCTTGTTCACCGGGATGCGCCGCGAGTACTCGCTGTTCGCCGCCGACGGCACCGAGCAAAACAACGAAACCACCGGGTTCCGGGTCGCGATTGGTGCGTTGTCGGCACCCCGTTCGCGCTACAAGGAACTGTTTGCCCAATGGCAGAAAGAAGGTCGGCTGGCTTCGCTGACCGATGCCATCGACGACGCCCAGGACCCGACCAAACGCCTGGACAGCATCATTGCCGCCAGCGTCGATCCGCGTTTGCAAGCCGAACTGGGGCTGGTCAACGAAGAGCTCAAGCGCAACGTCTCGCTCATCGCCCAACAGCGCGAGGAAGCGGCCGGCAACCTGATCCAGTCGGCGGCCCTGGTGGCCGAGACGGTCAACAACTACAACATTCGCCTGACCAATTTGCAGAAGAGTCGCCAGCAGGCCGTGGACGCCAAGGACGAGGCCAGCGCCAAGCTGTTCGCCATGGCTATCGACAACGGCCGCAGCGCGCTGGACGGCGCGGTGGCGATCTACATCGACAACCTGGCGACTGGCACGCGCTACACCGATGCCGTGATCCAGGCGCAGTTTCAACGCATCAAGGAAGAGTTGGAGCGCAAGCCGGTACTGGGCAAGAGCCTGGTGACGCGCGCGACGTTATTCGTTCGCCATGTCGGTGATTATCGTCAGCAACGACGAGCCGACCCGGCGGCGATATTGAAGGAATTGCTCGCATCGAACGCTCAGCGGTCTTGATCGTTCGTTGTACAGCGAGCTTGGAAGGGACTCAGGCGGCGATGGGCCGTGCTGAGCTGGTCAAACTTAAACGAGAACACAACTATGCTTTCCTCCCGTAAAGCTTTTGCTTCGGTTTCCAAGCGTCACTTGCTGCTGATCGCCGTCGGCTTCAGCACCGTACTGACCGGCTGCGCTACGTCGCCGACGTCCAAGGTCGCCTCGAGCACCAAGGTCGAGTACTACCCGAACTGCTACGAGCCGGTGCAGCACCTGCGCGCCACCGATTCGAACATGACCAAGTCGGTGGTTACCGGTGCGGCGGTCGGCGCTGTCGGCGGTGCACTGTTGGGCGCCCTGACCGATTCCGAGAACCGTGGCCGCAACGCCGCCATCGGTGCAGCAGGCGGTGCCCTGGCGGGCGGCGCGGTCGGTTACTACAACGAGCGTCAGAAGCAGATCGCCGATGACAACCAGCGCATCGCGTCCTACGCCTCCGACGTCAACAAAAGCGCCGCCGACATCGACCGCAGCACCGCGTATGCCAAGGCTTCGCAACAGTGCTACCAGAGCGCGTTCACCAAACTGGTCGCCGACCGCAAGGCCAAGACCGTAAACGACACTGAGGGCCGCAAGCGCCTGGCAGAAATCGTCGCCGGCCTCAAAGAGTCCAACGACCTGATCGTCGCGGTGAACGGTAAAGCCAGCGAAGACCTGAACAACTACACCCAGGCCTACGAAAAAGACCTGCAGCAAGTAGGTGTGCAGCGCACTGACGTGGTCACCGTGGCGACCGCCGACACCACACCGGTCGTGACCCCGACCAAGAGCAAGAAAGCGGTGAAACCAGCGAAAAAACCGGTGCTGCCAACCGTGCCGAAAGAAGCGGTCACCACCGAGAAAACCCTGCAAACCGCACAAGCCAAACAGGCGGAAAGCAAGCAAGTCGCCAGCGCAGGCACCACTCAGGTCAACAGCATGTGCAAGAACCCGGACCTGGGCGACTGGGCACCGGTACCTTGCCCGAATGTTTGATTGAGTTTTCTGTAGGGCTTTGATCATTCCCGCGCGCTGCGTGGGAATGATCTGTACTGGCTACGCCTGGGCGCCATGCGCCGCCATCTCCTGCGCTGGCAAATGAACCAGCGCTCGCTTCACCAGCAACTGCGGATTATCCGCCATTCTGCTCAACGCCAATTTACATCCCTGCCAGCTTCCATAGGGGATGCCGAGTTGGAACAGGCGCAAACTACCCGGCACGCTTACAAGCGAACAAAAGAATGATGTCGGACGCCTCCAGAAAGTACGTCAGACTTTTCCGCGTTTCAGAATGTTGCGTCAGCAATGCGCGAAGGGCTTTCGATACTTTTGTAAGAAATTTGAGGCGAACAGAATATGTATCTGGAGAGAAACGGATCAAATACAAGGCGCCATCATGTTGACGGCGCCTTGTATTGCTTATTGTCCGTCACTTCTATGTCCATAGATGACTGTAACTTTTCGGAAACCTCCTACATTTTTCATTTTTTAATTTTGTCATGCTGCGTTCCGCTTCAGAACGTGAATGTTCAGCGATTATCACCGGGTTTGATAAACCGCTCTGGTCCAATGGTTTCGGGGGCAATGCGTCGAGATGGGAGGGTTAAAGTCAACGTCAGGGAATCCCCTGTCACATATAGGGCTTTCTCCTACATGCAATAGAGAAGCCACCGTTTTATTGTTTAATTGGATGCTTGCCAATGGCCATCATTGTGATTAGGATGCGCGCACTTGAAAGGGTGCGAACTCAATTGGATGAGGCTCATCGCAGCTCTTTGATACTGTCAGGCGCCATTGCAACTGCAATGGCCGCATGACCGTTATCCTAATTAAAGGCCATGGATGTCCTACTCAAGCAAACTTTCCGCTCATTACCTTGAACTCGCAAAAGCCTCTGTTTCCGAAGAGAGTTTCGCGGGCGAGGATGTTCGCTTTTCGAGCGAATACGAGGCATTGGAAAGCGAACTGGCCAAAGCCCAGTCCATGCACGAAAGTGGTCAGATCGACTGGCTGAAAATCCGTGAAAACAGCGAAAACCTGCTGCGCACTCAATCCAAGGATTTGCGTGTCGGCGCTTGGCTGACCTGGGCGCTGTACCAGCGCGAATCCTTCCAGGGGCTGCTGGCCGGCCTCGGTTTGCTGCACCATCTCTGTGAAAACCACTGGGCTGAAGTTCACCCGAACAAGGCCCGCACCCGTTCCGCCGCCATCAGCTGGTTGGTGCCGCGTCTTGAACAGGTGCTGAACGAAAACGTTGCGATCAAAGAGCAACTGCCGCTGTTCCGCCGGCTGGTCGAGCATCTGGAAGGCCTTGACGCCGCGTGCACCGAGCACTTGGGCGATGACGCGCCGTTGCTGCTGCCGATCTCCCGTCGCTTGAAAAACATGGTTCAGCGCGCCGCCGACAACCAGCCTGAGCCCGGTGTGGTGGGCGCCGCAGTGGCCCAGGTCAAGCAAGCCGCGACCCAGCTGTTCACCCCCGGCGCGCCGATCGACAACGAGAAAGAAGCCCATAAGGCCCTGCGCGCCCAGCAGGAAAGCGCCCGTCCGTTATGCGCCTGGTGGCTCAAGCAGAAAGCCACCGACCTGCGCGCCCTGCGCCTCAATCGAACGTTGCTGTGGCTGCCCATCGACGCGGTGCCCGAGCGCAATGCCGAGCAGATCACTGTCCTGCGTGGCGTGCCGGCAGACAAACTCAAGTCCTATCAGGACCGCTTCGACCAAGGGAAATACGCCGATCTGCTGGTAGAGCTGGAGGCGAGCCTGGCGAAGGCGCCGTTCTGGTTCGATGGCCAGCGAATGGTCTGGGAATGCCTTCAGGGGCTGAACGCCGAGATGGCCGTGCGCGAAGTGGAAATCCACTTCGCGCTTTTGGTTCAGCGCCTGCCCGGCATCATCGAATTGCGTTTCCACGACGGCGCGCCGTTCGCGGATCCGGCCACCCGCGCCTGGATCAGCGCCCACGTCATGCCGCACCTGCAAAGCGCCAGTGCGCCGCGCAAGGTCGAAGTCGCCGATACCCAGCCGGCCTGGGAGCTGGCCCTGGAAGAAGTCATGCCGATTCTGCGCAAGGACGGCCTCAAGGCCGCCGTGCAGATCCTCAAGCAGGGCCTGCAAAGCGCCCACGGCGGGCGGGTTCGGTTCTTCTGGCAGTTCGCCCTCGCGCGGCTGTGCTTCATGGCCAAGAAATACGAACTGGCCAAGACCCAACTCGAAACCCTCGACCAAACATTACAGGACTCAGGCCTGCACGCCTGGGAG
>Ga0075432_10000002_pt1 | contig 58739 bp, 50 predicted proteins | sample RhiMethybrSRZTD1_FD_72781 | JGI IMG/M metagenome (GOLD analysis project Ga0075432, IMG submission 72781) | Populus rhizosphere microbial communities from Tennessee, USA - Rhizosphere MetaG P. TD hybrid SRZTD1 | ecosystem: Host-associated > Plants > Roots > Rhizosphere > Soil | place: USA... | reverse complement strand
CGGCGCGATCCAGCACCTGGCCGGCATGAAAGACTCCAAAGTGATCGTTGCGATCAACAAGGACGAAGAAGCGCCGATCTTCCAGGTGGCCGATTACGGCCTGGTGGCGGACCTGTTCGACGCCATACCGGAACTCGAAAGGTTGCTCTGACCTCGACTGCGATCGGCTCGCTGGTGGCTGGCAACTCACTCCAGCCAGCCAAACGCTTTGGCCTGCGCCACGGCCTGGGTGCGGCGCTCGATACCAAGTTTGACATTGATGTGTCTGGCATGGCTTTTCACCGTATGCAGCGAGATGAACAGTTGCTCGGCGATCTGCTGGTTAGAACAACCCTGAGCGATTAAGCTCAACACCGCTTGTTCCCGCTTGCTTAAGGGTGACTTCAGCCGGGAGGGATCGAGAAGACGCAGACAACCCTGGCGTTGTGCTGGAGCGGGCAGCATCTGCTCCAGCCAGTTATGCTGGCGGCGGTACAGCATCCGTAGCGGCTGCAGCAGCTCCAGCCGCTCTGCCTCGGCCAGGGCCTGGCGTAGCTGATCGTTAGCCGCCCTCGTTTGCCCGCTCATTCGCAGCGCCTCGGCAATAACGAACCGACACTCACAAGCCAGACTGCGCAAGCCCCTTCTGCAGCACTCCTGCTCCAACGTGCGCAAGGCAGGCAATGCCACATCGGCCCGGCCAAGGCAAAGCTCGGTCTGGGCGTGAAGCAGGCTCGCGCGGTGGGGCAGTTCGTAGAACCCCGAAGGCCCCAACAGATCCCCCTCGCGCAAAGACTGCAGCACTTGAGTGAAGTTGGTGTGTGCTTTTTGTGTCTCGCCCCGCTGCAGCCAGAGCTCGCCTTGGGCAAAAAGCAGCACCATGCGATAACGCTCTTCCGGGACCTGCAGCCAACGCATTTGCCGTTCGGCCGTGTCCAGTAACTGTTGGCCACGGTCGAAGTCACCCTGCTCTATAGTCAGCTTGGACAGGGTTTGATAGCCGAAAAGCAAGTATGCCTCCTTGCAGCGTTCAGCCTCATCCAGTGCGATAAGCAAAGCTGCCTTGGCCCCGTCGTCGTCACCACGGCTGGCCAGCAACCTGCCGCGCAGTAGCAAAAGTCGCACCAGCACTGGCCCTCGCTTGCTGGCCTCAGGCATTTCTTGCAGCAGTTGCTCGATCTGCTTCAGGCCCCGCTCCGTTTCGCCATGCATCGCCAACAGATGTACGCGCTCGATGCTGAGCAAGGCCTCGAAGGGCTGATTGCCTCTGCGCCCGACCAGACTCAGGCCTTCATGATTGAAGTGATCGGCAGCCTCCAGGTCGCCCTCTGCCAGCGCTTGCTGGCTCAGCATTTGGTAGCACAGGATACGTTGCGCCCACGCTGAAGGAACCAGCACTTGCAAAGCCTCAAGGCAGTGCTGACGAGCCCCTCGGTGGCCCAGCAGCCGCTGTAGAACACCCTGGACGGTTTGGTATTGCGCCAGCAGCTGTTGCTGGCGGCGCGGGGTTGGCTGGGGTAAAAAGCGCGCCAGGTCCGCGAGGCAGCGATCCACCTCATCCAGCCGCGAGGACATGATCAACGCCCAGGATTGCAGGAGAATCATGCGTGGTGTACTGGTGAACAGCTCAGCCGGCAGTTCGTTACGCCATTCCAGAAAGCGTGCGCCACTGCGTCCTACCAGTAACTGATCCTGGCCGTAGCGTTGCAGATAGCCCGCTGCCAGGTCCGGCTGCTCCGCCCAAAGGGCGTGTTCCACCGCGTCACGCACTTCACCCTGGCGGGCAAACCACTGGCTGGCACGGGTATGAAGACGCTGCATTGATTGGCTGGCGGTCTTACGTCCGAGCATCGTCGCCAGGGGATACGCCAGGCGTAACCACTCGTTGCGGCTGTCCAGTCCCCGGAGAAAGAGCTGGCGTTGACGCAAATCATCGAGTATTCGTGCGCCGCCTTCATGCTCCATCAAGTGATCACACAGCGCCGAGCAAAACCTGGGCATACGGGCCAGCACACTGAGGCTCTGGAGCAACGGGGCAGGCAAACCGGCGAGTACCTCGCGCGCGATGTACTCCTGAACCAGCGGCGGGCTGGCGGTGAGGCGCTCAATGACGCTGTTCGCCTCGCCTTGGGTCAACAGCAGGCATATGCAGGCCAACCAGCCTTCGCTCTGCTGAAGCAACTGAGCACTTTGCTCGACGGATAATTGTATCTGACGCTTGAACAACAGCGCGTCCAGCTCATGTTGATTGAGCGTCAGATCCTCTGCCCCCAGCTCCAGCAAGTCGTCCTGCAACAGCAGGCGCGGGAGGTTCCACGCGGGTCGCCGCCTCCCGCTGATCCACCAGCGCATTGTATGCGGCAATCGCTCCAGCAGACGATCGAGGCAGGAATCCAGTTCGTTACAGGGCAGTCTGGGATAGTCGTCGAGCACAATCCACAAAGGGCCTTCGACACGACTCAGCAACTGGGTCAACTCCGCATAAGGATCACCGTCGCCATGCGGTAACTGCAGGGCACCGGCCAGGCGTGACAGCAGCTCGGCAGGGCTCAGCGGATGCCCCAACAGATCGAGCCAGACCAGTCGGGTGGAGGGGCCTGCCTGACGTGCACACTCGTTCAACAGCACAGTCTTGCCGAAACCGGCCTGCGTGCAGACTAGAGTAAGCAGGCAATCGCTGGCCAGCAAGCGCTGGCTCAGACGTGGGCGGGGCACATGCGCCAGCGGCAAGCGTGGCAGCACGAGACGTGGAGGAAAGGCTCCTGCTATAGGAATGATGTTGCACGTCTCGTCTGACATCGTCCTGATTTCACCCCTTTTTATTATCGTTTCGCGGGTCCAGACGACCAGCTCCGCACCATTATGCCGCGCTCTTGGCAGTACGCATAAAAAAGGCGACCCCCTTGGGGTCGCCGCATAGACTATACAGTGTGACTTGATTGCTAGCGCACGCCGGCACTGCGCAGTGCGGAAGGGGTATATTCGGCCATCGTAGCCGGAATGCCGTACTCGACGTATCTCTCTTCTTCGTTGTTCAGACCGGCGATGTAGCGCCCGGAGATCAGGTCGGACAGCACCTGGGTGGCGGCTTCCATGCTCTGCACCTCATAGTTGTGCATCAGCATGGCCTCGCCGACACGCCACAACTGACCGCGGCCGTCATAGTGCTCGGAGACGGCGATATACCAGCTGTCCTCATCGATGAAGAAGCGGCGCTTGGCATAGATATGGCGTTCGCCGGATTTCAACGTGGCCTCTACCTCCCAGACTCGGTGTAACTCGTAGCGCGCCAGATCTTGATTCAGGTGGCCGGCTTTGAGGATGTCCTTGTACTTCAGCTTGGGTGAGTGCAACCGGTAGTTGTTGTAGGGGATGTACAGCTCGCGCTTGCCGACCAGCTTCCAGTCATAGCGGTTTGGCGCGCCGTTGTACATGTCCACATTGTCCGAGGTGCGTAGACCGTCGATGCCCGACGGGCCGTCATACGCCACCTGCGGCGCGCGGCGCACCCGGCGTTGGCCGGGGTTATACAGCCAGGCCATGCGTGGTTCCTGAAGCTGGTCCAATGAGTCGTGCACCAGCAGCACATTACCCGCCATTCGCGCTGGTGCAAGATTTCTCTCTTTGTACACCAGCAGGATGTTCTCGGCCTTCTCGGGAGTCAGACCGGCAATAGTCGGTGGCATCGCCACCTGAGCTTCGAGCTTGACAGGTGTGAAGTCGCCATTGGCCAATGGCGCGGCGATGATGGAGACCCCCTTGCGATTACCACCTCGGTAGCGGGTGATATGGTTCCATACCACTTCCAGACCAGTCCTTGGAACCGGGAAGGCGTAATAGCGGCTGTCGTTGAAACCTTTCAAGCCGTTGCCACCTTCAACCAGGCTAGTCGACTGCGCGCTTTTCATCGCCGCCGCATAGATTGCCTCGGGAGCCGACATCGTTCGGTGGCTGGCGTAGACCGGCATCTTGTAGGTGGCGGGATAGCGTTTGAATAGCGCCAACTGGCCTTCGGATAGCTTATCGCGATATTGCTGGATGTTCTGCGCGGTGATTACAAACAGGGGTTGCTCGCTGGCGAAGGGATCGCCAAGGAACCCGTTTGGTTCCACCTTGGCGGCGCCCTTGGAGATTCCACCGGTCCAGGCCGGAATGCTGCCATTAGCATTGCCTGCCTTCTCTGCACCGAGTGGAGTCAGGCTGTTGCCCAATTTAGCCGCTTCCTCCGGCGAGACGGCGGCCAACGCGCTGCCGCCGAGCAGGAACAGGGTCAGCGCGGTGATGAGGGCGCTTTTTGTCTTCATAGTGTTTCCTCCGTGATGCCGGTTAAAAGGTCACGCCAAGGCTGAAAGCGAGGAAATCGCGATCGACCAAAGTGTTGTACTTGCCGCCGAAGAAGTCCGTATAAGACAGGCTGGCGGTATAGGTAGAACGGTAATCGGCATCCAAACCGACGCTGATGGCTTTAGCGCCTTCATTGAACACAGGGCTGTAGCCGTCCACATCGTGTGACCAGGCCAGGTTCGGCTTGAGGTTGATGCCGGCGAAGACATCGCTGTATTCCCAGATGGCGCGGGCTCGGTATCCCCAGGAATCGGAGGTATAGAAACCGTGGACGTCGCCGTTTGCGCCGAAGCTGCCAAACACGCTGGCGCGGCCAAAGCGCAGGTCGTCTGCGGTGGCTTCGGGCAGTCCTCCGATATGGTGCCATCCGACCTCACCCACCAGGGTCAGGCGGTTGGCGCCCATGAACTGTTCGATAAAGTGCGTAAGGGTGGTCTGCGCCTGGGTGACTTCCTTGCGACGATAACCGGTGTTATCTGCGCCGATGCTGCTCGCGATCGGCGAGAGAGAGCCGCCGCTGATTGGATTGAGCAGGGCATTGGTGACATCGTTGCTATTGAGATCCACCGGGGCGTTGGGCCGGTAGCTGATCTCCCCGGACCAAGCGGTTCCCGTAGGCAGGTTGGTTGAGAAGGACAGGCCGTAGAGCTGGATGTCCTCCGGGTACTCCATGAAGTAATTGCCATTAGCCAGCCCGGTGGCCGCCCCCAGGGCAGTGCGAAAGCTCGCTGGAGTCGCGGCAAGAATGCGCGGTAGTGCTGCAAAGGTCGCAGAGGAGGCGGTTTGGGTGCTGAAGAAAGGCAGACGACTGTGGTAATTGATGAAATATGCACCATATTCGGTGGTGTCGCCCAACCAGCGCAGAGCGATGCCGTATTGGCCGCTGTTCCGCGCGTCACGATCACTTGAGCGGGGTATCAGCACACCTTCGGTATTGACGTCGAAGCCCTGGCCAAACGCTGCGGCAATGGGCTGGAGCCTCGCGAGTTTGGGGGACAGCACACGGAAGTTATCATCACAGCCATTGGCAGCAAGATCGCTGGCGGAGAAGAAGGTGCCGCAGTTGTCCACCACTGTCTGGTCCCATTCCAGCTGGTAAAAGGCCTCTGCACTCAACTTGTCGGTGAGGCTCTGTGACACATAAAACATGTTGACTGGAATCAGACCTTCCTTGATTTCCGCGCCTGGGCGGCGGACGGCGGCGACGTCGATCGGGTTAATCGCGTTGATCGAGTTCAGGATGAAGGTACTTTCTCCCCAACTGACCACCTGCTTGCCCAGACGCACCGAGCCCGGCAGATCCGCAATGTTGTAATTGTGGTAGCCGAAGGCATCGAGCAGCTCGGATCCCGAGGATCGAGCGGCCATTTTGCGATTGTGGTCGTCGATGTCTTTGAACGGGCGACTCTCGTCCTTCAACTCGAAGTCGTACCAGTACTTGCCGCGCAGGAACACACCCGTATCTTGATATTTGAGTTCAAGATCGTGGATGCCTTTGAATATCTTCGAAAAGGTCTCGCCTTTTTTGAAGTTGAGTCGACCGTCATCGCCTGTATTTGACAAACCCTCGCCACCGTTATTCGGGCCGATCAATTTCGGATCAGCACCGCGCATCGACCAACTGGCGCCGATCGACAGCGAGGAGTCGAACTGTCCTTCGATTTCGCCGAGTTTGAAGGTGGAAGCATGGGCGGGGCTGACGGCAATTCCCAGGGCAATAGCCAATGCCAAGTGGTGTGGAGTCAGGATTTCTGGCCTTGTTGTAATTGTCATGCGGCACTCCATTGTGGTTGTAGCGGAACGCCGGCAGAAGCTACTTAATCGAAAGGGGGTGTGATAAGTGTTCGAAAGTTGGATTCTGAAGATCATACTTAAGTGTGATTTTTTGACGCCGGCAGGCTCTCCTTTGCAGCCGCTACAGCTGCCCGCACAGCCCGCTCCGATGTACCTGCATCGCCAGGACACCTGAGACACCCAAGGCACAATGCCGGACCACCCCTCCCGGGTCCCAAAGGTGTTGCTTGTAACTCCCACCTCAAAAACCGCCACCTTTCTTCTTTACGTGAGATGCAGCGTTCCCATGGGCTTGCGGTTTTAAAGAGTCTTCAGTAAGTTATTTCAAAATAGCGTTCTGCTGTGCGGAACACGCGCTGTGAAAAATGTTAGTTTTTCTATCTGTGGGACTGAAGAACTCAGCCCAACAGCCGGCTTGCGTAGATGTTGAACACTGGTTATCCGCAACGCTTCACTCGCAACACAGCCTTGAGCAAACGAACACCCATTTCACCTGTCCGCGACACAGAGGCGACTGAATATGAGCGATGGTCTGTTTTCCACTTCTGCGACTGAACTGTTCGGCATCCGTCTGCCCATAGTCGCGGGTGGTCTGATGTGGCTCGCCGATGCGAGTTATGTCGCCGCTGCTGCGCATGCCGGCATCATCGGCTTCATTACCGCCGCGAGTTTTCCCGATCCGCAGGCATTACGCGACGAAATCAGGCGTTGCCGTGACCTCTGTGCTGGTCGGCCGTTTGGCGTCAACGTCTCCATGCTGCCCAAACTGGTGCCTGGCGACAGGACCCGCGAGGTGTTCGAGACGGTCATCGACGAAGGCGTGCGCTTTGTCGAGACCTCAGGGCGCAACCCTGAAGAATTCATGCCGTTGCTCAAGGGGGCTGGCGTCAAGGTGCTGCACAAGGTGCCGGCCGTACGCTATGCGGTGAAGGCGGCTGAAGTGGGTGTCGACGCGGTGGCCATCGTAGGCGGCGAATGCGGGGGGCATCCCGGCCTCGACATGGTAGGCACTTATGTCAATGCGGCCTGGGCTGAGAGTTGCCTCGACGTTCCTTACTTGATCGGAGGTGGCATCGGCCGCGGTTCACAGGTTATCGCTGCCCTGGCGATGGGCGCGGCCGGCGTAGTCGTAGGAACGCGCTTTGTCGTTGCCGATGAGACCTGGGCTCACCGCGATTACAAGCAGCGACTGGTCGAAGCCCTACCGACCGATACCGAGTTGACCATGCACACCGTTCGTAACACCGTCCGTACGCTGCGCAACGAGACCACCGCGGCCGTCAAAGCCATAGAAGCGCAAAATCTTAACGTAACCATTCAGGATCTGATGCCACTTGTGGCGGGGCATATCGGTCGCGACGCCTATGTCACGGGTGATTGGTCGAAAGGACTGCTTGCCGCCGGCCACTCACTGGCCTTCGTCGATCGCATCGAATCACTGGCCATGATCGTCGCTCGCTTCGAGCAGGATATGCGGCTCGCCATGGCGAGGTTACCTAGCGTAAGCGCATGAGCGTCCATGCGACCACCCCCGATGGTGTACGCCGCCACTTCGTTTGCGCTACTCCACCGCCAGTCCGTTGCGCGAAAGGATCAGGCGGATGCGAGATACTCAGGAGACTTTCCATGTATAAGAACAACCTGTCTGTACTGTGCGATACGGTGTTCGCTGCCACGCCTGGTGGCCTGCCCTTACCGCTGCTGGCGCAAGATGTGGCACCGCAATTTCCCGATGCGATGGCGAGTGATCCGGCGGTGCTTGGTTGGATGCAGGGCTCGCCGCCACCGGCGGATAAGGTGATACGACACGCCGATGGGAGCTACTACCGCTTCCCCCAACTGCGATGGACCTTCTCGAACTTTCGTCAAATCCTGCCGACCTCTGGCGTCAGTCGCGGCGAAGGGCCAATCGCTGCGCTGCCCCGTGCCGAACGCAACGACCTCGACGAGGTCAGCTTCATGCCTTTGGACAGCAGCACGCCCATGACCTGGCGCCAATCGCTGGATGCCAACTACACGGATGGAATTGTCGTGCTGCACAAGGGGCGGATCATATACGAGCGTTACTTTGGTGTGCTCAAGCCGACCGGCCACCATATCGCGATGTCGGTGACCAAATCCTTCTTCGGCACCTTGGGGATGGCGCTGATTGCCGAGGGCAAGCTCGCCCCGTCCGCTCCCGTCTCCCGATACGTACCCGAGCTCAAGAACACTGGCTTCGGCGACGCGACGATACGCCAGGTGCTCGACATGACAACGGGCATTCAGTTTTCGGAGAACTACGCCGACCCGCAAGCCGAAATCTGGGCCCACACGCGCGCGGGCGGTATGGGCGTTCGGCCACCGGCATACCAGGGGCCGCAAACATTCTATGAGTTCCTCCAGACCGTGAAGAAAGAAGGCGAGCACGACCAGGCCTTCGCCTACAAGACGGTCAATACCGATGTGCTCGGCTGGGTGATCCGCCGCGTAACCGGAAAATCGGTAGGCGAGAATATGTCCGAGCGCATCTGGTCAAAACTAGGTGCCGAGCACGATGCCTACTTCTTGGTCGATTCCGTAGGCAACGAATTTGCCGGTGGTGGACTCAATACCACGCTACGCGACTTAGCACGTTTTGGTGAGGCGATGCGCCTCAATGGCAGGTTTAACGGTCAGCAAATCATTCCCGAGGCCGTGATCGATGATATCCGTGAAGGGGGTGACCGCCACTTGTTCGCGCAGGCAGCAGGCGCCGCTACGACCATGCCAGGCTGGAGTTACCGCGATATGTGGTGGGTTTCCCATAACGAGCACGGCGCGTATGCGGCGCTCGGTATCCATGGGCAGGTCATCTACATTGACCCACGAGCGCAGATGGTCATCGCGCGCTACGGTTCGCACCCGCTCGCGTCCAGCCGTCACCTCAATCCCACTTCGTTGCCGGCTTACCATGCACTGGCCAAACACCTTATCGCCCCCCTTGACTGAGTGTACGCGCCTGGCAGCCACTGGGAGTCGGGCGCCCTGTCATCCGAAAAGGGGGGGGTGCAGGCTGTATCCAAAAAAGCCGCCGGCAACAGAGTTACCGGCGGCTTCTGGATTCACTGAGCATCAGGCGCCGAGGCTTTCGATGTCCCGCGCCAGCATCACCAGTTGGTGGGCTAGGGAGTTCTTGAGGGTATCGATCGGCAACTGGAAACTGGGCGCACCACAGGTCAGCACCATGATGCTGCCATCAGCCAGGCGCAACGGAACGCCGGCGGCGTTGATGTTGCGATCCCACTCGCCGAGGGACAGGCAAAAACCAAATTCCTCATACTCGAGGAAAGACGCTTTGAGCGATGTTTCAAGGGCTGGCCATTCGTCACCGGCCTTCTTGGCAATTTCACTGATCAGGTGCGCGCGCTCGTTTTCCGGGGTGGCGGCCAGGTAGGCACGGCCGGCAGCCGTCGTGCTCATGGGCAAGCGCACGCCCGCGTCCATGCGCAGGCTGGCCACTTCGGGCGGACGGCAGCTTTCCACGTAGATCATCGACAGCCGATCACGGCAGGTGAGGCCGACGGTGGTGTTGGTGCGGCGAGCGAATTCGTCCATGTAGGGCTTGCCCAACTGACGCACTCGCAGGTTACTGACATACGCGTAACCTAGCGCCAGTACACCCGAGTCGAGCTGGTACTTTTCCACGTCCTGGTTATAGCTCAGGTAGCCGAGCTGGGTCAGTGTGTACGTCAGGCGTGACACCGTGGCTTTTGGCAGACCGGTAATCCGAGCAATGTCCTGATTGCCCCGGATGACACTGCCATGAGTGAACGCGCGCAGCACTTCGAGGCCCCGGCTCAGCGCCTCGACGAATTTCCGGTCCTTGGGTTCGCTTTCAGGTGTTTCAATTTCTTCAGTCATGGAAGCTCGTATGAGTGGGGTGGGCCGGAGCAAGGACGATAAATCACTCATTGCCCATTTTGGTGATGATTTGAGCGCAGTGTGGGCAGTAACGGCCTTTATTTCAATGCTGCCGCACTGGAATCAAGGAGAATGACGACATAACAAAACCCTGTTCTGAAAAATCAGCTGGCAATGCTCGATAAAGCAGTAATTATGAAATAAGATACTGCACGGCGGAACATAATCGGAGAAAATATGTTTTCACGTATCGGTGTGATTGGCAGTGGCGTCATGGGGCGGGGCATTGTCCAGGTGTTTGCGTCGGCAGGCTGCGAGGTGCTGCTATACGACGTGCATCCCGAGGCGGTCGAGCAGGCACTGAGCTTCAACCGAGAATTACTCAAGCGCTCGACTGCCAAGGGCAAGCTTGGCCCTACGCAGCTGACGCAGACCCTGGCGCGGATGCAGCCCGCCGCCAGCCTGGAAGCGTTGGCCGGTTGTGATTTGTTGATTGAAGCGATTGTCGAGAATCTTGAGGCCAAACGCGGGCTGTTTCGTCAGTTGGAAACGATCGTCGCGCCGACTGCCGTTTTGGCAACGAACACCTCGTCCTTGTCCGTCACCCGGATCGCCAGTGGCTGCCAGTACCCTGAGCGGGTCGCCGGGTTTCACTTCTTCAACCCTGTGCCCATGATGAAAATCGTCGAGGTGGTGCGTGGTGAGCGTACACACCCGCAAGTGGTGGAGCGCCTTTCAGCCCTGGCGGAAGCTGCTGGCCACTTCCCGGCAGAAACACCGGACACTCCGGGCTTTCTAGTCAACCATGCTGGCCGCGCCTATGGTACTGAAGCCTTGCGCATACTCAGCGAGGGTATTGCCAGTTTTCAACAGATTGACCGTATCCTACGTGACGGTCCAGGGTTTCGCATGGGACCTTTCGAGCTGTTCGATCTGACGGGGTTGGACATTTCTCATGCTGTCATGGAGTCGGTCTACGAGCAGTTCTATGGTGATCCGCGCTACTCCCCGTCCTACGTGGCAGCTCAGCGGGTGGCCGGTGGGTTGCTCGGGCGAAAGAGTGAGGGGCGCGGTTTCTATCGCTATGTCGATGGTCAGCAGATTCAACTGCCTGAACCAACACGGGCGGTTGTCTCGGTCGACTGTCCATTCTGGCTCGACAGCCAGAGTCCTGAAGTGCGTGCCGCAGTGGCAGCCCTCCTCGCTGCTGCAGGTGCACCGCTTGAAGATGCCGCGCGGCCGTCTGCCGAAGCAATCTGCCTGATCACGCCGTTGGGAGAGGACGCGAGCAGTGTGATTGCACGCCTTGGCCTGCCTGCCGAGCGAACCCTGGCCCTGGATACCTTCTGCGATTTTTCCAAACGCCTGGTGTTGATGCGTCAACCCGCGCTCGACCCGGCGTTGGAGGCCCAGGCCGTCCAAGCATTGGGCAGCAGCGGTGTGCCGCTGGACGTCATCAATGATTCGCCAGGATTCGTCATTCAACGGGTAGTGGCCAGCGTGGTGAACCTGGGGGCGGAAATCGTCCAGCGCGAAATTGCGACTCCGGCCACCCTTGAGCGTGCGGTAATGTTGGCACTGGGTTATCCCCGTGGCCCGCTGGGCTTCGCCGAGTTCTATGGTGCGGAAAATATCCTGACGGTTTTGCGTGGCATTCATGCCTGCTACGAAGAGCCGCGTTATCGCCCCACACCCTGGCTGCGCCGTCGGGTCCAGCTGGGCCTGAGCTTGCAAACCCCTGATCGTCCCATTGCTGTGCAGGAGCAATGACTGAACCTGAAGCCATAAAACGATGTAATTGCTCTGAGTGAGAGCGGCAAGGCCGTTCTCACATTTTCAGAGGACATCTATAAGAAGGAGGGGTCAGACGACTTCAAACAATCCGGCTGCTCCTTGCCCGCCACCGATGCACATGGTCACCACCACATACTTCGCACCGCGTCGTTTGCCTTCGATCAGGGCATGTCCGGTCAGGCGAGAGCCGGTCACGCCGTAAGGGTGGCCGATGGAGATGGAACCGCCATTGACGTTCATTTTTTCCAGGGGAATGCCCAGCCGCTCACGGCAATAAATCACTTGCGAGGCGAAAGCTTCGTTGAGCTCCCACAGATCGATATCCTCGATTTTCAGGCCGTTGCGTTGAAGCAGGCGCGCAACTGCGTAGACCGGACCGATCCCCATTTCGTCTGGTTCGCAACCGGCCACCGCAAAGCCACGGAAGATGCCTAGCGGGTCGACGTTGTTGCGTTCGGCATACAGGCTGTCCATGACCAGGCAGACCGATGCACCGTCGGAGAGCTGGCTGGCATTGCCGGCGGTGACAAACTGGCCGTCACCGTGCACGGGCTCCAACAGGGCGAGACCCTCCAGCGTGGTCGACGGGCGGTTGCACTCGTCCTGGGTGAGCGTCACGGTGTGTTCGCTGACCTCGCCGCTGTGCTTGCCCTTGACCAGCATCCGGGTAGTGAACGGGACGATTTCATCATCGAACAGGCCACCGGCTTGCGCCGCGGCGGTGCGCTGTTGGCTTAGCAGGGCGTACTCGTCCTGCGCCTCACGGCTGATGCCGTAGCGGCGGGCGACAATATCGGCGGTTTCAATCATCGTCAGATAGAGTTCAGGCTTGTGCTCCATCAACCACGGGTTGGGGCCGCCATAAACGTTGAGTTTGACGTTTTGCAGCAGGCTGATGGATTCCACTCCGCCAGCGATCATCGCCGGTACCTTCTCCGACGCAATGCGCTGGGCGGCCAGGGCAATGGCTTGCAGGCCGGAGCTGCAAAAACGATTGATCGAAAGGCCTGCGGTTGCGGTGGACAGCCCACCGCGAATGGCTGCCAGGCGTGCCATGTTTTTGCCCTGGGCGCCTTCATGGAAGGTGGCGCCGATTATCACATCCTCAATCAGTAGCGGATCTATCCCGGCACGGGCCACGGCATGGCGAATCACATGGCCGGCCAGGTCAATGCTGTGGGTATTGTTCAGGGCGCCACGGTAGGATTTTCCTAACGCTGTGCGTGCGGTGGAGACGATAACTGCGTCAGACATCAATCAGGTTCCTTTGCAAGAAATGGGGGAGTGATCGCTCTGCTGACGTCATGGGTTCAATGCTGCGCACCGGGACCATTCTTCGTCCTGCAACTGGCGCCAGAGCAGCTTGCCTGCGGCGGACTGCGGCAACTGCGGGTGAAATTCGATGGCTGAGGGCACCTTGTACGCCGCCATATTGGCCTTGCACCAATCAATGATGGCGGCTGCGCTGGTGTCCTTGTGTCCCGGGTGCAGGGTCACCAGGGCCTTCACGGTTTCTCCCCGGCGTGGATCCGGGGAGGAGATGACGCAGCAGAGGTTGATCGCCGGATGTCGGTACATCAGGTTCTCCACTTCGGATGGCCAGACCTTGTAGCCCGAGGTATTGATCATTCGTTTAATCCTGTCGACCAGGAAGAAGTAGCCATCTTCGTCGTAATAACCGAGATCGCCGGTACGCAAAAAATGCTTGCCATCCAGTTCGATAAAGGCTCTTTCGGTCTCATCGGCAAGCTTCCAGTAGCCTTTGAATACCTGTGGGCCATGGCAGATGATTTCTCCCACCTTATTGGCCTCCAGCTCCTCGCCAGTACTGCTGTCGATGACCCGCGAATCCACATCGAACGTCGGGATGCCCAGGCATTGGGATTTACTGCGTGCCTTGGGGTTCATGTGGGTAGCGGCCATGGTTTCCGACAAGCCATAACCCTCGATGTATTCCAGCCCCGACAATCGCTTGAGCTTTTCCTTGATCGGGCCGGGCATTGCAGCGCCTCCGCCGCCAATGTTTTTCAGGCTGGAAAGATCGTAATGCTCGATGTTGTCTTGAGTCAGGAAATCCACCGCCATGGTGACGATGAGCATCCAGCTGCTGACACGATAACGCTGTACCAGTTGTGCAGCGACCTCGCGGTTCCAGCGGGTCATGATGACCAGGCTCGCGCCGCTGAAAATAGGTCCGTTCATCGCAGATTGCATGCCAGCCACATGGAAAAGCGGGAGTGTTGCAAGCACTACATCTTCACAGCTGCACATGATCCAGGTCTGCCGGTGAACGGTGGTTGCCATTACCGAGGCATGGGTGTGCAGGCAGCCTTTGGGTACACCGGTGGTGCCGGAGCTGTAAGGCATCACGCAATAGTCGGTCGGGCCACTGAGATGCGGGCCGGGCTGCTTCGCGCAGTCGAGTGCTTCCTGCCAGCCGACTACCCCGGGATGCGTCGGTCTTTCAACGGCGATTTTCAGCTCTGGCGGAAGTGGCAGGTCGGTAGGAGTACGCAGGTACTGGGAATACGCCGTGGTGATCACCTGGCGTAGCTGGAAACGGCCAATCATGGGGGTGACAAAGGGTTCGAGGTCCTGGGCGCACACCAGAATCTCGCCATCGGTGTCGGCCAGGTAGTGTTCGAGTTCGGCGGGCCGGCTCATGGGGTTGAGCGGCACCACCAAGGCATCGGCACGCAGTGCGGCGTAGTAGGTGATGATGAACTGGGGAGAGTTCTGCATGTACAGCAGAACGCGGTCGCCACGTTTCACCCCCTGGGACTGAAAATAGCCGGCCAGGCGCTCGACGTCGTCGAGTAATTGGGCGTAGGTGATGACGGTGTCGTAGTAAATGATCGCCGTCTTGTCAGGGTAGCGTCTGGCGGAAGTCTCCAGGTTGCAATAAAGGCTGGTGGCCGGGAGCGTCAGGTGATGGGGTAAATCCTTGGGCCAGTGAGGCATGTGACGATTGAACATTCTGAAACCCTGTTTTTTGAATTTTGGGTCAATCGATACAGGTGCGTTACGTGCACCATGGCGCCGGATATTTGCATGCATCACAAGCGCAGGTCAATATTATGGAATCAAATTCCGCTGTGCGAAATTAAAAGCTGCTTATCCTTAAAATTGATGAAGAACGGGGCTACCTCTTGAGTGCTTGATGACCGCAGGATCGAAAAGTCTGCAGCACGCTTGGCCAAGAACGCAGCAATGCCTTCGGCCGCTTCGTCATCGCCCATCGACTCAACCATGTGCCCAGCTTCCAACTCCAACTGCTGTTCAAGCGTGTTTGCGCTGGCCTGGCGGCAAAGGGTCTTGATACGCGCCATTGCTCGCTGGGGACCGCAGGCAATGCTGGCGACCAGGGTGATCGCAGCAGGAAGCGCTGTTCCCGACTCGACCAGTCGGTTTACCGCGCCCAAGGCATGCATACGCTCGCCGGTAAAGCGCTCGCCCGTCAGGCACAGTTCGGTGAGTACCTGGCGTGAAACAAACTCGGACAGAAACGCGGTTGCACCGCCATCAGGGGTGAGGCCCACCTTGACGTAGGCTACTGAAAATGAGGCATTACGGGCCGCCACCAGCATGTCGCAGGCCAGCGCAATCGACAGTCCGGCGCCCGCCGCCGCCCCTTCTACGGCGGCAATTACCGGTTTGCTGCAGTTTTGGATTGCACGGATCAGATCATGTAGCCCTTCGAGGTTGGCCCTGCGTACCGATCGCGTCATCGCACGTCTCAAGGCGAGTCGATGCAGATCGCCACCGGCGCAAAATGTACCCCCGACCCCGGTCAAGACCACGCCACCAATCGCCGGATCGGCCTGAGCCTCGGCCAGGGCTTGCGGCAGTGCCGCGTAAAATTCGGGAGTCAGGGCGTTACGAGCCATCGGGTTGTTGATGGAAAGTACCAGGACTGCGCCTTCACGGCGCCAAAGAAGTGGCTCACTCATGGTTTAACTCCGGTCTGGCGCAGGGCTCGCGCTAGCGGTGGCAAGGATTGCCGGTTATTCCAGGAATTATCGAGAGGCAAAGCATCATTGACAATCAGAGGCCTGGTTGACAGGATGTCCAAATTCTTTTGACAGTGATAACGATGGACCTGAAGTCACTCACCCTGCTGGTGGATATCATCGACGCCGGTAACCTCAGTGAAGCGGCGCGGCGGCTTAAGGTCAGCCGGGCAAATGTCAGCTATCACCTGAGCCGACTGGAGCAGTCAATCGGCCTGCAATTGGTACGGCGCACCACGCGCCGTATCGAGCCGACCGAAATCGGTTTGCGCCTTTATGAACACGGCTTGAGCATTCGCAATGAATTGCTGGCGGCTCACGAGTCGGTTTCTTCACTGGGTCAGAGCCTGCAGGGCAGGGTGCGGTTGAGTGTGCCCAGCGGTTACGGTCAGTGCGTGATGGCTGCGTGGCTTCTCGATTTCAAGCGCCTATACCCGGGTATTGTGCTCGACGTAATGTTTGAAAACCGCGTCGAAGACCTGATGCGCGATGAAGTCGATATCGCCGTCAGGGTCATGTCGGAACCACCGCAGAATCTAGTGGCCAGGGAGATGGGGGCGTTGCGCTACGTTGCCTGTGTCTCTGCGGCGTATGCGCTGGAGCATGGCCTGCCCCAACAACTTGCCGACCTGCGCACCGCGCCTGTGATTACTGCAGCGGTGGTCGGTCGGCAATTACGGGTCGCCGCCTACCTGAACGAGGAACGCCATGAGGTGTTGCTTGAACCGACACTGATTTCCGAGAACTTCCCGTTTCTTCGGCAAGCCGTGCTGGCCGGGTTGGGTGTAGGGTTGGTGCCGGACTATCTGGTGCTGGATGACTTGCGCAGTGGCACACTCGTCACGGCGTTGGAGGCGTGGCGACTGAGTATCTTCGGCACTCACATGTACATGCTCTATATGCCCGACCATCATCACCCCCGCGCGACGTCGACCTTTATCGATTTCATGCTCGCCCGGGCCAAACCACTGAGTTGAACATGTGAGCCCTTTGTGAGCGTGCGCTCATGGCAAAAAAACTTTGCTTTAGCTAAAAAAACAAAAAAGAGGTGGTGAGTGAAGCTGCAACAAATTAAGGCACTGGTCGCCATCGATCAGTGCGGGAGCATTCAAGAAGCTTCCGAGATACTGCATGTGACCCAACCAGCCCTGAGCCGCTCGATCAAGGAACTTGAACGATTGCTGGGGGTGTGCCTGCTTAAACGTTCTTACAAGGGTATGTCGCTGACCGATGAGGGCAAACGCCTGATCCGACATGCGCAATTGGCAGTGGAAAGCGTAAAACGCCTGCAGACCGAGGCCGAGAACATCACCGAAGCCACGGTTGGGGAAATCACCATTGGTGTCACCTCGCTGACCGCTGTGATCGATGGCGTTGATGTATGCATCTCGCAATTCCAGGAAAAGTACCCGCGCATGAAAATCAGGCTGGTGGAACTGCGCCCTGGCCAGATTCTTCATCGCCTTCGTGATGGCTCCCTGGACTTTGCCTTGACATCACAACAGAACGCCATGCGCCTGAATCTGGACTGGGATCCGGTGGGGCAGATTCGCGGACGAGTGTTCTGCCACAAGGACAACCCGTTGCGCCATGTCCACTCGTTGCGGCAACTGCAACACGCCAAGTGGGTTAGCCTGGATGAGGCAGATAATGCTTCGTCGCAGTTTTTCCAGATGTTCGAGTCCAACGACGTTCACTTGCCTCAGTCGATTATCGAGTGCTCCTCAATCGTGCTGGCGATTCGCATGGTGATACGCAGCGGTGCCTTTATTACCCTGAGCGAACTGGGGCAGCTCGGTAACTTTCCCGATCGCCTGGATAAGCACATCGTGCAAGTGAGCGTGGCCGAGAGCATTCCGGATTATCCAATCCTCCTGGTCTGCATCGACCGTAATGCCTTGACCACACCGGCACGCGAGCTTTTGCTGAACCTCAAACGGGTGCTGCGCGACCGCTAGCTGCAGCGCCGGCGTTCAAACGCGTCAGTGGGTGCCAATGACCAAGCTTCGCGGGCCATCGCCGACCTGGTCCGGCAAAGTTCTGAATTTACAATTCCTCATGTTAATGACGTTTTAAACATTAACGGCGGGAAAAGCCCTGAAATCCCCCCTCTCACTGCTCATCGGTTGACTGTACCGCAGGAACAACCCGTTCACGCCTTAGAAAACACCTCATCCGAGGCGTGTATGACCTTGGTTATGGCGCGTATCACACGGGATTGCCCAGGACCGCACGGGGTATTGGCGATCAAATTGCATTTTTGGTAATGCGTTTATGAAAAGGCAAGTGCGCGGTGGGGGCCTTTACGCGATAGTCCGGCTGCCCTTCATCCGACCTAGGAGACACAGCATGAGCAGCCCAACCGCTCAGGGAACGCTGGCCCACCACGCACTTGGTGCGACACCGCGCACGACGGCCAGGCGCGCCACTATTGCCTGCGCATTAGGCAACGCCCTGGAAATGTACGACTTCACCATCTATAGCTTTTTTGCGGTGATCATCGCCCACAACTTCTTCCCGGCGCAGTCGGAGTTGGCCTCGCTGATGATGTCGCTGACCACCTTCGGCATCGGCTTCCTGATGCGGCCAATCGGCGCGATAGTGATTGGCCGCATCGCCGACCAGCGCGGACGCAAGGCGGCACTGAGCCTGACCATCAGCCTGATGACCCTGGGTACCGCGATGATCGCCTTTGCGCCGACCTTCGCCCAGGCGGGCATCGTCGGCACGCTTGTGTTGGTGCTGGGGCGCCTGGTCCAGGGGTTCTCTGCCGGTGGTGAAATTGGCACCGCATCGGTGTTCCTCATGGAGTCCAGCGAGCCTGGATTCCGTTGCCGCAACCTGGCTTGGCAGGGGGCGAGTCAGTCCTACGCGGCGCTGTTCGGAGCGGCCATGGGCCTGGTGGTCACCACCAGCATCCCCAGTGAACAATTGAACGACTGGGGCTGGCGTTTGCCCTTCATGCTCGGCCTGGTCATTGGTCCGGTAGGCTGGTATATCCGCCGCTACCTGCCGGAAACATTCGAAGCGCCTCGTCAGAAGGTGAAAAAAGCCAGCTGGCGGGAGCGTTACGACCTGCGCAACATCGTGCTGACCACCGGCCTGATGGCCGGTACCACCATTGGTATGTACTTGTTTATCTTCTATATGCCAGCCTACCTTGTGACCACGCTGCATTACCCGCAAAGCAGTGCCATGGCCATTCCATGCGTGGCCGCGGCCTGCGGGGCCATTATCACGCCGCTGGCGGCGCGCATAGCCGACCGCTATCAACTACGTAAGAAGCTGTTGCTGTGTACCCTACCGGTTTCCCTGGCATTGACCTGGGTGACGTTCTGGGTGCTGGGGCACACCCAGAGCCTGCCCCTGGCAATGCTGATGATAGCGATCCAAACCCTTCCCAGTTGCCTCGGCGGGGGCGCCTTTTTTGCGCTGGTCACCGAATCCTTCGAGCGTCGCAATCGTGCGCTGGGCTGCGCCGTCAGCTACAGCTTCGGTGTGACCCTGTTTGGCGGCTTCTCACCTTTGATCGCAACGTGGTTAATCGGCGAATTTCAGACACCTTTCGCACCGCTTTATTACCTCTACTTCGGTGGTGCCATTAGTCTGACTTGCCTGCTGCTGCTCAAAGAACAACCCGGTCGAGAATAAGAGACGAGGACATCTACCATGAATACCTTCAACCACGATCATCAAGAAGACTTCATCGCCATACGCCATTGGCTGCACCGCCGGCCAGAGATCGGCAGTGAAACCCCCGAAGCTGCCGCCATGGTGGCCAGCTGTCTGGAACGCTGGGGTTATGAAGTTCATCGCAACATTGGTGGCCACGGCTTGGTAGGCGTGTTGCGCGGCGCCCCCGGAGAAAAGCGCCTGGGTCTGCGTGCCGACATGGACGCCTTGCCCATGCAGGAAAACAACCAGTTCCCCCATGCCAGCGAAATCCCAGGGCGCATGCACGCCTGCGGCCACGATGGCCACACCGCGATCCTGCTGGCTGCGGCCTATCGGCTGGCGAAGGCGCGCAATTTCCGCGGCACCCTGAACTTGATATTTCAGCCTGACGAAGAAGGTCTGTGTGGCGCGAAGGCCATGATCGAAGACGGCCTGTTCACACGTTTCCCGTGCGACGCCATTTACGCCCTGCACAACGCTCCCGGTTACCCGGTGGGATCGGCGCTGGTACAGACCGGCCCGACCATGGCGTCATCATCGCGAGTAACACTGCGCATCGCCGGCAAGGGCGGTCACGGCGCCATGCCGGAAAAAGCGATCAATCCCATCAGCGTCATCGCAAGCCTTACCCACGCCATCGAGAGTATCAAGGCGACCCAGCTGTCCGTGAGCGAACGCGCCGTCATCAGCATCGGCATGGTCCAGGCCGGCACCGTCTACAACATTATCCCCAATGACGCCACCATGCTGATAGGCGTGCGCACTGATACCCTCGAAACCCTGACGAAAATCCGCGTCAGTCTCGAGCAAATTGTCAAGGGGCATGAGCAACTGTTCGGCGTGCACATAGAATGGACCCTGGAGCAACTGGCTCCGGTGCTAGTGAACCACCCCGCTGAAGCCGAAATCCTTCGCAACAGCCTTGCTCCACTGTTCGATCCGCAACGGCTACGGAGCAACGCCCCGATCATTATGAGCACCGAGGACTTCGCATGGATGCTGCAGGAAGTGCCGGGTTGCTACTTTATGCTGGGCAACGGCGAGGGGGAATATCATGGCTGCTCGGTGCATAACCCTCACTACGACTTCAACGATGAGCTAGTTCAGTTGGGGGCAGATTGCTGGGTTAAGTTGACGGAAGATTTTCTGGTTTAATCCAAGAAATCCCCTCGTCTGCTTGCCGTTGTCGGTGGAGACGGGGGGCAAACAACTTTTCGCTTTTTCGGGCGTCACGCTTTTGCGCTGTGGTTTGATGTCTATGCGCTCTTACTAAATCTGGTTGAACAGCGGGTAATATCGCCTTGTAGTGGTCAACTAATCCCGGACACGACGTTAAGTTTTTCTTCGGCCCGAGCTGGCGCCAGCCCACCGTTGATTTGATGGGGGCGAACCCAGTTGTACCGATGCATCAAGAAGTGGCTGATATCACGCTGGGCTTCTAGAGCCGTTCTGTAACCCATGGTCGGTATCCATTCCGTTTTCAAGCTGCGGAACACGCGCTCCATTGGCGCGTTGTCCCAGTAATTGCCCCGGCGACTCATGCTCTGGCGCATGCGATAACGCCACAGCCGCTGGCGAAATAAACGACTCGCATACTGGGCCCTTTGATCCGAGTGAAACAGCAGGCCCTGAGGTCTTCCTCGTTGCTCGTAAGCCATATCCAGCGCCTTGATAACCAGCTCGGCGTCCGGCTTTTCCGACAACGCCCAGCCCACCACCCGGTGGTGCAAAGATCCAGCACGACAGCCAGGTAATGCCATTTCCCCTGGACCCAGACGTAGGTGATGTCGCCGCACCACACCTGGTTGGGTGCCGGAGCATCGAACTCCCGATTCGAGATGTTCGGGATATCCAACCGTTCAACCGTCGCTCGTTTATAGGCATGAGAACCTGGCTGTTTGCTGACGAGATCCAGTTCACGCATCAGGCTGCGCACTTTGAACCGACCGAGTTGCTCACCATCGTCACGCATCAACGAGAGAATGCTGCGGCTGCCCGCAGCACTGCGACTTTGCGAAAACAACTCGCTCACTCGACTGCGCAACCGAAGCCGTTCGACATCCGGCGTTCGGCGCTTGAGGCGCTGAGCGTAATAACTTGAGCGGTTGATATCAAACACTTTGCACAGCCAATCAACCGGCTCATGGACGCTTAGCTGATCGATCAGCGCGTACGCTCGTGATCTTCCGACATCAAGAGCGCGGTAGCTTTTTTAATATCGATTTTTCCCGCTCAAGACGGGCGATCCGGGCTTCCAGCTCCTGGATTTTCTGCTGTTCCGGGGTCAGCGCTTTGCTCTGCGGAGTGACGCCTTGGCGCTCCTGCTGAACCTGATCAACCCCCGCGTGGCGACACCTTGCCCCGTGTGCCCCAAGGGACGGCGTTCGACCCGGGCCGAGCGTCTGCCCTGATCCAAACCGGCAAATTGGTGGTTCGCCAGCGTTGTTCCGGTTGCCATGACGCGCAGCAACGTCTGGAAGGGCCGTCCTGGCAAGCGATTGTGGCGCGCTACCAGCAACATGTTGGCGAAGACGCCGATGCCTTGGCACTGATGAATACCGCCATTAGTCACCCGCGTCCGGGATGGGACGGATATACCCCGGGACCTTCAGCCATTGCTCTGAAACCCGATGCACAACTGGGCGTGGCCGCCTGGATATTGAGTCATGCACGAGAAGAAAATAAATGAGAAGTCTTGATTCGGCATCGACCGGAATTGGTCAACGACAGCTGGAATATCTACCGCGCACCGACTACGACCTGATCAAGGCGCACAGTTACGCAGCGGTCATCACGCTATTTCTGTCCGCCATAGCCGGCCTGCTGGTCGCGCTCAAACTGACCCTGCCGGAGTTGCTGGGTAATCACGCGGCGTTATCGTGGGGCAGACTGCGATTCGATCACACCCAAGGCATCTTCTTCGGTTGGTTGGGTAACGCGTTTTTCGCGTTCTGCTATCACATGGTGCCTCGTCTGGCTGATCGTCCGGTCTACAGCCGCAAGCTCGGCTGGGGGATTTTCCTGCTCTGGAACTTCGGTGTGCTCCTGCCGGGATGGACGTCGATTTCGCTGGGCCTGGATAATCAGTGGCTCGCGGTGCAGTCGTTGGAATGGGCAGAGTTTCCGATGCTCATCGATCTGCTCGCGGTGCTCGGCTTGCTTCTGATCTGCGTGCAGTTCGCCGGACCTTTCGTGCTCAAGCGTCAGTCCGGGGGGGTGTATATTTCCGTCTGGTACTTGGTGGGCGGCGCAGTCTTCAGTTTGCTGGCCTATCCAGTCGGGAACTTCGTCCCTGCCTTTGTTCCGGGGGCGCAGGGAGCGGCCTTCAGCGGACTGTGGATTCACGATGCGGTCGGGCTGTTTGTTACGCCGTTCGTGTTGGCGATGGCCTATTACATTATCCCGGCGACCACCCAGCGACTGAATCTACAGCCATTATCTGTCGATGATCGGCTTCTGGTTTCTGTTTTTCTTCTATCCCTTGAATGGCACCCACCATTACGTCTACTCGGCAGTGCCAATGGATGCGCAGAAGGCGGCGATCATTGCCTCGGTGTACTTGGGGATGGACGTAATCCTCGTGGTATTCAACCTGTTGATTTCGCTGCGCGGGCAGGCGGCGAAGGTCGCCAGTGACGTGCCGTTGCGGTTCGTCTGGACCGGCATCATTTTCTACCTGCTGGTCAGCCTGCAAGGCGCTTTCCAGGCTTTGATGCCAGTCAATCGCTTAACGCATTTCTCGGATCGGTTCATCGGCCACTTGCATCTTGCGATACTCGGTTTCGCCACCTTCATCGCCGCTGGCGGCATCGCAAATGCGTGGCAGCGGATACCGCACGCGTGCTACAACGACGCCGCCATGAACTGGGCCTTCTGGCTGATTACCGTTGGACTGTCGCTGATATTCGTCACGTTGACGGCCGGAGGACTGGTTCAGGCGCACCTTTGGGCGAGCACCGCGCCGTGGATGGATTCGGTTCGTGCATTACTTGCCTACTGGTGGCTGCGAGACATATCGGCAGTGCCGCTGCTGGCAGGTTTTGTATTGTTTTTATTCGGGCTGACCATGGGCCCGCGATCGGCTTCGTGCAACGTCGCAGACCCTCGCTTCCACAGTGCAATGGCAGGAGTCTGACCCATGAAAACGGCTAATAGACACCGTGTTTTCAACAGCGTTTACCTGGTCATTTTTGTTGCTGGCATTGGTTTTTTTGCGTTGTCGTTCTACTTGCTGGGGATCTTGCCCGGTCAGGAACTGCAAAAGGAAATTGACGCGGGCGCACCCGCTGACATGGCCGATTACACTGCACAGGAAGAGCGGGGTAGAACTGTATATGGCCGTGAGGGTTGCGGTTATTGCCATACTAAACAGGTCCGTTTTGTTGCTGAGGACGTTGTCCGTTGGGGCGCGCCAACGCAGGCCTGGGAAACCCGCTTTGATTATCCGCAGCTGTGGGGCACGCGGCGCATCGGCCCGGATCTGGCGCGCGAGTCGGGTGTGCGCAGTAACGATTGGCAGCTTACCCATTTGTTCAACCCGCGCTTCGTCGTAGGCGACTCGGTGATGCCGGGGTATCCATGGTTGTTTGACGGCGATGCTGCAAAACCCACAGCCGATGCGGTGAGTCTGGTGGCTTATCTACAAGCGTTGGGGCGGCCACGGATTGTCTCCGGTTACGACGATGAAACGGCGCCAGCGCCTTCGACAATGGCCGCGTGACATGCCGACAGCATGGACACATCCACGCTGGCAGCGCGGCGCCAGGCGATCTCGGCACAAGCGCGGCTAGACGCAGCGGTGCCGCAATTCTCTCTGCCAGACAATCCGGAAGATTACTCGGTCGCTTTGGCCGCCGGGAAAATCGCTTTCGAGCAAAATTGTACGGCGTGTCACGGTTCGACGGGGGCCGGTGACGGACCAGGAGCCGCATCGCTTCTTCCGCGGTCGGCAGATTTGCGCGCCGCCAGCTTCACCTCGGCGCGCATAGCAGATGCACTGTGGAATGGTCGCTATGGCAGCTCCATGCCAGCGTGGCGCGATCTCGACAACTCAACGCTCGCCGCGTTGACGGTGTATGTTCAGAACCTGCACACCTCGCAAGCCTTGCCAGAGACCGCTACCGGCGAAAGCACTGTGCAGACCGCCACACTCTTCGATAAAAACTGCAGCAGCTGTCACGGCGCAACTGGGCAGGGCGATGGCCCGGCAGCTCGCAGCCTGGCTCCGCGCCCGGCTAACTTTCAGCTCAAGCAAGGCAGCCCTGACTATCTGGAAATGGTCCTGCGCAACGGCATCCCCGGCACCGCCATGCCACTGTGGGAGGAAGTCTTGGCCGATCACCAACGCCACAGTCTGGTGCGTTACTTGCGTTCGCTTTATCAACCTTCTGCTCAGGAATAACCCATGTTCGCTTTTATGATCATCACCATGACGTTGATAGTCTTTGCCTGCACAATCGCCTGGCTGTCCAGCAAGGCAATGAGGAATTGGTCGGAGGTGCCTAAATACCAGATGGTCAAACGAGAGCAGACCTACGAGCGGGCGCAACGGCGTGATGTCGCCTTACTCGGTTGCGAAAGTGCTGCGAAGAAAGCGACTGTTTGAATAGATTGATTGCGATCTGAAAGTCCGATGTCGGCGTTCACGCTTATCCAGGTGAACGCTTTTTTTGATAGAATTCGGCTAGATCAAGCCTCAGTTAAACACGTTACTTTCCAGGCAATACGTCAGCAGATCCTGATCACTGGAAACACCCAGCTTGCGCATGGCCGCAATCTTTTGCGTGCTGATGGTTTTTGCACTACGGGAAAGGTTGTGGGCAATCGTGGTTACGCTCTGCCCGGCGACAAACATGCGCAAGATTTCGAACTCCTTGGGCGACAGCCGAGAGAGCCTTTCATCCAGCGCTACATTGGGCTCCTTTACGCACGTCGGCGCCGGCTTGGCGCTGTTGAATGAACGACCTTGCGCCACGGCCATCAATGCCAATTGAATCTCCTCATGCAACTGGCTTTTCTGAATGACCCCGACAACGCCCAATTCATGTAGTCGCGTCAGGATCAACGGGCTAGAGATCATGGTCAGCACCAGGACTTTCACATCGGCAAAATGCCTAAGCAGGTATTCCACGAGCTTCAGGCCATCTCCATAAGGTGAATCAGCGGGCATGTTGAAGTCAGTGACCACAAGATCAACGGATTGACGCTTGAGCAACTCAATCAGCTCGTTCGAGCACGTCGCTTCACCCACGACGCGAAAGCGTTCATTGCGCTCTATCAGCTCACGTACACCCAATAACACGATAGGGTGATCATCGGCGATCACGACGTTGAGTTTTGCCATGTTCGGCTTTCCCTGATTTATTTTTGAATGCATGCGGACTACTCCAGCGCGTCGAGCATGGCTGTCAGTTGCCCCAGAATAGCGCCAATCTCGGTGGCCAAAGCCGGAGTAAGAGGCCGGCCATCCAGGCGGCTCTCGAGGCTGACGCAAACGTCCGCCAACTTGTCCGCCCGTACGGCGCCCAAAGCTCCGGCCATGCTGTGCAGATGGCGACCAAGTGCAGCCGCATCGTTGTCTTGAAGTGAGGCCGTGACCTTGCCAATGTCCTGTTGCATGGTGCTGAAGAACAACGCACGCATTTTCGGCGAAAACTGCGGCTGATCAGGGCGAGGAACATCAGGTGCGCGCTGGTCGGGATCAACGGCAGGTAATGGATCGGGGACTTTGCAATGTTTGAGCAATTGCGTGCGCAGCATGTGCAGATTCAATGGCTTGACGAGCCAAGCGTTCATGCCCACCGCCGCACAATGTTCGCCTTCATCGCGCAGGGCATTGGCCGTGACGCCGATGATCGGCAAATCAGCATCGTTCCTGCGCAGCGCCCTGGCCAGTTCATAGCCATTCATGACGGGCATGTTGACGTCGGTCAGCACCATGTCGAACAAGCCTGGCAGCCATTGGTGCAGGGCTTGTTCGCCGTCGGCCGTGGCGACCACTGTGCAGCCCAGCGCCTCCAGTTGCTCTTTGATGATCGCCCGATTGATCGGGTTGTCTTCGGCAATCAGAATGTTCAGATCCAGGCGTCGGACCTGCTCCGTGAGCGCCGTTCGGCTTTGTTTACCCGCACCTTGTTGCGCGAAACTGACCGCCCAAGCCATCGCCCGGATGTCATGCGCATCGACCGACCAACCCTCGGCGGTGTATTCCGCCGGGTTTGCCCCCGCAGTCGTGGCGATGACGCGCGGGCCGGCCCAGGCAGGGTGCGAGGACGGCAGCACATCCAGCAGCAGCGCTGAAGAGCCGGGCAAGTGTTTCGCGTCCGGCCCGAGGATGCGGGTTTCCTGGCCCAGTCGGTTGAACCATTTGCAGACATGCTGTGCCAGTTCGGGCGCCGGTGCCTGTACGTAAATCGGCGGCGCATCAGGCGCGAACTCAGGGCAGTCGGTCAATTGGCCTTCTGCGCAAGCGACATGCAAATGCAGAGAGAAACTACTGCCCAGTCCGGGTTCGCTGACCACTTTCAATTGTCCGGCCATCAGTTCACACAGCCACCAGCAAATCGCCAGGCCGAGGCCGGCGCCGGCTTCGCTGGACGCATCGCGCACTTGATAGAATGGGTCGAACAGCTGCGTTTGCTGTGCTTGGGAAATACCGATTCCGGAGTCGCTGACCTGCCATTGCAGGTTGGCGCCACCGGCGTTTTGATCCAGCAGCCGTAGTCGCAATACCACGCGACCGTTGTCGGTGAACTTGATCGCATTGCTCAGCAGATTATTGAGAATCTGCCGGATGCGCAGCGGATCGCCTTGAACCCGGTCCGGGACCGACGAATCAATGCAGGCATAAAGCTGCAAGCCTTTGGCCTCGGCGAACGCACTGTAGGCGCGCAAAGTATCTTCGGTAAGCTCCAGCGGGCAGAAGTCCTGAGCTTCAATGGTCATCTGCCCGGATTCGATTTTCGATACATCGAGTACGTCGCTGATCAGCTGAAACAGGGTGGCCGACGAACGATGAATGGTGCGCAAGTATTCCTGTTGACGCGGCTTGAGATCGGTCAGGCCCAACAGTTCGAGCGTGCCTAGAACGCCATACAACGGCGTGCGAATTTCATGACTCATGGTCGCCAGAAAGCGCGTTTTCGCCTCGTTCGCCGAGTCGGCCGCACGCAATGCCTGCTCCAGTGCCGCGGCATCATTTATATGCCGGGTCACGTCATGGAATGCGCAGATCCAGACATCCTCGCCATGGTAGCGAGCGCCTACCACCCCCGCGTGCAGATGCCGACCATCGATTTCCAGGTCGGTCTGCCCGGGGCTGGTCAACGGGCGCTTCTGATTGAGGACCGCGATCAGTCGATCGCTTTGATGCCACTCCTGAATACGCTGGTTTTCCAGCAATACTCGATGATCACTGCAATGCACCACACACAGCCCGGTGGGCGCAGCGTCGATGACCGCGCGGCTGAATGCCTCGCTTTCGGCAATGCTCTGATGCGCTTGATGCGCGGGGAGCACCACGCGGGTTTTGTACCAGCGGTTGAAGGCCCGGCCCCCACCAATGGTAGCAATCATTAATGTCAAAACGCCGAGCAGTGGCCACCACGCGTAATCGATAAAGCTCTTGAAGCCGACTACGTAAACCGCTGTCCAGCGTTGCGGGCCTTCATTGGAAATCTTGAACACCAGACCGTCGAGGCGAACATTCAGCCCTTCGCTCAACGTCCGGTCGGGCGGCTCGGTGCCGACCAACAGATTGCCGTTGGGCGCGGTGAGACTAAAGCGGTCGTAGATCGACCATTTCATGATGCGCTCGATATCGTTGATCTGGCTCAGGTTCAACAGCGATGCCACGACTACCCACGGACTGGCACCGTCAATGTCCAGTTGGCTTGCCGGCAGGTCGACATTGATGTAAGCTAGCACCCTCGGAGGGACGTCTTTATCCACTTCAGCACCATAGCGAACCCAGTGAACCCGACTGTCCAATGGTTGCGGATTTTTCTCCTGCAGGCGCTGCAATACGTGCGTCAGTACTTGCTGGAAACTGCCCCCCTGGGTCTGCCCGGCTCCGCGTAATTGCCCGGCGGCGGGCACGGCGATATCAAAGTTGTCCGGGACATTGAATAGAAACACCTGGGGCGACTGATAGTGCGAGGCCGACCAGAATGCGCTGTAGTAACTGGCCAGGTGAGCGCCCAGCGCGAACACCTTGGCGTGCTCAGCCGTTTCAATCGCTGCCGGGTTGATCTTGACGCTGAAGGGCAAGGAAAAAGACAGCTCTTGAGCCCGGTAAATCCCGCTGCCTTGCTCGGGCATAGGTTCTTGCACAGACATGCTCATCCGCTGCGTATTCAGCGTGAGTCCCTTGGCACTTTGCTTGGCGATAGCGCTGAGGAAAGTGTCTTGTTCGCCAATGTTCTCCATCAGTCGGGCGAAGTGATAGCGCACCGCATCACGCTGTTCGGCGACCATACGATTCAGGCCCCAGACGCTGAGACCAACCAACACTGATGCCAGACCGCACAGCACCACGACACCTTTATTCATGCGCAGCGAGCTACTGGCCAGTTTGTGCAGTCGCACATTGGGATGAGTCATTGGACCAGCCTGTTGGAGACGCTTGGATAAGCCTTGGACACCGCTACCTCTGATGCAAACAAAATCTGTGCGCCAGGGATTCAATCCGCCACAACCGGGCCATCCTGGGTCAGCAGTTGCTGAAATTCGGATGATGACACCGCATGGGAAATGAGAAACCCCTGAACCTGAGTGCAGTTGATTCTACGCAATAGCGCCAGCTCCTGTGCTGTTTCCACGCCTTCGGCCACCACCGTGAGACCCAACTGACGTCCAAGCGCGACGATGCTGGTCAGGGCCAGAGTCAACTCTTCATTTTCGCCACAGCCGTGCACCAGCGCCCGGTCAATCTTCAGTTCGGTAAACGGCGTCGACACCAGATTCATGTACGAACTGTAACCCTGACCGAAATCATCCTGTGAAAGCCCGAATCCTTTCATGCGCAATCGGCACGCACCGGCGTAGAAGTTGCTGATGTCGTCGGGTTTCGAACACTCCATCAGCTCAAAACAGATCATCGCCGGGACGCCATGGTGTTTGAGGACAAATTGCAGAATCCGGTCCGGCAGGTCCGGACTGTTAAGCAAGTGGGTAGGCAAGTTGATTGACACGGGAATCGCGTAACCTTGAACGTCCCATAGTTTCTGCGCCTTCATCGCTTGCTCGAGAATACACCAGAGCAGGCTTTCCTCCAGGCCAAACGCCTTGAAGGCGGGCAGAAACATACCCGGCAACAGCACCCCATGCTCGGGATGGATCCAGCGCACCAGCGCCTCTGCTGCGACGATACGGCCGTTGGCCAGCGACTTTTTTGGCTGGAACCAGGCTTGCAATTCACCCTTGTCCAGCGCCGCGAGTATCGCCGGGTGATCAATTTGCGGGTCGGGCGGAGGCAGGGTTGCTTGATGCATTTTTCTCAACTGCTCGGTTAGCTTACGTAATGCACCGCTCTTGACCGGTTTGGAAATCAGGCCGATGACGCTGACGCCTAGATTGCGCGCGGCGAGGCTGGCGCTGGTCAGCATGCGTCGGGAGGCGACGCTCATGATCGCCAGCGCGGGCCTCGAACCTGATGCTGCCAAACCCTGAATAAACTGGACGCCGTCCATCCCCGGCATCAGCAAATCAGTCAGCACCAGATCGAAGTCGCGCCTTTTCAGGAAGTCCAGCGCTACGCTGCCTTCTTGAGCGAACTTCAGCTCAAAGTCTCCCAACTCGCTGAACAGATTCCGTAAATACAGTTGCTGGAACGGGTGATCTTCAACGATCAGGATACTAAGTGGTTTCATTAGGAGTTCTTTCGTAAGGCGCCAGTTGGTTGTGCAAGGCCTGCAACGTGAAAGGTTTGACCAGGCAATGGTTCATTCCAGCAGCCAGACACAGGGCTTCTTCGCCGCGCATGGCGTTGGCGGTTGCGCCGATGATCGGCACGTTGCAACCCATACGGCGCAACTCTCGCGCCAGTTCGTAGCCATTTTTGCGCGGCATGTTGACGTCGCTCAGAATCACGTCGAAGCGACCTCTGCGCCACATCGTCAGTGCCTCCTCACCATTGCCGGCCAGTTCTGCCGTACACCCTAGTTCCTGCAATTGGTCATGCAGTATCAACCGATTGATGACGTTGTCTTCAGCCACCAGTATGTGCAAATGCAACTTTTTCAGCTGCCATTGCAGGTTGTCTTTTTCCGGTTTGATTGCCGAAAGCCCTTGGGCGCGGCTGACGGCCTGATGAATGGCCTCCAGATAGTTGATGTTGACGACCCAGCCGCCGGAACCTGCTTGGGGTTCGTTGTGGCCCTCGCCGGTGGCCATCACCAGCGGCCCCGTCCATTCAGGGGCTAGGCGCGCTTTGTAGCAACCGGGATGCAACTCAAGCAGCACGCTGTCTGGCGTATCGGCGCCGCGCGAAGGGCGATCGAGTTGCGGGCGTGCGCCCCATCGACGCAACCAGCCGCTCATGGCTTCCGCGAGTTCGCGAACGGGTGAAAGCACAAACACCACTTTTGGCAACAACGGCGTGAAACTGTCATTCAACGCGGGGCTTGAGGGCTGTTCCAAAGAGAGAGTCAGCGAAAAACTGCTACCCAGTCCGGGTTCGCTGACCACGCGGATACTGCCATTCATCAAGTGAGTGAGGCGCTGGCAGATGGGCAGGCCGAGGCCAGTGCCGGCGATCACGTTGGCGTGGCCGCGAGCTTGATAGAAGGGTTCAAAAATTCGTGTCTGGTCCTCCTGAGTGATGCCTTTTCCAGTGTCCGAGACTTGCCAGAACAAATTGGCGCGTTCGCCGTCGCGGCCAATCAGACTCACGCGCAGGACGATATGGCCCGCGTCGGTGAATTTGACGGCGTTGCTCAGCAGGTTGTAGAGAATTTGGCGGATGCGCGACACATCGCCGATCATCCGTTCCGGCAATTTCGGATCAATCACCGCATATAGGTCAAGGCCCTTGCCGTGGGCTGCTGCTGCGTATCCCCGGATCACTTCGTGAATCAGTTCGAGTACGCTGAACTCCGTGAGTTCGAGCGCCAGTTGCCCGGCTTCGATTTTCGATACATCGAGTACATCGCAGATCAATTGCAACAGCGTCGCGGATGATCCTTCGATGGTGCGCAGATAATTGGTTTGTTGCGCATCCAGTTCGGTTCGGGCCAGCAATTCCAAGGTGCCCAACACGCCGTATAAAGGCGTGCGGATTTCATGGCTCATGGTGGCCAGGAACAGGGTTTTTGCTTCGTTCGCTGCATCGGCCAGTTGCCGCGCCTGATCCAACGCATCTTCAATCTGAGTGCGGGTGCTGATGTCACTGAAGGCGCAGAGCAAGACGTCTTCGCCCTTGTAACGGGTGGGCGCGCAACTCAGGTACAGGTGACGACCGTCGGCAGCTTCGAAGTAGTCAGTGACTTGCGGGTTCATCTCATCGAATGCCTGGTAGATCCAGCGCGGACTGAGCCGTTCACGCTCACCACTCTGGCCCAGCCATTGCTGTGACAATGTGTTTTCCAGCACCACCTGGCCGTTGACGCGCCGCAGCACACACAGCGCAACGGGTGCGGTCTGGATCACGTCGCTGCTGAATAGTTCGCTTTCGACCAGCGCCTGGATACGACTGATGGTGGGCGTGATAAACCGGTATTCGAGGCGTCGAATCACAATCCACACCAGGCTGATGCTGAACAGGCAAAACAGTAGGGCGCCGCCAAGTCGTGGCCATAGTGCGATGAGCACATCGCGCAAATCGATGGAGTAGACCAACTGCCAGTCGGATGACTTCAATTGTTTGCGCATCACCAGATTATCGGGCAGAAAATTTTTGCCGACGAAGCCAAAGAAATTCTGACGCTGCATTTGCATGAGATTTTTACAGATCTGTGCGGGTTGGCTGTTGCTGAACACCAGCATGCCGTCGGGGTTGAACATCATGAATTGCCCGGCGCTTTGATCATCCAGCGCGTGGGATACTTCGCGGCCGTCCATCTCAAGACCCAGCCAGCCGGAATCGAGGTCGTGCGTATCAAGGCGAATGAATATGTATAACTGAGAATGGCTGGACGATTGATTGGTCAGCCACAACTCGTCCATCGCACTTGAGTTCTCACCTTTCAACGCTTGCAAGCGTTTGAGCATTGCCTGTGGAAAATCGGCCACGACCGGTGTTGCCGTATAAAGCCTTTTCACCTGAAGATTGTTGCCACTGCTGACGTACAGCAGGTTGACCTGCTTGCTCGTCAGATATTGCCGAATCCGCTCGCTCAGCCAAATGCTCCATTGCTTGCCGCGCGTATTGCCCAGCAGCAAATGGATTTCCTCGGGTGATACTTGCGGCTTTACGCCATCTGGCTTGCGAATTGCCGACAGGCTAAGGCTTTCGAGCAGCGCTTGGCGGGTGGTGAAAAATGTATGGGCTTCTGCAATCGCACTGCTCATGTGGCTGCGTCTGCGCGACACTTCGGCGTTGAACGTGAGCAGCAGGAAACTGTAGACGCCGCTTAGTATGCCGACGAGCAAAATCACGCCAAAAATACGCAACAAACGTCTTGCGGCGTTTGGCGTAGAGAGGAGGGGGTTGATCTGGTAAAGGTAGTTCTTCAGTTTCATCTGACTACCCTATCGACAGGGTATTGGAGGGGGTATCAGTCGATTCCTAAAACTGGCGCTCTTTGCCTTTGTTCGCCGTCGGTACATTAACATCATCCACGATCACATCATCTCGAAGCTTTAGTTTGGTGTTGCTAGAATGTATAAGCCGCAGGACTACCTGACTCGTTAAGACTTTTGTGTGGTTTTATAGGGTGTTCCATTGATTGATCACACTAACTCACGGCTATAACTATAAGAACATAAGACGATTCCTAAATGGCAATAATTTATTTCTCTGCCGTTCTGTGGGCACTTTTCGGGGCAGGTGGGCATGCGTATATAAGACGATTCTTATATATATTCGGTAGTGTATTTCACGTGAACTGTGTAAAGTCTGTGACGTAGACTAAGCTTCGCAGACTGGGCCGCGCCAGGCGGCGAGTTGAATTATGTCGTAGGAGGCAATGTGAGTAACCGTATTGAGCAGACACTGCTCAAACAATCGACCGCGCTGATGTTTGCTGTGGCAATTGCCGCTATCATCACGGGTTTTTTTTCTGGCTCCCAGTCGATTTTGTTCGATGGGTTTTTTTCGTTGATCGCAACCTTCATCAAGGTTCTAATGCTGATCACCGCCAAATTGATTGCCAAGGAGAGCAACCAGCGCTTCCAGTTTGGCTTCTGGCACCTGGAGCCGATGGTACTGCTCATCGAAGGCAGCTTTCTGTTATTGATTGCAATTTACGCCTTTCTCAGCGGTATGTTTGGCATAATCAATGGTGGTCGCGAGGTCGAATTGGGCATAGTGATCCCTTTTGCGGCACTGCTTAGCGTGGTCTGTTTGGGCTATTTCTTCTATGTCCGATATCGCAATCGTAAGTTGAAATCTTCGCTGATCCAGTTCGACAATATCAGTTGGCTGGTGGATGCAATGCTTTCGATCGGCTTGCTGGTCAGCTTTCTCACCGCGTTGGTGCTCAAGTCGCAAGGCTATGGCGCATGGGCCGCTTACGTCGATCCATCTATCCTGATCCTGTTGGGTCTGAGCATGCTCGCACCGGCGCTTAAGATCTTAAGGCCAGCTTTACGCGATGTACTCGGGATCGTCCCGGATCAGCTGGATGAAAAAGTTCGCCGAGTGATGGATGAGGTTAAAGCCGATCAGGGTTTTTCCGAATACGTCTCGTATGTTCAGAAACATGGACGCGCGCGGTTTATCGAGATCCATGTAGTGTTGCCGATGGATTATCAATTGCAGGATGTGGGAAAGCTAGATGCACTCAGGGAACAGATTTCCGCCAAGCTTGGCAAGCCGGACAATACACGATGGTTGACCATCTGCTTTACCGGAGATCGAAAGTGGATTGTCTGATTTTCTTAGGGATCAAACAAGAGCGCGCATGAACGCATGCGACCATCAATAGTAATTAAGTGAACCAGCATTGTTGCCTTGCCGCGCATTTTTATTCGTGCAGATTAGTGACGTTTAAGGATCGTCTTATGGGTTGGGTGCATGTGCCAATGCATCATTGATTCACCTGCTACGGCAAGCCGTGGAACAGGGACGTTAAATGATGAAATTGCACATCTACTACAGCTAAAGGTAACTTTCATGGTTAAGAATATCTGTAAATGCACCGCCCTGTGTGGCTCCTCGTTGTTGATCCTGATGGCCGCCGTCAGCGCGCAGGCGTCGGACGGCCAAGTTGAATTCACGGGTTCGATCAATGACAACGCTTGTACCATCAGTACCGAAAATGTGAAGAAGTCGGTTGATTTGGGCCAGGTTCGCGTGGCTGACTTTGCCAACACGGTCGGCGCCACCGCTGGCTCCGTTCCGTTTTCCATCTCGCTGGAAAACTGCAGCAGTGCCACGTTGAAAAATGCGGCGATCACCTTTCGCGGGCAGCAGTCGTCTTCCGATCCAACGATCCTGGGCATGACCGGTGCCAATCAGGTAGCGGGAGTCGGTATTCAAATCAACGATGCCCGCACCGGAGCCAAGCTACCCCTCAATACCGCCAGCACGGATTACGTGTTGCGTCCGCAGTCCAATACCTTTGACTTCACCGCATCCTACGTGCGCCTGGTTGCAGACACAGAAGGGGCTGATGGCAAGCCTGGTGTTCGCGGTATCGGCACCGGCCAGGTAAATGCACTGGCCAGTTTCGATGTGACCTACAAGTAATCATGATATTAACGCCAGGGGTCGAATTCAGCAGCGAGCCCTGGTGTTAACCGAGGACTATTTATCATGCGCTTAAAAGTTGCGGCCTTTACGGCTTTGGCGGCGTGTTTTTGGTTGCCCCAGCTTCAGGCGGGCGTCAACGTGGGCACCACACGCGTGGTTTACCAAGGTAAAGACAAAGAGGCGAATCTTTCTCTGGCCAACACCGATGATGATTCGCCTTATTTGGTTCAGTCTTGGGTAAGTCCTTATGACAATCGCGACATCAGTGCCGATGAATTTATTATTACTCCGCCGTTGTTTAGACTCGATGCGAAAAGTCAGAACATTCTGCGAATAATCGCAACCAACGTACAGCACTTGCCCGGCGATAGGGAGAGTTTGTTCTTTATCAATGTCAAGGCTATCCCGGCGGTGAGCGCCGAGCAGCACAGTCAGAACGTACTGCAGATTGCATTGAAAACGACGATAAAACTTTTTTATCGCCCGGAGCACTTGAAGGGATCACTGAAGGAGGCCGTTGATCAACTGCAGTGGAGTATTGACGATGGCAAGCTGAGTGTTCGTAATCGCTCAGGTTTTAATGTGGTGGTGAGTGAGGTGTTGGTTAATAACACCCTTAATAAAGATTTGCCTGAAGTTATTAAGCCCGTTAGTACACTGCAGTCCTCGCAAGCACTTAAAGCGGGCGATAAGATTGTACTAAGTTATATAAATGAATACGGCAGCACCGTCAAGGCAGACCCCGTCACAGTTCACTAAGTATTAAGGTTCTAAATCTTAAGGAAAGGACTCTCTCATGCCTCGTTTGCGCATGTGTGCCTATGCGCGCCTACCCAAATATTGGAGTTGCTTTGCCCTGATTACTTCAGGTTTGACAACCCCTGCGGTTTACGCGGATTACAGCTTTGATGCTTCATTTCTTGAAATTGGCGGAGGTAACACTTCGGCCGAAGTGGTCGAGCAAGTCAAGACCATGAGCAAGGGACAACTGCCGGGCGTGTACCGTGTCAATGTGACCGTCGATAATCGGAAGGTAGAGCAACGTGACGTGCGATTCGTTCAGGAAACAGCGAATCAGAAACCAACTCCCACGGGATTGTTCCCCTGTTTCAGTGTTGATGACCTGGCAGCGTTGGGGGTTGAATCGAGCCGGTTAGCTCAGGCCGATATCAGTGTCGACCAATGTGTCTACTTCAACAATGACTTGGCTGATATCACCTATACGTACGACTTTCATAAGCAGCATCTGGATCTGCAGATTCCGCAGGCGTACATCGGCAGCGTTCCGTTTGCAATCAGGCGTAAAAGCTGGAGTGACGGGGAGCAAGTAGCCTTTTCCAACTATAATTTTTCCGGTAGCGATTACGAAGCGTCGTACGGCAATCGTCAGTCACAGTTCGGTAGTTTGCGCAGCGGTATCAATACCGGTGCCTGGCGCTTGCGTAATTTTTCGACCTGGCAGAAAAGCACCAACGTCGATGGCAATTGGAAATCGGTAGATACTTATGCCCAGCGCGATCTGGGCGACATGATGGCCATTGCCACAATCGGCGAGAGCTCTACCGATAGCGAATTATTCGACTCCATTTCCTTTCGCGGTGTCGGCATCGAGTCGGACTTGGACATGCTGCCTGAAAACTCGCGCAACTTCGCGCCCGTCGTGCGTGGCGTGGCAAACGGTCGATCATTGGTCACGCTACGCCAGCGCGGTTACGTAATCAGTGAACAATGGGTGCCTTCCGGTCCGTTCGCCTTAAAGGATCTTTATTCAACTTCCAGTAACGGCGATATCGAGGTGACTGTCGAAGGCCCCAATGGCGAGCGTCAGGTCTACACCCAGTCGTTTTCTTCGGTGCCCTACATGATGCGTGAAGGCCAGCAAAGCTACTCGTTGACGGCAGGGCAGTATCGACCGGCTGATGGGGCGATCAGTCAGGAAAAACCAGCCTTTGTGCTGGGCACGTTGCGCCGCGGATTGAGCGACGGTACGACGCTGTTTGGCGGCGCCATAGTCAGCGATCAATACAAGTCATCGCTATTGGGTTTTGCTTACGATTTTGCCGGCGTCGGTGCGATTTCCGTCGATGTGACCCATGCGGTCAGCGATGACATGGGGCCTGAGGCTAAAACGCTTTCGGGTCAGTCCTATCGTTTTCGCTATTCCAAAACGTTAGACCTGACAGACACCAACTTCAGCCTGATTGGCTATCGCTATTCCACGAGCGGTTATTACAGCTTCAATGAGGCGGTCAATGCGCGCAGTAATCGTTCGTTAACCCCCTATGTCGATGAGTCCCTGGACAGCAGTCGGGTATTTTCGCCGTACCTGCAAGGCCATATGAAAAGCAGCTTTACAGCCAGTGTATCGCAGCAATTAGGCGATTACGGTGGCATGTTCGCCAGCTTGACCAAGACCGATTACTGGAATATGGCCCAGAGCAACACGTCGTTACAGCTGGGTTACAGTTTCAGCGTGGGTTATGCCTCTTACAACCTGGGGCTGGCGCAGAACAACAGCAGCGGTGATGACACTCGCAGCCTGTCCCTGAGTGTGAGCATTCCTCTGGGACAGCCTGGCAGCAGCAGCCGTATTGGTTTGAGCAGCACCCAGGATTCCAACGGCGGAGCCACTCGCTCAGCCACTTTCAGCGGCTCCAAGTTCCAGGACGATGCGCTGTCCTACACCTTGGGCGTCAACCAGCAGGTCAGTAATGATGAACGGGTCGTGGGAGGTTCGGTTGCCGCACGTTACAACGGTGCCAATGGAATTTGGCACGGTTCGTACAGCAGCGATAAAAACAATCGGCAATTGGACTATGGCGTAGAAGGGGCTGTCGTCGCCACGCGGGATACAGTGATGTTTTCTCAGCCGCTGGGGGAGACGAATATTATCGTGGCCACACCCGGTGCCGCCGATGTCGGCGTATTGACCCGAAGCGGCGTCAAGACCAACAGCAGTGGCTACACGATTATTTCGTCGGCCCAGCCTTATCGTAATAATCGAGTGTCACTCAACACTGACTCGTTATCCGATGATGTCGATATTCCTGGACTGGTCCAGGAAGTCACGCCTAACCGCGGCGCTTTCGTGTTGGCCAATTTTCAGACCCATAACGGCCGTCGCCTCTTGGCCAGCGTCACCACACAGCAGGGCATGCCCGCGCCGTTTGCAGCACAAGCCCAAGTATTCGATCTTGATGATAACTTGCTCAGCGACGCGATGATTGCAGACAAGGGCAGGGTGTTCCTGACCGGTGTACCGGACAAGTTTCGACTGGTCATCAAGGTTAACGACAAACTTTGGTGTAGCGAGAACCTGGACCTAAAACAATACAACCTGCCGCCAACGGGTATTGGTCAGTTCCAGGTCACTTGCACCCCCTCCAAAAAAGTAATGGCTGACGATAACGAATGAGGTGTTCCTATGCGTGATCTGACAATGGGGAGATTTATCTGGATAAGAAAAGTCCGGTGCTGCTTTTTAATTGTTTTTTGCAGTCTCGCCAGTCAATACGCTATGTCTGCGGACCCGAAACTTAGTTTAACTTGCAGCAACACCGAGATGACCTTGAGTCTAAAAGAGGTCATTCCACTTAGTCCTTTTCAGACCCGCTTTGCAGGAACTTGCAAAGTCAACTCAATCATTGCGGTAGGTGGATACTACACCCAAGCCCAGTATGGGCAGTCCAACACGGGGCGAGACTTAACGGTAGTGGCAGCGGCAACTGGTTATGACGTGCCCTATGAGAGTGCTCCAGCAGATACTACTTGCTTTGAACCGGGCAATTGTGACGGTTACCTAGCAGTCGGTGATACTTTTTCATACGATTTCATCATCTCTGGGACCACTAGGACCACGCCAGGATTATATTTTGGGGGGGTGACCTTATATGGAATCGATACGGCTTTCGCGGGTAAAGTCGTCATCGGGGCGGTGAATGTCGCCTACACGGTTGTTCAACCTACTTGCTCCATCAGCTCAGCGTCCCATCTTGCCCTTGGGTTCGGTGCGCTTACGAGCAACGACTTCGCCTCGTCGCAGCAGGTGGCTGAAATTAGCTTGAGCTGCACCAAAGCCACGCAGGTCAATGTCACGCTTGTACCTACTCAAAACGCGGTCACTGGCTCCCCTGGTGTATCCGCAACCACCCTTAGCGGTTTATCCATGGCCGCCACATGGGTCGACAGCGGCACCGCCGTTGTTTTTAACACGCCACGCAGTCTTGCAATGAGCGCGGGTACCAACCTCATCCAACTTGGGTTCCGGCCCCAACTCAATGCTGGCAGTTCCCCTGTCGGGGAATTTTCCAGCCAGTACACACTGAACATTGTCTATCCCTGATCTTACAAAGGAACTTGATCATGAAATTGCCTCTGTCGCTGACCGCTGCCGTTGTCGTGATGCTGACCTGCCGGTCTGCACTCGCGATTACCGATACTGTCACCATTAATGTATCTGGCACTCTCACCAGGCCGCCTTGCACGGTGACCAGCAGCAAGACGTTGAGCGTGAATTTCGGCAGCCTGCGTTATGACCAAGTCTCCTCCGCGCCAGTGATCCCTGTGCCCATTACGCTGTCTTGTCCGGCGAACTCTTCCTTGAGTGTCAGCGTCAAGGCCTCGAGCGCCACGGCCGGCTCGACCACCCGGGCGGCAACGAACAAGGCCAATCTGGCGTATACGCTGACGCTGGACAGCGACAGTTCGGAAGTTGATATCACGGGGGCGAAACGTACGCTGACCGCGCAAAGCGGCACCGTAGACTTGAGCATGAAGGCAAAGCTCGTTGCGACGGGTGCGCTCACCGAGGGTGATTTCAGTGCTTCGACGATGATCAGTATCGAGTACTTGTGATATGTCAACGGTCATCAGGGTGATGCTGTGGGGGACGTTATTGTCTGTGGTCATGCTTTGCTCCACCCGGAGCATAGCCGCCGATGCCACCCGTCTCGACATCAGCGGCAGCCTTATCAAGCCGCCCTGTACCGCCAACTTTGGGGCGACCCAAAGCGTTGATCTTCCTGGAGTGAGTCTCAACTCATTGAAAATGGGGCTTAACCAGTGGACAGACGTTGCCCTGGGTTTCCAATGTACGCAAGGCAGTAAGGTGCAATTGCGCTTCACTGCCGGCAACGGCGCCTACGATGCCTCTACGTTGCGTACCACGCTGGACAAACTGGGATTGAAGACCCGTCTGAGCGATGTAACAGGCACTGTCCGCGAAGTGGATTTCAACTTTGGCGAGCCACTGACGTTTCTGGTAGAGGCGACAGTGCTCAATCTCAAGCTTTCGGTCACGCCGGTACTCGGCGCACAGGAGTTACCTGCGGTTGGCAGTTATAACGCAATCCTGATAATGGAGATAATATATCTGTAGCGCCAGACTTTAATTCATGAAATATAGGGGCGATTTTTTTTGAGAGACTGCATCTTTTCCCTCCGTTAAAGAACCCTAATTACGGCGTACACGAAAGAAAAAATGTCCTGAACTCTTTCATGGTTTCGGGCGTTTGCGCTTGTCGGCGATTTAGCCTCGATTTTTATACACACTCCGTTCGCCATACGGCTGAGTTAATCGAGCTCCGATCACCTCATGGGCCATGTTTATGGCAGAGATGCCCCGTTAAAAGCCTTATCGGCAAAATCGATAAGGCATGCCGATAATACGGTAGAAAGTCGATAAGAAAATGACTTAAACTACACGCCTTCATATCAGGAGGATTGCTATAACGCCAACGCGCATAAAAAGTATGAACGTCGTACAGCTCGTTACTGTACTTAATGGTTTTGCTGAGCTCCATTTACACAGTTACAGAAAAAAGTGCGCTGTGGTGCTTATGGAGTGTCAGTCTCGCGTGGTTTAACACTCATTCACGGTGCGGGGTCATTAGATCAAGACTTACCGCACTCCAATGACTTACGCTTTTTTATTGGGTGGTTGAAGTTGAGTCCATCAGCTTTTGCTGATGTAAAAGACATGGGCCAACTTATCTTCCGTGATTCTGCGTGCCATCTCGGCAGAGAAAGTACATCGGTAGTGTAGAGCATAGTCACTTAATTGAAAGTGCTGTCGCAGTCATGCTTTATCTGCATATAAGAGGGCAGTTATGTTTAACCTACAGGCATTAGACTTGGCGCGAATGCAGTTCGCATTCACGGTGTCGTTCCATATCCTGTTCCCGGCCATTACCGTCGGTTTGGCGGGTTACCTGGCCGTTCTTGAGGGGTTGTGGCTCAAGACCCGTAACGACACCTACCGTGATCTGTACCACTTCTGGTCGAAGATTTTTGCGGTCAACTTCGGTATGGGTGTGGTGTCCGGCATTGTGATGGCCTATCAGTTCGGTACCAACTGGAGTCGCTTTTCGGACTTTGCCGGTCCTATTACCGGGACGCTCCTTACCTATGAGGTGCTCACCGCCTTCTTTCTGGAGGCGGGCTTTTTGGGCGTGATGTTGTTCGGTTGGGGCCGCGTCGGGCGCAGGCTGCATTTTTTCTCGACCGTAATGGTGTCTCTTGGAACGCTGATATCGACCTTCTGGATCTTGGCGTCCAATAGCTGGATGCAAACCCCGAGTGGCTTCGAGGTCGTTAACGGGCAGGTGATTCCGACGGATTGGCTGGCGGTCATTTTCAACCCATCGTTACCTTACCGCCTAGCACACATGTCGATCGCTGCATTTGTTGCCACCGCCTTCTTTGTCGGTTCATCGGCTGCCTGGCATCTGTTGCGCGGGCGTGATAACCCGGCGATCCGCACCATGCTGTCGATGGCCATGTGGATGGCGTTGATCGTCATGCCCATTCAGATCATGGTCGGTGATATGCACGGCCTGAATACGCTGGAACACCAGCCGGCAAAAATCGCTGCGATTGAAGGGCATTGGCAAAACCGTGGTAACGAACCGACGCCGCTGATTCTGTTCGGCTGGCCGGATATGAAGGCGGAAAAGACTAGATTCACCGTCGAAATTCCGTACCTGGGCAGTCTGATACTGACCCATAGTCTGGAAAAACAGGTTCCCGCCCTGAAATCGTTTGCGCCTGAAGATCGCCCTAACTCGACCATCGTGTTTTGGTCGTTCCGAATCATGGCCGGCCTCGGCATGTTGATGCTGTTCACCGGATTGTGGAGCCTGTGGTTGCGCAAATGCGGAACGCTCTACCAGTGCCGCCCCTTTTTGTACTTGGCGATGTTCATGGGTCCGTCCGGTTTGATCGCGATTCTTGCCGGTTGGCTGACCACGGAGATCGGTCGTCAACCGTGGGTGGTGTATGGCCTGCTGCGTACTGCCGATGCTTCCTCAAATCACAGCGTGGCGCAAATGAGCCTTACTCTGGTGCTGTTTGTGGTGGTGTATTTCGCGCTGTTCGGCGCCGGTTTCAGCTACATGATGCGCCTGGTGCGCAAGGGTCCGAAAACCAACGAAAGCGCAGAAATCAGCCACGCAGGTCCTGATCAGCACCGTACGCCGGCTCGTCCACTTTCCGCTACCGACGACACCGTTGAAGGCGATCACCGCCTTAGCCCGAACAAGAAGGGGAACTGAGTGATGGGTATTGATCTTCCATTGATTTGGGCCGTGGTCATCATTTTCGGCCTCATGATGTACGTGATCATGGACGGCTTCGACCTGGGGATTGGCATTCTCTTTCCGTTCATTCCGGGCAAGACCGACCGTGACGTGATGATGAACACCGTCGCCCCGGTCTGGGACGGTAACGAGACTTGGCTCGTACTGGGTGGCGCGGCGCTGCTTGGTGCCTTCCCGTTGGCTTACTCGGTGGTGTTGTCGGCGTTGTATCTGCCGCTGATTCTGATGCTGTTCGGGCTGATATTCCGGGGTGTGGCCTTTGAGTTCCGCTTCAAGGCCAAAGCACACAAGCGTCATCTTTGGGACAAAGCCTTTATCGGTGGTTCGCTGGTTGCCACCTTCTTTCAGGGCGTGGTGCTGGGGGCTTTCATCGATGGTATACCGGTGGTCAATCGGCAGTTCGCTGGCGGTGAGTTGGACTGGTTGACACCGTTCAGCCTGTTCTGTGGCGTGGCCTTGATCGTCGCGTATGCCTTGCTGGGGTGTACCTGGCTGATCATGAAAACCGAAGGCAAGTTACAGGAAAGGATGCATAACCTGGCTCGGCCGCTGGTGCTCGTGCTGCTGGCGGTCATTGCTATCGTCAGTATCTGGACCCCACTCACCCATCCCGATATTGCTTCGCGTTGGTTCACCTTGTCGAACCTGTTCTGGTTTCTGCCGGTGCCGATCCTGGTGCTGGTCACCACCGGGTGCCTCCTCAAGGCGGTGGCGCGTAACGCGCATTACACGCCGTTCCTGCTGACCCTGATGCTGGTATTTCTCGGCTACAGCGGTTTGGGCATCAGTCTGTGGCCGAACATCGTGCCACCGTCCATTTCAATCTGGGAGGCTGCTGCCCCACCGCAAAGCCAGGGCTTTCTCCTGCTGGGCACCTTGTTCACCATCCCGTTCATCCTGGGTTACAGCTTCTGGAGCTACTACGTGTTCCGCGGCAAGGTCACCCACGAACACGGTTACCACTAGTAGAGGAGGGCTCCAATGGACAGTAAGACAATTGTTGAACCGGCCGAGCATAAGCCACTACTGCGGCAGAAGTTGGGCTGGATGCTGGTGATTTATGTGGGCAGCGTGGCGGCACTGGGTGTGTTTGCCATGCTGATCCGACTGTTTATGCAGGCGGCGGGGATGAAGTCGCACTGACTACCGTTCTGATACCGGATACAGCCTCTTCAAAAGTCGAGCGTTTGGCCGAAGAGGCTGTTCTTTGCTGTCGATGCATATTCATTCGTGGGGGCATACCCGTATTAACCAACGAACGGCGAAATTGCGATAAGCAACTCACCCAAAAATGAGCGCACGCTCAGTCACACATACATCAGGAAGATTGTCATGTCGCTTAAAGATCTCGCAACTATCAATGCGGGAGCCAAACCCCTTAGCCATTTGAGCCGACCTCGCGATGCGATACGCCAGTTTACGCCGAACTGGTTCGCAGCGACCATGGGCACCGGCATTCTTGCCTTGGCCCTGGCTCAGTTTCCTCTCGCCATTCCTGGCTTGAGGTCCATTGCCGAAGGGCTCTGGATGTTCAACATCCTTCTGTTCTGTACCTTCAGTGCGATGTACATGGCTCGGTGGATCATGTTTTTTGACGAGGCCAAGCAGATTTTCGGGCACTCCACGGTCTCGATGTTCTTCGGCACTATTCCGATGGGGCTTGCGACCATTATCAATGGACTTTTAGTGTTCGGCGGTGCTCGTTGGGGCTCAGCGGTCATACCGTTGGCTGAGGCCCTATGGTGGATTGATGTGGTCATGGCGCTCGCTTGCGGTGTGCTGATTCCTTACATGATGTTCACCCGTCAAGAGCACAGCATCGATCAAATGACGGCCGTCTGGTTGCTGCCAGTTGTCGCGGCGGAAGTCGCGGCTGCAAGTGGTGGGGCGCTGGCTCCGCACCTGCTCGATACCGGCGCGCAATTCGTTATGTTGATTACCAGCTACGTACTGTGGGCCTATTCGGTTCCTGTCGCGCTGAGCATTCTGGTCATCCTGCTGTTGCGCATGGCGTTGCACAAATTGCCCCACGAAAGCATGGCCGCATCCAGCTGGTTATCCCTGGGGCCTATCGGTACGGGCGCGTTGGGCATGCTGGTCATAGGCAGCGACGCTCCCGCGATCTTTTCGATGCAAGGATTGCAGGGGATTGGCGAGGTTGCTCAAGGCATTGGCCTGATTGCCGGCATTCTTTTCTGGGGCCTGGGGTTGTGGTGGATGGCAATGGCCACGCTCATCACGGTCCGTTACTTTAAGGCGGGTGTTCCTTTTAACCTGGGGTGGTGGGGGTTTACTTTTCCTATCGGCGTCTATGCCCTCACGACGCTCAAATTGGGCGCTATTCTGCATTCCGTGTTTTTCAATATTTTTGGCGGATGCTTGGTGTTGGTGTTGGCGGTCCTGTGGTTGATCGTGGTTTCCAGGACGATTGCTGGCGCGTATCGAGGACATCTTTTCGTCTCGCCATGCCTCGCGTCTTTGGCTAAATAGTCTACTCGTCACTAGCTGCCTCAGGCTTGCAAGCCTGAGGTGAGCGCCTATCTGCCCCCCCTGCATGACCTGTTTTTATTTACTCAGCCTGGGTGCCAAGTGAGTGCTGATTCATTGGCGCTGACTGCATCGTCCAGATTTTGGCCAGTCTGAGTACCCGCCAGCATTCGCTTACAGCCGTGATTACTTACCCTATATGAACCTTCATCATCTCTTAATTTTTCATACGATTACCAAAACCGGCAGCATTACTGCCTGTGCAAAGGTGTTGCACATTTCGCAGCCGGCGCTGTCTCGCGAATTGCGAAAACTTGAGGAGCGCTTCGGTCTGACCCTGTTTGAACGCCAACCGCGTGGTATGCGTTTGACGCATGCCGGGGACGTTCTTGCCGAATATGCCGATCGGCTCTTTGATATTGCCAGAACGGCCGACCTGGCAATGAAGGAGCTCGAAAGCGCCAAGATTGGGCACCTATCCATCGCGGCGAGCAGCACGATCGGCACCTATGTATTGCCGCGCGTTCTTGCACAGTTTCGCAGTAACAATCCAGGTGTAAAGGTCAGCCTTTTCGTGAATAACACGGAACAGGTTTCCGAGGCCGTTGCAGATATGCGCTACTCGCTGGGCTTTATTGAAGGTCCTTTGCATATAGAAGGATTGACCGCTACACGTTTTAACGAGGACGACTTATTGCCAGTGGTCGCCGCGTGGCACCGGTTGGCCGATGCTACCGTCATTAAACCCGGTGATATCGACAACGAGCCATTACTGATGCGCGAGCTGGGATCGGGTACCCGCGAATTGGTGGTGGCGGTACTCGAAGACCTGGGTGTGCAGCAAGGATCCATCATGGAGTTTGGCAACACCGAGGCCATCAAACAGGCTGCCATTCATGGTGGCGGTATCGCTTGGTTGCCCTCTATCAGCATCACCGATGAAATGGCCAATGACGTACTCATCCCGTTACCCTGCGCGCAGCTCACCCTTCGCCGAACGTTGAGTATTGTGCGGCGCGCGGCTGTTCCTGACGGGCCGGCCGAGCGCGAATTACTCTCTTTGCTTGAGCAGTAACTGCAAACGACGGGCAAATAAAGGGGCGGCATGAGAAAGGCTCGCTATTTTTCAGATGGGTTTGCTCGTGCGACGATCATCAATCCAGTGGCGTTCTCGTTTCTGCGTCTTTTGAAGTGAGTGAATAGGCAAAAAAAGGGCTGAGTAGCGAACTCAGCCCGAGACTGTTCAAACGGAACCCACAACATCCGGTTTGGCTTTAGCGGTTGCCCGTCGCCGGCGGTTGATGGGCCTGCGGGGTCACTTCGGCCAGCGCGGGAAGACCTTGGCCAGCCAGTGGTCTGCACTGACATAACGACCTGCGCCGTAGAAGAACAGCACCATAATCATGATGGCGTAGGTCACTGTGAATTCGATGCCGTTGTTGAGGATGATCGGGTCACCCAGTTCCGTCACATAGTTGAAGCGGCCCGGAAAGGATTGCTGCAGCCATGTCATCAGACCACTGAACCGCATACTGGCTTCGCTGGATTTGTCGGCAATCGCGGCCCAGCCGTGCGACCAGTGGACGGACAGACCGGCGACGGTCATCAATATCGCCAACGGAATGGTGACGATGCGGGTGAACAGACCCAAGGCAATGCAGATGAGTCCTGCTACTTCGGTTCCCGTCGCAAGCGTGGCCATCAGCGTAGGCAAAGGCATGCCGAGGCCGCCTTGAGCCGTTGGAGTGGCGAACCACTCGATCAGGCCACTGAAACCGGTAACTTTAGCGTGGGCGCCCTCGTAGAGGGTGGGAAGCAGATACAAACGGATGGAAAGGAGCGCTACGAAATCCAACTTTTTGGACTTTTCGAGGCCGCGGTTCAGAAGTGCGATCAGTTTAGCCATGGTGATGCCTTAGTGTTCGTGGTGTGAGGTAATGAGTTCGTGTGCAAGTGCGTGCGTGAACCAGTGTGCTGACTCTTCTGGCGAGATGAACCGCTCGCCGTCTGTGAAGGAGGACAGTGCTGCGATGTCTTGATTTGAAAGCCGTTGCGTCATGACCCTGTGGTCGAATGTGCGAAAGATGGCGTAGGCATAAGGCGCATCGTGGTTCAGTAGCGCTTGCGCCGCCTGTTGGTCGTCCGCGTACAGATCAAAGGGTGTAGCCAGCCATCGCACGGTGGGGTTGAGGTAAACATGGGTGGGGCGACGCGTCTGCTGTCCATCGGGGGGGACTGGAGTCTTATCGACCTCAACGTCAAACAGCATCCATTCGTACTCGATCAGGGGGCGCCCGATACCCTGCGGCAAGCGCGGCTGCATGAAGCGGACAAACTCGGTCGCGAGATGAATGAATTCGGCCCGCGTTGCGCCAAAACATTTGTAGAACGCGTCGATATCCTGGCGAAGGCACTCGGCACCGCGATATTGGGTAAATCGTGGGAACATCGTGGTGACCAGCTCTTGGGCGTTCACCCGGACCAACTCGCCATACGGGCCCAGGTCACCGCGGCGCACGGCCTGACACCGACGCTCTGCTTCGCTGGCCGCATCCAGCGCGATGCGAGTGTTCATTGCAGCTTCCCGGTCGAGCCGGTCATGGCCTGATGGATGCCGCGCAGTTCCTCACACAGCGCGTCAAGGCTGGGTATATTGTTGTCGCGCTCCAGCACAATGGGCTGCTCGCCGAACCGATGAACCGCGTAGGCACCCAGATTAAGCACGGCGGCCGACACGTCGGTTCCATGGGTATCTAGGACCCGCTCTTGAGGACCACTATCCAGATGGCCGGCAACGTGAAAGTAAGTCACCGCATCCGTTGGTAATGCATCAATGAACGCGTGCGGATCGAAGCCGTGATTGCGCGAGTTCACATACGCATTGTTGACATCCAATAGCAGCCCGCAGCTGGAAGCATCGATCAGTTGAGCGATGAAATCGGTCTCGGCCATTTGCCCCTCCTCATCGTAGTAGTAGGAGATGTTCTCCAACGCAATACGCCGGGACAGGTAATCCTGCACTGCCTTGATCTTATCGACCATCAGCTGCAGGCTGGCCGGCGTGCGAGGTACCGGAATCAGCTCGTAAAGGTAGCCGCAGCTATCGCGCGACATGCTGACGTGATCGCTGTATATCGCAATGTCGTAGTTATCCAGGAAGGTCTTCACTGCGCCCAGGTACTTCATATCCAGCGGTTGTGCGTCGCCGATGGACAGGCTCAAGCTGTGTGCCACCAGTGGATATTTATCTGCGATGGCGTCGAGTTGTTCCAGGCTCTCTCCACCCAACCCCATCCAGTTGTCGGGTACGACTTCCAGAAAGTCGAAGTCATTCCGGACGGGGCCGTTGGCGAGAGACGAGGCAAACTCACGTCGGAGTCCAAGCCCTCGTCCTTGGATAATCATTGGCCACAAACCCCTTCGGAGAGCTTCTTCTGAGGCGTTTCGACGACGTCGTAACCCTCGGCGGTCAGGCCACATTTGCCGTCACGTGTGCGTACCAGGCGACCCTGTGGGTCCTGACTGAGTTTGGTCTGACCGTAGATCTTCTCGGTGCCGCACTTGCCGCTGGCACACTTGCCGCCACTCGTGGCGGCCTTGGCGGTGGCCGGTGGTGGGGTTTCACTGGCATGAGCCGGCTGGCTGATAACGGCGAGCGAGGCGAGCGAAGCTACGGCGATGGACAGTGCGAGTGTGTGTTTCATTGGATGCTCCTGAGTCATGGCATTTCGAAGCGCGACAGATCACGACCTGCGTAAACCGGGCCGTGGTAGTAACGTTTGATGATTTCGATGTTGCTATCCTTATCCTTCAAAGACTTACCCATGAAGTGATTGAGGATGAGCATTTTGGGATTCACGGCTGCGGCAATCTTGCCAACGACCGTGGGTGTTGCATGGAGGAATTTAGAGGTGTCGTCGGCATCGTCATCGATGGCAGCCGGCATGACCAGAATGTCAGCGCCCTTGGCAAAGTCGATGAACCCGGCACGGCTGCCGTTCTGATCCGCGGAGATCACGATCGTGCCGCGCTTGCTTTCGATGCGAAACGCAAGGGTCGGCACATCACCGTGCGGAATGCCGTACGCATACACCTTAACCTCGGCGTCTTGATAGACGAGGGAGGCTTTCTCCGCGTGGCGATCCACGTTGATAATCGGGCTGACCTTTAGATTCAGCCCATCACTGCCATCATGCAGACCCTCCAGGTAGGCAAACGAGCCGGTCTTGGCCGCAAACGTGTCATGGAAGAATTCCGTCATGCTCGGGAATGCGTCAGAACCGTCCGGCCCGACCAATGCGGTTGTGTGGCCCGAGGCCATAAAATACGCGCCCTTCAAGATGGCGGGTAAGTCCGCGCTATGGTCCGTGTGGAAGTGCGAAATGCCGATGAAGTTCAGGTCTTCCAATCGGGCATGTGCCTGACCAAAGCGCAGGTACGTACCGCCGCCGGCGTCGATGAGCAGTCGCGACTTACCATCAATCCAGACAATTTCCCCCGATGAAGCACGAGCGTCGTCAGAGATTGGGCCACCAGATCCGAGCAGTTGAATGCTCATGGAATGCGATGTGTCACAGCTGGTTGTAGCGGCGAATGCACCGCTGGAGAGTACCGCCAAGCTGAGTGCGGTGGCGATTCGCAAGATTTTTTTCACAGTGAAGCTCCAAGCGGACTGAAGTGGAATGTGCGGGTCACCGAGTGGTGCCAAGCAGCACCAATGAGGTGTGACACATCGTCATCTACAGCTGACGTATGCACCATTGCTTGTTTTTGATAGGTCGCATGCCTTTTTGGTATGCATTAACGCGTGTTGCCGTGCGGGTAGATTTCACTCTCTCGTTGGGCAGGGGACGCAAGCCATGCCGATAGGGCATGGCACACATGCGAAAAATGTCATCGTGCATATCGGGTGAAAGTGGAAGGATGAATTCGAATCAGTCATCGGCCCATCCCGCATTACTTGCTAATGGAAATACCATGGTCATTTCTCGTCCCTTTTTTCGCGCTGAACTTGTCCCTGGCGGACGTTCCCCGTTCACCCCGATGGGGAATCAGGAGTGTCCGGCTCATTAGCTCTATACACATCTCATGCAATTACGCCTCATAGTCTTAAGGTGGGGCGAGATTGCACTACAACTTTGCCATTGTTCTGTTCGTAGATTGTTTGAGTCGGATTAGTTGCAGTAGGCTAGTTATCAGCTAACAAGAAACTAATCGATAGAGAGATAATTCAATGAAATTGTTTATGCTTGGATTTGCTACCTTGCTCACCAGCGGTTCAGTTTTTGCCGATACTGCCGAGAACTCATCGGTGATTCACGACAAGACCGGCTTCTATGTTCATATGGATGTCGCAAAAATTATATCAATCACTGATGTCTCGGACCAGTGCGGTGTGATTCCCGCACGTCTCGATTACCTGGACCATCAGGGGCGGGAGCATGTTTTGGACTATCTGGTTCAAGGAAGTTGCACGAACGAAAACTGATGATCACTTAACGGTCAGTTAATAACGACACTTCCTAAAGTGCCATCCATAAATTCCATATAGTCCAAGCGGCACCCTTTTTTATCACCTCAGGAAATGTATCCTATGAAACTGTCCACTCTTATCATTACCGGCCTTCTGTCCGTTATCACTGTCGCTGCCTTTGCCGAAGACGGTTCTGACCGGGCGCGCGCCCGTTGGGAGGCGTTCCAGGCCAGCCAGGTGGAGGCCCACGCTGATGCCGCGCAAAAGACCTTGGCAGCCCAGACCAAAAACAACGGTTCTTCCGCAGCAGACACTACCGAACAGAAGCAACAGCCCGATATCTGATCATTCGAACCGTTCCCGACATTCACTTCTTTTATACTCGGCTCACTTGGAACTGGTGTTTAATTTAGCGCCCGATAATACGGGCGTTTTTTGCTTGTGCGCAGGAGACGTGGACGAACGCGGAGCCGGACACGCTGGTGGCGCGGGTGCTTGCACCCGCCAACCTCAAGCGTGCGTATCAGCGCGTTGAAACGAGAGAGAACTTCCAACCCATCCAGTTTGATGTCGAGAATGATCAGGTCAGGCATCGCGAACCATCTGCATTGCATCGATCCCATTGTCAGTTTCGCCGACGACTTTGCACCCTTCATGTTCCAGCAGCATTCGAACCGCAAGGTGGATTACAGGGTGATCGTCGACAATAAAAACGGTGTTCATAATCAAATCGGGCAACGTTGATATTTCATCCTTACACAGAACCAAAAAGTGCCTCTTATTGGCACTCCGTGTGAAATGATGAGTGAAAGATTTTGGTCGAAAGTAGCCGGTAGCGGATGACGCTACCGGTTAAAATCAGGCACTCAAATGCGTCCGCAGAATCGAGGTTTGAACTCAAGTAGATCTTGTCTTTTGTTAGTTGCTTATGACGCGGGATTACTGCCGAGCATTGTTCTGTGCTCGCTGAGCTTCTTTTTCCTTTCTGTGATTATTGATGTCTAGCCTGGCACCCCACGCGATGATGACGACTCCAAAAACGACCAACAGAATCAGTTGAATGGTAAGCATGGCTGTCTCCCTATAAAGGGTCTATTGGACTTGCAATTGCATTCCGATGCCAAATTGAAGTTGTTACAGTATCTTTCAGCGATGGACGGATATGGCGAGCTGTGCCCAATAACGGGTCTGACATTGAAGCGGTCGAATGCATCAAGAGAAATCCGAAGTGCGTAAATACGGGCAGCCAGATTTTTTTCGGTGAACTTGCTGCTTACTGAACTTGTACGAATGAGCACTAAACCCTACCAGCGCGACACTCTGATTTTAAGAATCTTCTTATATCAACCAGATAAAGCAGCTGTCACATTCTTCTCCATTATTTCTCCCGACATTGAACGACCATGAAAATAGATAGATCCATAAAGACTTTACACAACCCTTTTTTCGCTGGCTGTTTTCTACGCTGCGACAGCTGTTGGCGCCGCCCCGACGTGTAATACCGTCACGTAGCAAACCATACTCAATATTCCCGACATCACCGTGCGACACAACACGGAATTCGAAATGCTTCTGTTGGCTCATCGGGGGGGAAGGGTCATCAAGATATCTTCTTTTGTCGGTGCCGAGTATCAGCCGGAAGGTCCATTTTGATTGAAATATTGCCCGCAGGAAGCCGAACGCAATCATTTAGGCAGCAGTGAGGACCTCCATTCCAGCATGCATCCAGAAGTCGTAACCGCAGAGGCTTATAGTTTATCCATGGATTTGGCGAAGCTGCGCCACACTATTGCTCCGCTCATCATCAGTCTTAAGGACGCGGAACTCATCGTGAACTTGCATCAATTTGCGAGTCCTTGATCTGTCAATACCTGATTCAGAAGGTTCAATGCGTGATCGAATGGAGGCGAGCATTAATGCTCTGGCGGATGTAGATCTGCCGAAGGTAGCCCAGCAGCTCCTGAGTACTCGCTCTCCAGCGCGGCCATACGTAATACAATTCAGGATACTTTGTGGCAGGGGTACGGTGTCCCAATCCCTAAGCGATATCGACGAGATGTCGCTATAGCAATCGATGACAATAGTTTGTTTCTCAATGCTGCACGATTCGACAAATTGGTCGATGACCTGTGGATTCTTGATGATGATCCGCTGAGTGTATTTCGACCGTGATCAACTCAGCTCGATGGCCAAGCAGGCCCGCGAGGCGATGGCGTCAGATACGTTGTCGGTGGTGGCTGATCGAGGTTACTTCGAAAGCGAACAAATCCTGGCCTGTCACGATGCCGGCATCACCGCCTATGTGCCCAAGCCGATGACCTCTGGAGCCAAGGCTGACAGGCGTTTCAATAACGATGCCTTTGTCTATGACGCCGCAAAAAACGAATACATTTGCCCGGTTGGAGAGGCGCTGATCTGGCACTATTCCTACGTTGGAAAAGGTCTGAAGCTGCATCGTTACTGGAATTCGAAATGACAGGGCTGCGCGTTGAAATTGCAGTGCACACCGAGCACGGAACGACGAGTTCGACGCTGGGAGCATGAAGACGTATTGGAGGAGATGCAGCTTCGGCTGAGCAAAGCGCCAGAGATGATGTGAGTCCGAAAACGGATTGTTGAGCATCCCTTCGGGACGCTCAAACAATGGATGGGTGCAACGCACTTCCTGACGCGAAGCTGCCGGGGTGAGCGCGGAGATGAGGTTGAATGTGCTCGCCTACAACTTGAAACGGGTCAAATCATCGGTACCCATCATTTGATGAAGGCGCTAACGGCCTAAAAACCGGTCTGTTTTTACGTCTTCCAATGATCTGGCGCGTTGCTGGGGCGGTTTAGCTCATCAGGAAGGGACATCGTGCCTTGATCAGGCTACGAAGCTGGACAGCCGCTCAGCCTTGAAGATCGAAACAGGATCTAGCGTTTTTACACACTCTGGGCCGTTTGCCGCCTTTTGCGATCTGCCGCTTCGGCCGAAAAAAGTCCTGTGAGATTAGGGCAAGGTGCGGTTCAGTTTATTGACCGCACCCCAAGCGTTGAACAGACCAAAAATGAGACGAGGTGCGCCTCGAAGGGCGATAGTTGCGCAGGCTTCGCTATGTGCCAAGCCTTTTGGGGGCGCGTGTATTTTATCTAATGACTCCGTTTTATTTTCTAATGACCACCGAAGGGTAGAGAGGCAGTAATTGCAATGGGCTGTGTAAACCCAAAGTTTATAGTGACATCTATGAAAACCTTCAGGTGTATCGAATGCTTTGTGCGCAGTGCCGGGGCGGGTAGATTCGCCAACACCGCTTGATGCTTGAGCGATACTAGCTGCGAGGGCAAGAGTGTCACCAAGCTGGAGGTGTGCTTAGGAGTGCGGCTCTTCAGCGCCATACCGCGAAAATTCCTCTAGCAATGGCCCGACTTCACGATATAAAACCTTTCACAAACTGTGCGCATGTTGGCGTTCAAGGTTTTCGCGACACGGCTGGCTATGGTTGGCTGGTTCCATTCTTAATGAAAAGAATTTCAATCGTAGTGAAAACTCATGATGGCTGGTTCGTGCCGGATAGGGACCATGCCGACCCTTGCCAAGTGACGCTGCGCATTTGAATCAGTAATTTGTCACTTCTGGTCAATTAGTGCCGGCTAATTTGGGTTCAGTCGCTTGCCGCCAGATCAGAAGCCAACTCGTGGAGAGAAAGCGTTTCAGGCAAGAGGGACTGAGGCTCGCATTCCAGAACGTTGGCAATGCGATATAGCTTTTCTACGGTGATATTCACTTCGCCGCGCTCAATACGCCCCATATAGCTTCGATCGACGGTGCAGGAGTGCGCCAAGGCATCTTGGGAAAATCCCTTGGCTTTCCGTTGTGTCCGTATTCTTTCGCCCAATGCCTTTGCAAGCTGATGCATATCCGCCTCGGTCTCCACTGAGGCGGCACTATCTTGCGTTTGCGGATGAATCGGCCACGGACTATAATCCGCATTTTTACCGCTCCGCGAATTTCCCTTCCAGGTGCCTGCATGAAACCCGATTCATTCATCTTCGACAGGCGGCTCTACGACCTGTTTCAGCAGGGGCACCTACGCCAGTTTACGACCAACGACTTACGTAACGCTTACGCCACTCACCTGGTGGGTATTACGTTCAACAACAGCGACCTGCGCAGATATGTCTATGAGCAGATCAGACGGATGCTGCGTACCGGATGGGTGATTCAGGATGAAAAACGACAAAAGCGGGGGCAGATCTATCACTGGCAAAGTATTCCAGCGAATCTGCAGTTGCAGCTCATCGATAATGGGTACGAGAACAGTGCTAAACCGGTTAATAAGCCGCTTCATCAGCCCTTACAAAGCATTGACCCAGAGCAGCCAGGCCCAGATGTGATCGAGCACCTGGAATCCATACTCAAAGAGATTCGTCTCGATTTCCTTTCCTCGATGGGAGAGGCGGAGCGCTATAAGCAACTGCTCGACGAAATGCCGCATCTGAAAGACAAAGTTGAAGATGAGTATCTGCAGGCCCGAGACCGCAGCTCTCGCCTTCTAGGACATCTCCGAGCGGTCGAAAAGACGCTCAAGACAGTCATGTCCGCACGATGAAAGCATCGCCGAGAAAATGGCAGAGCCAATGTATTGAAATTGCGCTTGAACACTACACCACGACGCCGCACTTCTTCTGTCAAGCCACTCCTGGGGCTGGGAAGACACGAATGGCTGCAGAGCTGGCTCGACGACTGTTGGAGCAGGGCAAGATTGATCTCGTGCTCTGTTTTGCTCCCTCATGCCAAGTCGTCGACGGCTTTCGCTCGACATTCGCCACTGTATTGGGGAGGCGCCTGGATGGACTTATCGGTGCCGTTGGGGCCGCCAGTACCTATCAATCGATGGAGCATCAGGATGAAGCCTTCTGGAGGCTTTTCGATGACTACCGCGTGTTTGCGGTATTCGACGAGATCCATCACTGCTCCGGAAATGATCCGCTTTTAAGCAATGCTTGGGGGCAACAGATTTTATTGAAAATGCAGGATCGTGCTGCCCTTACCTTGGCTCTATCGGGCACGCCATGGCGTTCCGATGACAGAGGCATTGCTCTTGCTCGTTACTCCACCCCGGAAGGCCGATTGATTTGCGACTATCGCTACGGTCTCAAAGAAGCTATTTCCGATGGGGTTTGCCGGTCGCCTCGCATCGTTCTGCTAGATAACCAAATGCTGAGACTAAAAGAAGATTTCGCGAACGATAGCACCGTCAAATTTTTCCCTAGCATCGCTAAGCTACTGCGTGAATCTCCGGTCTCATATGAGGATCTGCTGTTTCATGAGGATGCACTCAGCCAGTTGCTGAATCTGGGAAGCAAGAAACTCGATGAAGTGCGAATGCTGAAACCGAATGCCGCAGGCTTGGTTGTTGCTACGAATATCGACCATGCTCACCAAGTCGCTTTGGCGCTAAAAAGCAGGGGCGAGAGTTTCCAAGTTGTGACCACCAAAACCCCAGATGCACATCAGGTAATCAACAGGTTCAAAAATAGCGATTGCCGTTGGATTGTAGCTGTGGGAATGATCAGTGAGGGGACCGACATTCCTCGTCTACAGGTCTGCTGCTACCTCAGTCGAATTCGTACTGAGCTGCATTACCGTCAGGTTCTGGGAAGAGTCCTTCGACGTGTGTGCGACATTGATGATCAGGCTTGGTTGTTCGTCTTGGCAGAGCCGACACTGAAGCGATTTTCCCAGCGCATCGCCGATGATTTGCCGGAAGATTTGGCTGTTGTCTGCGCTGTAAGTGCATCTGAATTCGAGCCTTGTTCAATAGAAGGTGAGAATCGCTTCGCGCAAGCTCTCCCGGGAGAGCCAGGAAGCTCAACACCTGTCACCACAATGCAGAAGTTTTCATCACCGGTCGACTTAGACCCGATCTCGACTTATCAAATAAGCTTCTCGAAAAACTATCGCCAGCAACTGCTGGCCGTTTTCTGATGCGCTTATCATTAATTTCAGAGCCTACTATAAGTGCTGGTGCAATGAACAAGAGGTCCGCCTGTGTTGGAACCGTGTGATCCCGTTCCGTTGAACTCAGCCAACTGCCGGCTCTTTTGCACAGGTGGTGGAGGGCGGATGGTTGATCGACACGATAGTTTCTCCTCACGCACGGGTGGGATTGGCAATGAAAGGTAGACGCAAAGCGAAAACAACGAAATGGGCTATGAAGTTACAATTCGAAACGGAGGCCCAGCGGCTGATGACCTCGAGATCCGAAAAAGCCTCGAATCGTTTTCTTGATGTCGCCTTGCAATTGGGTTCCTCGAGCGAGTCCATAGGCAGGATCGCCGGGGCGCCAGGCAGCCCCCAATCGAAACAATTAGACCTACCGACGCTGCTTTCCCTCGTCATCGACGCAGTTTGCCAGGCTGGGCAGCTTCTTGTAGCAGAATGGGAGCGGGTAGAGGGGCCAAGAGGGCACGGTGACAAGGCCGTTGTCGATGTCGAAATTGAAAAACTTTTACGTCAGCAGTTACTTGGTCTGTTTTTCTGCGACTTTTGGGGGGAGGAAACCGGCCATACCCTTAAAGGACACCCATGGTGTTGGGTTGTTGACCCCAACGATGGCACGAGTGATTTTTTGAGAGGGCTGAAAGGTTCAGCTGTTTCAGTCGGCCTTCTTTACAAACACACCCCAGTACTAGGTGTGGTTTATGCTCCTGTGACGGAAGAAGGCATTCCAGATTGCATCGCTTGGGCTGAAGGATTACCAGCTTTGTTGCGTAATGGGCAGCCCTTAATTCTAAAACTTCTGGACTTGCCTTGGTCGAGCGGTAGCCGGGTCATGCTCAGTTCCGCTGCCGTAAATAAATCAGATATCAATCTGGAGCTCTGCTCACCAAGTGCCTTTGTCGCGATGCCCTCGATTGCCTACAGGCTTGCGAAAGTGGCCGCAGGTGACGGCGTTTGTGGTGTCTCTCTCTACCCAGTTTCTGCACATGACGTCGTTGCAGGTCATGCATTGTTGAGAGGTGCGGGTGGAGTCCTGCTTAATGAAAATGGAATGTCAATTCAATACGTAACGGACAAGGACATGCAAGCGGTCTCACGTCGCTGTTTCGGAGGATTGGAAGCTGTTTGCAAGACATTGGCCGCTCGGGATTGGGATCGTGTTTTTTCTGTTGATGACAATTCCCAGCCCGTATAAAAACGCATGGTTTCGCTGCGATACAACAGATCAACAAAAATGGCTTCGATGCGGGCCCCAGTATTACTTTTGTCAGAGGAGCTGCAGTCCGGCCCAAAGTATCGAGAGGTGCTATAAATTCAAGCAATAATGAAAAAATTTCAAAAAATACTGAAAACCTTCGGCAAGCCCGCTCCCACAGAGGTCCTCTCGTCAATCTGGTACCACCGTTCCTCACCTAAGTCTTTGCTTCTGCTCACTAATCCCGGACAATCGCGCCCCTGTTTCGGCCAAGGCGCCGCCTGTCGGGTATTCCGACGCGTCCTGGCCGGGTGGCAAGTGACCGGAATGTGGAGATCCCACCGGATGAATGATCAGGCCAATAGCGTCAACAAACGCTATGTAGAAGCGACACCAGCGACGCTCTCGAGCTGGAATCGCCAAGACACCACCTGGATGCTGGGCCTGTTTGGCACGGCGATTGGTGCGGGAACCCTGTTTTTGCCGATCAACGCAGGCCTGGGAGGTTTCTGGCCGCTGCTGATCCTGGCGTTGCTGGCGTTTCCGATGACGTTCTATGCACACCGCGGGCTGACCCGTTTCGTGCTGTCCGGTCGCGAAGGCGCCGACATCACCGAAGTGGTGGAAGAGCATTTCGGCATCAAGGCCGGTGCGCTGATCACCTTGCTGTACTTCTTC